>Ga0314772_1000258_pt1 | contig 29603 bp, 26 predicted proteins | sample MetaGCBIW2018_FD_204520 | JGI IMG/M metagenome (GOLD analysis project Ga0314772, IMG submission 204520) | Cryopeg brine microbial communities from Beaufort Sea near Barrow, Alaska, United States - CBIW 2018 | ecosystem: Environmental > Aquatic > Marine > Coastal | place: USA: Alaska | collected... | reverse complement strand
CAAGACTCGAACTTGGAACCTACCGGTTAACAGCCGATTGCTCTGCCAATTGAGCTATCGAGGATCGCTGTGCAACAGAACTACTTTAGCAAAGGATCGTGCAGTTCAAAAACCATCAGACGATTCGGGCAAGGCATGTCGGCGAAAGCACGCGGGTTGGCGGGGCGATGAGGTGCGGAATGCCATTTTCGTCGATGCGGAAACTGGCGACTGAGTGTGAAAACTGGTTGCAGACATGCAAAACGTTTTCATGCATCACAATGTGGCGAGGCCAGTCCCCTTCGCAGGAAACTGCAGTGAGCGGTGCGACACTGCGGCCGTCCTCGGCGATCGTGAGCACGGCAATGAGATTGCTGCGGCGCACACCAACGTAGGCATGACGCCCATCATCCGAAATTGCGATAGCAGAAGCTTGATCACCCTCGGTAGTTCCCGGCAGCGCGATAGCGCACAACTGGCGCAGGACGCGCTCTCGCCATTCAAACACGATAAATCCGAGACCCAGCTCACCAAGAACATAGTACAACCCACCGGGGCGGGCGACGATGTCCCGCGGGCCGAATCCGGCGGGCAGTGTCACTTCGTGCGCAGGCGTGAGCGTGAAATCCATGTAGTCGAACACCCGGATCAGATCGGCACCGAGATCGAGAGTTACGAGCGTGTTTTCGTCGATGAACAGTGACGAATGGGCGTGTGGACCCTCCTGCTGTTGGCGCGGCCCAGAACCATCGGGCGTCGCAACGTTCCGCGTGGCTAACGCAGCGGAACCCACTGCCCGTTCGATCACAGCAATCGTGCCGGTGCCATAGTTTGCTGCCACCACGACAGAACCATGAACGGTGATGTGGCAGGGATACTGGCCACCGCTCGAGGTCATCCTCGCCGCGCTGAGCATCTCCCCATCACGATCAAACGCGGCAACCTGACCCGACCCTTCAAGCGTCGAGTACACACGGTCACCGTCGGCGACGATGAACGATGCGGAGGGTACTGGCGCTGCAAGGTTTGAGAGCTCAAGCGAACCATCTGCACGGCTGCGCATGATGGAAATGCCGTCAGATTCGCACCCCATGTCGGGACCGAAGCCACCGACCAGCCAGGTCGAACCGGATGCGGTGCTCACGTCAGTCTTGTTCACCTTTGAGCTCCAGAAGTGAGTGCGCAAGTTCCTGAACGTACGGATGCCACGGATCGGACAAGACCTCATCGAGATCTCCGATACCGATGAGGATTCCGCGGTGCATGACCGCGATGCTGGTGGCCACTCGACGAACAGCGGCAAGGTCTGCTGTGACGAGAAGCGCAGAAAAGGAGCGCTGCGCTTGAAGATCGACGATGAGATCAAGGATGGCTGCACGAACGTTGACGTCGATTCCTGCGGTGGGATCGTCAGCAACCAACAACTGAGGCTCGAGGATCATCGCGCGCGCAATAGCAACTCGCTGCCGCTGCCCCTTGCTCAGCTCGTAGGGGTAGCGATTCATTACCGATAGGGGCAACCGAACCGTGTCGATGAGCGTCGCTACCGCTTCGGCGGCTTCTCGTTGATTGAATCGACGATCCCGCACAAAAATCGGCTCAGCGATGTTCTCACCGACCGTGAGTCGCCCATTGAGACGGTTGCCAGCATCTTGAGGCAAATAACCAATTTTGAGGCTTAAGTAATCACGTTTGCGGCGACTGACCGAACGAAGTTCGGTTCCGAGCACGCTGAGCTCTCCCCCGCCAAACAGCGGTGAACCATACGCGCCAGTCTCCGCCTGAAGTGCTACCGCTTTGGCGAGAGTGCTCTTGCCCGAGCCACTCTCGCCAACAACGGTCAATACTTCACCTGCGGCGATCTCAAAACTCAGCCCGTTGACGGCAATCGAGCGTGTCTCTGGATTGCGCGAGGGGTAGCGCAGTGACAGGTCACGTGCGCTCACTGTTGGTTGAGAAGTAGGCACCTCAATAATCTACGGCAGTCAACGCCCTCAGCGCTTCGCGCCGCTCAGCTTGCTCTCGTGGATCCGGAACCGGCAACGATGCGAGCAGGCGTTGAGTGTACGGATGTTGCGGCTTTCCGAGCACGTCAGATCCGAGACCCTCTTCAACCAGTTTTCCCTTGTAGAGCACAGCAATTCGATCAGAGAGCATGTCGACGACCGCGAGATCGTGGCTGATAAACAGTGCAGCGAAGCCAAGATCCCGCTGGAGGTCGGCGAACAGCTCAAGTACCTTTGCCTGAACTGACACGTCGAGTGCGCTCGTGGGCTCATCAGCGATCAACAATCGTGGCCGCAATGCGAGCGAGCGAGCGAGACTTGCGCGCTGACGTTGGCCACCACTCAATTCGTGCGGGTAGCGATCGGCGAACGCACGAGGCAATTGTACCGCTTCGAGCAGTTCGTTGACTCGTGCACGGGCATCCTTAGGGTCCTTCGCCTGACCGTGCACGATCAGAGGTTCCGCAACGCACTCGGCGATGGTCAGCAACGGGTTGAAGCTGGATGCCGGATCCTGAAACACAAACCCAATTTCGCCACGAAGCGGCCGGAACTTGCGCTCCTTGAAGCCGAGCATCTCGTGACCAAGAACCTGCAACGAACCACCGGTGACCCTATTGAGGCCCCCAATGGCTCGACCGATTGTGGTTTTTCCCGATCCGCTCTCTCCGACCAAACCAAGAACTTCGCCCGGCGAAATACTGAAACTCACACCATCGACTGCACGGAATGGTGGCTGTCCGAAACGGCCCGGGAACGAGATATGAAGATCCTTCGCAACGACAACAGGCTCGACGTTCTCGTCGCCCCCCGCCTCCTTGCGGTCAACGACCCGAGCCGCAGCACGCGCTGCACCCGTTCCGATTCGAGGAACAGCAGCAAGAAGCTTCTGGGTGTAAGGATGTTGAGCAGAATCGAACAGCTGTTGAGCGGGCGCCTCTTCGACGAGTTTGCCCTCATACATCACAGCAACCCTGTCGGAAAGATCCGCGACGATACCCATGTTGTGAGTAATCAGGATGATCGCAGCACCGAACTCGTCGCGGCAACGCCGAAGGAGGTCGAGGATCTCAGCTTGAACGGTGACATCCAACGCCGTAGTCGGCTCATCAGCAACAATAAGCTCAGGCTCAAGCACGAGGGCCATCGCGATGACCACACGCTGCTTCTGCCCGCCAGAGAACTGGTGAGGGTAGAAATCAACCCGCTTCTCAGGCTCGGGAATGCCCACCTTGGTTAAAATTTCGATCGCCTTGACGCGCGCCTGCTTCTTGCTGGTTTTGCCGTGAGCTCGCAGGCCCTCGGCGATCTGCCAGCCGACCGTAAAGACCGGGTTGAGGGCAAGGGACGGCTCTTGGAAGACCATGGCGACATCGACACCGCGCAGTTCGCGCAGTCTCTTGCCCGACATTCCAACAACGTCCTTGCCGTTGAGCACAATCGCGCCACGCGCGACCGCAGTCTCGGGCAACAAACCGAGCACGGACTTTGCCGTGACACTCTTGCCACTGCCACTTTCGCCAACGATCGCGACGACCTCGCCGGGAGCAATGGTTAGAGAAACGTCATCGACGGCTTTAACATCTCCGCCGTCGGTGGCGAAGGTTACTTCGAGATTCTTGATCTCAACAATGTCGCTCATGAGCGAGCCTCCAAAGGATCGATCGCGGTTGCATCGTCATCAAGCTCAATCGTGCTCAGCGCGGCCGTTTCAACAATCGGCGCCGACTGATCAGCGCGACGACGAGTACGCAGTCGCGGGTCAGCAAGGTCATTGAGGCTCTCCCCGACCAAGGTAATTCCGAGCACGACGAGCACGATAGCCAAACCGGGGAACAGTGACGTCCACCAAATACCGCTCGTGACATCCGAAATCGACTTATTGAGGTCGTAGCCCCACTCCGCCGCAGCGGACGGTTCAATACCGAAACCAAGGAAGCCAAGGCCCGCGAGCGTCAGAATTGCCTCCGAACTGTTGAGCGTGAAAATCAACGGAAGCGTGCGCGTTGCATTGCGGAACACGTGACGGAGCATGATGCGAGGTGTACTCGCACCAAGAACCTTTGCCGACTCCACATAGGCTTCCGACTTGATTCGCACCGTTTCGGCCCGGATCACCCGGAAATACTGCGGAATATAGACAACCGTGATGGAGATCGCAGCAGCAAAGACGCCACCCCAGAAACTCGAACGGCCACCACTGATCGCAATTGCCGCGACGATCGCAAGCAACAGCGTCGGAAAGGCGTAAACGGCGTCAGAGATGACAACCAACACCCTGTCGAGCCAGCTACCGAGGTAGCCGGAGACGAGCCCGAGGAGCACGCCGGCAAAGATCGACAGCGCAACCGCAACAACGATCACGAGCACCGCGGTGCGCGATCCCCAGATCACACGAGAAAGCACATCGTAGCCGCCGACGGTGGTTCCCAGAATGTGCTGGCCCCCCGGAGGGACCTGTGCGCCGAACGTGCCATCGTCGTCCCGCAATTGCGAGAAGCCATAAGGCGCAAGGAGCGGCGCAAAGAGAGCCGTGAACAGGAAGATGCCAGTCAATATAAGACCGGCAACAAGCATTCCGCGTTGCAGGCCAACGGCCTGACGCACCTGGTGAACGACAGGCAAACGCCGCCAAATACGAACCAATCGAGAGGAAGTCGTCGTCATGATTAGTACCTCACTCTCGGGTCGATGATCGCCGCAATGATGTCGACAATAAAGTTAGTAAGAGCAACGATGACGGCAAGCAGCACAACAATGCCCTGCACCGCAACGAAGTCACGAGCACCCAAATACTCGACAAGTTTGAAACCAAGACCCTTCCACTCGAAGGTGGTTTCCGTGAGCACCGCACCGCCAAGCAAGAGAGCGATCTGCAAACCGATGACCGTGATGATCGGGATGAGCGCCGGCTTGTAGGCATGTTTGCGCACCAAACGGAACTCGCTAACGCCGCGAGAGCGGGCAGAATCCACGTAGTCCATCGACAGCGAGCCGATCACATTGGTGCGGACCAGGCGCATGAAGATACCGGCCGTGAGCAAACCGAGCGCGAGACCGGGCAGCACTGCATGAGACAGCACGTCACCAATCGCCGCTGGGCTTCCCAAACGGATCGCATCGATCAGATAGATCCCCGACTTGTCATCGAGAGAAGTGAGCTGCAATTCCGTGCGGGTGGATGCACGGCCGGCGACCGGCAGCACCTTGAGCCACACAGCGAAAACTAGCTTGAGCAGCAACCCGGCGAAGAAAACCGGGGTGGCATAGGCGAGGATCGCGGCAACACGCAGCACTGCGTCTGGCCACTTGTCCCGAAAGTATGCCGCGACCATTCCGAGCGGAATACCAAAGATGAGCGCAACAAGAATCGCGTACGACGCGAGCTCGAGCGTGGCACTGCCGTAGGTCACGAGAAGTTCGGAGACCGGGCGACCATCGGTGATCGCAGTACCGAAGTTGCCGGTAAAGATCTGGCCCAAGTATTCGAAGTACTGAACGAGGATCGGGCGATCGTAACCGGCCGAGCTAATCCTCTCGGCAAGCTGAGCCGCAGTGAGACGACCACCGAGGGCGGCCGTGATGGGATCACCAATCGAGCGCATCAGCACGAACACCATCGTTACGAGGATGAACACGGTAGGAAAAATAAGAAGGAAACGGACGATCAGAAAACGAGCAAGGGGATTTGTGATCCCCCGAGCACGCCGGGTGGGCGTTGGTGGTTGTGCCGGATTAATCACGGCGGGAGCAGACTGCGACATACCTACCTATCGTGCAGAAAATGAAGACGAGGAGGTGACCCACATTGTGTGTGGGCCACCTCCTATTCGTCACAACGCTAGACCGGAGACTAACTGGGGCGAATTACCCTAGTTTTTTGCCAAGCTGCCGTAGCGGAACTTGAACGAACCGTCGAGCGTTGCTCCGGAAACGTCCTTGCCTGTTACAGCGATTTGCGCTCCCTGAAGGAACGGAACGGTCGACAGCTGAGCCGCGACCTTCGCCTGGATTTCCTCGATCATTCCCTCACGTGTTGCAGGGTCGAGTTCGGTTGCCTGAGCCACGATCAGATCGTTGACTTCAGCATCCGCGTAGTGGTTGCCGAGGAAGTTACCATCGCCGAAGAACGGGGTCAGGTAGTTGTCGGCGTCGGAGTAGTCAGGGAACCAACCCAGCTGGTAGGCGGGGTAAGCATCTGCCGTGCGCTCCTTGGCGTACGTGACCCACTCGGTCGACTGCAAGCTGACCTCGAAGATACCGTCGGCCTCAAGCTGGCTCTTCACAAGCGCGTACTCGTCACCCGAGGACTCACCGTAGTGGTCTGGGTTGTACTGCAAGTTGAGCGATACAGGAGTCTCGACACCGGCATCCGCAAGACGCTTCTGCGCTGCTTCGGTGCTCGGTCCGCCAGAACCGTCGCCGTAGAGGTCCTTCAGAACCTCGGTTGCGCCGGTCAGTCCGTCGGGAACGTAGGAGTACAGCGGCAGGTAGGTGCCCTTGTAAACCTGATCTGAGATTTCCTGACGGTTGATGAGGTCAGCAACGGCTCCCCGAACAGCAAGCGACTTCGCGGCGTCAGCCTCAGGAGTCGCCGCACCGAACGGCTGGGTGTCGAAGTTGAACACGATGTAGCGGATCTCTCCACCTGGGCCCACGATGACATTGACATTGTCATTGCCCTCGAGGTCGGCAACGTCCGTAGCCGAAAGGCTGCGGTGCGCGACATCAATGTTGCCCTCTTGAACATCGAGCTTCAAGTTCGAAGCATCGGTGTAGTACTTGAGCGTGATGCTGTCAGTCGCTGCTGCACCAAGAACACCCTGATATTCAGGGTTGGCCTTGAACGAGACGATGTTGTTGAAGTCGTAGCTGTCGATAACGTACTGGCCAGCAAAAGCGTTGCCCGCAACTATATCTGCGTCGGGGGTAACAGCATCAGCCGAGAATACTTCTTCGTCAACGATCGGCGCGGCAGGGCTCGACAGGATCTGTGCGAACGTCTGGTCGTTGCCATTCTTCAAGTGGAATACCACCGTGGTGTCATCGACGAGGTCAACCCTGTCAATGTTGCCAAGGAGAACTGCTGGACCGTTTTCGTCAGCAATAGCAACCTGACGGTCGAAGCTGAACTTCACATCAGACGAAGTGAGGTCGTTGCCATTGGCAAACTTCAGGCCCGACTTGAGGACAACTGTGTACTCATCGTCACTCGTGTACTCAGCGGACTCAGCGATGTCAGGTTCAACATCGGAAGTGCCGAGCGGAGAGTTGAGCAAGAACGGGAAAACCTGGTTCATCAGTGCGAAAGAACCGGTGTCGTACGAACCGGCCGGGTCGAGGAACGTGACCTTGTCGGTCGTGCCCACGATAAGCGACTCAGAACCGCCACCGCTGGAGTCTCCTCCAGCTTGGCAGCCAGTCAAAGCGAGCGCGAACGCTGCTGAACCGGCAACTACAGCAAGGATTCGCTTGCTGTTCTTGGATGCGGATGTCATATCCGTCCACCTCTTCCTGTTACGTGCAGTAAATACGACGGCACGTTTGTAGGTGCCGCGCATCGTAGTTGACCAATGGAAACACAAACTTACCGGCGACTTCTAGGTTGTTGGCATCCAAATGAACGATATTTACACGAACGCAACCAAGCGGATAGAACTGCTAGTCCTCACGCAGCGCACGTCGCTCAGCTTCGATCCGCATCAGGTCGCGTTGAGTTTGCACATAGCGCGCGGGATCACTCTCACGGTCCATGCGCTGCAGCACCCCGAGAAGCTCCCGTTTCTGCCGCAGCAAGTCGCGCTCGACCAGATCGGTCGCGACTTGAACGCAATACACCGGAATGCGCTCTTCGCGTTCCGGGATCGGCGCGACGCTGAGCTGTTTGACAAAAGTCGAGAACGACGAAGGCACTTCTTCGGCAATGACCGAAGCCCACCCCGGCTGCAAGGCGCGATCAACCTGCGAAGCAATGGCGTCGCGCACGACCGCAAGAGTGTTGTCGGCGAATGCTATCTGCGTGAGCTTACGGATGAGATCGTCCCCGACGACATCCGGATGCTGAAGTACAGCCATGAGCGCGTCACGTTCGAGGCGCGTACTGGCATCAGTGCGCAGGTCCATGATTGAGGGTCCCTGCTCCGCTTGCGGCGCCACAGGAGCCCCCGCAGAACCCTGAGACGATGATGCCGGGGCTGGAGCGGGAGCAGTGCTCGGCGCCTGACGCTTGGCAGACTTCACAGCACTCTGAACTTCGGTGGGTTCCATCCCCAGCCAGCCAGCAACGCTTCGCACATAGCCAATACCAAGTGCTTGATCGCGAATGCCAGCAACAACGGGAGCGGCGGCACGAAGAGCAGCCACACGACCTTCAACGGTTTCGAGATCATGGACAGCCAGTTCGCGACGGATCTTGAACTCGAACATCGGCTTGCGGGTGGTGACGAGGCGGCGAACTGCACCATCGCCCTTCTTGAGCCGCAAATCGCACGGGTCGAGACCGTCAGAGGCAACCGCAACGAAGGTTTGCGCTGCGAAACGGTGTTCCTCAGCGAACGCGCGGTTGGCGGCCTTCTGTCCTGCCTCATCCGGGTCGAAGGTAAAGATGACTTCGCCGGTGGCGGTGGTGTCTGCGTTGTCGTAGTCACCGATCATCCGCCGAACGATCTTGATGTGGTCGACACCAAACGCGGTGCCACAGGTCGCGACGGCTGTCGTAACACCCGCAAGATGGCAGGCCATCACATCCGTATAGCCTTCGACGACAACAATCTGCTTGCTGCGTGAAATGTCCTTCTTGGCCAGGTCGAGACCATAAAGCACTTGGCTCTTGTGGTAAACCGGGGTCTCCGGCGTATTGAGGTACTTGGGACCCTTGTCATCCTCGAGCAGGCGACGCGCACCAAAGCCAAGCGTTTGGCCAGTGACGTCGCGGATCGGCCACACCAGGCGGCCACGGAAACGGTCGTAGTAGTCACCACGCTCGCCCTTGCCAATCAGCCCGGCAACGACAAGTTCCTCAGACGAGAAGCCCAGAGTGTTCAGATGCTTAGTGAGAACACCACCACGAGGCGCAAAACCAAGACCGAAACGTTCGGCCGCCGACTGATCGAAGCCACGCTCCCCCAAGAACGCCCGCCCAGGCTCGGCCTCAGCGGTAGCAAGCTGAGCTACAAAGAAATCGGATGCCGCCTGATTCGCCGCAAGGATTCGTGCGCGGTTGCCGTGATCGGTCGCCGCTCCGCCATCCTCATAGTGCAGGTCATAGCTAATACGACCAGCAAGACGTTCAACGGCTTCAGAGAATGAAACGTGGCCCATGCGCTGCAGGAAGGTGAAGACGTCGCCGCCCTCGCCGCAACCGAAACAGTGGTAAAAACCGACCTGCGGTCGAACGTGAAAGCTGGGGCTGCGTTCTTCGTGAAAGGGACACAGGCCCTTCATCGAGCCGGAACCGGCACTCTTGAGAGTGACATAGTCGCCAACGATATCGGCGAGGTTAGTGCGCGAACGCACCTCGTCGATATCGTTTCTTCGGATCAGCCCAGCCACATTCGCAATTGTAGGCTCACCCGCCGGTGACTCTAGCCAACCAACCTCGTGTGCCACGCCATCGCGGACTGATCCGTGAGGCTTGCGACCTGATCTACCACTGCCCGTTTGCGTTGGTGATCGTCATCGGCAGCGTTCCAATCGGCCATAAATCCGGAATCAAGATTGCTCGGGGCAGTCCACAACAACACATCAGCCAGCTCAGTAAGAACGTCACGCTGCTGCTGGTAAATCGGCCGACGCGCATTCGTCGACATCACGAATGCCGCCACAATTCCCTTAAGCACAGCGATCTCGGCTTGGATCTCCTGAGGAACAACAAGGCTTCCACCGAAACGCGCAAGCGCAACAGTGCCGTGCTCTTCGCGAGTGGCCTGAACCGCCGCGCCGGCAAAACGACCGATGAGTTGGCTCGTGAGGTTTTTGAGTCGGCCGTGCGCGGCACGACTGCCATCCCACTGGTCAATCCACGGATCGAGAAGATCGAGGCGGTCAAACGCTGCGATGAGCTCGTCGTGAGAAAACTCTCCGCCAATCCACTCGAACATCGAATCGACAAGGTCGTCGTGATTGACGCGCGCGCCAAGCGCAGTGACGTCAACATAATCGCCAACAATGGCATCCTCGAAGTCGTGCACTGAGTACGCGATGTCATCCGAAAGGTCCATCACTTGCGCTTCGATGCACCGCTGACGATCGGGCGCACCGGCGCGCAACCACTCAAAAGCCGCAGTGTCGTCATCGAAAAAGCCGTACTTGCTTCGACCGCTCGGGTCAGGAATACCCTGCGCGCTCGGCCACGGGTATTTGGTACTGGCATCGAGGCTGGCGCGAGTGAGATTAAGACCATAAGTGACCCCGTCAGGGCCAAACACTTTGGGCTCGATACGAGTCAGCAGGCGCAAAGTCTGCGCATTGCCCTCAAACCCGCCAATGTCTGCCGCCCACTCATTGAGCGCACGTTCGCCGTTGTGCCCGAAGGGTGGATGCCCGAGGTCGTGTGAGAGACACGCGGTGTCGACAACATCGGGGTCAAGCCCCAAACTGTCGGCGAGTTCGCGACCCACCTGAGCAACCTCGAGCGAGTGCGTCAGGCGGTTGCGGGCGAAGTCAGTACCCATCGTGGGGCTGAGTACCTGAGTTTTTGCGGCAAGGCGGCGAAGCGCGCTGGAATGCACAACGCGGGCACGGTCACGAGCGAAGTCACTGCGACGACTCGAATGCTGCTCCGGAAACCAACGCTCGGCGTCGGCCTCCGTATACCCCTTAGCCGCCACTGGTACTCAGTTCTGCTTGGTTCAACTCGGAACGGTGCGTCTCCTGCAGGTCACGACTATCGAGCCAGCCCTGCGGAAGCGACGGCTTCTTCGGGGTGCCGGCGCGACCGCGCTGGCCCTCGGCATCCGCACCCGGATATTGCTGCGACCAGTCAAGCTGGCCAAGAAGGTCATCGAGTTGAGACAACGACTGCACAGTCGCCATGCTTGCGCGCAAATCTCCACCAACGGCATATCCCTTGAAATACCAAGCAACATGCTTGCGGATATCGCGGCACGCACGATCCTCTTCACCGAAGAACTCGACCAGCAACTCCGCGTGGCGTTTGAAGGCGGCAGCAACCTCGCCAAGGCTTGGCTCCGCCTTGAGGGTTTCACCACGGAATGCAGCGGCAAGGTCGCCGAAGAGCCAGGGGCGACCGAGGCAACCACGACCGACAACGACACCATCGCATCCGGTCTCATCAACCATGCGCAGCGCATCCGCAGCACTCCAAATGTCACCGTTGCCCAAAATTGGGGTGTCGGTGATGGTGTTCTTCAACTTTTCGATGGCCGACCAGTCGGCGTTGCCCGAATAAAACTCGGCAGCCGTTCGCGCATGCAAGGCGATGCTCGCGACGCCAGCGCCAGAAGCGACGCGTGCCGCCTCAAGGTACGTCAGATGGTCGGAGTCGATGCCCTTGCGCATCTTGATGGTCAACGGAACATCGCCGGCAGCCTTAACAGCACCCTCGACAATGTCCCGGAAGAGATCGATCTTCCACGGAAGCGCCGCTCCCCCACCCTTGCGAGTGACCTTGGGGACAGGGCATCCAAAATTTAGATCGATGTGGTCTGCGCGGTCCTCGGCCACCAACATCGTGACCGCCTCAGCAACAGTCTTCGGGTCAACCCCGTACAACTGGATGCTGCGAGTCGTCTCCGACTCGTGATGCGTAATCAGGCGCATACTCTCAGGCGTGCGCTCAACCAGAGCACGACTCGTAATCATCTCGCTGACATACAGCCCGGCACCGTATTCACGGCACAAACGCCGAAAAGCGGTATTAGTGATGCCCGCCATGGGCGCCAAAACAACGGGCACATCGAGCTCAAGGCTCCCGATGGCAAGCGGTGGCGCGACACGCGGGTCGGCAGGGGCAAGAATGGTCACACAGTAATTGTCCCATGTCGCGCCCGAAACGGCGTCGCACGTACCGGGAGGCCCAGATTGACGGCAGGAACCGACCGCGTTCGCCAAGACGCCGAACGGCGCAGTATCCCTATTGAAATAGCGGAACGTCCACGCGCTGAATCTCTAGAGCACGCGGCTGAATTATTGGGAATCACCCCGGCAGAGATCGTGAAATCGCTCGTCGTGAAACGCAGCGACGGCAGCTACCTCTTTGCGCTCGTGCCCGGTGACCGCCAAATATCGTGGCCAAAACTGCGTGCTGTTGTTGGGGTCAATAAGTTACGGATGCCCGAGGCCGAGCTGGCCCTCGCAGCAACCGGCTACGCTCGTGGCACCATTACTCCGCTCGGCAGCAGCACAGCATGGCCCGTCTTCGCCGACGAACGGATCGTGGGAAAACGGGTGTCAATGGGTTCTGGAAAGCACGGCTACAGCGCCTGGGTGCACACCGATGACCTCATCAGTGGGCTCAACGCAACCGTCGCCGACATCACTATCGAAGGGTCAACCGACTGATGGCAATCAACAACCACCCCAATGTCTTCCGCTTCGAAGGTCGCACCTGGGTGAGCCTGTCGCCGGGCGAAGAAGCACTCGAAGAGCTTCGTGCCCAGCGGGCCTGGGATGCCGCAAATGCGAAACTTCAGCGCTGGTGGGTCGCCATCACAATCGGAGCCGTTGTCGCGGTGGCCGGCACTCTGGCCCTTGGCATTTCAGCGGAGCTAGATCCGACGGCATATTTGCTGCTGCTTCCTCTCGCATTCGGCGGCGGCGCCATTGCGGGAGCACTCGTCAACAAGCGATTCAATGCACCCGATCGGCAGCATGCATCACTACCGGAACGCCCCACAACGGTTCCGCTCACTCAGGTGCCTTCACGAGTGGCACGAGCCGCTCCCGAACACGCGACCGCAACGGAAATCATCGAATGGTCAAACCGGGGATTCGTCGGCTAGACGAGACCTTCGTCGATTTGACGATTCACCAGAGCCTGCGAGCGATGATCATCCACGAGGCATGCATCACCCTCGCAAACGCCAACGTTGGGATCGCCGACCTGTTGAAGGGCGAAGGTCGGGGTGGGCTTCGTTGCGGCGTCCATTAGTTACGCATCTCTTTCAGTAAGTACCTGTGTGAGAACGTTAGCGAATGTTTCGCTTTCTTGCGCACCCGAAACCCCGTATTTGTTGTCAATCACGAAGAACGGCACACCCTGAATGCCATATTGCATGGCAACTTCCATGTCGGCCTTCACCGCGGGCAGGTATTCACTCGACTCGAGGGCGCTCACTACCTCGTCACGATCGAACCCAATGGATGCTGCAATGTCTGCGAGATCCTCAATGCGTCCGACGTGTTCGGTCTTGACGAAGTAGGCGTCAAGAAGACGCTCCTTCATTTCAAGCTGACGACCATGCGCCTTGGCGTAGTGGAGAAGTTCGTGAGCTTTGACCGTGTTGGTTTGGTGAATGTGCTCGTAGTCATAGTCGAGACCGAGGCTTGTTGCGATATCGGTAACGCGAGTGAGCATCTCTTCAACCTGGGGCATCGCGAGCTCCTTGCGCTCGCTCAAGAACTGAGTCGGGGTACCTTCATACTCAACAGGAGTGTCTGGAGCAAGTTCGAAGGAGTGGTACTCGATATCGACGGCGATGCCGGAGCTTTCGATGGCCGCTTCGAAGCGGCGCTTACCGATGTAGCACCAGGGGCACTGAACGTCAGACCAGATGTCGACTTTTACGGGTTCGTTTACAACTACTGCAGTTTCATTCACTGTGACTCCAACACCGTGCATGCCCTGGTATTCCCGCTCTCCCCATTCGGAAATTCAGGAAATGCTAGTGCGCCGATTCCCGAACCCGCGAGAACACAGGGTCTGCAAGGACTCTTCCCGCCGGATTTCCTGAATTTCCGAACGTGGGCGGGGCGTGAGACGCCAGCGCAACCTCGACTGCTCGCTGGAAGAGCCCCCACTGGCCGAACACCATCCTTGCGCTCACGCTCATCGCGTGAAATCCGGCAATCGTAATCTCGACGCTTTTCAGGTGATCTTCCTCGAAGGTGTGGGCATGAAACTGTTTGCCGTTGATCTCGAGCCCGACGATGCCGTTTACGACCATATCGATTCGCTTGGCCCCGACGGCGACCTGGATCTCCACGTTGTAGCCCGCCAGCCTCAGTCTCGTGCGCGCAAGACTCTCCGGCAGGCTCTCGCACTTGCCGTCAACCCACGACCGGATCCCACGTTTGTGGCTGGGCAGACTGAGAATAAGTTGCTCGAAATCGAACTCATCAATTCGCCCACTGTGCAGCGCCCAATCGATAGCTGCGACCGCCGTTTCAAGATCCTCATCAACAACCACTCGCCGAAGTGCCTCGATGAGGCCGACATGCCAGAGAGTTCCGCGATCGCTACTGACAGGCGGATCCCAGTGCAGCCGCACACCATGCCGTGTCCCGATGGGTTTCCTTCGGTTCCACTGGTTGCGCAGCCGGGCCGCATTCTGTGGAACCGATACGTGCAATGGGTACTCGCCAAGCACCCAACCACCCCAATCGCTGATGGCCGATATCCCTGTCAGTCGGCCGCCGACGCGAACCGCTCTCACCCGCGGTTCAGCGGTATCCACGGTCGTGTACCAGCCTTGCCGTGCTCTCGACACCATCCCCTCCTTGACGGCACGAGTCAGATCAAGATCTTGTGCACCTCGAGCCACAAGTTGGCGTTTCTGCGCAAGCCCGCCAAATTCGTTGACCAATGCCTGGATGTCCGTCATGTGGACAGCATCGTGAAACAGGCAAACCGCTGAGCTGCGGCAGCATCTATCGGTGGACTTGCCCCTGACGTCGCTGCTGTAGAGTAGCCGCCAGCTTCGGAAATTCAGGAAGATTGGCGGGACCACTCCTAGGCTTGCCAGTGTTCTGAGGGGCTGGAGGCGCAGCGCACTCCGTTTTCCTGAATTTCCGTAGAAATGGGGGCGAGGGCAGGCGGCTTCGGACGGCTTCGCCAACTGCTCGGGAACCCGTGCGGATGCCGCTGAGCCCCGCGAGTCGCGGGAGCAGCGCAGGCAGCGCAGGCAGCGCAGGCAGCGCAGGCAGCGCGAGTCGCTATAGCCGCGCGGGTCGCGCTTGCCGCGCTAGCAGCCGATCAGCTGCTCGGCGAGGTAGCCGCGCAACTTGTCCAGCGGAATGCGCTGCTGTTCCATCGAGTCACGTTCGCGAATGGTCACAGCATCGTCGTCGAGCGAATCGAAGTCGACTGTGACACAGAACGGCGTGCCGATCTCGTCTTGGCGGCGGTAGCGGCGACCGATGGCACCGGCGTCGTCGAAGTCGACGTTCCAGAACTTGCGCAGGTCAGCAGCAACGCTGCGAGCCAGCGGCGACAGTCGTTCGTTGCGAGATAGCGGAAGAACCGCGACCTTCACCGGTGAGAGACGACGGTCGAGACGCAATACGGTGCGCTTGTCGATGCCACCCTTGGCGTTCGGCGCTTCGTCTTCGGCGTACGCATCGATAAGGAAGGCCATGAGCGCACGAGTGAGACCAAACGCGGGCTCAATCACGTACGGCGTCCAACGCTCATCTTTGGCCTGATCGAAGTACGACAGGTCCGCGCCAGAGGCCTCAGAGTGTGTGCGCAGGTCGAAGTCGGTGCGGTTGGCGATACCCATGAGTTCGCCCCACTCTCCGCCGGCGAAGCGGAAGCGGTACTCGACATCCACGGTGCGCTTGGAGTAGTGCGAGAGCTTCTCTTGAGCGTGCTCGTAGAATCGCAGGTTTTCGGGCTTGATTCCGAGATCGGTGTACCACTTCATCGACTCGTCGATCCAGTACTGGTGCCACTCTTCGTCAGTGCCGGGCTCGACGAAGAATTCCATCTCCATCTGCTCGAATTCACGCGTGCGGAAAATAAAGTTTCCCGGTGTGATTTCGTTGCGGAAGGACTTGCCGACCTGACCAATACCGAAGGGCGGCTTCATTCGAGCAGCACCCATGACGTTCGCAAAGTTTGTGAAGATTCCCTGAGCCGTCTCAGGGCGCAGGTAGTGCATGCCCTCTTCGTTGTCGACGGGGCCGAGGAAGGTCTTGAGGAGTCCCGAGAAGTTCTGTGGTTCGGTCCACGATCCGGGCTGACCGGTGTCTGGGTCGCGAATGTCAGCGAACCCGTTGACGGGAGGATGACCGTGCTTCTCCTCATAGGCTTCGAGAAGGTGGTCTGCACGGTAACGCTTGTGGGTGTGTAGCGACTCGACGAGCGGGTCGGAGAAGACGTCGACGTGGCCGGATGCTTCCCACACTTTGCGCGGCAGGATGACGGCGGAGTCGATACCTACGACATCGTCGCGGCCCTGAACAATGGTCTGCCACCACTGCTTCTTGATGTTCTCTTTGAGGGCCATTCCGAGGGGGCCGTAGTCCCAAGCAGAGCGTGAACCGCCGTAGATCTCTCCCGATTGGAAGACAAATCCTCGGCGCTTGGCGAGGTTGATAACGGCGTCGAGGGGATTAGGCGTAGCCACAGAAACTCCAATAGTCTGCCGAGCTGGATGCACGGTCGGCGGGTGACCAGTTTAGCTAGACACGCAGCGCGGCAATGACCGCCGTCACATCATCCTCGGTATTCCAGAGGTGAAATGCCGCTCGAAGCCGACCAGCACGCACCGATGCCGTTATCCCTGAGGCATTCAGTTTCGCGAGATCGGCGCCGCTTTCATCGGGCCACGTGACGATTGCCTGGTTCTGTTGCTCGATTCCCAGGGCGTCGCAGAGGTTGTTCGCGAGCGTTGTCGAGTGTGACCAGACTTCGGCAATATCGAGGTTCGCGAACAGCTCGATCGAGTGTTCGGCACCGACCCAGGCTTGCCACGCTGGCGAAACGTCGAACTTGCGGGCATCCTTCGCCAAATTCATGGCGGGACCGTAGACGCTGCCCCACACGTCATCGCCCGCATACCACCCGGCGTGCACGGGGGCGATGTGCTGTGCGAAATCCTCGGAAATGGTGAGAAATGCGACCCCCGCGAGGCGCACACAACCACTTGTAGGCGTGGCAGACTGTGGCGTCGAAAAGGCCGGCATCCACCGGGTAGACGCCGGCTGCTTGTGTCACGTCGCAGAGCGTGCGCACACCATGACGTGCGGCGGCGGCTGTGATGGCGTCCACATCCGCAACGGCTCCGTTGCACGACTGGATGAGCGAGAAGACGACAAGCGCGGTGCTGTCGGTGATCGCTTCAGCCAAGTCTGTGAGGCGAACGGAACGCACAGTGAGTTCACTGTGTTGCAAGAACGGAAAAACAATCGAGGTGAAATCGGATTCGATGCACACCACCTCCGAACCTGCTGGCAATGAGCAGGCAATCAGCGACGCGAGCACTGAGGTTTGAGAACCAATTGCCACTCGGTCGGCTGAGACTCCCACGAGCCGCGAGTAGTGCGCTCGAGTGCGTTCAACAATCTCGCCGTAGTCCATGGGATTGCTGGCAGCACTTGACCAGCGCTGAAGTTCGTCTGACAGTGCCGCGACTGTTGCTTGTGGCGGTAGGCCCATCGTGGCGGCCGCGAGGTAGCCGCTCGTGTTGGTGAAGCTCTCCATCGCGTTCGCGAGTGCCGTGGATGTCATGCATCCATAGTGCTCCCGGATAAATACATGCGACAAGAGCATGATTGACATATCAAACATCACTTTTGGTTATGCTTTAGAAGTGGACACCACCCCCGATCTCCTTTCGCTGCGAATCGTGCGCGCCATTGCCGAACACGGCACGATCAGCAAAGCCGCACGCGCCCTCGGCTACAGCCAACCCGCGCTCAGCCAACATCTCACCAGGGCACAGTCCAGAATCGGCCTCGCGCTGATCGTCCGTTCTGGTCGAGGGGTGCGCCTCACCGAAGCGGGACGTGCCTTGGCGAGCCACGCTGTAACCATCCTCAATGCGGTGGATGCCGCGAGCGCCGAACTCTCAGAACTGGCTGGCCTGTCGAGCGGAACGGTAAGAATCGCGGCCTTCCCCACGGCATCGTCGACGGTAATTCCTCGGCTCATCCGTCAGTTGAGGCAGCAGCATCCAAACCTGACTGTCAACTATGTGGAAGCGGAACCCCCGCAGGCGTTGCAACTACTGCGCGATGGCACAGCGGATGTGGCGATTACGTTTTCGTACCCTGGGGATCGCGCTGACCCTCACTTGTCACGCGACAGCGCCCACACAACGGTGCCGCTGTTCACGGAACCCGTAGTACTGGTGCTGCCCGACAGTCATCCTCTGGCGTCGGCGGATCGAGTCAGCCTTGGCGACCTTGCCAACGATGCGTGGATCGCGGGCTGCGCCCTCTGTCGCGGTCACCTCCTGGCGCTCTGCGAAGTTGAAGGTTTTGCGCCGGAGATCGGGCTCGAGACCGACAACGCTCTCGCGGTGCTGAATTTTGTGTCCCGAGGGCTGGGTGTTGCACTTCTCCCCCAGCTGGCACTGTCTTCGTTGGCCTTGCCGGAGGGCGTGAGCATCCATGCCCCGCAACCGTCAAGTGAGCGCACGATTCAGTATGTGATTCAGCCGGGGGCAACCCGGATCCCGAGCGTGGCGACAATGATTAAGACGCTCACCGCGCTTGGTGGTTCTGCGTGGGGGCTACAGGACTATTCGGAGAGCGAGCGCACCGCACGGTAGGCGAATTCGATCTCGGCGGCAACGGTCGCAAGTTGCTCGGCCGTGGTGTCTCCGCTGAGGCTGAAGCGAACCGCGGTCTGTGCGACCTCAGCGTCGATGCCCATCGCCGTGAGTACGTGAGAAGCTTCGTCGCTTCCCACCGCGCACGCTGAACCTGCTGAGCAGATGATTCCTGCACGCCCGAGTTCTAGCAGGAGTGCTTCTCCAGCTGTGCCTGGGAAGCAGAACGAGGCGTTGTTCGGGAGGCGGTGGGGTGCGGTGGCGCTGACGTCACCATCGGCATTGACGTCAGTTGCCACAACGGGCCCCGTGAGGATCGCGTCAGGCACTCGTGTCATCACGTCAGAAACGAAGTCATCACGCAGAAGCGCAGTGCGGGCTGCACGATCAACACGGTCGCTCTCGGCGAGCGCGAGGGCATGCGCAAAGCCGACAGCTCCGGCGACGTTCTCGGTGCCCGAGCGCTTGCCTCGCTCTTGGCCTCCCCCGTGCAATACAGGCTCGAGACTGCGGCGTCCCTTCACGATGAGAACGCCAATGCCTTTCGGGGCACCTAGCTTGTGTCCAGAAAGGCTGAGCGCGTCGACACCCAACTCCGCGAGGTTAAGAGGGAGCCAGCCTGCCGCTTGCACCGCATCCGTGTGCATCGGCACAGCATATTCGTGGCATAGCTCGGCTATTTCCGCAATCTGCTGCACGACGCCCACCTCGTTATTGGCGTACATGATTGTGCAAAGAGTTGTGTCTGGGCGAAGCGCCTCGCGTGCTTGCTGCACGTCAACGAGCCCGGCACTATCCACCGGCAGCACTGTGACCTCAAAGCCGTGGATGCGCCGCAAGTAGCCGATCGACTCCAACACTGCTTCATGCTCGATCGCGCTCGTGACAATGTGGCGACCTCGTGGCGCGGCGAGTGCGAGCCCCTTGATTCCCAAGTTGTCTGACTCTGTACCGCCCGACGTGAAGACGACATCGGATGCCCGGCAACCGATCACCGATGCCACGCTCTTGCGTGCACCATCGAGGGCACGCTTCGCGGACTCCCCGAGCTCATGATGACTCGAAGGGTTGCCGAAGTCGCCCGTCAGCAGTGGCCACATTGCCTCAAGCACCTCTCGGCGCACGGGTGTTGTTGCTGCTGAGTCGAGAAAGATCATTAAGCGGATGCCCTCACTGCAATGTCGAGACCGAGGTCGAGGGAGCGAACGCTATGTGTCAGCGCACCCACCGCGATCACATCAACGCCTGTTGCGGCGATCGCAGCAACAGTGTCGAGATTTACTCCGCCGCTTGCTTCAACGATGGCGCGACCGGCAACTAACTCGACACCGGCCCGCAGGTTAGCCGTCGAAAAGTTGTCGAGCATGATCGTGTCTACGCCAGCAGACACCACCGTCTCCACCTGGTCGAGACGGTCAACTTCCACCTCAAGGTGCGTTGTGTGTCCGATGCGAGCACGTGCACGGCGAATTGCCTCAGCGAGATCGATTCCCTCGGCCGCGAGAACGGCAAGATGATTGTCTTTCGCCATCACCGCATCCGAAAGACTGAAGCGGTGGTTGTGTCCGCCACCACAGCGAACGGCATGACGTTCGAGCGCCCGCAAACCAGGGGTTGTCTTGCGAGTATCGACGATGCGCGCGTTCGTGCCAGCCACCTTCGCGACATAGGCCGCCGTCTGGGTGGCGATTCCGGACATCCGCTGGCTGAGGTTGAGAGCGATTCGCTCCGCCCGCAAAACGGCGCGGGCGTTACCTGACACGGTTGCGAGTTGTTGGCCTGCGGTGAAAGTGTCGCCATCGTGGGCGTGCAAAGTGACCGTGGCGTGAGCATCCACGAGCATGAAGGTGCGGGCGAACACGTCGAGCCCGCTGGCAACACCGGGCTCGCGAGCGTTGAGTACTGCGGTCGCAACGGCACTCTCGGGCACGAAGGCGTCACTGGTCACGTCACCCCACGGCGCATCCTCAGCAAGCGCCATGCGGATGACGTCGTCGATAAGCTGTTGATTCATCGATTGGCCGTTTCTCTTTGGTCTTCTGCGGGAATACGATCTTCGGCGGGAATGAAGGCTCCGTCTACGTTCACGGCCGCCCAGCGCGTGGAGAAGGCGAGCTCGTCACGCGTCTGCGGATAGTCGGTGCGCTCGTGAGCCCCGCGGGACTCCTTGCGGCGAAGCGCTGCAACTACGACAAGTCGCGCGAGGTCAAGAAGGTTCGCTTTCTCCGCGCCCTCGACGGTGTTCGACTCGGAATGCCAACTCGCCAACGTCGCGGCGGCTTCCTCGAGGCGGGTGGCGTCGCGCTCGAGTCCAACGTGACTCCACATGAGTTCACGCAATTGGTCGCGAGTAAACGAATCTTTGCCAGTGATTTCGAACTGGGGCTCCAGAGCGTCGACCTCGATCGCACGCTGGGGCTCATTGAGAGCATCGGCTGCGCGCCAGGCGAATACCAACGACTCCAGCAGTGAGTTCGACGCGAGGCGGTTGGCACCATGCACACCGGTGCAGGATGCTTCGCCCACCGCGTAAAGCCCGCGGACGCTCGTGCGGCCCGAGATGTCGGTGCGAATGCCTCCCATCCAGTAGTGAGCCGCGGGTGTGACAGGAATGGGCTGGGTTCCCCACTCGAAGCCGTGCGCTTGACACACCTCGGTGATTCCAGGAAACCGTGTCTCGAGGAACTCGGCACCGAGGGCAGTAGCGTCGAGCATGATCGGCCGACCACCCTGTTTCTCCATTGCCCGAGCGATGCCGCGAGCAACAACGTCGCGGGGTGCGAGCTCGCCATCGGGGTGAACATCGAACATGAAGCGCGTGCCGTGCTCGTCGAGCAGGGTCGCACCTTCTCCGCGCACGGCTTCAGAAACGAGTGGGTTTCCGGGGACCGCGAGCGAGGTCGGGTGGAACTGGAAGAACTCGACGTCGGCGAGCGCAGCACCGGCACGGTAGGCGGCGGCCACACCATCTCCCGTAGTAACGAAAGGGTTTGTTGTGTGCTTGTAGAGCTGGCCGGCACCGCCACTGGCGAGAACAACAATGTCGCCGTCGATCACGCGTGAGTTGCCATCGGGCGCAATGACATCGATTCCCGTGACGCGCGGCTTTCCGTCAGGATCAGTTTCGGTGACGAGATCACGCATAAACGTGTACGCGTAGGTCTCGACCGCAATGGCACGAACTGCACGCAAAAGCGCGACCTCAATTGCGAGGCCCGTGGCGTCCCCGCCCGCGTGAATGACACGACGCGACGAGTGGGCTGCTTCGTGACCTCTGGCGAGTTCACCGTTGTTGATGCGGTCGAATTCCACGCCGAGCGCAATCAGTTCCTGCACTCGCAGCGGCCCCTCGCTGCACAGCACTTCAACGGCATCCCGCTCGCACAGGCCGGCGCCAGCACGCATCGTGTCGGCAACATGGCTCGCTACCGAGTCATCCGGGAACAGCACCGCAGCGATACCACCCTGGGCGTACTTAGTGTTGCTCTCCGCAAGTTCCGACTTCGTGACGAGAACAACATCGTGGTGAGCGCTCGCTCGATAGGCGGTAATGAGACCGGCAATTCCGGTGCCGACGACAATAACCCGTGCCATGGTTACGCCTCTTTCGTCGCTATCGGTGGCTTCGCTGCGAGCATCCGCTCGAGGGCAACCCGTGCGGGTTCTGCAACTTCGTCAGAAACGGTGATCTGGTTGAGAACTTCACCGCGAACAAGTCCCTCGAGTATCCACGCGAGGTAGCCGGGGTGGATTCGATACATCGTCGAACACGGGCACACCACGGGGTCGAGACAGAAGATCGTGTGCTGCGGGTATTCGGTAGCCAAACGGTTCACCATGTTGATTTCAGTGCCGATAGCAAACGTCGTCGGCTCGGTCGCGGCGGCAACAGCCTTCTGGATGTAGTCGGTCGACCCTGCCTCGTCAGCAGCATCCACAACCGGCATTGGGCATTCGGGGTGCACGATCACTCGGACACCGGGATGCTCAGCGCGGGCCTTCTCGATCTGGCCAACGTTAAATCTTTTGTGCACGCTGCAGAAACCGTGCCAGAGCACGACCTTCGCCTCCTCGAGCGCCTGGGCGTCATTACCTCCGAGCGGCTTATTGGGGTTCCACATCGGCATGAGGTCGGTTGATATCCCCATCTTCTTCGCCGTGTTGCGGCCCAAGTGCTGATCGGGGAAGAACAGCACGCGCTGGCCACGCTCATAGGCCCACTCCAGCACTGTTGTGGCATTGGAGCTTGTGCAGACGATTCCGCCGTTGCGACCGCAGAAGCCCTTGAGTGCGGCAGACGAGTTCATGTAGGTCACGGGGATGATCGGCACACGGCCGTCGGCATCCGGCTCAGTGCCGTATACCTCCATGAGCTGTTCCCAGCACTCTTCAACAGAATCGATGTCGGCCATGTCAGCCATTGAGCACCCGGCGGCGAGGTTCGGCAGAATGACTGCTTGGTCGGAGCGCGCGAGGATGTCGGCGGTTTCGGCCATGAAATGCACCCCACAGAAGACGATTGCTTCGGCGTTCGGCACGGTCTGTGCAGCATTGGCGAGCTGGAACGAGTCGCCCAAGAAGTCGGCGTGCCGAACGACCTCGTCGCGCTGGTAGAAGTGGCCGAGAATGACCGCGCGATCGCCGAGCGTCGCTTTCGCCGCAATGATTCTGGCGTGCAAATCTTCGTTGGATGCCTTCTGGTATTCGACAGGCAGTTGTCCCTGGCGTGGTGCCCCAGTGGGGATAACATCACCCATCGAAGCACCGGGTCCATAGCTGGGCACGCCAAGGTCAAAAGTCCAAGGACCGTCTGCGAGCTCTGGCGCACAGGTTTCGCCATCTCCGGTCGTGGTGATGCGCTGAATTGTCGAATCAATCGATGACACGAGTACTCCCTGTCTTTTCATGCCCCAGTGGGCCGTTATCGACGAGCTCTACGCCCTCGTCATAGCGGTACAGCCTCGGCGGCCGGTGACGCCCACCCGAGACAACGTGGTTTGTGGGCACAAGTGAGCCCGAATTTTCGATCTGACGGCGAAAGTTCGCAGGATCGAGCTGGCGCTGCAACACGGCCTCATGCACGAGCCGCAGCTCGCTCAGCGTGAAGGTTTCACCGAGAAAGGCACGCGCGATTCGTGAGTACTCCATCTTGGTGCGGAGTCGCCAGAGCGCATAGTCGATGATGACGTTGTGATCGAAGGCGAGCTCGGGCAGATTGTCGGCAGCGAACCACCGCACGTTTGCCCCCTCTGTTGCGCGCTCTGCCTCTTCTTGCCTGACAAGTGCCCAGTAAATGATCGAGACGACTCGACTGTTAATCGAACGTTCGACATCCCCGAAGGCGTAAAGCTGTTCAAGATAGGCGGGTTCAAGTGCGGTGGTTTCAAGCAAATTGCGAGCCGCAGCATCCGCCAGGCTCTCGTCGTTGGAGACCCAACCACCGGGTAATGCCCACTGGCCAGCAAAGGGTTCGCGGGTGCGACGCACTAATGGGATCCAGAGGGCGCTCTGACCAGACTCCGGAATCGGACGAAGGGCGAAAATCACGGTAGATACCGCGAGCGAAATCTTTTGCTCGCTCTTCTTCATCGCCTCCCCCTTCAGTAAGAGTCATGTTGCTTCAGTAAGAGTCATACTGACCTGAACACAGAATACACGTTAAAGTCAGTCCGACCAAAACGTCGGGAGAACTAGCTGGAAGACGTGCTTGGTGCGTCGACGGCACCACCGAAACGTCGCGTGCGCTTGGCGTAGATTTCGATCGCTTGCCACAACTGTTCGCGAGTGAAATCGGGCCACAGCGTGTCAAGAAACACCATCTCGGCGTAGGCGCTCTGCCAGGGCATGAAGTTGCTCATCCGCTGCTCCCCCGATGACCGCACAAACAGGTCAACGTCGGGCAGCTGAGGCTGATATAGGCGCTTCTGGATGAGCTTCTCAGAGACAGCGGACGGCTTCAGCTTGCCTGCTGCAACATCATCCGCGATGGAACGCACCGCATCCGCAATCTCATTGCGACCGCCATAATTTACGCACATGGTGAGAGTAAGAGTGCTGTTGTTTTCGGTAAGTTTTTCAGCAAACTGCAGCTCTTTGATGACCGAGGCCCAGAGGCGCGGCCGTCGACCCGCCCAGCGCACGCGCACTCCCCACTCGTTGAGTTGGTCGCGGCGGCGGTGGAGTACATCTCGATTGAAGCCCATGAGAAAACGCACTTCTTCGGGAGACCGACTCCAATTTTCGGTCGAGAACGCGTAGACGCTCACGTGCTTGACTCCGATTTGGATGGCGCCGGCAACGACATCAAGCAGGCTCGCTTCCCCCGCCTTGTGGCCCTCGACCCGCGTAAGCCCGCGCGCGTTCGCCCAACGGCCGTTGCCATCCATGACGATCGCGATGTGCTCAGGAACGGCACCCTTGGGCATGATCGGCGGGTGGATGCCTGTCCAATCGAGCGGACGAAACTCTTCGGCATCCTTGTGGGTTTTTGCTACGCGGCTCATGCGCTCCGATCCACATGCTGAATGGAACGAAGACTACGTTCCAAATGAAATTGGGCATAGGCGGCAACGACGCCGCTTGCTTGCGAGCGCGAACGCTCGTCGGCGGCTTCAGCGACATCCCAGGAACCCGCGAGGAGTGCGCCAAGCAGATCAAGGGTGTCTGCACTTAATCTCGGAGCACCGGGAGGGGCAACCTCGTCAGAAACCACGCCACCCATCTGTGCGACAAAGACCGAGTGTGGACCTGGTGCACCAGTCACAGCACAATCGACAAAACTGGGTGCCCATCCGGCAATCGAGAGGCTGCGCAGCAGATAGGAGTCGAGCGTCAGACTGGGGTTGTGTTCTCGGCGCGCGAGAGACCGCAACGCGCCGACCAACAGGAGGTATTGCTGCAGCGAGCCGTCATCATCCGTAATTTTGTCCGCGGTTTCGACCATGACGCTCGCAGCCGTGTAGCTCGCATAGTCGGCGGTGATATCTGAACCGTACGATCCAAGGGACTCTGCTTGCTGGATGATGTCGAGGCTGCGCCCGATGTAGCACTGGATGTCGGCGACCATAAAGGGCTCAAGCCGCGACCCAAACTTTGAGGCGGGGCGACGCACCCCTTTTGCTACCGCGCGAATTTTGCCGTGCTCGCGCGACAACATCGTGACAATGCGGTCTGCTTCACCCAGCTTGTGGGTGCGCAGCACGACGGCTTCATCACGATAGGTTGGCACCCCTCAAGTATCTCTCGCTTGACGCTAGTTAGCTGGGCGACGGCCCGCAGCACGCACGTTTATCGACTCCGCACCCGCAACCAGATGGGTTAGGGGTAGATTTTCACGCAAGCAGTGCACCTCTTCGTCACGAGAACTCGGCACCAAGGAGAGCATAATGATTCTTGTCACCGGCGCAACCGGCAGCCTCGGTAGCCTCACTGTCGATCTGCTCGTGCAATCGGGACACAACGTGCGTGGGCTCAGCCGCCACCCCGGCCCCGGCCGTGTGGTTGCCGATTTGAGTACAGGAGTAGGGCTTGCGGATGCTCTCGCCGGAGTCACCACGGTCGTGCACTTGGCCACGGGCGCGAATGCTCACGATTCGCAGCAGACGCGGCAACTGCTGAGGGCAATTGCCGAGCACCCCATCGAGCACGTCATTTTTATGTCGATCGTTGGCGTGGATCTGCACTCCTTCTCCTACTATCGAGACAAGTACCTCAGCGAGCAGCTAATCGCTGCTTCGGGCATCCCGTACACAATTCTTCGCGCCACCCAGTTCCACAGTTTCGTAGCGCGCCTTTTTGTTGCTCAGCGACGACTGCCAGTCACCATCGTTCCGTCATTCCGGATGCAACCGGTGTCGGTCGATGAAGTGGCCGAACGACTCGTCGAGCTGGTGGATGCTGGACCCAGCGGCCGAGTAGCCGACTTCGGCGGCCCCGAACAACTCAGCTTTCGAGAACTCGCCCAGCAGTGGAACGCGGCCCACTCGCTTCGTAAACCGGTGTGGTCACTGCCGGTTCCTGGAACTGTCGGCCGATCGTTCGCTCGCGGGGTTCACCTCGCGTCACTCCTCGGCAGCGGGCACGTACCGTTTTCTGACTACGCCGAGGCACATGCCCGTTCGGCGGCTTCGCTTCGTAGCTCTGGCTCTGGCTCTGGCTCTGGCTCGAGTTAGTCCGCAGCCAGCACATCCAGCGCGCGAATCAGCACCACACTGTCGTAGGTTTTACCTGGCCATTGGATCGTCGTAACGCGCTCGAAGCCCCACGCGCCGTGTAGCCGCACGAGGTGTTCCGCGGGAATTGCGGTGTCCACACCGATTGATGTCGCGCCCTGCGCTCGGGCCCACTCGCGCCCCAGCCGCCAGAGCTCGGATGGGATGCCCTGTGGAGCACGCCGCCACCTGCGCCAGCATCAGCATCAGCATCAGCAAATTAACGAACGGCGAGTGGGGATTTCCTATCCGTCTCAACGCAGTCGTCACTACTTGCGTGCACCCGGACTTATTAAAGTATCACCGTGCCGCCAGCGGACTTTGGCCCACACTTCCAGCTCATCGGCCATCGCTATTCGGAAATTCAGGAAATCTGGGGTGCGTGGATGTTGTGACGCGCGAGTTCTCAGGGATCCAGTAGATAGGCGCTTTGATTTTCCTGAGTTTCCGATGATCGCAGCAGCGTGAGGGCGCGTCGATTACAGGCTTGCCTGTAACAGAACCAAGGCGTGAGTCCCGTGCATGGTACGAATGGTGCGTGAATGAGACTTTCGAGATCCCGCTGTGGGCCGGATTGTTAGCCGTCGGCGTTGGCGCGATGCAGGGGGCCATGTTTGCGGCCCAGTTTCGCGATCGTCGACTCGATCTTCTCGGAATCGCCATCATTGGCATTGCAACGGGTTTTGGCGGTGGCATGGTCCGCGATATCGTCCTCTCTGAAGTTCCCATCGTTCTCACCACAAACTGGTACTTAATCGTGGCAACGGGGGCTGCACTGTTCGGGATGCTTCTCGAGCGACTCATTGCCCGCATGGGTCCGATCGTCACTGTCCTCGATGCGCTCACGATTGGGCTCTTCGGGGCAATCGGCACAACCAAAGCACTTTCGCTTGGGCTCCCGGAGGTACCTTCCGTATTCGTCGGCGTGATTTCCGCTATTGGGGGCTCAATCATGCGCGACGTACTCCTCGCGCTGCCGATCGCGCTCATGCACGTCGGTTCGCTCTACGCCGTCGCCGCCACCGCCGGCGCGACGAGCCTTGTGATCATGAGGAGTTTCGACGTACCGGTGTTCCTTGCCGCAACAATCTGCGTTGGCCTCACCGTCGGCGTGCGGGTATTGGCCGTGCTCTTCAACTGGACACTGCCCGAACAGCGCACGATCAGCGGCATGCCCAAGTTCCGACGCCCCTGACACACGAAAGCGACCCGCAACCCCGAAGTCACGAGTCGCCAACGCGAAAAGCTAGCTTGAGACCAGTTCAGCCTCTGGCGCGGTGCGTGTAACCCGAACCCACCGGTTGACCGCTGAGACGATCGCCTTGAGCGATGCCCGCGAAATGTCGCCATCAATTCCGACACCCCACAGTCGTAGACCGTGGATGTCGAGCTCAACGTAGGCAGCAGCCTGCGCATTGCTGCCCACGCTCATGGTGTGCTCGACGTAGTCGTAGAGCTTCACCTCAATGCCTTGGCCCTGTGCGGACAGCATGCCCAAGAACGCGTCAATCGGACCGTTTCCGACGTGGGTGGCGTCCACCTCGGTGTCGTCGACCCGCAGTCGCGCTTCAAGGCTAACTTCGCCATCGTTCGCACTTGTTGTGCGGGTGGCGAGCAATTCGTAGCGGCCCCATTTTTGATCGACGTGATCTGCGGATGCCGGAAGGTACTCATCTTGGAACGAGGTCCAAATCTGCTCGCTCGACACCTCGCCACCTTCGGAGTCAGTCTTGGACTGCACGACACCGCTGAACTCGATCTGCAGTTTGCGTGGCAAGTCGAGGTTGTGGTCGGCCTTCAGCAGGTAGGCGACGCCGCCCTTGCCTGACTGGGAGTTCACGCGAACGACGGCTTCATAGCCGCGACCCACGTCTTTCGGATCAATCGGTAGGTAGGGAACAGCCCACACGAGTTCGTTGACATCTTTGCCTTCGAGTTCGGCTTGAGCTGTCATCGACTCAAAGCCCTTCTTGATGGCGTCCTGATGCGAACCGCTGAAGGCGGTGTAGACGAGGTCGCCGGCCCAAGGGCTGCGCTCGTGAACCTTCAGCTGGTTGCAGTGCTCGGCGGTGCGTCGAATCTCATCGAGGTCGCTGAAATCAATCTGCGGATCAATTCCCTGAGTGAACAGGTTCAGTCCGAGTGCGATGAGGTCGACGTTTCCGGTGCGCTCACCATTGCCGAAGAGGCATCCTTCAATACGATCGGCGCCCGCCATATAGCCGAGCTCAGCCGCAGCAATTGCAGTTCCACGGTCGTTGTGGGGGTGAAGCGAGATCAGCACGTTCTCGCGGTGGTTGACGTTGCGCGACATCCACTCGATGGAGTCGGCATACACGTTGGGGGTTGCCATCTCGACCGTTGCTGGCAGGTTCAGGATGACCTTGCGCTCGGGAGTCGGCTGGAAGACTTCGAGCACCTGGTTGCAGATGTCGACAGCGAACTCGAGCTCGGTGCCCGTGTAGCTCTCGGGCGAGTACTCGTAGTAGACCTCGGTCTCGGGCACCATCGCCTCGGAGGCCTTACAGATACGCGCACCGTTCAGGGCGATGTCGATAATGCCCTGCTTGTCTTTGCGGAATACGACTTCGCGCTGCAGAACACTCGTGGAGTTGTAGAGGTGAATAATTGCTTGCTTGGCACCCTTGATCGATTCGTAGGTGCGAATGATGAGTTCTTCGCGGGCCTGGGTGAGCACCTGAATGGTGACGTCATCCGGAATCGCATTGGTC
>Ga0314772_1000256_pt1 | contig 29613 bp, 23 predicted proteins | sample MetaGCBIW2018_FD_204520 | JGI IMG/M metagenome (GOLD analysis project Ga0314772, IMG submission 204520) | Cryopeg brine microbial communities from Beaufort Sea near Barrow, Alaska, United States - CBIW 2018 | ecosystem: Environmental > Aquatic > Marine > Coastal | place: USA: Alaska | collected... | reverse complement strand
TACCGTCCTTTGACGCACCGGCGGATGCGCCGGGCACCGCCGATGCACTGGCCCCGGCCGACGCACTTGGCCCGGCCGATGCGTCGGGCGCCGAACCCGCGCCGTCACCCATATCAGCGGGTTGGCCCGTGGGATCAGGCTCGGCCAGGTTGAGTACCGCGGCCCCGGGTGCGGTCGCGAAGCCTGCACCCAAAATCACGACAGCTGCGCCGCCCACTATGAGCTTTCTGGAAGCCTTCATCTTTACCACCCAAACTCTTCGCGGTGGATGGCGTCAGGAGCCACGCCAGCCGCCCTCGCATCGGCCGCCACGCCCGCGGCCCACTCGGGAGGACCGCACACATAGACGTCGGTGGCACCAGGGTCCTCGACAAACTGCGCGACCGTCGCAGGCGACTCGACAGTGCCCCACGTCTCACCGCGCGCTCCCTCAAGCACATGCAGCGTCGCACCCCGCGCGGCGGCGAGTTCCTCGACCTCACCGAGCAGCGGCGCCTCAGCGCGTGAGCGTACGCGCACCACCACGGTGCAGTCGTCGCCCGGCTCAACCGCCTCCAACATAGAGCGCACAGGAGTGATGCCGATTCCGGCACTAATCAGCAGCAGCGAGGACTTCGCGCGGCGCGAGTGGGTGAAGATGCCCAGCGGGCCCTCGATCACCACGCGCGTGCCAACGGGCACCTGCGCGACGCTCCCAGAACCGTTCCCCGACGCCTTCACGGTGATGCGCAGGCGATCCCCCGGAGCGGCGGACAGCGAATAGGGGTGCGACTGCCAACGCAGGCCCGGGCTGAGGAACCGCCAGAGAAAGAACTGCCCCGAGTGTGCGCGCAGGCGCGCGAGACCGCGTCCGGACATCGTCACCGAGGTAGACCCGTCGGCCAGCGTGTCGACGGCCTCGACGCGGACCCCGTGGCGTTGAGCCAGTAGCAGCGGGCGCGCGAGACGGAAGAGCACAAACGAACCGATGCTGACCGTCCACAGCGTGGCCCAGAACCACCACGCCGTCCCCTTACCCACAAAGGTGGAACCCTCGAGGAACTGGTGAGGAACCGCAAATGCGACGCCGACGTAAACCAGCAGATGTACCGCGTGCCAACGCTCGTAGGGCCACCGCAGTCGCACCGCGGCCAGCGAGGTCACCAGCACCAGGAGGAAGCTGACCGCGGCAATCTGCGCGAACAGCATGAACCAGCCATAGTCGTGCCAGGCGAACGTCTGCGCGAGGAACGAGCGGCCGTCATACGAAGCGTTGGTGGCAGTCATGAGAATCAGGTGCACGAACATCAACAGGATTGCCACCTTGCCCAGGCGTGTGTGCTTCGCGATCGCGCGGTCGTGCCCGATGGCGCGCTCAACCCAAGGCGCGCGGGATGCGAGCAACACTTGAGTCATCATCATGACGGCGGCAACAATGCCGATCGCGCGGCCGAGTGTGTTCCACCAGTCGACGACCGTGACGGTGTTGAGCGCGCCGCTCGAAACCATGAACGCGATGCCCGTGACCGCCGCCAGCCACATGGCCGCCTCGAGTCCGTCGGCCCACCAGCTACGGCGGGCGGCACGGGCAGAGCGGTCGCGGGAAACGTCGAGCGTGGTCATACGATCCTTTCGGGCATGCATGGGGTTCGCGCGCCGAACGCACGCGGATGGTGACGGCTCACGCCATCCCTACCCATTGCTCGTCCCGTCGCGGTCCCGATCGGTTCGCTCGCTGCGCAGCACCACGTTGCCACGTAACACCACGGCGCGGGGCTCCCGGAGTGCGGAAATATCGATGCGGGGGTCGCGTGGATACACCACCAGGTCGGCACTCGAGCCCTCCGCCAGCCCCTGCGCTCCCAGAAAATTCCGGGCGGACCACGAGGCGGCAGCGACCACCTCAGGCGCGGGAATGCCAGCCTCGACCATCAGCGCGGCCTCCTCGGCTATTGCCCCGTGGCCAATAGTCCCGCCCGCGTCGGTGCCAACCAACAGCGTGAGGCCGGCCTCGCGGAACGCGCGGACCTGCGCAAAGCGGTCCTTGTACATGGGCCGCATGCGCGCGGCGTAGGCCGGGAACTTGGCCTCGCCTTGGTCGGCATAGTTCGCAAAGTTTGCTACCTGCAGCAGGGTCGGCACCACCGGGATCCCCGCCGCCGCCGCACGGTCCATGTGATCGCGCGTCATGCCCGTGCCGTGCTCGATGCAGTCAATTCCCGCGTCTAGCAGAGGGCCTATGCTCTCCGTGGCGAACGCGTGGGCCGTGACGCGGGCGCCCTCGTCGTGAGCCGCCGCAATGGCGTCGGCCAGCACCTCGGCCGGCCATAGCGGAGTCAGATCCCCGCAGTCTCGATCGATCCAGTCGGCGATGAGCTTCACCCAACCGTCGCCGCGCCTGGCCTCGTCGACCACTGTCGCGACCAGCTGGGAGATTTCTACCTCGCGCGCATAGCCGCGCAGGTAACGCTTGGGGCGAGCGATGAACCGTCCTGCCCTCAGCAACCGCGGCAGGTCCTCGCGGTCCTGGATGAAGGAGTTGTCGATGGGCGACCCCGCGTCGCGGATCAGCAGCGTGCCCGCGTCGCGGTCCACGATCGCCTGCTTGAGCGCGAGGTCCTCCCCTACCGCCCCACCGGAATCGAGCCCAATGTGGCAGTGCACGTCGACCAGTCCGGGGATAGCCACGCCGGACAGTTCCGTCACCCCCGCATCGTTCCAGTCAGCGGGCAGCGTGAAGCTGATGCGCCCATCCGCCACCCACGCCTCGGCGTACTGGGTAAGGTCATCGACGACGATCGTTCCGGTGAGGTGAAGGCGAGACACGGGAGCCTAGCGCCCCAGATACTTGCCGAGGTCGGCGTTCAGTTTCGCTGGGTCCACGTCCTTGGGAGGCTGCGCTGCACCTAGGCCGAATGCGCTGCCCGCCGGCGCCGCGACCACACCAGATTTGCCTTGGGCCTCTTGCTGCGCGCGCTTGGCAGGGTTACCACTTTTGCCCTTGACCTTGCGCTGGGGCGCCTGCTTGCCGCGGGACTTCTTACCGCCGGGCATGCCACCAAAGGCTCCGGGGCCGCCACCTGCACCGGGCATCTGCGGCATGCCGCCCCCCTTGCTGATGGAGCGCATCATCTGCTGCGCGTCGCCGAACCGCTTGACCAGGGTGTTGATCTGCGCGACCGAGGTGCCCGACCCGTTTGCGATGCGCGTGCGCCGCGAGCCGTTGAGGATCTTGGGGTTCTCACGCTCGGCGGGCGTCATCGAGCGAATCATAGCCTCGGTGCGCGTGAGCTCGCTCTCGTCAAAATTTTCGATCTGGTCGCGCATCTGCCCCATGCCCGGCAGCATCGTCAGCATTTTCTTCATCGAGCCCATGTTCTTGAGCTGCTGCATCTGGCTGAGGAAGTCGCTGAGGGTGAAGTCCTCGCCGTTGGCCACCTTGTCGGCCATGCGCTTGGATTCGTCCTCGTCGAAGGCCTTCTCCGCCTGCTCGATCAGGGAAAGCACGTCTCCCATGTCGAGGATCCGCGACGCCATGCGGTCGGGGTGGAACACCTCGAACTCGTCGAGCTTCTCACCCGTAGATGCGAACATAATGGGGCGTCCCGTGATCTCGACCACCGAAAGCGCAGCACCGCCGCGGGCGTCACCGTCGAGCTTGGTCAACACCACGCCGGTGAAGTCGACGCCCTGCTGGAACGCGAGCGCCGTGTTGACCGCGTCCTGGCCAATCATCGAGTCGATGACGAACAGCACCTCGTTTGGCTCAATCGCCTTGCGGATGTCGCCCGCCTGCTTCATGAGTTCGGCGTCAACGCCCAGGCGCCCCGCGGTGTCGACGATCACCACGGAATGCTGCTTGGTCTGCGCCTCCTTGAGGCCCTTCTTGGCGACCTTGACCGGGTTGCCGCGCTCCTTCTCCCCCTCGCGAGTCACGCCTGGTTCGGGCGCGAACACGGGCACGCCGGCACGCTCGCCGACCACCTGGAGCTGGGTCACGGCGTTGGGTCGCTGAAGGTCCGCCGCCACCAGCAGCGGAGTGTGCCCCTGGCGTTTAAGATAATGGGCGAGTTTGCCTGCCAGCGTGGTCTTACCTGCGCCCTGCAGACCCGCGAGCATGATGACCGTGGGTCCGGTCTTGGCGAACTTAATGTTGCGCGTCTCGCCACCAAGGATCGCTACGAGCTCCTCGTTGACGATCTTGACGACCTGCTGGCCCGGGTTGAGCGCCTCCGAGACCTCCAACCCGAGAGCCCGCTCACGGACGTTCCCGGTAAACGTGCGCACCACGGCGACGGCGACGTCGGCATCGAGCAGGGCGCGACGAATCTCGCGAATAGTGCCGTCGATGTCCGCCTCGGAGAGGCGCCCCTTGCCGCGCAGGTTGCGGAAGGTCGAGGTGAGACGGTCGGAGAGGTTTGCGAACACTGGTGCCCTTTCGGAAAATAACTGGTTTCTAGCCTACCTGGGGCGGCAACTGCCCACGGTCCACCATGTCCGGCCCAGCCACCCGCGGGTCCACGGCCAGCGGCAAAAGATCGGCCGATGCTGGGGACGGGGTCTCGGCTCTCACGTCGCCCTGAGCGAAGTCCCGCTTGGCGCGTTCGTACAGGCCGTTGATCAGTGCCTCCCGCCACGCGGTCCACGCCTTTGGGCCAGCGGCCATGGCATCGGCCTCGGTGAGGACACGCAGGGTATCCAGCAGATCCTCCCGCTGTTCCACCGCCGCGATCAGGTCCGCGACCGTCCGCGGGTCGTCTAGGTCGCGCGTCGTAGCGAAGTGCGCGAGGGTCAAATGTTGGCGCACCAGCACCTCGATGTCGTGCGCCTGGGGCTCGGATAGGCCCAGTCGCGTCGCAATCGTCGGGATCAGGTCTGCGCCGTCCATTGAGTGATCGGTGGCGCCGGTGCGCTTGCCGATGTCGTGCAGCCACGCCGCGAGTAGCAGCAGCTCGGCGTCCTTGACCTGCCGGCGTGCCTTGCCCGCGAGCACCACCGTCTCGATCGAGTGTCGGTCCACGGTGTAGCGATGCACAGGGCTGCGTTGCGGACGGTTGCGCACCCCCGCCCACTCGGGGAGCCACCGCACGGCCAGTCCGGCCAAGTCGATCACTTCCCACACGGATGCCAGGTGAGAGCCCGCGCTTAGCAACTCAAGCAGGTGGCGGCGCGCCTCGGGGGGCCAGGGCTCGGCCAGGTCAGGGCAGCGCTCGAACGCGGCAAGCAGGTTGGGCGTGAACCTCAGCCCGGTCGAGGCTGCGGTGGCCGCCGCGCGCAACGGAAGGAGCGCATCGGCCGCAGGGTCGTAACCCGGCGCGAGCGCCAGTTCGCCGTCGACGTCTATCAGTCCCGTGGCGACGGGGAGGTGGCGCGGGGGGCCGCCGAAGCGTCGCGCCTTCCAGGCACGCGAGCCAACCCCCGAGCGCTCCAGCGAGCGGCGCGCGCCCCGCTCGGTGTTGTCGAGCGCGAAAGCGATGGTGCGTCCTGCCTCGGCGAGCGATGCCAACACCTCGTCGGGGTCATCCTCGCCAAGGAGCGCGGCGACGTCACCCGCGATGTGGCGACCCAGCACGTTTTGGGGCCGCCCGGTCACGGTCTGGATGGCGTCGCGAACATCGAGAAGATGGCTTCCGGCGGCGTCGACTGCCCCGTGAGGCTTGTCGGTAAGCCACGTGGCGGACAACGCGGTGAGGCTCATCCAGTCGCGCAGGCCCCCGCGCGATTCCTTGAGATGCGGCTCAATCAGGTACGCGAGTTCGCCGTGACGCTCGGCGCGGGTGCGCGACGCGGCCAAGAGTTCCGGGAATCGCTTGCGGGCGGCGGATCGCCAGTCCTGGTAGATCGCGGCGCGCGCCTGTTGGGCGAGCGCCTTATCACCGGCGATGGCCTGCAAGTCGAGCAGCCCGGCGGCGGCGGCCAGGTCCTTCGAGGCCACCTGGCGGCACTGGGTGATCGAGCGCATCGAATAGTCGAGCTCGAGGCCCGCGTCCCAGATTGGGTACCAGAGGCGTGTGGCGAGGTCCGCGAGCTGGTCCTGCAAAAACGTGGACCCGTCGTGAATAAGGATGAGGTCGAGGTCGGATTCTGGTCCGGCGTCACCGCGGCCGATGCTGCCCACGGCGCCTAGCATTGCGCCCTGGGTGATGGCGCCGGTCACCTGGTTCCAGTGCTCCGCAAGGCGCATGTGCACCAGGCGAGACTGCGCGAGGCGCCGCTGATCGCCTGATACGCGCTGGCGGTAAAGGTCCGCGGCGAGGTCGCGCCGCTCGCGCCCCAGGTCCCGCACCCCCATCGGATGCGGGACCTCAGGCATGTGAGTCATCGTCAGCTGCGCTAACGTGGAGCCCCATAGCGGCGTCCGTGTGCGTAGTCCGGCTACAGCGCGTCTGTGCCGTGCTCGCCGGTGCGAACCCGAGCCACGTCATCAACTGGGACCGTCCAGACCTTGCCGTCGCCGATCTTGCCGGTCTGCGCGGCGGACACGATCGCGTCCGTCACGACGGCAGCATCGGCGTCCTCTACGAGGATCTCAAGGCGGGTCTTGGGAACCAGATCGACCGTGTATTCCGCACCGCGGTAAACCTCGGTGTGGCCCTTTTGGCGGCCGTACCCGGCAGCCTCGGAGACCGTGATGCCCTTGACTCCGGCGGCCTCGACGGCCGCGCGGACCTCGTCAACTCGGTGCGGCTGAATGATTGCTGTGACTAGCTTCATAGTTACTTAGCCTCCTCGTATGCGGTCTCGCCGTGTTCGGCGAGGTCAATACCTGCGACCTCGATCTCCTCGGTCACCCGAAGGCCGATGGTCTTCTTAATAAGGTAGCCGATCAAAAGGGTCACCACGAAGGAGAAGACCACGATAATTCCGGCCACGATCGCCTGGGTGATGAGCTGATCCCAGCCCCCACCGTAGAACAGTCCGTTCATGGGCGACTTTACGTCGCCGACTCCGGCCCACGTGGTGCCCTCGTCGAGGTTGGCGACGAGGCCGATCATGAGCGTCCCGACCAGACCGCCCACCAGGTGGACGCCTACGACATCGAGAGAGTCGTCGTAGCCAAAGCGGTATTTGAGGCCAACAGCCATGGCGCAGAGCACACCGGCGACGAGGCCGATGGCCATGGCGCCCCAGGTGTCGACCGACGCTGCGGCCGGCGTGACAGCCACCAGACCGGCGACGATTCCCGACGCAGCCCCCAGCGAGGTGGCCTTGCCGTCGCGAATCTTCTCGACGAGCAACCAGCCCAGGATAGCGATCGCGGGGGCGACCACCGTGTTGAGGAACGCACGGCCAGCCGTCGCATCGGCGGCAAATTCGGAACCTGCGTTGAAGCCGAACCAGCCGAACCACAGCAGGCCGGCACCGAGCATCACGAAAGGCATGTTGTGAGGCTTGAGCGGCACCTTGCCGAAGCCCTTGCGCAGGCCGAGCAGCAGTGCGAGCGCTAGACCGGCCGCGCCAGCGTTGATGTGGACCACGGTTCCACCCGCGAAGTCGATGGGTGAAGTTGGGGTGAACTTGCTGTCCCAGCCGAGGCCGCCGTCGCCCCACACCGAATGAGCGACCGCGGTGTAGACCACGATGACCCAGATGACAGCGAACGTGATCCAGGAGGCGAACTTCATGCGGTCCGCGACCGAACCCGAGATCAGCGCGACGGTGATGATGGCGAACGTTGCCTGGAAGGCGGCCATCACTAGGAACGGGACGCCGGAACCGGCAGCCAGGCTGTCCGAGTCGGATACGTAGTTGAGGCCAAAGAGGCCGGCGGGGTTACCCCACAGGCCAAAGGTGCCGCTTCCGAATGTCAATCCATAGCCGATCACGACCCAGACGACGCCTACGACGGCCATTGAGCTGAAGCTCATCATCATCATGTTGAGCACGGACTTCGTGCGAACCATACCGCCGTAAAAGAACGCCAACCCAGGCGTCATCAACAAAACGAGTGCGGCCGCAACGAGCATCCACGCGGTGTTGCCAGAATCCAGCGCGAAATCCATTGTTTTCTCTCCTCATAGCCGACCGGTCGGTCAGCAGTGAGAACAGACTCGCGCAGAACTGTTTCGAGGGCGGGCCCCCCGTGTTTCCGCAGCGTTACAAGAGGGGCACCAAGGTAAAAGGTGTGTTGCGGGGGGTCAGAATGCGCATATTTTGCGGGTTGCACTATCTCTAAGTGCGGGCTGACTGATCGCGGGCTCGGTTGGCGCGGCTAGTCGAATTCGATCGTGTCGAAGAGCCACGCGCCCTCGACGTTCACCAAGGTGTAGGAGGCGTCATCACCGAAGTCCTGGCCCGCGTCCGTGTACGACTCATACGCTACGAGGGTGGCGGAATCACCGGTGATCTCGCCGGACTCGACGTACGCGTAGAAGCTCGCCGCGTCTTCGTAGAGGTTGAAGGCCCCCGCACACGTGTCATTCTCGATGCCCACCGAGTCGCGGTAGTTCTGCGTAGTAACTGCCATGAGGTCTAAGCACGAGTCGGTGCGGTACGCGTCATCCAGCTCCCAATACGTGCTCTCGAGCTCGGCGGGAACCGTGGTCGCGTTGTCTAATTCTTTTACCGCATCTTCGAACACGTTGTTCGTGGTGTTGGCCACGTTCACGAATAGGAACGCGATGGCGACGGCTGCTCCCACAATAAGTACTATGCCGGTAATGATCAGCGCGAGCGCCCACCCGGGAAGTTTCTTCTTTGGCGCCGATGCCGTGGTGGGGTACGAATCTTGGCGCGGGGCAGCGGCGAACGGGTCTGCGAGAGCATCTTGTCCGCCTGCGCCGGGTACCGCGTAGCCCAGGTCTGCGCGCTCGTCGGTTGTCGGTGGAGCAGCGTGGTCATGGTTGGCGGGAAAGCCGTCGCCCTGTGCGGTCGCTTGCGGCTGGTAGTCCCAGTTGGCCGTGGACTGCGCCGGACCGAACCCAGCCTCAGGTGCGGATGGCGCCGGCGGCAGCGGTGGGACGTACGTGTCGGCAAAGTGGTCGGTCCAGGCGGAACCGTCCCAATAACGGAGGCGGCCCGAGCCGTCGTCGTACCAGTTCGCGGGTGTCTGAGTCATTATCTTTGCCTAATCGCCCAGGAGTCCGTCAACGAACTGCTGCGGGTCGAATGGAGCGAGGTCGTCCACGCCCTCACCGAGTCCCAGGAACTTGACCGGCACCCCGAGCTCTCGCTGGACTGCGATGACGATCCCGCCCTTGGCGGTGCCGTCCATCTTGGTCAGGATGATTCCAGTCAGCGCCGCCACTTCGCCAAAGATACGTGCCTGGCTCAATCCGTTCTGCCCCGTGGTTGCGTCGAGCACTAGCAGCACCTCGCTGGGCGGACGGACCTTGGATACGACGCGAACGATTTTGCCCAGCTCGTCCATCAGGCCAGCCTTGTTCTGGAGCCGTCCCGCAGTGTCCACCAGCAACACGTCGGTGCCATCGGAACGCGCCTTGTCTGCAGCCTCGTATGCCACCGATGCAGGGTCCGCGCCCTCTTTGTGTGAGCGCACTACGGACACTCCCACGCGCGCACCCCAGGTCTCGAGTTGATCGGCAGCGGCGGCACGGAAAGTGTCTGCGGCGCCCAGCACCACCGAGTAGTGCTCCGCCACCAGTACTCGCGCGATCTTGCCTACCGTCGTCGTCTTTCCCACGCCGTTAACGCCCACAACGATCGCGGTGGTCGTGTCGCCGGCGCCCGGGGTCCCCAACGCGAGCGACCGGTCGAGCGATGGGTCCACGATCTTCAGGAGTGCGTCGTGAAGAGCGCGTCGGGGTTCGACGTCGGGTTCGCGCGTCAAGCGCGACTTGAGCGTGGCAAGGATCTCGTCGGTCGCGGCGGGCCCCACATCCGCGAGCAACAGCGTCTCTTCCAGCTCATCCCATGCGTTGGCATCGAGTTTGCCGCGGCTAAAGACTGACAACAGGCTAACTCCGAGGCCACCGCCCAGGCGGCTACGCAGTCGCGCGAAGCGAGAATCGGGGTCCTCGGGCAGGTCCCCCCCGCGCGTGGGAGTCTCGAGGGAGGCGTCGAGCGAGGTGACGCTGGGCGAAGCCTCGCCGTCAGCATCGGCCGGGGTGTCCTCGCCTGTCGCGAAGCCACCTGGTGGCTTGGTGGGCGTCCCATAATGGTCGAGGTCGCGGCGGTTGCGCGTCTTCGCGAACAGCGAGGCCGCAACCCCACCGATGATGGCGACGCCGGTAATCGCGGCGACGATGACGTCCTGGTCACCAGGTATCCAAGAAATGTCCACGGCGTCAGTGTCTCAGGTGCGGGCGGTCTGCGTCACGCCGACGCCTATGCGGTGGCGGCGCTAACCGGGTGCTTCAGCTCGGCGGCAATGCCTACGGAAACTTCGATCTCGGTGGTGTCGCGGCTGAGTTCCTCAAGCCGCGCCATGTCGCTCACGAGCCCCAGGTCGTTACCGTCTCGCTCGACATCGGCAAAAATCTGCTCCTTGCCGCGGGTCCCCTCGAGGCCCAGTAGCACCCTTAGTAGGTGCTGGCCGCGGCCCTCGGCCGCAATCGCCGCAAGAAAAATGATGCCGGAAAGAACGAACGCCACGCTGAGCGTTCCGGTCATCTGCGAGAACATTTGCCACTCCTTCGTAAAACACCTATTAGGGATAAATCGTCTCTCGACATTGGAAGATCCGCAAGCCCCCCATGTGGGTGGCAGCGAGGTATTCGCACACAGGCCGTGTCACGTAGCGATGTCCTCACGGGACGCGCGCTCAGCTCGAACCAGCGCATTGAGGCGCGGCCGGGCGGGTGCCATAAGTACCGTGGTGATCATCGCCTGCGCGCAGTGGTGGCGTCTGGATCGATGGCATGAGGCCGTCGGTCCGGAGCCGCCCCCCGCGAGGGTGTATGGCGACGGCTGCGGTGGCGTCAGTAATGAGTCTACCTAAAGTTTTTAGAAAGACGGCTCGGAGCGCAGCTCACACCCGCTAGCGGTCCACAAATGTGCGAATTTGATGCTCAGATTTTTCTAGCGGTCCACGAGCGTACGGAAATTAGTCAGCTTCTTTCAGCCGCTGCGAAATCACGGTGGTCACACCGTCGCCGCGCATCGTGACCCCATAGAGCGCGTCCGCAATCTCCATCGTGCGCTTCTGATGCGTAATCACAATCAGCTGACTGTCCTCTTGAAGCTCGGTGAAAATCTCCAACAGTCTGCCTAAGTTGACGTCGTCGAGCGCCGCCTCAACCTCGTCCATGACGTAGAACGGGCTGGGACGTGCTTTGAAGATCGACACGAGCATGGCGACCGCGGTGAGCGATCGCTCGCCGCCGGAAAGTAGCGACAGCCGTTTGACCTTTTTGCCAGCCGGTCGCGCCTCAACCTCGAGGCCAGTGGTAAGCATGTTTGCCGGGTCGGTGAGCACCAGTTTGCCCTCTCCGCCCGGGAACAGGCGCGGGAAAATGAGCTCGAACTGCGCGGCCGTGTCATTGAACGCCTCGACAAAGATCTGCTCCACCCGCTCGTCGATCTCGCGCACAATTTCCATGAGGTCTCCGCGAGACTTCTTGACGTCCGCGAGCTGATCGGTGAGGAATTTATGCCGCTCCTCAAGCGCGGCAAATTCTTCTAACGCCAGCGGGTTCACCCGGCCCAGCTGGTTCATCGCACGTTCGGCCCTTCGTAGCCGTTTCTCTTGGCTGGCGCGGACGTAGGGCACGCCCGATGCGGAGGTATCCGAGGCAATGGCATCGACCCGATTTGCGGCGCGTTGCTTCCCGTCTGCGCCGTCACTATCAGCATCGGCACCATCGGTACTGTCACCATCGGTACTGTCGCCATCGGTACTGTCGCCATCGGTACTCTCGCCGACAACGGGAACTTCCAGGTGGGGGCCGAACTCGGCGATGAGCTGGGTTGGATCCACACCAAGCTCGTCGATCGCACGCTGCTCGAGCTGCTCGAGTCGCACCTTTTGTTGCGCGCGTGCCACCTCGTCCTTGTGGGCGTCATCGGTGAGCCGTCGGTACTCCTCGGCGTACTCCTCGACACCCCGGCGCACATCAGACAGCTGCCCCGAGCGTTCGGTGCGCGCCTGCTCGGCAGCCGCGCGAGCATCGTCCGCACGCTGTACCGACACATCGATTTGCGATAGCGCCTGCTGTGCGCCCTCGATGACCTCGCGCGCGGCCTGCGCCTGACGCTCGCGGCGCTTGGACGCTTCCTCGGCACGCGCACGGGCGTCCCGCTCAGCCGTGGCTGCACGCTCGAGCGACTCGGCTCGGGCGGTCAAGGCACGCGTACGTTCCTCCGAGGTGCGCAGCGCGAGCCGGGCCTCGGTCTCACGGGCACGCGCCGCCACCGCGTCCTGCGCGTGCGAATCGCGCTGCGCTTGGGCACTCACTGTGTTTGTCTCGGTCTGCTCGGGCTCAGCCTGGGCCGCCGTGAGCCGCTCTGTAAGGCTCGACAGCTCGCTTTGATCGCCCGCGATGCGGACTGCCGCCTGCTCGAGTTGCACGGTGAGCCGCTCGGCCTCACCCTTGGCCGCACGCGCCTGCGCGCCAAAGTGGCCTAGCTGCTCGGCGACCGCGGCCATGCGGGCGTCGGACTCGTTGAGTCGCTCCATGGTGATGCTGTGGTGCGTGCGCGCCGCGGACTCGCGCTCCTCGGCTGCTCGGGTCTCGAACTGGGTCGCCTCGACCACTACCGTCGCGGCATCACGATTGGACTTCGCCTCATCAAGCGCGGCCTGCAGGTGCAGCACGGACGGCGCATCACCGGCGCCTCCCGAGGCGTTGCGCGAGCCGAGGATGTCGCCGCGTCGGGTAGCGGCCGTCACCTCCGGAAACTGGTTGACGACAGTGCGCGCGGCGGCTAAGTCGTCAACCACCACCACCCCGGAAACCAACGCACGCACCGTGTCGACGATGCCCGCAGCCCCGCTGACCAGGTCCGATGCCCACGCGGCGCCTTCCGGGAGCGTGATGTCTGGATTGGCGACTACGGCACCGGGGTCAGCGACGACGAACCGGGCGCGCCCGGCGTCCTCGTCGCGCAGCCAGCGGATCGAGTCGACCGCGTCCTCCACGGAGCCCACCGCCAGGGCGTCCGCGAGAGGTCCCATGGCCGCCGCAATCGCGTCCTCGGCGTCCGCGTGAACCTCAATCTGCGCGGCGACGGTGCCTTGCACCGCCCGCACGTTCGCGCCCAGCAGCGCACCCGCCCCATCCTTGCGCGCCAGGGAAAGCTCTAGCGCCTCGGCCTTCGCGGCCCAGGTGTCGCGCTGGCGCATGGCGGTATTGAGTTTGTCCTTGAGGTCACTCAGCGCGCTCTTCGCGTCTTCCCACTCCTCGGTGGCGGACTCGTGGGCTTCGTCGAGGTCCTCCTCGCCGTCCTCCACCGACGCGACGGACGTCTCGAGGTGCTGGAACTCCTGAGTCGCGTCAGTCCCGCGCTTAAGCGCCGCCGCGAGCGCCTCGTTGAGGCGGCCAATCTCTGCCTCCGCGGCCTCGACTCGTGAGCGCCGTGCTGCCACGTCGCCGGCGATGCGTGCCACGCCCTCGCGGCGGTCCGCCACAGAGCGAAGAAGGTTGGCCAGGTGACGCTCGGAGGCCTCGGCAAGCGTCTCAGCTTCTGCGCGTCCGGCCTCTGCCTGCGTGAGCGCGGTCTCCGCGGAGGCGACTTCCGCCGCGAGCTCGGCGCCCGCAGCGCGCGCCCGCGCAAGCTGTTCGTCCAGGTCCACTAGGTCCGTGGGCGGCGAGTGATCGAGTGTCGAGCCCAGCATGCGCACTCGCTCTTCTGCGAGGGCCGCGAGGTTGCGTAGCCTCTCCCGAATCGAGCTGAGTCGGTAGTACGTGTCGTTGGCCTTGGTGAGGGCGGGAGTCGCCTCTGCGGACGCGCGTTCAAGTTCGGCGAGCCGGCCACGCATCTCGGTGAGTGACTGCTCAACCGCCGCACGGCGCTCAAGGAGTGCGGTCTCGTCTGCCCGCTCTTGGTCGAGCGCGTTGCCCATCTGGAACAGGTCGTCAGCAAGCAGGCGCGACTTGGCATCGCGAGCATCGGCCTGAATGGTCTGCGCCTGCCGCGCGGTCTCCGCTTGCCTACCGAGCGGGCCCAACTGACGACGGATCTCCCCCGTCAGGTCCTGGACGCGAGTGAGGTTGCCCTGCATCGCATCGAGCTTGCGCAGCGCCTTGTCCTTGCGCTTGCGATGCTTAAGGATGCCGGCCGCCTCCTCGATGAAGTGGCGACGCTCTTCGGGGGTGGCGCGCAGCACGGCGTCGAGTTGACCTTGGCCAACAATCACATGCATCTCGCGGCCCAGGCCCGAGTCGCTCAACAGGTCCTGAATGTCCAGCAGCCGGCATGACGACCCATTGATCGCGTATTCGGAGCCACCGGAACGGAACAGCGTCCGGCTAATCGTGACCTCGGTGTACTCAATGGGCAGCGCGCCATCAGTGTTGTCGATCGTGAGTGCCACTTCAGCGCGGCCCAGCGGCGCGCGGCCGGAGGTGCCGGCGAAGATGACGTCCTCCATCTTGCCGCCGCGTAGGGTCTTAGCCCCCTGCTCCCCCATCACCCACGCGAGCGCGTCGACGACGTTGGACTTACCCGACCCATTGGGACCCACGACGCACGTGACGCCTGGCTCGAACTCGAGCGTGGTAGCGGACGCGAAGGACTTAAACCCTCGGAGCGTCAGCGTCTTGAGATACACGTGAGTCAGCCTAGGGGAAACCAATGCATGAACGGACCCAGGGGCGCTTGGGCACGCACGAAGAGCATGTGCCGCGGCCACCAGGGCGTAAGCATCGGCGGCGGAGTACCGCTATCCGCGAGAGGTCTGGGAACCAACTAGAGGTGGGGGAACCAGATCCCGATCTCGCGCGCCGAGCTCTCCGCCGAGTCCGAGCCGTGCACCAGATTCTGCATGACCTTCAGACCCCAGTCACGGCCCAGGTCGCCACGAATAGTGCCGGGTGCCGCCGAAGTGGGATTGGTGGTTCCCGCGAGCGAGCGGAAGCCCTCGATCACGCCGTTGCCCTCGGCAATCACCGCGAGCGTGGGCCCCTCCATCATGAACTCGACGAGCGGCTCATAGAACGGCTTGCCCACGTGCTCCTCGTAGTGCTGCGCGAGCAGGTCCGGAGTCGCTTTGCGTAGGTCGACAGCAACCAGGGTGTAGCCCTTGGCCTCGACGCGTCGCAGGATTTCCCCTGAGAGTCCGCGGCGGACCCCATCGGGCTTGACAAGAATTAGAGTGCGCTCAGTCATGCGGCGAGCCTACTAGCCGCCCAAGGGTGGCGGCCAACCGGAGGTCAGGGACACGCAGAGCGAGCCCACCATCGAGAACCGGAGGTCAGGGACACGCACGGCGAGCCCACCATCGAGAACCGAAGGTCAGGGACACGCAGAAATGCCGGGCCAGCACGCTTCGAGGGTCCGCGGCGCCTACGCCTCGCTGACCTGCCGTTTGTAGCCGGGCGCCCAGCGCACCCCTACCAGCACCAGGGTAAGGAGCAGCAACGCCGACATCATCACCTGAAACAGGATCAGCCCGTCATTCACCTTCATGGGTACCGGATCCTGCTCGCGGAGCCATGCAGCGTGAGTCGCGATTGCCACCAGCAATGCCCCGCCCGCGACCACCCCTATTGCGAGCGCCACCCACACGGGAAGCTGCTTGGTCTGCGGGTTCTCGCCCAAGAAACTTGACCATCTGGCCGCGGCGTAGAACACCGAGAGGCTGATGAAAATGAGGCCTAAGAACAGCATGACGTAGACGGAGAAGGGCGCGCGCGCGGTCTCAGCGTCCCCGCCATCGGCCAATGCGATCAGCGACGTGCTTTCGAGCGCCCAAAAGAGCATTGCCATGCCGATGAGGGCCACCACCAGCGCGCCTGCCATCTTCCACATGAACGCGCTCATCGTCACTCCCCTAGTGGGCCGGCCTCGTTATCGACGGGAGTCGAGCTAGCATCCCGCGTGCCCCCGACTGTAGCCGTACCCTCCGCTTCGAGGCGTTCGGCGCGCTCACGATCAATCCGACCGCCGATGCGTAGCCCCATGATCCACAGCACCAAGAACATCACGCCGATGAATGCAATAGCAGGGACGACCAGTCCTGCGACGATCAACGGAACCTGTAGCACCCAGCCCGCGATCCGCCCCCACTTTGACTTCTGCTTACCAGCCACATAAAACAGCGCCACCATCAACACGGCGCCGCCCGCCCAAATCCATCCCGCCGACAGAGACACCTCGGTCGTGCGGGACAGACCCCAGCTCGCCAGTGTCGCGAAAAACGCGGCAAGCACCTGCAGCCCGAGCACCGCCTGGGTAAAGGTGAGCGTCGCGGGGCGCTGGGGCTTGGGTGCGCCTTCCGGCTCTGCTGCGGCCGAGGCGGTCATCGGGCCCGTCCCGTTCCCTTGCGCTTGTCTGCGCCCAGTAACACTCGCGCCTCAGCGATCACCGTGACCGAACCAACCACGAGCACGCCGGCGCCCATGTCATGCTCGGCCTCGGCCAGTTGCACGGCCTGGTCAAGCGCATCGGGCAGCGACGAAGACGTGCGCACACGGTCCTCGCCGAACAGCTCGATGGCGATCGCGGCAAGCTCATCCACGGGGATAGCTCTCGCGGAAGCCGATGCGGTGATCACGACCTCATCGAGCAGCGGCTCCAGCCCAGCGAGAATGCCCTCGGCGTCCTTATCTGCCAGGATTCCCACGACTCCCACGAGCGCTTCGAAAGCGAACGACTCCTCGATCGCCCCCACGAGCGCTTCGATTCCGGCTGGGTTGTGTGCGGCGTCCACCAAGATCATGGGTGAGGTGCGGACGGCCTCGAGACGACCGGGTGAGGTCACGGCGGCGAATCCCGCCTCCAGCCTCTCCCCATTCAGCGCGGACAACTCCCCACCGTCGGCGATCAGTGCCTCCACCGCGACCACGGCGAGGAGGGCGTTGTGCGCCTGGTAGTCGCCGTAAAGGGGCACAAAAAGGTCCTCATAGCGCGCGGCCGGCGTGCGCAGGGTCACGAGCTGACCGCCCACTCCCGGCTGGCGATCCACGAGCTCCATTGCGTCTCCTTCCCACAGCGTCCGCGCCTCGCGCTCGGCGGCCGCCGCGGTGAGCACCGGCACCACCGTCTCGGACTGCTCGGCGATGACGACGGTCGCACCAGGCTTGATGATGCCGGACTTTTCCGCGGCGATGCTCGCCAGGTCGTTGCCCAGCCACTGCTGGTGGTCCATCGAAATTCCCGAGATGACCGACACTTGGCCGTTCGCGACGTTCGTCGCGTCCCATACTCCGCCCATGCCCACCTCAATGACCGCGACGTCAATCGGGGCATCCGCAAATGCCGCGAAGGCGAGCACCGTCAGCACCTCGAAGAAGCTCATTCGTGGCCCTCCGCGAGCGCCAGAACGGGTGTCTACCATGTGCACAATGGGGGCGACCTCTTGCCACAGTCGCACGAACTCGTCCTGCGCGATGGACTCCCCGTCGATCTGGATCCGCTCGCGCACGCTCGTCAGGTGCGGCGACGTGAACAACCCGGTGCGCAACCCGTGCTCGCGCACCACGGACTCGATCATGCGGGCGGTAGACGTCTTGCCGTTAGTGCCAGTCAGGTGGACCACCTTGTAGGCGTGCTGTGGGTCTCCCAGCAGCTCAACGGCCTCGCTTACGCGATCCAAAGTGGGTTCAAAGTCGTGCTCCGGGTTGCGCGACAGGATGTGGCTGTAAATTTCGCGTTCGGCCTCGTCGAGGCTGAGGCCGCCAAGTGCAAGGTCGGCGTGAGGGTCGGTCATGGCGTCAAGTCTCCCACGGCTGCCCGAGCCCACGCTTACCGCGCCACCCGGCTGGCGCTAGCATCGGGCCATGCCTATCGCAGACCTCAGCCACCGCATTGCGGACGGCGCCGTGACCATTCCCGGCCTACCCGGGCCGCGCATCGGCTTTTGGAAAAGTCACGCCGATACCCGCGAGAACTACGCTCCCGGAACCAGCTTCGCGTTCTCGCACCTCGACATGCTCGGTGGCACAGGCACCTACCTGGACGCGCCGCTGCACCGCTTCGAGGACGGAGCGGACATCGCGTCAATCCCTCTGGAGAGGCTGGTCAACGTACCGGGAATCGTCATCGACGCGCCGTGGGGATCGAGCCGCGTACTCGACGCCGATGCCGTGGCTGGCTTAGACGTGCGCGGCAAGGCCGTGCTGGTCCGCACCGGCTGGGACAGTAAATTTGGCACGCCGGAATACCTGGGCGCACACCCGCACCTCACGGCAGATGCGGCCGACGCGTTGGTCGCTGGCGGCGCGGCGATCGTGGGCATCGACGCGGTCAACATCGACTCAACCGAGGGCGGCGAGCGCCCCGCCCACACCGCGTTGCTCGCTGCGGGAATCCCCGTGGTGGAGCACCTACGAGGGCTTGCCGAGTTGCCGCAAAGCGGGTTCCTCTTCACTGCGACGCCCCTCAACTTCGTGGGACTCGCAACGTCACCGGTGCGCGCAGTCGCGTCTTGGTAGCGACGCAACTTACGGCGTATTGGTCACACACTGTTTTGAACCCCCGCATCGAGGGGCTATGGTCGAGAAAATAAGGCGTTGAGGGGGGCAACATGTCAGACGTCTCACAGCCACAGGCGGGTTGGTACATCGATCCGGAACAGCCAGCGCTCCAGCGGTACTGGGATGGGGCCCAGTGGACAGAGAGAACCGCGCCAGCTCCGTCCGCGGCGCCGCCCGCGGCACCCACGCCGCCCATCAGCGCGGATCCCATGCACACCACGGTCAGCGAGGCTGGTTCACTCGCGCAAGAGTCCTCTGAACCGCACCCCAGGACGCCACCGTCTTACGCTCCCCCACAGTCGCGGCGCCAAGCGAGTCAGCGAGACGCGTCCCGATCGCAGCCGTCAGGACGGCGCATCGGGCGCGCCACCATCGTCTTCATCTTCGTGGGGGCAGTCGCGATCGCGATCGGCGGCAGCATCCTGCTCAACGGCGGCCTCCCTTCCTAGCGTCCGCGCCCGCAACGCAGGCCTGTCGATTACTCAGGTGTGAAGACCACGCAGGTTTGAAGATCACCCAGGTCCTGTGGGTGCTCCGCTCCGATAAGCACTCCGTGCTGACGATGCGGAACTGAACCGCGTCCGTGAACTTGCGTGAAGCCTCGACGTCGAGCTTGATGCGGACGTACTCGGTGCTGTCGTCCTCGTAGCGCATCTCCACCTCGACCACCTTGCGCCAGTCCGCGTCCAGGTTGCGCAGCAGACCATCGATAACCGCGCGGGTCTCGTGGCGGCGCTGTTCCGAATGCGCGACCTCGGCGGCTCGCTCGTAAAACACGAGTGCGCGTTGGAGCGACATTCGGTACGCGGCGGGTCTCATGTCGGCAGCGGTCACGTCGTCTAGCGCTGCGACGGCCTCCGCGAAGGCTCGTACCTACGCGGACTCGAGGCGCTGCTTCTGAGTGGCGTCGCGCCGCTGCGCGGAAGGCACGCTGCCAGGGTGATCGCGCTTCGTCCACAGTGCTTGGGGACGTGGATCGCCCACGGGACCATCGACGCGAGGTGGGCTGAGATTCTGATTGTTCATGGCGACTCTCCCTTTGAGTCACTACCAAGATCTCACCAAGGTCTGACACTGAGTTTGCGACACGGACGTAGTCGCGCAGCACGACGCTATCTGCGGAGTTCCTCGCAACCTCTTCCGCGCGCACCTAAGGTCTGCAAAGACGGTCTCTACTCGGGCCGCACCCCGGGGAGGCAGGATGTCGGATACGGTCCACATACCGGCGGGCTGGTACATCGATCCGGATCAGCCGCACCTCCAGCGTTACTGGGACGGTCTTCAGCGAACCGTGCAGACCGCACCGGCGCCGTCGTCCGCCCCGCCGCCCGAGGATCAGTCCGTCACCTTTGCGCACAGACCGATGCCCAAGCACTCGGCATCGACGCCACCACCAACTTTCTTGGCACCCTTGACACGCCCACCGTGACCGCCCGGGGCCGCAACTACGTGCTGAACGGCGCCTCCGGCGAAGTGCTACACCTGGAAATATCCAGAGGCGTCAAATTCGGCGGCTGGACCGCAAAAAGTCTGGATACTTGGCGCGTGTGGGTCACCGCACCAAACAGCGACATCAAAGACTGTCAGTTCCGATCCGGCGGCGCAAGTGGTCCCGGAAACTGCACCCCGCCCGCACTCGCGAGCGCGTCGCGCAATCGCGTCGCGGTGGGGCGCCGCAGCGCCGCGCCGATGTGTCGGTCGGGTCGGATCACGGCGACGTCCCCCTTGCGCAGCCGGGTGCCGCGCGGCGCACGCTCGACGCGCACAGCGACCACACCATCGGACACCGCGGGCGGGTCGCATGCCACGCTTATCACTGCGACGCGCGCCTCAATCGCAGCAAAGAGCCTGCGGCCATCCGGCTGCACCACGTTCGGCACCGAACGGCCCACCGCGCCCAAGCTGAATCGTGCGCCAAACCACAACCCCGACCCTCGCCCCAGCCGCGAGCCGGCCTGTAGCCGAGCCGAGTCACGCACCGTGTATCGCAAGTCACGCATGGACAACCGACGCGCCAAATGTCGCGCAAACCAGGTAATCGATAGCGCTCCTCGCAGGGCCGCAAATGCCATGGGCCGGAGCCAAGGCGGCGTGGCAAACTCCAACCTCGAGTTCAGGCGGGCCCGCCGTGCCACCACGTCGGCCACGCGCTCACGCTCGCCTGCGTACCCGTCGAGCATCGCATCAACCGTGGCGGCATCCCCGGCCTTGTCTGCGGCCACCGCTGCAGCCAGGGACCACGCGAGGTTCTCCGCATCCTGAATCCCCTGATTCATCCCCTGCCCGCCGGAGGGCGAGACCAGGTGCGCACTGTCGCCGGCCAGCACCACGCGCTGACCCAACCGGAAGTGCTGCGCCCGCTGCTGGTACAACGTGGTCTGGCTCTGCCACACCACGGACAGCGCTCTGGGGCCGAACACCTCGTGGGCCAGCACCTCGAGTTCTTCCACGGTGCGGTCTGGCGTGGCCGGTGGCAAGTCATCGGCGGCCGTGGCACAGACGGGCACGATGGGCGTCCGCGACTCGAGAATGCGCCAGCGCCCCGGACTGACTCGCAGGGCCGCCAGCAGGCCAGGATGCTTCCGCGCGAGCAGGATCGGCGGCAGCGCAGCCTCGTCGTCGAGCCCAGCCCCATCTTCAAGCGCAACGTCGACCACGAGAACTTCCACGCGTATGGGCTTGCCCGTCAGCTGTCCACCCTGGCTGCTCCGCACCACCGAGCGCGCCCCGTCCGCCCCCACCACGTAGCGCGCGTGCATCGTCTTGGCGGGAACTCCTTCGCCGCCGCCATGCACCTCGACGGCCACGGCATCGGCCTCTTGGACCACGTCCACCACCTCGCCGTGCACCCACGTCACATCCGGGTGAGACTCAACGGCTTCACGTAGCAGGGCTTCGGTCGAGGACTGAGAGAGGAACAACACACCTGGCATGGCGCTATGCTCCGCGAGTCCCGAGAAGTCCACGGTGAAGATGGGCCGACCGGTCTCGGTAGACACGGGGGCGACAGTGTCGCGCGGGTCACCCCGGGCGAGGAGCGCGTCGGTCAGTCCCCAAGCCTCGAACGCCTCAAGGGTGCGACCCCACATGACAAACGCCTTGGACCCCTCGCTGGCCTGAGTCTGTGGTTCGATCACCGTGCACGAGACGCCGTGATGTGCGAGCCCCAGGGCTGTGGCCATCCCCACTGGGCCGCCGCCTACCACGATGACGTCGATGTTGGAATCCACCATCCGCCATGCCCCTCCGTCGCTTCTTCAGTCACCTCATACGAGAGGCGTATGCCCCGCATGGAACACCAAAACCCACGCATTAATTTAATCAGGGAACACGGCATGCGCGCACCGGCTTTGGCATTTCCGCTTCGATGGCCTATGGTTTTGTCCATGCTCTTCTGCCGAATGTGTCGCTAACAAGCGCACGTTTGGCGTGCGCCCGTAGCGGCGCCTAGCCTCCATGAGCTGGCACTCGCCTTCGGGCCCACTCACCGCGTGCATCCGCAGACCCTGCCGTGGGTCGCGTTCGTCAGCGCGCTGACACACGTATCTGTGGTCGGGGTCCCACCCCATGACAAACCCTCCACAGAAAGATAAAACCGTGTCAGAAAACCACCGCTTTGAAACGCTCCAGGTCCACGCAGGCCAATCGCCCGATGCCGCCACCGGCGCCCGGGCGCTACCCATCTACCAAACGACATCGTTCGCTTTTGAGAACACCGAGCAGGCCGCCAAGCGATTCGCGCTGGCCGAGCTCGGCCCCATCTACACGCGCATCGGCAACCCCACGCAGGAAGTAGTGGAAAACCGCATTGCGGCCCTTGAAGGCGGCGTTGGTGCGCTCCTTGTTGCGTCGGGACAGACCGCCGAGACGTTCGCGATTCTGAACGTCGCGGAGGCTGGCGACCACATTGTGGCCTCACCGGCCCTGTACGGCGGCACCTTCAACCTGTTGCATTACACGCTCCCCAAGTTCGGGATCGAGGTCAGCTTTGTTGAAGACGCAGACAGCCTGGACTCATGGAAGTCCGCGGTCAAGCCCAATACCAAGGCGTTCTTTGCCGAGACAATTCCCAACCCCAAGGGGGACGTGCTCGACATCGAAGGCGTAGCAAAGACCGCTCACGACGCGGGCGTCCCGCTTATCGTGGACAACACCATTGCGACGCCCTACCTGATTCAGCCCATCAAGTGGGGCGCCGACATCGTGGTGCACTCCGCAACCAAGTACTTGGGCGGGCATGGCACCGCCATCGGCGGCGTGATCGTTGACGCCGGGACGTTCGACTTTGGCACAGACAAGGACCGCTTCCCGGGCTTCAATACCCCTGACGCCAGCTATCACGGCCTCACGTACGCCAAGGACCTGGGTAAGGACGGCCTCTTCGGGGTGAACCTGAGCTTCATTCTCAAGGCTCGCGTGCAACTGCTGCGTGACGTTGGCGCGGCGATCTCGCCGTTCAACGCTTTCCTCATCTCGCAGGGCCTTGAGACGCTGTCGCTGCGCCTCGAGCGGCACATCGAGAACACACACAAGGTCGCTCACTGGCTTGAGGCACGTCCCGAGGTCAAGCGGGTCGTGTGGGCCTCACTCGACAGTTCGCCCTGGAAGGCAAAGGCCGATAAGTACGCACCTCAGGGCGCGGGTGCAGTCATCTCGTTCGAGGTTCACGGTGGCGCCGATGTCGCGCGCACATTCATCGACGCGCTTGAGTTGCACTCACTCGTGGCGAACCTTGGCGATGTGCGTTCGCTCGTGACTCACCCCGCGACCACCACGCACAGCCAGTTGTCGGTCGAGGAGCAGGCGAAGGCAGGTGTCACGCCTGGCCAGGTACGTCTGTCCGTGGGAATCGAACACATCGACGACATCCTTGAGGACCTAGAGAAGGGCTTCGCAGCGCTGTAAGGCGGGCCCCACCATGGACGATGACGAGATCGAGATTGACACCAGGCAGCCTGCCGCGGGGATGAGGGAGAATTCCCCCATCCCCGCCTCAGGCGCTTGGCGCGAAGGCGACCACCCTGGGCGCCGCCAGTTCTTTGAACTAGGCGACCTTGAGCTCGACATCGACCCGCTCGGAGTGCTTCCGGGGGTGCGAATCGCCTACGAAACTTGGGGGGAGTTAACTGCGGCAGGCGACAACGCCGTATACATCGCCCACGCCCTCACCGGTGATTCGCACGCCACCGGGCCCGCCGAACGTGGGCACAAGACCGGTGGGTGGTGGCCCGCACTGGTCGGTCCCGGCAAGCCGGTGGACACCAACAAGTACTTTGTGGTGTCTGCCAACGTCGTTAGCGGGTGCCAGGGCTCGACCGGCCCCGCCTCCCCCCATCCTGACGACGGCAAACCATGGGGCTCACGCTTTCCTTACGTCACGATCCGCGACATGGTACGCGCGGAGATAGCGCTCACGCGCTACCTTGGCGTGCCCTCATGGAGGATGATCATCGGTCCGTCGATGGGCGGAATGCGAGCCCTAGAAATGGCAATCATGGCGCCCAATTTGGTGCAGTCGCTCGGACTGCTCGGCACGTGCGCCGCCACTACCGCGGACCAATTGGCATGGAACACCGCTCAACTCGCCGCGATACGGGCCGACCCCAAGTTCGCCCAGGGTGACTTCTACGATGCCGCTGATGGAGACGGTCCTCACATCGGAATGGGAATCGCCCGCATGATCGCCCACACCACCTACCGTTCCGGGTCGGAACTGACTTCCCGGTTTGGACGCGAGGTCCAGGGCGACGGGAACCCGCTGGGTGGTCGCGATCAGTTCACGGTCGAGTCGTACTTGAGACACCACGCAGACAAACTGGCGCGCCGCTTTGATGCCAACACTTACATCCGGCTGGTTGAGGCGATGTGCTCGCACGATGTAGGTAGTGGGCGTGGCGGCGTGCAGGACGCGCTGTCCAGGGTCGCCGTGCCAGCAATGGTGATGGCGGTTGATACCGACCGCCTATACCCACTGAGCGACGCACAACTTCTCGCTGATGCGCTGCCTGGCGCCAAGGGAGTCACCCTGATGTCATCGGCGATCGGCCACGATGGATTGCTGGTGGACTCCGCCAAACTCACTGAGATCGTTCGAGACTTCGTCGAGGCCGTGGCCTGACGAGGCCAGCGGAGGCGTCAAGAACTCGTACCGCGCCGATCACTCTGACTCGGCGATCCCACCGTCGTCGAAGAGTCCCGTCGTCAAAGAGTCCCGTCGTCAAAGAGTCCCGTGGACAGGTAGCGGTCCCCCCGGTCGCACGCGATGAACGCCACGGTCGCCCCGACGTTCTCGCTGGCAACGTCAAGCGCGATCGCGGCCGCGCCCCCCGAGCTCATTCCTAGGAGCAGGCCCTCATGACGCGCGAGGTCCCGCGTGGTGCGGATAGCCCGCTCGCGGGTGACGGTGCGGATGTCGTCGATGCGCGTGGGGTCATAGATGGCCGGCAGATACCCCGGTGACCACGCGCGAATCCCAGGAATATTTGCGCCGGGCGCGGGCTGAACTCCGATGACGACCACTCCGGAAGAGAACTCCTTCAGGGACTTCGACAGGCCCGTAATGGTGCCTGTGGTCCCCATCGAGGACACCACATGCGTGATTGTCCCCTCGGTTTGCCGCCACAGCTCCGGGCCTGTAGATGCCGCATGTGATGCGGGGTTGGCCGGATTCGCGAACTGGTCGAGTCGCAACGCCGAGCGCTCAGCGGCGATCGATTCGGCCACGTCCCTAGCGTGCTCTATTCCCAGTGCCTGATCCGTTTCCACTATCTCCGCACCAAAGGCGCGCATCGTGGAGAACCGCTCGCGGGACGAACCCGCCGGCATCACCAGGATCATGCGGTACCCCTTGACAGCTGCGGCGGCCGCGAGCGCGATACCGGTGTTGCCACTCGTTGCCTCCACGAGAGTGGCACCAGGCGCCAGCAGGCCACTTGATTCCGCAGCGGCGATCATGGCGAAGGCTGGGCGATCCTTCACCGAGCCCGCAGGATTGTTACCCTCCAACTTCGCGAGCACAATGGATCCACCGTCGCCGGCCGCAAGCCGTTGCAGGCGCACCAACGGGGTGTCGCCCACCACGGACTCGACGGTCGGATACCGACTCGGATCTGGAACCTCGCTCGCCATGCTCATCACCGCACTAGCGCGGATCGCGCTTGGTCACCGTGATGGCGAGCTCCGGGCCCGCCACGATAGTGACGCGCGACGCGCCCGACGTCGGATCCTGGGCCAGGGTCTCCCCCGCGATCAAATCGGTGTGAATCCGCGCGGTAGTCACCCGATCGGCCGGCACCGTGAGCGACAGTTCGATGCGGTCCGAGACATTTAGGCCGACGTTCTTGCGCTCATCCTGAACGGCACGGATGACATCGCGCGCGTATCCCTCTGCCTCGAGCTCCGGCGTCAACGCGGTGTCGAGGAGCACGAACCCTCCCGCGGCGTTGCCCCTCCCCTGCAGCACTGCGGCGACGGACGACGACGCCCCATCGCCAGCATCCTCCGCCCCGCGGATCACCGTAGTCAACTCGTATTCACCCTCTTCGAGCACGATACCGCCGGACGTGACCACGCCATCGGCGCCACCGACGCCGTCGACGGACCCGACCTGCCAGTCCCCCGTCTTGGCCCCCTTGATGGCCGCCTGCACTAACTTGCCGATGCGCGGGCCGGCGGCGCGCGCGTTCACGCTGAGACGTTGCTCCACGGGATGAGCCGCGATGAATTGCTCCACGCTCACCCATGCGACGGACTTCACATTCAGCTCGGACGCAACCAGGTCGCTGAAAGGCGCCATCGCTTCCTTGTCGGCAACGGCCACCTCGAGCAGCGACAGCGGCTGGCGCACCCGGAGTTGCTCCTTCTTGCGCAGCGCGTGCGCGGTGGAAACCACCTCGCGCACCTGGTCCATGGCGTCTTTGAGCGACAACTGGCCATCCACGGAGGTGTCCGCCCAAGCATCGTTCGCGGTGGGAAAATCAGTCAGGTGAACGGACCGCCCGCCGGTCAGCCCACGCCAGATCTCCTCGGTCAGCAAGGGGAGCAGCGGCGCGCTCAGCCGCGTCACGGTCTCGAGCACGCTAAACAACGTGTCGAAGGAATCGGTGTCCTCCCCCCAGAAGCGGTCGCGCTGCGTGCGCACGTACCAGTTGGTGAGTAGGTCAAGGAAGACCCGCAGCGACTCGCAGGCCCCGGGAATGTCGAACGCCTCCATCTGCGCCGTCACGTCTGTGACAAGCTCGGCGGTCTTGGCCAACACGTACCGGTCCATGACGGGCAAGCCCGCGACCGCATCGTCCGCAATGGCCTTGGCGACATAGCCGGCGCCTCCGTGAGCGGCCCCCGCGTACATCGTGAAGAAGTAATACGTGCTCCACATGGGCAGCATCACCTGGCGGACACCCTCGCGGATGCCCTCCTCGGTGACCATCAGGTTGCCCCCACGCAGGATCGGGGAGGACATCAGGAACCACCGCATCGCGTCCGAGCCGTCGCGGTCGAAGACCTCTTGGACGTCAGGGTAGTTGTGCAGCGACTTGGACATCTTGCGGCCGTCCGAGCCCAGCACGATGCCGTGGCTGATGCACGTGGTGAACGCAGGGCGGTCAAAGATCGCGGTCGCGAGGGCGTGCATCACGTAGAACCAGCCGCGCGTCTGGCCGATGTACTCCACGATGAAGTCTGCCGGGTTGTGGCTGTCGAACCATTCGCGGTTCTCGAACGGGTAGTGAACCTGCGCGAAGGGCATGGAGCCCGAGTCGAACCACACGTCGAACACGTCCGTGATGCGGCGCATCGTCGACTTTCCGGAGGGGTCATCGGGGTTGGGCCGCGTGAGCTCGTCGATGTACGGCCGGTGCAGGTCGGGCTCGCCGTCTTCGTTCACCGGCACACGGCCAAAGTCGCGTTGGATCTGCTCGAGCGAGCCGTACACGTCGGTACGCGGGAATTCGGGGTTGTCGCTCTCCCACACCGGGATGGGTGTGCCAAAGTACCGGTTGCGGCTGATCGACCAGTCCCGCGCCCCGGCCAGCCAGTGACCAAACTGCCCCTCCTTGATGTGATCCGGCACCCAGGTGATCTGCTCGTTCAGCTCGACCATTCGGTCCCGGAACTCGGTGACCCGCACAAACCACGAGCCGATGGCGCGGTAGATCAGCGGGTTGCGGCAGCGCCAGCAGTGCGGATAACTGTGGTCGTACGTCTCGTGGCGCAGTACCACTCCACCGGCCTTGAGGTCGGCGATGATCTGCGTGTTCGCCTCGAACACCTGCTGGCCCTGGTAGTTGGGCACGTCGGAGGTGAACCGCCCACCCGAATCGATCGGGATGACCGGCTCGATACCCACGGCCAGGCACACCGTCATGTCGTCCTCACCAAAAGCCGGGGCAAGGTGCACAATCCCAGTGCCGTCCTCGGTAGTCACGAAGTCGGCGGCGAGAACCTGGTGCGCGTTAGCACGGCCACGGAACTCGCCAAATGGCGGCAGGTAGCGCTTCCCGGCCAGGTCCGCGCCCGTCACGGTGCGCACTACTCGCGCATTGGCGGCCGATGCCTCCTCGCCTTCAGCTACCAACTCGCCGATTTCGCGGGCATAGGCCCCGATGCGGGCGGTCGCCATGATCACGCGCTGGCCCCAGAAGGCGGACTCGGAGCCAGGCTCGACGACCGAGTACTCGATGTCGGGGCCGACCGCTGCCGCCAGGTTCGACGGGAGGGTCCACGGGGTGGTGGTCCAGACGATGAGCGACTCCTGCTTGCCGTCCACCACCACGGGCGCGCCATCATCGGCAAGTAGCGGGAGCAAGACCGTCAAGGCTGGGTCTTGGCGCATCTGATAAACGTCGTCGTCCATCTTGAGCTCGTGGTTGGACAGCGGGGTTTCGTCGCGCCAGCAGTACGGCAACACGCGGTGGCCCTCGTATGCCAGCCCCTTGTCGTGGAGCGACTTGAACGCCCAGATGACGGACTCCATATACGTCACGTCCAGCGTCTTGTAGTCGTTCTCGAAGTCCACCCAGCGCGCCTGTCGGGTGACGTACGCTTCCCATTCGTCGGTGTACTTCAGCACGGACTCGCGACACACCTTGTTGAATGCGGCGATACCCATGTCCTCGATCTGGCTCTTGTCGGTGAGCCCTAAGACGCGCTCCGCCTCGAGCTCCGCTGGCAGCCCATGCGTGTCCCAGCCAAACCGGCGCTCGACCCGCTTGCCGCGCATCGTCTCGAAGCGAGGCACCACGTCCTTGGCATAGCCAGTGAGCAGGTGCCCGTAATGGGGTAGCCCGTTGGCGAAAGGGGGCCCGTCGTAGAAAACGAACTCGTTGTCAGTATCGGAGCCGTCCCCCAGGTCACCCGTGCCCGTGCTGACGGGGCGGTTGTCGATCGACGCCTGGAAGGTGTCGTCGTCTTTCCAGTACGCGAGTACCTGTTCCTCAAGCGCGGGGAAGCTCGGCGATGGCGCGATGTCGGCAGACGGGCGGTGCAATGGGTAGCGGGCGTCTTGGGTCACGGCGGCAGTCCTTTGGTGGCACGGCCTCGAGTCGCGGGGCCTAGGTGGAACGGGCATCAACTGGTGGGATCGAGAAAACGTCGCGTCGGCCATGCCCCCTGGGGGACACTTGCCATCGCCACGAGGACGCCTGCCGGATTTCCAGCCGCGCGGTACCACCCCGCTTGCCCGGCGCATCGGCGCCGCACCACTCTGCTCTCGCTGTGACGGGCTGCCCGTCCGGCTCTAGTGAGCACCGTGGGCACGATGCTGTTCTGCCGGAAGCTCGCCGGTGATCGCCGGGTCGATGCTGGTCGCACCAGTCTATCGGCGAATGTCAGCCTCGCGGATGCGCGCCAACTACCCCCGGAATACGCTCCCCGCCTAGCGAACCTTTCGCGTGCGCCGTACGTTGACTACCCGTACGTTGACAACATCGTGCCTTGTTGACTACATCGTGCCTCGGGGACTCGCACGTGCGCGCCCGAATCAAGTAGAATTTTGAGCAGAGTCACCCCCATACCGGGAGTGAAAGATATCTTTGGGCGGCGTCGCCCCGCGCATCGGGCGCCGCGACCATCGGCGCCCGACACCTCTCCCCCACACCTG
>Ga0314772_1000250_pt1 | contig 30101 bp, 22 predicted proteins | sample MetaGCBIW2018_FD_204520 | JGI IMG/M metagenome (GOLD analysis project Ga0314772, IMG submission 204520) | Cryopeg brine microbial communities from Beaufort Sea near Barrow, Alaska, United States - CBIW 2018 | ecosystem: Environmental > Aquatic > Marine > Coastal | place: USA: Alaska | collected... | reverse complement strand
AGGTTTTGAAAACCTGTGGGTCTCATGTCGTTGAAACGGATACTTTCAAAAATGATAAAAGGCATCCTCAAAATGTTCTAATTTTTCTTGGTTTTTATTCTTTAAAACAGCGATAATATCAAAACGGGCTTCCACATCCAGATCGTTTGAGATGATATATTCATTAGCGGCTTTAACCAGAAGTTTGATTTTAGCCGGAGTTACAAAATCTTGCGGATCACCAAAAAAGTCAGAATTGCGCGTTTTTACTTCACAAATGACCAATATTTGACCTTTTTGAGCAATTATATCGATTTCCGCTTTTGAGAAAAACCAATTGCGCTCAAGGATTTTATAGCCGTTTTTAGCCAAATAATGCTCTGCAAAGCCTTCCCCCCATTTTCCAAGTTCATTGTGGTCCATAATTTGTGTTTTTTACCTATACTATAGGTTGGTCACGACCTGCAAGGTGTTGCTGACGCAGGAAGCCTCCTTGTAGGTCTAACCTAGAATCTAAATAGACCTACAAGGATCGCTCGTTCCTCACTCATACCTTGCAGGTCGGTCGGGCGTTTTCCTTAAACTTGCAGATCTGCCACAAACTAAACTTCAGCAAAATTTAACTTCACTCCATTTTCCGTAACGTCTAGCGCGACTTTTCGGCCTAAAATCAAGGCGCGGTTATCATCCAAGTGACCGGCAGGGAAATCAAAAAAGACTGGAAAATCATATTCCTGCACCGCCTCAAACACGATTTCCTTAGCATTTTTCCCAAAGCGAACGCCATTATCACGCATTTTTGTAAGTCCGCCCACTACGAGTCCGCTGAGGTTTTTCAACAGACCGTTGCGTTTTAGGTTCATCATCATACGATCTATATGATAAAGATACTCATCCAGATCTTCAATAAACAGGATTTTTCCCTCAGTGTTAACGGCCGAATTACTTCCGCAGAGCGAATATAAAATAGAGAGATTGCCGCCTGTCTTTTCACCGGTCGCGGTTCCCATTCGGTTTAAAGGATGCGTATTGAGATGATATTTTAAGGATTTTCCAAAAAGTGCATCCTGCAGGCTCTTTTTCGCGAAAGCGGTGGTATTTTCAATCCCTTTTGCCATCGCACCGTGCAGTGTTTCAAATCCCATAGTATTGAGGTGGCTGTGCAGCACCGTCACATCGCTGTAGCCCACAATCCATTTGGGATATTTGATGAATTTATAAAAATCAAGCGCGTCAATAATGCGTACCGTTCCATAACCGCCCTTTGCACACCAGATCGCTTTTATGGAAGTATCATTGAGCATGTGCTGCAAATCATCGCGGCGCATACTGTCGCTGCCGGAATACTGATCTTGCGAAGCGCCAATGCTCGCCCCAATAACGGCTTCCAGACCCCAGCTTTTAAGCAATTCTAGCGCATCTTTTAGGTCGCTTGCATCCACTTTGCGCGCCGTACTTAGGATGCCCACTTTATCGCCAGGTTTTAAATACGGGGGTGTGATCATTTATGTCGTTATTTCAATGAAAATAGCCATTTTACGGCAATAACGACTGTTTTTCCGAAAAAAAAGAGGTAAGACCCAGGACGTAATGACTTAAGAGATTGGGAATAATTAGTCATATGCCTTACATCTGAAAGTCTTGCCGTCACGAAAATGGAATCCCTCTATAAATAGTATCTTTACCACTTAAATTTTTTTAGATTATGACTCCGCAACGCTATACAATTACCGCCGCCCTACCATATACAAACGGCCCCATTCATATAGGCCATCTCGCCGGGGTGTATGTGCCGGCAGATATTTATGCCCGTTATTTGAGGCTAACCGGTCAGGACGTGGCCTTTATCTGTGGTAGTGACGAGCATGGCGTGGCGATAAGCATCAAAGCAAAAAAAGAAGGGATTACTCCTCAAGAAGTGGTTGATAAATACCACAAAATGATCAAGGATTCGTTTGCGGATTTCGGGATTTCCTTTGACAATTATTCGCGCACTTCGGCGAAAATTCACCACGATACCGCTACAGAATTTTTTAAGAAATTATACGATAAGGGTGATTTTATTGAGGAAGTGACCGAACAACTTTATGACGCGGAAGCAGATCAATACCTGGCCGATCGTTACGTAGTGGGCACCTGCCCCGTTTGCGGCCATCCCGAAGCCTACGGCGACCAATGCGAGAATTGCGGTTCTTCACTCAACGCAACAGATCTGATCAATCCAAAATCGACCATTTCTGGTGCAAAACCGGTCTTAAAGAGCACAAAACACTGGTTTTTACCTTTAGACCGTTATGAAGATTTTCTTAGGGATTGGATCTTAAAATCACACAAAAATGATTGGAAATCCAATGTTTACGGTCAGTGTAAATCATGGATCGATGAGGGGCTGCGCGCCCGTGCGGTAACTCGTGATCTAGATTGGGGGATCCCAGTCCCCGTGCCCGGCGGTGAAGGTAAAGTGCTCTATGTTTGGTTTGATGCGCCCATCGGTTATATTTCTTCAACTAAAGAATGGGCTGCGCGCGAAGGTAAAGATTGGGAGGATTATTGGAAAAAAGACGATACCAAACTAGTACATTTTATAGGTAAGGATAACATCGTTTTTCACTGCATCATTTTTCCCAGTATGCTCAAAGCCGAAGGCAGTTATATTTTACCAGATAACGTTCCGGCCAATGAGTTTTTAAACCTAGAAGGTCGTAAACTTTCCACTTCAAAAAACTGGGCGGTGTGGCTGCATGAATATCTGGAAGATTTTCCCGGTCAACAAGACGTATTGCGTTATGCGCTTACCGCAAACGCCCCAGAAACCAAGGATAACGACTTTACTTGGAAGGATTTTCAAGCGCGCAACAACAATGAACTGGTAGCCATTTTTGGTAATTTCATCAACCGTGTTGTGGTCCTGACCGATAAATATTATGACGGTGTCGTTCCCGAAATGGGCGAACTGAATGAAGAAGATCAAAATGCACTTGATGAATTGCGCGCATATCCTGCAGTAATCGCGAGTTCGCTAGAGCGGTACCGCTTTCGCGAAAGCCAGAACGAACTGATGAATGTAGCGCGACTGGGCAACAAATACCTCGCCGATGCCGAACCCTGGAAAACAATAAAAACCGATGAAAATCGGACGAAAACGGTCATGACTATCGCCTTGCAGATCGCAGCTTCTTTGGCAGTGCTCAGCGAACCATTTCTACCTTTTACTTCGGCAACATTAAGAAAAATGCTCAACTTGAGCGCTGATCCCGATTCCGATTTGGTGCCTTTGCAATGGGCTGATTTAAGCGAGCAAAAACCCTATTTAAAAGTTGGTCATCAGATCGAAAAAGGCAGCTTGCTTTTCAGTAAAATAGAAGACGAACAGATTGAAAAACAATTAGAAAAATTAGAACAGACGAAGATGGAAAATAAAACCCCCTCCCCCCAACCCCCAAAGGGGGAGCAAAAAAACGAGGTTAAAAATAAAAGTGAGAAAACTCCCCCTTCTGGGGCCGGGGGGATCCAAAAGGAAACGATACAATACGAGGATTTTACAAAACTCGATATGCGTGTAGGCACCATTCTGGAAGCAGAAAAAATGCCGAAAGCCGATAAACTTTTGATCTTAAAAGTGGATACAGGTATTGATGTGCGTACCATTGTTTCCGGCCTGGCCGAGCATTACACGCCCGAAGCCATTGTAGGTAAAAAAGTGACTGTTTTAGTTAATCTTGCTCCGCGAAAATTACGCGGAACAATGAGCGAGGGTATGATCTTGATGGCTACTACCGAAGATGGTAAAGTGATTTTCCTGAATCCAGATATAAAAGATGTGGAGAATGGGGCTGGGATTAGTTAGTAGTTGTAAAGAGAACGGAAATAAAAAAATTGCCTATCAATTTACTTTTATGCTAACCCAAAAATTTTCAATTTGAATAAAGAAAAAAGTCATAGTCGTATTCTAAGAATAATTGGGATTGTTGTTTCAGTTATAGTGATAATCCTATTTCTAGATTTTCTTTTTCAAACTGCTTTAAGTGGGTGGAATAATCCAAAATAGAATATAAAAACAGCTGTTCTAATTTTTGCTATTTTCTAGAATTTAATCCTGAACTCTCATAAATTGAACATACAAGATTTCATTACCCAACAAACTTCACTACCCAATTCTGGTGTAAAAAACACGCTCCAGCTTCTTAATGAAGATTGCACAATTCCCTTTATTTCCCGCTATCGAAAAGAACGCACCGGAAATCTGGACGAAGTGCAGATTGGCGATATTGTAAAGTATAAAGAGCAATTTGAAACGCTCGAAAAGCGAAAGGTCACCATTTTAAAAGCGCTGGAAGAGCAGGACGCGCTCACGACGGACTTACAAAATCAGATCGAGAATACACAGGACGCTACCGCCCTTGAAGATCTGTATCTGCCCTACAAGAAAAAACGCAAGACCAAAGCAGATACCGCACGTAAATACGGACTAGAGCCTTTGGCCAAAATTATCATGGCGCAACTAGCAGCTATGAACGCGCATAAATTGGCTGAAACAGCTAGAAAATATGCCAAAAATGAGGTAAAATCGGTTGAGGAAGCCTTGGAAGGCGCGCGCCATATAATTGCCGAGTGGGTGAATGAGCGCACTGATGTACGTAATGCTTTGCGCAGAGAACTAGAACGTCATGCGCAGCTCACTACCAAAGTGATCAAAGCACAAAAGGAGGACGAAATAGCTCAAAAATACCGCGATTATTTTAAGTGGGAAGAATCTTTAAAAAATTGCCCTTCACACCGATTTTTAGCCATACTGAGAGCTGAAAAGGAAGGTTTTATACGTGTAAAAGTCGCTATTGATGACGAGCGCGCCTTAGAACGTATCAACAACAACCTCACTAAATCTCATTCCGCTTGCGCAGAACAGATAAAAATGGCTATTGAAGACAGTTACAAACGCCTTCTTTTTCCTGCGCTTTCTAACGAGATCCTCAACGCAGCCAAGGAAAAAGCGGATAATGAAGCGATTTTAGTTTTCGCAAAAAACCTGAAACAACTTTTACTGGGTCCGCCATTGGGCCAAAAACGCATTCTCGCCATAGATCCTGGTTTTAAATCGGGCTGCAAAGTGGTTTGCCTAGATGAGCAGGGCGGTTTACAACATAACGAAACCATTTATCCGCACCCGCCGAAAAAAGATATTAAAGGCGCTGGTAAAAAAATAAGTTTTCTGGTTGAAGCTTATAAAATTGACGCGATCGCGATCGGCAACGGTACGGCTTCACGAGAAACGGAACAGTTTATTCGCAAAATCCCTTTTCGCAGCGATCTGCAGGTTTTTGTGGTTAGCGAGGCTGGCGCGAGCATTTATTCGGCTTCGCCTATTGCACGCGCTGAGTTCCCCAACTATGACGTGACCGTGCGCGGTGCGGTGTCTATAGGTCGGCGGCTGGCCGATCCGCTGGCGGAATTGGTCAAAATTGATGCAAAATCCATCGGTGTGGGGCAATATCAGCACGATGTGGACCAAGGTAAATTAAAAAGCGAACTCGATCGCGTGGTCGAAAACTGCGTGAACGCGGTGGGTGTAAACATTAATACCGCTAGCGCGCCATTACTCAGTTATGTGTCAGGAATAGGCGATAAACTAGCCGAAAATATTGTGGCTTACAGAGATGAAAACGGTGCTTTCGCTTCGCGAAAAGAAATCCTGAAAGTTGCTCGTTTGGGTGGAAAAGCCTTTGAACAATCGGCCGGATTTTTAAGGATCAAGAACGGGAAAAACCCGCTAGATGATTCTGCCGTGCATCCAGAAAGTTACCCGATTGTTGAAAAAATGGCTAAAAATGACAAAAAATCGGTCAAGGAATTGATTGGGAATAAATCCGCTCTCGCGGAAATCGATCTTTCTCTATACCAGACCAAAAGCGTAGGAATACCCACGTTGAATGATATTGTCAAAGAACTTGAAAAACCCGGACTCGACATTCGCGCGGAGGCGAAAATTTTTACGTTCAACCAAAATATAAAAACTATTAATGACCTTGAAAAAGGCCAAATCTTGCCCGGAATCGTCAATAATGTAACCAATTTTGGCGCTTTTGTGGATATTGGAATCAAAGAAAGTGGTCTCATTCACATCTCAAACCTCGCGGAAGGTTTTGTAAGCGACGTGAGCGCGCATGTTGCGCTTCAAGAACATGTAATGGTTGAAGTGCTGGAAGTTGACATTTCGCGAAAGCGGATTCAGTTGAAAAAGTGCCCCTAAGCCTCCAAAAGAGCTATATTTAGCGCGCGCTTCAATAAAAACAACACTTAAAGCGACTTTAAATCCAATGCGCTAATTTATATTGAGATTCATTTTCAATCAACATCAAATAAACGGACAGATGGAACGAAGAAACTTTATTAAAAACATGGGTTTAGCAGGCGTTTTTCCTCTTATTCCAACCGATTTTCACTCCAATCTGACCGAAAATAACCAATATCTTAAAGATATTATTCTGCCAAAAGCCCTGCAAAAAGGAGACACCATTGGGATTGTGAGTCCGGCGAGCGCGATTTTTGAGTCCGAACCATACCAGATCGCCCAAGAAACTTTTGAAGCTATGGGATTAAAAGTGAAATTCGGCAAACACGTAAACGCCCGTTACGGTCACCTCGCTGGTACAGATGAAGAGCGCGCTGGAGATCTGAATGCGATGTTTAAAGACACATCGGTTAACGCGATTATAGCTTTGCGCGGCGGATCGGGATCGGCGCGTATTTTGGGAAAACTGGATTATGAAACCATTAAAAAGAATCCTAAGATTTTCATTGGTTATAGTGATATCACCGCGCTGCACCTGGCGATTTTTCAGATGACAGGACTTGTTACTTTTCATGGTCCGGTCGCGGTTTCGTCATGGAATGCTTTCAGTCGGGAAAGTTTTGAAAAGCTCCTTTTTGGCAAAGAAAAACTATTGTATGAAAATCCATCAGAAATACCCGAAAATCAGCTTGTACAGACCGAAAATAGAATTAGGACCATCACTCCGGGAACGGCAAAAGGCCAACTCCTGGGCGGAAATCTTTCTGTATTAACGGGAATTATGGGTTCGCCGTATTTTCCGACTGACTGGAACGATAAAATTCTCTATCTGGAAGATGTGGGTGAAGAGATTTACGCCATAGACCGCATGTTTTCCCAACTGGAACTCGGCGGGGTTTTTAAACAAATCAAGGGCTTTATTTTTGGAAAATGCAACGACTGTGATGCTGGTGGCAGCGGTTACGGTTCGCTAACGCTTGAAGAAGTAATCGATCACTATATAAAACCTTTGGGAATTCCTGCGTATTCCGGAGCCATGTTTGGTCACGTGGCAGATAACACCACTATTCCCAACGGGATCAAAGCAGAAATTGATGCGGAAAATGGCACTTTTCAATTGCTTTCTGCGGCCGTGAGGTAGTTCCCTTCCCCCGCCTTCCCTAAGGGAAGACGCTTAAAAAGTTCGCCTCCTTCGAAGGGGTTAGAGGAGGAAATCATTAACTTGGGCGCATATTAAAATTTCTTAAACCTGAAGATGCTTAAAAAACTACTTCCTCTTGCGCTTATGGCAGTTTTCGCCGCAGGCTGTTCCACTCCAAAAAACGCTGTTTCTGCCCAAAAAATGGGCGAAAATGATCAGAAAACTACAAATAGCGTCAAAGATTATAATAAAGTAATCACTGCAAAAGCGGTTACCGATGCTGGTTTGTTTAAAACCCATCGCGTAGATGATAAATTGTATTACGAAATTCCGGACTCGCTTTTTGGTGAAGATATGCTGCTGGTGAGCAGGATCGCCAAGATGCCCAATAATTTTGGCGGCGGCTACGTAAATGCGGGTTCAAAAGTGAATGAGCAGGTGGTGCGCTGGTACAAGCGCGGTAATCAAGTGGATATGAAAGTGGTGAGCTTTGAGAACCAGAGCGATCCAGAATCGCCCATTAATTACAGCGTGGAGGCCAATAATTTCTTCCCGATTCTTTTCAGTTCAAAAATCGCTGCGTATAACAAAGATTCCACCGCGGTGGTAATTGAAGTTGACGGACTTTTTGAAGAGGATATTCAAGCGATAAGCGGTATTTCCCTCGAACTTAAAAAGCGCTATAAAGTAAAAAAACTGGACAAAGACCGGTCCTTTATCCAGTCGGTCAAATCCTTTCCCGAAAATATTGAAGTGCAGCACGTGATGACTTACGAGGCCGAAGAACCGCCCGAAAATGACCAGGCCAGTACAATCTCGCTGCTCATGAACCAATCTATGATTCTTTTGCCCAAAAATAAAATGCAACCACGTATTGCCGATGACCGTGTGGGCTGGTTTACGACCAAAAAATATGATTACAACTCTGAGGCTTTAAAATCTGATGATTACAAGATCCTTCGCCGTTGGCGTTTGATTCCCAAAGATATAGAGGCCTATAAACGCGGCGAACTCGTAGAGCCTGTAAAGCCTATTGTTTATTATCTGGATCCCGGCACGCCGGAAAAATGGAGGCCTTATTTTAAACAAGGCATCGAAGATTGGAATGTAGCTTTTGAAAAGGCCGGTTTTAAGAATGCTATCATCGCAAAAGATCCTCCCACTAAGGAGGAAGATCCAGAATTTAGCCCAGAAGATGCGCGTTATTCCGTGGTGCGTTATGTGGCAAGCACTACGCGCAATGCGGTGGGACCTTCGGTGAGCGATCCGCGTACCGGAGAAATTATTGAGAGCGACATTATCTGGTACCACAATCATTTACGCTCTTACCGCAACCGTTTTATGATTGAAGCCGGGGCACAAAATCCCAATGCCCGCACCCTGAATACTCCAGAGGCGGAAATAGGCGAAATGATGCGCATGGTGATCGCGCATGAAGTAGGTCACGCACTGGGACTTCCGCATAATATGAAAGCAAGTTCAGCGTATCCTACAGACTCGCTGCGGGATGCCAATTTTACCCAGAAATATGGTTTAACGCCCAGTATAATGGATTACGCCCGTGTAAATTATGTGGCGCAGCGGGGTGATGCCGGCGTACGCTACATCCGCATGATGGGTCCTTACGATTTATATGCGATCAACTGGGGTTATCGTTATTTGCCGGAAGCAAATTCGGCAAAAGCGGAAAAGAAAACATTAGATCAGTGGATTTTGGAAAAAGCAGGCGATCCGGTGTATGAATTTGGTAGTGGTCGTGGCGGTATTGATCCTCAATCACAACGGGAGAGTTTGGGAAGAGATCAGGTAAAAGCCAGCGAATATGGCTTGGCAAATCTTAAAAAAGTAGTTCCTAATCTTGTAGATTGGACGGCAAAAGATGGTGCCAATTATGACGATCTCGATGAAGTGTATAGTGAACTTACCAGTTTATGGCGCGGTTACATATATCATGTAATCACCAATGTGGGCGGCGTTTACGAGACCTTTAAAACGGCTGATCAAGAAGGTGTTGTGTACACGCCTGTACCCAAAGCGATGCAACAAAAAGCAATTGCTTTTTTAAACGAAAACGCGTTTACTACACCAAAATGGTTGCTGGATGATGCAATTTTAGATCGTATTGAAGCTGACGGAGCCATAGCGCGTGTGCAGAATTTACAGACGCGTGCAATGAATTATCTCCTCGACGCAGACAGAATCTCGCGTATGAGTGAAAACGCGCAGCGCAATGACAATGCTACCTATACGCCACTTGCCATGCTTGAGGACGTTCGCAAAAGTGTATATAGCGAACTTTATACCGGTAAAACGGTAGATGCCTATCGCCGAAACCTACAGCGTTCTTTTGTGGACGCCGCTGCGGAGATTTTAAAGAGAGCCAAGGAAAAAAGAGATGATGAGCTTCTAAAGTCTGACGTCGCTGCCCTGATGCGCGGTGAACTGGAACAACTGAAAAAAGAACTCAAATCTCGTAAAAACCGGACCCCTGATACGCTTACACGGTATCATTATGAGGATCTGCTCGCAAGGATTGACGGGGCGTTAAGCGTTGGTATTGTTGGGAAAGTTTAATTTGGGGTGATTGCTTTCGCGAAAGCGTTAAGACTTCAATAGTGGTGTAAGAGTTGAATTTATGCATCTTAACATAGACCAAGCCCTACGTCAGACCTTCACCGCTATCAGATAATAAACCGCTACCAATAGCAAAAACACAAGCCCTAGAGCCAAGAGTTTTAAAGACCGGTTTACATGACGAAACTTAAATGCAGCAATTTTTGAAATGATGAAAATCTGTTGTCCCAACTGATCGAAGAGCTCTTCCTCCTCAAGGCTTATCTTGTAAAACAATTTTGAAAATTGCTTGATCGTGCCAAATTTGGAAACCACATCGCCAAAAAAGAAAATGTTACTGTCATATTTTGACTCTATCCTGGGCATAAAACACCGGATGCTAAAATAGATGGAAGCAACCATGCAGAGAGACCATAACCCCAAAAGAATATACAAGGGCAGATTATTGGCGGCCTGTGTCAAAACAATACCTATATTCTGAAAAATAAAATTGAGCAATATCCCATAAAAGGAGAGGATAAGTCCGGCCTTTATCTCAGAAGCCCTTATTAGGCTCAGTACATAATTGATACTACCCCAATAATGATCGACCAGTTCTTCGGTATGCCCTTGTCTTATAGCGTTTTTAATTGGTTTTTTTTCTTTTTTCATAATCTGTTTTTTGGTTACTTTTAAAGATAATGTCGTCCAAATAGATAATTGCATTAACCAGGTCTTTCAAGCGGGATCTTAGATACTATTTTGATACTTGAAAGCACCAATGATTCTTCAATCTTGCAGCTTGCCTTTATTTTTAAGGAGGCGCATCGATCTGTACCTTTTATCCTGAAGAACACTATTCCAGCACTTCATAAGCCGTAAGCGGGTGCGCTTTGTTTTTCATGGTGATACTTCCCAGTTTTTTACAGTTAAAGGCCTCTTTTACCTTTTCATAACACGCTTCGCAAATGATAATCTGGTTTTCGGCTGCGGCATCCTGCAACCTTGCTGCCGTGTTTACGGTATCGCCGATTACGGTATAATCCAAACGTTTTAAGGTAGCAGCCCCTATATTTCCCGAGATCATCTCGCCACTTTTAATTCCGATGGAGACCTTGGGCCGGAATATTTCCTTACCATCAACATCTGGCAGGGCGTTGATCTTGTTGCGTACCGCCAGGGCGGCATCGATGGCGCGGTCCAGATGATAGCCCCCCCTGAAAACGGCCATAATGGCATCGCCTATAAATTTGTCGATCAAGCCTTTTTGGTCCATAATCTCCTTGACCATCACGTCAAAGTACCTGTTGATCAGAGCGACTACCGTATCGGGAGGAGTGTTCTCGCTTATTGCCGTAAACCCGCATACATCGATAAACATGACGCTGGCCTCAATGGTCTCGTTGGCCATCAGGGTAGATTCATACTCGCGGCTCCCCATAAAATTGAGCACGTTTTCATCAACATACATTTTTAGGATGTTGTTCTCTTTGATCGCCCTCAAGGTATCCTTGATCTGGGTGGTGTGCTGCAATGTTTTTTTGACGGTAATGAAAAGATCCTCAAAATTGATTGGTTTGGTGACAAAATCAAATGCGCCACGGTTCATCGCGGTACGTATATTCTCCATATCACCGTAGGCGGAAACGATCACGGTCTTGATCAAAGGGTTGTTTTCGGTAAGTTTGGCAAGGAGGGTCAGTCCATCCATCTCGGGCATATTTATATCTGTCAGCACGATGTCAACATCGGGCTGTGCAGTTATTTTTTCGATGGCATCCCTTCCGTTTTTGGCAAATATAAAGGCATACTCCTTCTCGCGAATCTGCTTTCTAAATTTCTGTTTTATAAGGATTTCCAGATCTTCCTCGTCATCGACTACTAATATTTTAGACATCTTTCAATATTTTTAATTTGTCCTTCAAAAGCTTAAAATCTAAAGGTTTTGTGAGAAAATCATCTGCGCCCAGATTTTTAGCGGCTTTAAAATTCTCATCGTCCCCATAGGCTGTGATCATCATTACAAATGGCGGGGGTTTACTGTATTTTTGTTTTATGCGCTCCAGCAGCTCCAGGCCGCTCATACCGGGCATGTTGATGTCAGAAAGGATCAGTATGGCACCATTGTCGTTACCGTTAAGGTAGGAAAGTGCCTCCATGCCCGAAAAGGCAAAGGCAAACTGCGTCTCACCAGATCTGATCTCCTTTCTGAACCGCTGTTCAAAAAGTAATTTTACGTCATGCTCGTCATCTACTACTAATATTTTCATGTTGTCTTTATTTTGGTATATTAATAATGAATGTTGTCCCCTTTCCCTCTTGGGTTTGCACCTCCAGCGTGCCCCCGTGCGCTTTTAAGATGTCATAACTAAGACTCAGGCCCAGGCCGGTGCCCTCCCCGGAAGGTTTGGTGGTAAAGAAGGGCTGAAATATCTTGTTCAACACCTTCTTGGGGATGCCGTTGCCATTGTCTTTTACCGAAATGCTGATGCGATCCTTCTCTTTTTTTGTACTTACCGAAACTGTTGGTTCATATTTTTTTTCATTCATAACCGTTCCCCCTTCGGGCCTGCCCGGCGAGACAGGGTTTAGGAAGCTTTTCTTCTTCTCGTTTACGGCATAAAAGGCATTGGTGATCAGGTTCAGGATGACCCGGCCCATATCTTGGGGCACCAGTTCGACCTTGCCAATATGTCCATCAAATTCGGTCTTCATGGTGGCGTTGAAGGATTTGTCTTTTGCCCTCAGGCCGTGATAGGCCAAGCGCAGGTATTCCTCTGCCAGTTTATTGATGTCCACCGCCTCCCGTGCGCCGGTACTGGTGCGGCTGTGCTGCAGCATCCCTTTTACGATAGCTTCGGCACGCTTTCCATGTAGGGTGATCTTTTTCAGATTTTGCCGGAGGTCTTCCGCGATGGCTTTGGCCTCTTCGAACTTGCCGGTATGGATGTCATCGTTCATTTCCTCGATAAGTTCATAGCTTACCTCGCTGAAATTATTGACGAAGTTCAACGGGTTCTGTATTTCATGCGCGATCCCCGCCGTAAGTTCGCCAAATGAGGCCATTTTTTCAGAATGGATGAGCTGCACCTGTGTGGCCTTCAGCTCCGTAAAGGCCTTTTCGATCTCCCGGGCGTGCTTGAGTTCCCTTTTCATGGTTTTTGCCGCTCTAGGCGCAACACGCGCTTACGCTGGTGCCTATCCACATAAAACAACATTACAAAAAACAGTAAAAAATACAAAAGGTATGCATACCATGCACGGTACCATGGCGGCATTATCTTAAAATTGTACTTTACGGGTTCGCTCCACACACCGCCCGGTCCCTTGGCCTTGACCAAAAATGCATAATTGCCCTCATGGATATTGCCAAAGGTGGCTGTGCTGGCCGCCGTTATGGGACTCCAATGTTTATCATAGCCCTCCAGCATATATTGATAGCGTACCTGCGCAGGCCGGGTGGTCTCTACACCCACAAAATCGAAGTTGATATTGTTTTTGGAATACGGCAGTAACAGGTCAACGGGAATGGCATAGAAGGGCCGTACGCTGTCAAAGCGCAGGTTACGGTAATTTTGGACCATGGTATCCAGCGTGGCATCGGTGGGTTTTTTTTCAAAAGTAAGCAGGGCATCGGTAACATAGGCCGGGGTGCCGCTGTTTTCCGTGCTGGAGGGGATGCCTTTTTTTCTGGCCCATTCAAGGCTGCGCCAGCTTATGGCCTCATTGTCTATCTTGATGTTCTGGATGAACACCTCTGGCGGCCGCGTGCTTTTGCGTATGCTCCCGTAGTCAAAGCGCACCAGTTTATCCCCGGTGCCCGCCCAGATTACACTTGGGCGACCCTCCTGCATGCTACCGTTGTTGCTTATATCTTTTATGGCATACCCGGTGTTTTCATTAAAGTTTTCGGCATTATTTTTAGCTATTTTGCCATTTTCGGCTGTCACCCCACCTTTCAGGACGGTAAAGCCTACATTAGTGCCTATTACTATATTTCCGTTTTTATCTTCCACGATCTGGTAGACCACATTATTTGCCAGTCCTTGGGAGGTAGAGAAATTTTCGAAGATGGGCTCGCCCTTGCCCACCTCAGGGAGCATTAGTTCTTCGGCACGTTCTTTTTTGATGACCGATATGCCGCCGCCCCAACTGCCGATGATTATATTACCGTTTTTGTCCTGCATCACCGATGATAATTTATTGTCGGGCAGGCCCTGGTCTTTGGTAAAGTTCATGAACGATTTGCCATCGTACCTGCTCAGGCCGCCCCTGGTGGCGATCCATATAATGCCTTTCTGATCTTCCCAAAAGCACCATACCGTTTTGTGCACCAGCCCTTGTGGAGTAGAAATATTACGGAACGATTTCCCATCAAAAACACTCACCCCTCCATTAAAGGTACCTATCCAGAGTTTGCCCGCTTTGTCAGTATAAAGGGCGGTTATGTAATGGTCGGGCAGGCCGTTGCGCTCTATATAGTTTATGATTTTTTTGCCGGTGAATTTGCTCAGGCCATCGTAGCCACCAAAATAAAGGTTGCCCTCCTTATCCTTTGCTGCAGCATAATGGGTGTCCTGCAAAAGTCCTTGTGCCATGGTGTAGGTTGTAAAGGTTCCGCCATACGGGTCATTTTTGCCATGGGCATACTTTACGATACCCGCATTTGAAGGGGCCAGCCAGATATTGCCATCCTCGTCCCTGACAGTGGCGTAGATGGCATTGCCGGGCAGACCCTGAGCCGTGGTATACTGCATCACGCCCTCCCCATCATACCTATCCAGCCCACCACCGTAGGTGCCAAACCAGAGACTCCCCGCATCATCTTCGGTAATACTGTTGACACGGTCAAAGGAGAGGCCCTGTGCCTTTGTAAAGCGTATGAGCGCCCCGGTTTTTTGGTCGTATTTAGAAACCCCGCCATAGGTGCCCAGCCACACCGACCCCCGTGCATCTACCGTGATGCAGGTAACGGTTTCTTCCGCCGCGCCATTGGCCAGTTGGATCGGGTCGAACATTTTTTCGGGGCGCCCCTGACTTGGGGGGGTATACCTGAAGGCCGAACTATTGGTGCCAACCCATAGTGTGCCGTTTCGATCTTCCGCTAAGGAAGATGCGGACCTGTCCTTTAGCCCAAATTTATCAGAAAGATCCATGAATTCCTTTTTCCCGGCACTTTCCGATTGGTTGGTAGATCTCCAAACTCCCTCATATCCCGCGAGCCAGAGCTGGCCCTGACGATCCTCGATAATATCGTACACTGGGCTGTTCCAAGGGCCACCATTTTTGTCAGAACCAACGAAGGGTTTTTTGCCGCCGGACTTTTTTGGATCAAAGCTGCACAACCCCTTCTCCGTTCCGACCCAAAGCACCCCATGTCGGTCTTCGGTTATTTTTAAGACATCATTGTCGGGAAGGCCTTGGTCTACCGTAAAATTCTCAAAGATTTTTCCGTCGTATTTGCTCACCCCACCGTAAGTGCCAAACCAGATGTTTCCTTTGCTGTCTTCCGTTATGCAGTTGATCAGGTTATGGATAAGGCCGTGGGCAGAGGTATAATTGGTGAACGATTTGCCGTCATACCTGCTCACGCCATTGCCGGAAGTGCCGAACCACAAGGTCCCCGCACGATCTTTATACCCGCAGAGGATACTGCTCAGCGCCAGCCCCTGCTGGGTATTGAAGTTCTGCATGTCCACATAGAACCCCGCAGCGGTCTTTATGGGCGCGGACCTTTGGGAGAGCTGCACGGTTTGGGGCGCGTCCATATCGTCCAGATTATTTACAATGGCTTCCCCTGCTTTGATTATCTGGGGGGGCAAAATTGTATCATGCTTTTCAAAGATGCCCTGCCCATCGTTTTTGGTGTCAACAGTGCATGAAATGGCAACCACAGTCAAAAAACCTGGTAAAATAAACCGGAATATAGGTTCGATCCATTTCATTTTTTAAATACTATATGTCGATGGTATTTATCGGACATTCTTTTTATAGTTTATATTAAAGGTAATTCAATGCTAAACACCGTACCCACACCTTCTTCGGTGGCCACTTTTAGCTCCCCTCCATGCGCTTTTACAATGTCATAAGATAGGGATAACCCCAGTCCCGTGCCCTGCCCCGTGGGTTTGGTGGTGAAAAAAGGTTGATATATTTTGTCCAAAACCTCCTTGGGGATACCGTTGCCGTTGTCTTTTACCGAAATGCCAATGCGGCCCTTCTCCTTTTTTGTGCTTACCGAAACTGTGGGCTGATAGTCGTTTTTTTCCGCTTTCGCGAAAGCTGACTTTTTCTCATTAACGGCATAAAACGCATTCGTGATCAAATTCAAAACAACCCTACCCAGATCCTGTGGGATGACGTTGATCTTGCCAATGGAGTCGTCAAAATCTGTTTGCAAGGTGGCGTTGAAGCTTTTGTCCTTCGCCCGCAGGCCATGATAGGCTAACCGTAAATATTCATCACAAAGGGCGTTGATGTCGGCAGGCTCTTTTTCCGCGGTATTTTTTCGGCTGTGCTGGAGCATCCCTTTTACGATGGCATCAGCACGCTTGCCGTGGTGGGTTATTTTTTCGAGGTTCTGTTTGATGTCGGCCAGTAGTTCATTTTCCAGTTCTTCATCTCTATCTGTACTCTTTTTTGACCGTTCTTCCTGCAGTTCGGCAATGATCTCATTGTTTACTTCGCTAAAATTATTGACGAAATTAAGTGGGTTTTGGATCTCATGGGCAATACCGGCGGTGAGTTCGCCCAGCGAGGCCATTTTTTCAGATTGTATGAGTTGGGACTGGGTGGTTTTTAACTGGGATAGGGTATTCTGAACCTCTTCTTTTTGAACCTTAAGTTTTGCATTTGCTTTCTTTTTGATGTGGAATGCCCTGTAGGCCACAAATACTAAGATCAATGTGAGGCCAAGTCCTATAATCAGGGCCCATTGGCGCACACGGGCCACGGAGTCCCTTTTTTCCTGCTCGATGCGCTGCGCCTGTTCCTTTTTCTCAAATTCATAGGTCATGGTCTGCTCAGTGGCCTGTTGAATGTTTTCTTTAGATGTTATTGAATCCTTGATTGTAGCATATTCTTTAAAACTGGATAAAGCCTTTTTGTAAGCACCCGTATTTTCATAGCATTTGGCCAATTCTAGGTTAATAGCAGCAACATTTGGATCATATAGATCGGTTTCTTTGGATACCTCTAGGCATTTTTCAAAATAAGGGATGGCCTCGCCATACTTTTCCTGAAGCATGAGTGTACGGGCCATGGCTTCATTGAGCTGACTGTTTATAATAGGTTGGATTGTGGCCTCTGGAACGGCCATCCCTTTTTTTATAAGTGTTATGGCCTCGCCGTACCTTTTTAAATTGGACAGTGAAATGGCGGCTTTTGAATAGCTTGCCGCCTCGATGGCACCATCGCCCATTTCATCTGCCAATAGGGCTGCTTTGATCGCATATTTGTAATCGGCTTCCCATTTTTTCATATCCTGATAAAGTGAGGCCAAGTTTGAATAACTGTAGATTTCAACATTTTTGACACCCGCTTTTTTGGCAAGGTCAACAGCTTTGAGGAGCGTTTTTTCGGCACGGAGCGTATCGCTTATTTTTTGATAGGTATTGCCCATGTTCAACAGGGTATATGCCTGTGAGCTTATGTTGTTCTGGTCTTCGGCAAGCTGTAGGGATTTTTGCTGGTAACGGAGTGCCTCCGGATAATTGGACTGCATCTGGTAACCAATGGCAAGACCGCCATAATAGCGACCCAGATTTTGTGTGTAGTGCATACTTTCCGCAATGGCGATGGCATTTTTAAAATAAACCATGGACGAATCATACTTGCCCTGCATACCGTACATCATGCCTTGTGTACCGTAAAGAGTTGAAATGATCATTGAATCTTTTAATCTCAGAACGATCATTTTTGCATCATTCAGATATTGTTTTGCGGAGTCGAAATCACTTTTTTTCAATAGAATGGACGACATGTTTATCAAGGCGTTGGCCTCCCCTTTATTGTACCCCAGTTTTCTTGATTCCTGCAGCACGTTTTTTCCCAGTGCTATGGAAGAATCCAGATTGACCTCGCTGAGTTTAACGATCATATCATTGGTGAGGTTGATGCGTGCCGTGTCTGATTTTGCTTTTATAATGCGGGTTTTCAGGCTGTCAATAGTTTTGTTTTGGGCTTGGCCCATGCATGTAAATGCGGCTAGAACTACGAAGGTCATTAAAGCTTTCATGATGGTCAATGATTTGATTGTTCTTGATTTTTATTGGGTGCTGTTCTTTAACCATATTGTAAACTCACTTCCCCATCCCTCCTTGGTCTTTACCTTAAGTTCCCCGCCGTGTGCCTTTACGATATCATAAGATAAGGATAATCCCAGTCCCGTTCCTTGTCCGGTGGGTTTTGTGGTAAAAAAAGGCTGAAAAATCTTATCGATGACTTTTAGCGGGATGCCGTTGCCGTTGTCCCTTACCGAAATTAGGATTTCATTGCCTTTCTTTTTCGTACTTACCCATACCGTGGGCATATAGTCATTTTCTGTTTCCTCTTTCGCGCCGTGCCTGCCGGCAGGCAGGAAAGCTGCCTTTTTTTCATTCACCACATAAAACGCATTGGTAATCAAATTCAAAACAACCCTCCCAATATCCTGCGGTACGATTTCAATTTTTCCGATGGTGCCGTCATAATCGGTTTCCAGCGTTGCGTTAAAATTTTTGTCTTTCGCCCTCAGGCCGTGATAGGCGAGGCGCAGGTATTCATCGCACAGCGCATTGATGTCCGTTGGTTTTTTGGTGTCGCTACTGCCCCGGCTGTGCTGCAGCATTCCTTTTACAATGGCCTCGGCCCGCTTGCCGTGGTGTTTTATTTTTTCCAGGTTTTGAATGACATCGCCCATGATTTCCTGGACATCTTGTGGGTTCCCCTGGCTTATCTCCTGTTTCATCTCTTCCAGTAATTCTTTGCTCACCTCTGCAAAATTGTTGACAAAGTTCAATGGGTTCTGGATCTCATGGGCAATGCCTGCGGTAAGTTCACCCAGGCTCGCCATTTTTTCCGATTGTATGAGCTGGGCCTGGGCTGCCCGGAGCTCGTCACGTGTTTTTTCGATTTCGTGGGTCCTTTCGGCCACTTTTTCCTCCAGATTTTCATAGAGCAGCGCATTTTCGATGGAAATGCCTATCTGCCCCGATAACATCTGCGGCAGTGTTATCCTGTTTTTGTCAAAAACACCCTTTAACATGCTGTTTTCTAGGTACAGCAGGCCATTGACCTGACCGCGTACCGCAATGGGCAGGCACATTGCAGATAGGGTTTTATTGTCCCTGATATAGGGGTCGGTGTTGAACCGCGCTTCTTTTTGGGCATCGTCCAGAACGGCACTTTCCCCGGTACGCCAACAATAATTGATAAACGACCGCGGTATCAGATCAGATTCTTCCATGGGGATGGAAGGCAGGATCTCAATACCTTCTTTACCGGAGATCCCTTTGGCCTCGATATGTAACCCGTTTTCTTTATAACGTAAAAAACAGCCTTTTTCCGCCCCTGCGTTTTCAATGATAATATGCATAAGCATCTTGAGCAGGTCGTGGTACTTGACCTGGCCGGCGATGCTCTGCGATGCTTTAAGCACGCTGGCCAGATCAAGGGCCGTTTTGCTGGAAACCGTTGTACTTGCACCCATAACACTTTTAAGATGTGGAATGGGCTGAGCTTTTTTGATAAGGACATCGGGGTAGTCCCTCTCCAACTGTTTGCATTTTACAACTGCCCCCCAGACTTTATATGCTTCCCAAGCATCGTTGACGTAGCTTTTGGCCCTTTTGTCAAACTGCATTTTTTTGCACACCAGGGCCGCATTTTCGTTGGCAATCGCCTCTACATAGGTAAAGTTGTACTGCGCGGCAGATTTTATGGCGCGCTCATAATAGTGTATCGCCTTTTCGGGCTTATTTTGCATTACGTTGAGCTCGGCCATTAGAAGAACGTAGTGCTGGCCATAATTTTCGGGGCAGCCCCTGGCCCATTGTTTTATATCCTTAAGGTGCTTATTAAATTTCTTGAGCTTTATCTTTTTTTCCCTTGAACTGCAATTATCATAAGTTGCCGAAATGGACAGACAGGTGTAAAATGCATGCCATGCCTCCACGACATCCCCCAGAACATTATCTGCATATTTCAACATTAAACCGCTTTGATCCAGCGCTTCGCTATAGTTTCCGAAAAAATAAAAAAGCGCGCATTTTGATACATGATAAAAGGCCAGTTTGGTATTGTTGCCCTCCCGTTTGAGCCGCCTTAGGGTCTTTTCACCATCAAAAGAAGCATCGTTCCAGGTTTCTGGATCGGTCTGGCCGTTCAATGCTTTAGCCAATTGATAAAACCCCAGAAAGAAATCGAGGCCGCCCTTCCCATTGTTGATCAGGGCCAGGTGGTCTGTGGAGCTTTCCACGATTGCCCCAAGGTTTTCGCCTGCGGTAATCCTCGTCCTGATATAAAGGGCTGCGGTATATCCCGTAAAAATCTGATCGCCGTTCAAAACGCAGGCCTTGAGCGTTTCAAGAATATTGTCATAAGAAGCCCTGAAGGGCATCCGCCAAGGATCGTTAAAGCTCAGTACGGTATAGCTCAAGCGCCATTTGATCAACGGGGAATGTGTTTTCTTATGGAGTTTGATGGTCAGGTCCCATAATTTAAAACCGCGTTTCTGAAGCTTTAGGGAAGATAAAACAACAACCGAAAAACCCGAAAAACCAAAACCGCTGGCATCGGTAAACCCATTTTTCAGATAGGATTTGATGATCTCAAAGCAGACGAGCATCATCAAATGCTGGTCTTGCTGGTAAGCACTGGTGGCCAGATCGATCAAAAATTTATTGATCGCAATGCGTTCCTCATCCTCGCAATCTTCAACACGCAACAGGTTTTTTGGGTTTCTGTATTTTGTTGAAAACAGCACCAGATATTTGGCCAGGGTCCACAGTGTGGTGGCCTGGATCGCTTTTTTACCCTTAGGGAACCTGATGTCATAGAGCTTCATCGCATCGAGGCCAAGTTGCATCGACTTTGCGGTGTTCCCGATCTTTAGGTATAGGGAGGAGTGCAGATAGTAAACCTTCAGTTTATCGAAGTTTGATTTTGAATGGGTGAGGATTTCCCTGAAATACGCTTCTGCCCGTGTGGGGTTGTTGTTCAGGTATTCACACTCGCCAAGTTCCAAAAGCGTATTGTAGGTGCGCCTGTAATTGTCCGCCCAACCCTCAGCGCCCAAGAGAACCTTGCCCATCCCCAAAAAACGGACGCCCAAAGCGTAAGAAGTGGAGTCTTTTGCCTTACGGCCCGCGGTCAGGCAAAGTTCCGTAATCCTTATTTTTTCACTGTTGTCCTCGATAAGGTGTACCCCTTGGGCAAATAAATTCAACAGTTCAAAAATACCTTCCTGCAGCTGCGGCCCGCTTCTACTTTGCAACAGCAACCTCCCAATTTTTAGGTTTACCGACGCGTTTTCATCGCCGGTGATAAGGCCATAAGCTGCCTGTTGCACCTTGTCATGGCCAAAGGTGAAAAATACCGAATTGTTCAAAAGGGCCTGTTCGGCATCAAAGTCATCATTGATGGAACTCAGGGCCAGGGCACGGAAACTTTTATCGTTTGAGATCAGATATCCCTCTTTTATGGCGGGTTTGAGGTGCAGGTAAATCTGTGAGGGGGGCTTTTCTATAATGTTGTTCAGATCGGCCAGATAAAATTTGTTCCCCAAAACGGCAGCATATTTTAATATTTCCTGCGTTTCCCTTTGCAGCAAGGTCAATCCCTCGGTCATGAGGTCTATCACGTTATCTGTATATCCCAGGGCATCAATTTCTTCGGGGCTCCAAGTCCATTCCCCGTTGCTGCCGGCCTTTATTATTTTTTTATCAAAAAGTGATTTGAGGAAATTGTGCGTAAAAAAGGGGTTGCCCTTTGTTTTTGTGAATACTTTTTGGCCTATTTCGCGGGCTTGTTCCGGGCGCATCGCGAAAGAATCTGCGGTTATCCTACAGGTGGTTGCCCTATCAAGGGGTTTCAGGTGAAGGGTTTTTAACTGTCCGGTTGATTTATCGATCTGATCTTTGGTGATCATCAAGGGGTGCCCTTTTTCGACCTCATTGTCACGATAGGCGCCAAGGATCATTATGTTTTCCTGCCGCGGGTTCTGTATGATCCTTTTGACCAGGTTCAGCGAAGACAGATCGGCCCATTGTAGATCGTCGAGAAAAAGCACCAGCGGGTTCTCGACACTGCTGAAAACATATATAAAATCAAGGAGCACCATATTAAAGCGGGCCTCCTGCTCTGCGGGCTGCAACTTGGGGACGGCGTCCTGCTTTTTGACGATCTTTGAAAGTTGCGGGATCACCTCGGTAATTAGCCCGGCATTTTCGCCAAGTACTGCAATGATCCGCTGCCTCCAGTAAACTATTTTTTCTTCGGGTTCAGATAACAGGTTTTTGATAAAATCCTGTACGGCTTCGATAAAACCATAATAGGGGATATCTTTTTTAAACTGATCAAATTTACCGCTGAGGAAGATTCCGTTGCTTTGGATGATGGGGAATTTCACATGCCTGATCAAGGCGGATTTCCCCACTCCCGAATACCCCGAAACCAGCACCAAAATCGATTTTAGCTCGTTTAAATCCCTGTAATACCGCAATAGTTGATCAATTTCGTTTTCCCTTCCGTACAGTTTCTGGCTTTGTTTGTAATGCCCGAAGACATCTTTTGACCCGGCTTTAAAACCGGTCAGTGGTGTTTTGGAAAGATAGTGGCCCTGAATGGTCTCCAGATCTGCTTTTAAGCCAGCGGCACTCTGATACCGGTCATCTGGGTTTTTCTGCATCAACTTGGCAATAACCTGCTCCAGCCCTACCGGCAGGTCAGGTAAAATGGTGCTCAGGGTGGTCGGATTTCTTGAAAGATGAAAATGTATGACCTCTAAGGGATCGATTGAGTCAAAGGGCGGCTTGCCCGCGAGCAGTTCATAGAGCACAATGCCCAATGAGTAAAAATCTGACGCGGGCGCCACCGAAAAAGCGGTCCTTCCCGTTTGCTCTGGCGAGATATAGCTCAAAGACCCCTCAATCTGGTCGATGTTCAGCATTTCATTTGTCCTGGAATTCAGGTTGGACGAAATGGCAAAATCGATCAGTTTGACGGTGCCGTTTTTTCCCCTAATGATATTGCGCGGGTTTATATCTTTATGTATTACTCCCTGCTGATGTATATAGTAAAGGATACCGGCAAGCTGTACCGCTATATTCAAAACTTCGGCAATACCGATCCTGCCCTTAAAAAGCTGCTCTTTTAAATTGTGGCCATCAATATATTCCTCAATCAGGGAAAATGCACCGCCCTCATAAAAAATCTCGTAAACTTTTGGGATGCCCTCGTGTTTCAGAGATTTTAAAATGTCAAATTCATGCCCCGTCTTGGAAGCACCCGGCAAGTGCGCTTCAGTCTCCAGTGACTTTTTGATTATTACCTTAACGCTGTCCGAAACACGTTCGGCCAGGGATATCTGGGTCACGTTATTCTCAAAAAGTGTCTCCAATACCAGATAGCTGCCGTTGATCAATTGTCTTTCGGGTCTGTACATATCATTCTTTTTTGAGCGATAATAGTCCATAATACCACAACTGTTCCTCTAGGGCCTCGTACTGTTTGATCGATGCAAAGTGGTTGCCATGGTTTATCTCATTCCTGAAACCTATTTTTTTAAGGATTTTCCCAAGCCTCCATAACTTGTTTGCCATGGAGTGGAGATGCCGTAGCGAAGGTTTTGTGTAGGCCGTTATGTCCTCGATCCCCACATGGGCAAATCCGGCATTCCCTGCATTCTCCCTATGTTCGGCAGCGGTGTCGATATCTTTAATGGACCAGCCGTGCAGCCACTCCTTCAATAATTTTTCATGGGCATCGCCCAATGGCCTTTCCCTTCTGATATATTCGGCACATATAATCCTGCCCCCGGGTTTTAACAACCGGTACGCCTCTCTGTAAAAATCAGCTTTGTGCTGCGCGTGGCATACGCTCTCGCAGGCCCAGATCAGCGAAAAGGAACCATCTGCGAAACTGGTCCTGGTATAATCCTGCTCATAAAATGAAACGTTTTGGAGCCTCCTTTTCGCCGCCGATCTCTTTGCAATTTCCACCTGATGGGGGACCAGGGTTATACCGTGTACCTTTATCTTAAAATTCTCTGCCAGCCAGATGGAGCTTCCCCCTTGGCCACATCCTGCATCTAGGATAACATCCCCGTCCCTTATGCTTCCTTTTTTTGCCATTACCCTGTTTAAATTGATAAGGGCATCGGCATGTGACCGGGCCTGGTCATCATAAAATCCAAAATGAACAGATCTGGTATCTTTCCTAAACCATAAGATGCTATAATCCAGCTGGGTATTATTGTAATAATTGATGATCGATTTTGTGTATTCTAAATCCATGATCGGTTTTTATCCTTTTAATGCCCAATTTTCCTGTAGGTTCTGTGGGATCCTAAAACCTGTTTCCTTGCCTTCCCTAAAGTAAATGGACAAGACCGAAACCATTATACCCCCCATGAGGGACATGACTTCCACGATCATTTCTTCCTCAAGTTCATCGACCGGTTTTCCGTCGTCATCATGTAGGATATCATACAATTTGTCCAGTTGTATATCGATGAGGTGTTCCCCATTTTTTTCCATCCCCAAAAGGTTGAGGATCAAAGCCCATAATTTTCCGAAGAAACCCGGATGCTTCCCCGATTTTTTTATCTCCGGTTTTTTGTCCATCATTGTGCTGTAGTACTCTTTTATCTGCGCGTGGAAATGCTGGCGCAAAAGCACTTTGTGCCCTGCCTTTTCTTCTTCTGAATGGGGGACAATAAAAAGTTCGGGATATTTAACGGAATAGCTAGGCCCCAACATACGCTCAAAACAATCTGGGAACTGTTCATCTGCGAGCATGCTCTTCATCAGGAGCAGCACTAGTTTTTCGGGCATGTGAAAATGGTCCATCGCCTCCACAAGTCTTTTGGCGAGTAGGATGCCCGAGTGGGTCTCATCTTTGAATAAATGGGCATAGACCGTGTGCTGCAGGCTCCAGGCCTCTTCAACATTTTTGCAGATGAGGGCTTCTTCCACACCCATGATCCTGCCAATGGTCTTCCATGTGTGGAACCAGGCTTCCTGATCTGTTGCGCTCAAGGTTTCGCCCAGCATCGACATCCCCTTAAAAAACTCTAGCGAAAAAACCTGATTGGTCGCGATCAGGTCTTCCTGACATATCGGTCTGCCCCATTTTTCGTCCCATTTTTCACCTTTTTTGTCCGAATCTAAAATGATCTTCCGCATGGCGGAATGCATGATCCTGATCTTTAGTGCAGTAAGTATCCCGCGCTTTTCAGGTTTCCACCAGTACCTGTCCATGACATCAAAAACGAACTGGGCGGTTTCAAAAATCCTCCTTTCCGTATGGGTTTCCAGCAAACGGGTCATGCGCAGCACATTGGCGGGCTTTTCGGCCATGTAGGTGTAGGGGAGCGCCCTGAACAACAGGATAAAGATGAACTTCATCCCGTCCCGTTCCCAAATTTTATGGGTCTGCTCAAAAAGTGCAATATCCCCGGATGAAAACGGAAAGTCAAGTTCGTTCTGAACGAAACGGTGCATCGCCGCCGGAAGATCGCTGGAGACAAAACCATCATCTTTTGCCATGCCTTTTAAAATGGAGGCCAAATGGCTCATTGATCCCGATTCAAAAATAGATGCAACCGCAACATCACAAGGCGGATCCATGATTTGTCTTTGGTCTTCTAAATCAAAACCATTCCAGATAAATTGTGGCGTGTCCCCCATTTTATGATTTTTTAAATAGTATTAGTTTCAGATAATAGGATCGTAATTAATGGTTTATCAATTGAATTTGGGGTGCAACGAAAAGCTAAAAAACAGAAAGAGGTATTTATAGGGGTTTGTTGCGCAGGGGTTTAGCAACAGTTTAAATGTACTAATAATATGTTAATCAAAAATTATAGCTCGCTAAATTTTCGCTCATCATGTTATTTTTTTAATCATTTCCTTTTTCTGACATTTTGATGATGGATGATTGTTCACTATGGTTTTTGTTTTAAATAGCTTTGTTAAACGAATGTAAACCATGAGCGATCCTATTTTATACTCCAAAATTGAAATGCTTCAATCTGATGGTCTGAAGAAGGATTTATGGCAATACATCGAATTTTTTTTGACAAAACAAGCTGCGCAACCAACAAAAAAAATCCCCGTTTTTGGTGCTGCCAAAGGCATTTTTAAAATGGCCGGAGATTTTGATGAACCGTTGGATGATTTTAAAGAATATATGCCTGATTGAACACCTTATGTGGTAAAGGAAATTTTTCCTGGGTACTGCTTTCCTTACTTTTCTACCGCTCCCACCAGAAGCTTCACCCCTCCCGTGGCAAAATTGGAGATGTCATCTGCCGTGGCTTGGCCTTCGCGAGAACCCATGGTTTTCTGCAAGGCCCCGACTTGAAAACCGAAATTCGGCCATGCGGTGATAATCGGCTTTTGAGCCGTCTGGCTTACTTAAAAATTTAGGGTATTCCACCTTTTTCTGTGAAGCTTAGGCTTCATGAAATTCAATGGGCCATCAGTCCTTTCGATTGGTCCAGGATATACAATTATCTTATATCTTTTCTCTCCTTTCTTTTTTCCCTTGCTTCTTGTCTCAAACCCGTCTTCCTGAGGGGCAGCTCTCACAGCACAGCGGTCTCAAATCTCATATCTATTTTTTTTCAATACAGAATATTGTCCAGAATCCTACCCAAATTGCGCTCTTTCATCACCACTTTTTGATCAGCAGCAAATACTTCTTCAATTTCCTTCCTCATCTGGGAAAGTTCCCAGTAGGAGTATTCATGATCCTGTAAAGTGTCGCGGATCTTTTCAAGGCATTGATCCTCGTTATCTTTACAGAATTCCTCATACATCTTTTTAAAGGTCGCTGCTTCGGTTTTTGACTTGATCAGACGCAGCTCTTGCCTGGCCTCTACTTCATCTGCTTTGGCACAGAGCAGTAAGATATAGGTTTTAAGTTCTGCCTTATTCCAAGGGTTTTGTTCCGTTGTCATGGTTTCGGCTTTTTGAAGTTTAAATAATCCTTTTGTCATAGTTTCTAAATGAAAAAATGAACGGCATGGTACCCCTACCCAAACCGCACATTTCCCAATATTTGGTATTTATTGTCGATCGGCAACTTTTACCTCGCCACTGATCCCGCTCAGATCAGGCCGAAAATTCCAAAGTTCAGACTCCCCACCGTTGGTGACGGCATACCAATCTTGTAAAAATTGGTCAAAACTGCCATCCCCATAAACTTCCTCATATCTTTTTGTCATTTCGTGATCTTGGCCCAACCAACCCGATTTATCAAAAAATGAAATGACCGCCAGATCGCGCCCTTCCTTGGTACTGCCGAATTCTTTGGTATAAATGCCATAGGTTTCGTCCGGTAATTTATCGGCGTACACTTTTCCTATCTTTTCCACCAGTTGCATGACATCTTTCATTTTGCCCCGCTTGACATCATAATAATCGATCAGCATATTTTTAATGGCAAAATCTTTGGAAAAACGGGATATTTCCGGGTTGAATTTCATGTAGGTCTGTGCGCCACTGCCTGGCATCACGTAGGGCATCACGTAGGGCATCACATTGGCATCCCAATCGGCATCGTGGCCATTTTCTGCAGTGGGGCGGCCATCCATGGCGCTCCAGGGCAGTGGCCCCATGACCCAAGCATAGCTTCCTATTTGTGGCCCGTTACTTATCCAATACACCCGGGTACCATAAGGCCCCTCGCCATGAAATTTTTTATTGTGTGCCGCCATCCCTTTTTCAAATTGGGATATCTGTGCGGGGTTGGGTGTTAAAATTGCGGTTTCAAATACCACATATTCGCCTTGGTTCTGCGCTATTGCCAACATGGGCAATAAGAGCATTAAAAAAATCGCTTTTTTCATAATGATTGATTTATTGTCCTCGCTTTGGGCGAAAGACGGATTGGTATTGATTTGTTAATTACTAACAATTTTTGACGGTCCTTCCAGCACTTTTTCACTAAAATAAGCTGTTTCGTAAATGATTTTTCCGTCTGAGTTGAAATCATTGATGAAGAGAATGGGCAGTTTGACAGCGGTTTTATCCGATTTACGTATCAAGTTGAAGTTCCACCAGGACTGCACCACACGGGCATCGCCCATCTCATAATGCAGATAATCGGGATAGCCTACCATATCGATACTTGACACCTCAAACTCATCAAGAAATGCGGTGTCCCTAGCCTTTTGTTCCGCTAGGGAAATCCCTTTCATGTCGCTGGTGTGTATATCTGCGAACCGGGCGTTTTCATCATAAAAACTGTATGCTTTTTCCAAATCCTTGTGTTCAAAGGCATGGATCATTTTGCGTACGGTATTGATGTTCTCATGGTGGTTGTAGATCGTTCCGTTTGCCCTATCAGCAAAGCTGTCTTGTATCTCATTGATCACACTCCCATTCCTATAGCTAATGACCCTTTGAATCTTATTATCCTTGTTCAGATCATATTGACGGTGTGCCGCTGCGTCGATCTTTACGCCCGTGGTTTTGTGGATCCCTTTAACATGGTTCCAGGTAAGTACGGTTGTACCGTTATTATGCTCACTGCCCTTATATTCAAGGGCATCTGGATAAGAACCGGCGAACGGCTCGATTGAATAATAATCCAACTGATCGTGGTAAAGCATGACATTCTTTAAAAATGCCGCCTCGTCCATGGCCCCGCCCTGAGGATCGTTTGAGGTGCCGTTATAAGCCACGAAATCATCGGTCATCAGGTTGGTCATCTTAGTGGTGTCCCCAGCTACGGAAGCTTTTACGAAATCCTGTACCACGGTAATGGCCGGATGCTCGATATAAATTTTCCCGTTGGTCTTCTTTTGGCCAAAAACGGCCGAAATACTTAAAAAAGCAATTATGAATAGTGTGTTTGTTGTTTTCATCTTAAAGTGGTTTTAAAGGTTATAAATTATTGTTCAATCATTGTTTAAAGTTTCTTTTACGGGGCGAAATCCCATTCCCAGATCGTTTTTTACCAAATCATTTTTATAGATGACAGCGGCTTCTTCCTTTGGCGGAAGCCCATTAAGCATCGCATGCATATCTGATACTTTATAGGTCTCGCTGCTCAACAAATAATCTTTGCCGTGCAGGCCTTTTATGGTCGCTGCCTTAAAAACCGCATGCGCCACATCCTCCACGTCCACAAGGGCAAAGGGCACATCGTTATCGTAGAGGCTCTGGATAAAATCGTTTGGGGCGATATTGTCTTTGATCAAAGCCTGAAGCCCCATTGAGGTGGAATCTTCCCTATCGGAAAGCGGTTTTCCCATGACCCCGACCGGCGATACCGAAGTGATCTCAAAAGCAAGATCGGGGTGTTTTTCCATGAATTTTTCCACCGTCTGGTTGGCGATAAATTTGGCCTGCGCATACGGATGGCTTTCGGGGCTGGTAAAGCGTTCCTCGTTTTCATCAAAAGTATCTGTAAACCCTTTTCCGCCCGCGGGCATGGGGAAATTGGTGTTCCATGCAGCCACCGAAGCGATAAAAACGACCTTCTTGATGCTGGGAGTTTCCTTGACCACCTCCAAAAAATTTTCGGTGCCCTTGATGGTTGGGTCCAAAAGTTCGGTCTGGGGATCTTTTACGGCCAACTGAAAGGGTGTCCCACTATGGATGATGATGGTACAGCCCATCGCAAATTCCCGCAGGGCCGGTTTATCGGTCACGTCGAGTTCGCAGATATGCAGGTTTTTAGCGTTTTTCAACTGCATTAAATGCTGGTACTTGCGCTCGTTTGAAATATCGGTCGTGGAGGCTTTTACCTCAAAACCGTGATCCAAAAACTGTTTGGTGATGTGGCTTCCTATAAAGCCCGCACCACCGATGATGCCTACTTTTTTCATATCTCATGCCCGCGCAGGCGGGTATCTTTTTAATTAATCTCAGTTTAACAGTATTTTTCGACTCCGATCAACATAAACTCCGGCGGGTATCTTTTAAATGG
>Ga0314772_1000248_pt1 | contig 30504 bp, 22 predicted proteins | sample MetaGCBIW2018_FD_204520 | JGI IMG/M metagenome (GOLD analysis project Ga0314772, IMG submission 204520) | Cryopeg brine microbial communities from Beaufort Sea near Barrow, Alaska, United States - CBIW 2018 | ecosystem: Environmental > Aquatic > Marine > Coastal | place: USA: Alaska | collected... | reverse complement strand
AAGCATGTCCAGCGGACTCAACTCGAGTCACGCTACTGCTACCACCGTCTTTCAACATCGGAGCCTTCGTGAACGGACTATCCGGCGCAACGATGATCGCTTCCATCTCAGGGCCATATTCGCGAATAACTGAACTGAACTGCCACCAGTTTCTCTGTACCATAAAATGAGTGCAGTCACGCACCGACTTTGCCAGCCAGTCCCTTAGCCGGCTGGCCCGTACCTGCTGAACCCGATGCAGCAGTCGATCGGGGTTCAGAGCTCGCGCGGCATTCACTTGCAGGTATTCAATGAGTATCATTTCCATCATTACGTCCCAGCTTGAATCCAGTTGCGCAAAAAAAATAGCCAGATTGTCTTCTGCCTCTTTCGCGCAAATAGAATGTCCTGGGCAGGAGGCCTTGATCGCGTCACCATCGATGACATAAAGATCATCGTTATGTGTTAAAAAGTTGCCCATATGCAAATCGGCTTGAGTCAGGCCCGCACGATGTAGCAAAGCTATAGTATTCAGCGCCCGGCTGAGCAATATCATCGCGTCTTTATCCCCCGGAGCCGGCAGAGATTGACGAGCTCTCAAGCTCAGAGCATCCCAACTCTGCTGCAGAGTCAATGCTCCAGCGAGATAGTCCGTACAGAGATAGAAGCCAGCATCGTCGAGCGCCCCAGAAGCAACCACCTCTGGCGTGGCAATCTGCGCTCGCTGTAGCATAGCCAGACCAGCCGTTTCGCGTTGCCAGTGCCGTTCGGCACGCCTGGCAATAAACAGCTTTACCAGCACTGGCCGGCCGGCCAGGTCACCTGCACCCACCAACCGCTGCCCTGGCAACACTCGCAGCCACGTGTTGATTTTCAGCTCGCCAGACGGAGTCGCCAGGATTAGCGGCATCGGTGGTTCGCGGCCGCTTTGGCGAAGGGTTCGAGTTATCTTTTGCGTCAAGTTGCAGCCTTCCTCTGGATACGCTTTTGTATCTGATCTACCCAGCTGCGTGCTTCCTTATCCACCCGTTGCTTGTCCAGATAAAGAAGAAGAAAACGCAGCCTTTGAGTGCGACTCGGCGTCGGCGTCCTGCGGCATAACGTAGACAGATCAGACACTAGATCGTTTTGGCCAAACAAGACGCTTCGTGTCTTTTCCAGATCGATTAGGCGAGCGGTGGCCCCGGAATCATCCAGCTTGACGAATATGTGTTTTGCATAAAGACAGTTGTGTATCTTGCCGACCTCATGCAGACGGCGCACGAGCAACGCAACGGCCTGGACAATAATAGCCTTGTCCTTCCAGGATAGCGTCTCCCATCGATGGAGCCAGAGATCCAGCGGCTCATGATCATCCAGTGCTTTGGTCACCAATATCGCCTGGTGATGACCACCAGATTGACGTTGCGCGAATGCGACAGCCTCTACTGCTGGCACCTTGACCCGTGCGTAAGCTTGGATGGCACGGTACTCGCGGGCAAAAGTTGGCTCGCCAAAAGGCTTTATCCAGCTTCGAGTGAGGTGGTTGTCCTGACGTTTCAGGTAGTAGCCATGGCTATTACCCTCGTCGTCCGCCAGCTCAAGTCGATACACCGTACTCCACCCTCCGCGATTGGTGTTAGGGGCATCAACGGCGTCTAGCTCAAGATCCCACAAAGCATCAAAACTGTTCAATCCGTTGCGGCCAAGCAGCTTACCGGCTTCACTAGGAGCAAAATAATCCTCGCTCATGCTCTTCCTTACCTTGAATATGTAACAAGGATAACGCAAATCATCGCGAGCAAGTTACTCCGGACAGGTTCAGATTCGTGGCAAATCACCTGCGGTGCGTCCGATAACCTGCAACAACAATTGCCGTGATCCTGCAGTGAGCCGCTGCTTTCCCATGTAGGAAAGAAGAAAACGCAGCTTCTGGCTACGGGAGGCGAGCGGACTTCTACGCAAAAGACTACGCAAGTCTCTGATCTTGTCGCGCTCACCCATCCAGGCTGGCCGGGTTTCGACCAGATCGATCAGGCGAGCCCCCGCACCATCATCGTCGAGCTTGAGAAAGATATGCCTGGGGTACAAGTTGTTGTGCATACGCTCGGCGTTGTGCAGTGCCCTTACCAGCGCTGCAGCTGCTAAAATAAGATCTTGCCTGTCGCGCCAGGCAAGCGCCCCCCACCGATCAAACCAGTAAGTCAGCGGCTTGTATATATCCAACGCCCGGGTCAGCAGGATGGCATGCATGTGTCCCTGGTCACTGCGCTGGGCGAAGAACGCCGTCTCCAGAGCCGGGATACCAAGATGCGCAAACTGCTGAATAGCGCGAAACTCACGGGCGAAAGTCGGTTCTCCCAACGGATGTCTGAGGCTTCGAACCAGCTGATGGTTCTGCCGTTTGAGGTAAAAGCTTTGTGATTCACCGTTGGCATCTTCGAGGTCAATCCGAATGACTTTTTTCCAGCCCTTGTCACGATCTGCGATATCGGTACCGTCGGAGGTGTCGTAACACCAGAGAGCCTCGAAGCTATCCAGCCCATGGCGGGCGAGAACATCCCGTGCATTGACTGCAATAAATGCGGATTCGATCATTCTCTACCCCTGAAAAAACCGACTACCGTCCTGATACGTTTTCTGTCCGCAGCATTCAGATGGTTTCGCTCGGAATAATCATGGTAAAAGCGTAATCGCTGGGTTCGCGACAGTACCTGTTTGCCCAGCTTGTCCAGGCAGGCCAGGTCCTTGACGATACGGTATTCGAGCAGCGGCCCCCACCAGAAACTACCGCTGGGGCAATCGATCATGAATACATCCGGGTAAGGTTTTTCATCAACCAGAATATTGCGCCACTTGAGATCGTTATGCGCAAACCCCTGATCGTGCATCATCCGTGTCGCATGGGCGATCTGGCGTGAAACGTGGTTAACCCACACGCGACTATGAAAACGGGGGTCGGCGCTTTTGGCAATATTAGCCAAATCAGCCGTATCCGCTAGATCCTGAGTAACCAGGGCCCCTCGATAGAACGCGCCGTTGCGACGCTCCAGCCCAAAGCCGACAATGATGGCAGACGGAATGCCCCACGCCTGGAAATGCTGAAGATTCTCCCACTCAGCCTGAATACGCGCCCTACCAACATAACGCCGCAGGTTCTTGCCCGCTCCCGTGTAGCGTTTAACGTAGTAATAACGGCCACCGACCCACACCTTATGGACCGTACTGATCCGATCGCTGGTGATGTGTTCGCCTTCCAGCGCAAATACCGTATCTAGATCGGCAAACAGCTGACCGCTGACGCCGGTTGCATACTCGGGGTTAAGCGTCCAACCAGTCATGCAGCCCCATCCTTGGCATACTTGCGTTCGAACCGAGACTGTAACTGATCAGCTTTTTTCTCCAGCATCGACAACAGTGCGGCTTCTTCGGCCAGCACCTGTCGAAGCGGTCGATCAAAATAGGTCTGCAGAAACCGCAGCTTGTCACGCCGGGTCAGACCAATGTTCAGCGCCGAGAAGTACAGACCGGCCAGATCCTTGTCACGCCAACGGCGAGGAACTCGTGGACGAATCTGGGCCCGATGCAGGTCAATCAGCGATAGCCGGAAATTGTCCGCGGTGGGTGGCTGATCGATGTGCAGCAAGAAATGGCAGATATAACAATCACGGTGGTTCACGCCCGCCTGATGCATGCGGCGGGTCATGCGGGCCACTTCAATGATCAGCGCCCACTTCAAGGTGGCTAACGGGGCGACGGAACGCCAGTCAAGGCTGAAGTCCTCAAGACTGATGGTCGGCGCCAGCTCTTCAGTAATAATGAATGAGTGCCGGGTCGCCGGGTTGGCGCCGCGCTCGCCGAAGGCAACGGCCGTCATGGTTTCAACACCGGCGGCAGTCAATGCGTGGATCGCCTGCCATTCCTGCTCAGCGCCCAGCACCGGACGTTTTAACGTAGCCAGGTTCTTCAGGATTTCGGCCCAGCCGACACCTCGATGAATCTTGACAAAATACCCCTGACCTTCAATCTCTGTACGCAAGGTCCTGCGGGCCTCCAGCTCACGAAAAATCTCCCCTTGGAGACATTCGACCTGGATAAAGGGATCCTGACCGGCCCAAAGCGTGATAAAAGGTTCGGACAAGTGAAGAGTCAAACCATCTCTCCCAGTATCACATCCGCTGCCCGTTCCGGCAGACTGTAAAGATCCGCACGTGCGGCAAACGCCAAAGCATTATTATGCCAGCGAAGGCGGACCTCTGTATCTTCAAGAACCTGGCGCACCGTTTCGTTGAAGTGCCGTTGCTGGAAAGGAGTGGGAATCACACGTCCACAATCGGCCTCTTCGATATAATGCGCGTACCCACACACGTCTGTAACCAATACTGGCAGCCCTGATACCAGCGCTTCCAGTAGCACGGTGCCGGTATTTTCATTGTAGGCTGGATGCAACAGCAGATCCGCCCCCAGGAGAAACCTCGGCACATCGTCCCGGCCACTCAGAAAGCTGATCTGATCGCTTACCCCAGCCGACCGAGCCTGTATCTGAAAAGCTCTGGCATCGTCCTGGCCTATGATCATCAATCGCGTCCGCTTGCGCAGAGCGTCAGGCAGGCTGGCGAGCGCTGCGATGGAGCGATCCAGGCCCTTGGTCTTGAATCCGGAGCCAACCTGAAGCAATAGCAAGTCGTGCACTGCCAGGCCATATTCGGCGCGGAAAGCCGCGCGCTGAGTTACTGCATCGGGTGGAGCCCGACGATCGGGAGCTATACCCGGCGGCAGCAGATGAAACCGATCCTCAGGGGTGCGATAGTGCTTCATGAACAAAGGTTTTTGTACCTCTGAAATCATCAGAATCTCGGTACCACGCTCCGGGGCAAATACAGCCTTCTCGTACTCGGCAAAATGCCGATACCTGGCCCAGTAGCGGTAAAGCGGATTACGCAGGGTTTGCGCTTTATGCTCGAAACAGGGGTCTGCAGCATAGTAAACATCCAGTCCCGGCATCTTGTTGAAACCCACAACACGATCAACCGGATGCTTTGCCAGATCACTCTGCACCCAGGCGGTAAATTTCTCATTGCGACGATGGTTGGAAAATGCCTTCACTGGCACAACCAGCACCTCAAACCCCTCAGGCACGTCACCTTCCCAGATCAGCGTATACACCCGAACCCGGTGACCCCGATCCTGGCAAACACGAGCAATACGCATGAAATCGCGCTGCAGCCCGCCGAAGGGAAAATATTTATACAACACAAAAGCCAATTGCATCAAAGCACCCTCTCGGGAGACAGCAAGCCCTCAAGACGAGTCATCACTCGCTCGGGCGGCAGCCGGGAAAAACACAGCGGTTGCTCACGGCGCAGGTCAAACTGGCGCGCGTCGTCAGGCGAAGGCGTATAGACACAACGCTTCTGCATGCACGGAGCGCAAGGAAAATCGCTGACCAGATGAACCTGAGAGTGGCCATAAGCTCCGGTAAAGCCAGCGTTAGTCGGCCCGAAAAGGGAAATACCGGGCACATCAAGTGCCGCGGCCAGATGACCCAATCCGGTATCAACCGCCACACAGGCACTCGCACCGGCGATGATACGAGCCACTCCGGCCAGCTGCATTGGCGGCAGTACTTGCACACCATCCAGATCTGCGGCAATTCGCTCAGCGCGCGCTTTCTCTGCGGGGTTACCCCAGGGCAGACGCACTTCGAGATGACGCTCTATAGCCAGCTCGGCCAAACGCCGCCAATAAAGCTCCGGCCAATGCTTGGATGCCCAGGTAGTGCCATGTAAAAACAGGACGTAGGGGGCCACGTCTGGAGCGTCGGCAAAATAACTGCGATCCAGGCCGTAGTCGCCGATACCCGTGGGCACCTGATAACCCAGCGCCGTTGCGAAGAGCTGGCGCAACCTTTCAACCGCATGTTGTCCCCAGGGCACATCTAAAACGCGATCATAAAAGCGACTGGCCAGGGGTTCGCGGGCCGAGGTACGATCCAGGCCCACAACCGGTCCTTGCGCATAGCGAGTCAGTAACGCGCTCTTGAGCAACCCCTGTGCATCGATGACGAGATCGTAGGGCGTGCTCCTTAAGCGCTGGCGGACGCTCTTCCACTCGCCACTGCGTAGCATTTTCCAAGGGTTTTTGCGCCACCGCCGAATAGCAACGGGTATAACTTGGACGACAGCCGGATGCCAGGCTGGAATTTCAGCGAAACCTTCTTCCACTACCCAGTCAAACTCGATATCGGGAATGGCCCGGAGCGCGTCAGTCAGCGCCGGTAACGTATGAATCACATCACCCATCGACGAGGTTTTGATCAACAGCACGCGCACGAGTCAGCGATCCTGCGGATCGGCGAGCGGGTCGCCGGTTAATCGATCCAGACTGGCAACGACCAGACCAGGGCGTAGATCACGCAGACAATTATAGTGGCCAAAACGACAGGCCCGATCGAAGCACGGACTGCACTCGAGCCCAAGCTGCAGGGTCTCCACACGAGTGGCCAACGGCGGCGTGAAAGTCGGAGATGTGGAGCCGTAGACGGCCACTAGCGGCTTGTCCAGTGCCGAGGCCACGTGCATTAGGCCCGAATCATTGCTGACCACCGCGCTCGCGCAAGACAGCAGATCGATCGCCTCGGCCAAACTGGTATCGCCCGACAGATTGACTGATTCCTCGCGTAACCCGGGTATAAGCCGCTGACGGATATCCTCGCCGACCGGATGGTCCTTCTTCGACCCAAATAACCATACCTGCCAGCCCTGACGAATCTTTTCATCCGCTACAGCGGCATAGTGCTCGGAAGGCCAGCGCTTGGATTCGCCAAACTCCGCGCCAGGACATAGCGCGAGCACCGGTCTGTCCAGCGCAAGTCCAAAACGTTTCAGCGCAGCATCACGGCTGGCATTCTCGATTTGCAGCGCAGGCCGAGGATAGGGCTCGGGCAAAACAGCACCCGGCATGAACGCCAACGCCATGAATCGCTCGATCATCAGCGGGTAACGCGCCTTGTCGAGCACGCGCAGATCATTCAGCAGGCCATAACGCATTTCGCCACGCCAGCCCGTGCGCTTGGGAATGCCTGCAAAGAGCGGCACCAGCGCAGACTTGAGCGAATTGGGTAATACGATAGCCTGGTCATAGCGCCCGGCCAACTCCTTACCTATACGCCGTCGGATTCCGAGCTCAAGCGCGCCATGGCCAAGAGGAAAACTCAGCGCCTGGCGCACTTCGGGCATCCGCTCAAGAATCGGCCGACTCCACTCGGGAGCCAGCACGTCGATCTGACAATCCGGACCATGCTGCGACTTCAGGCAGGCGAATAGCGTCTGTGCCATGACCATGTCGCCCACCCAGCTGGGTCCTACGATAAGGATATTCACCGGCGCGTAACTAGCCACTTATCCGACAAGCGTCCGCCACTCAGGATGTGCGGTGCTCTTACCGCTGACCAGATCGAAGTAGCCTTTTTGCAGCTTCTCGGTAATTGGGCCACGATGACCGGCACCGATCTGTCGGCAATCGAGCTCACGGATTGGGGTTACTTCAGCAGCTGTACCGGTAAAGAAAGCTTCGTCAGCAATATAAACCTCATCGCGGGTGATGCGCTTTTCAACAATCGGAATATCCAACTCGCGCGCGAGAGTGAGTACCGTGCTGCGAGTGATACCGTTCAGGCAGGCAGTCACCTCGGGGGTATAGATCACACCCGCCTTGATGATGAAGATGTTCTCGCCAGAACCTTCCGCCACATAGCCTTCGGGATCAAGCAACAATGCTTCGTCGGCACCCGCGGAAACCGCTTCCTGCAGCGCGAGCATGGAGTTCATGTAGGCGCCGCTGGCCTTGGCTCGTGTCATGGTGATGTTCACGTGATGACGAGTAAAGGAACTGGTGCGTATCTTGATGCCGCGCTCCAGAGCCTCTTCGCCCATATAGGCGCCCCAGTGCCAGGCAGCAACAGTCACATGAACCTTGAGATTGTCAGCGCGAATACCCATGCCTTCCGAACCATAGAAAGCCAGTGGACGTATGTAGGCCGTTTCCAGATTATTGTCACGGACCGCAGCAATCATCGCTTCATTGATCTGTTCCTTGGTAAAAGGAATCTTCATGCCCATAATATGGGCAGAGTCGAACAAACGATCAGTATGCGCATCCAGACGGAAAATCGCCGTACCATTGGGCGTCTTGTAGGCACGCACACCTTCGAATACAGCCATGCCGTAGTGCAGCGAATGCGTCAGCACATGAATATTGGCTTCGCGCCAGGGCACCATTTCACCGTCAAACCAGATAAAACCATCACGATCGGCCATCGACATTGCAGCCCGCTCCATAATATTGGGTTGTTCTAAATTCGTTTTTCTTGATTCGAACGTATTGGCGCACTCTCCATTGCCGGGAGACGCAGCCAAGCCTTGCCTTCTCTAGTCGAGCAGCCACTGTTGCCAGAGGGCCATGACGGCGCGGCGGAAATCATGAAACTGGTCGCCACTCACTTTGCCTGGCTGCTTTTGCAATGCCAGGCGGTGGGCTGCTGCGCGATAGGCTTTGTAAGCCTCCTGCAGACGCTGTACGTCTTCACCGGATACCAATCCGGCATCCCGCAGCCCATCGAGTATTCGGATGTTGTCGGTATACCGCAGCAATTCGGGGTGCTGGCACGACCAAACCAGGACGGCATATTGCACCATAAATTCGATGTCGACGATACCTCCAGCGTCCTGCTTGAGATCAAACAGCACATCTTCGGTAAACGCAGACGGGTCAAACCCCGCTTTGGTGCCCTTGGTACCCAGATTATCGCGCATTTTCTGCCGCATCCCGGCGACCTCGGCTCGCAGTGCTACCTCGTCACGAGACTTGCCTAGCACTTCGGCGCGCAGCACGTGAAAACGATGACTGAGCCGCTTACATCCTGCCAACACCCTGGCCCGAACCAGCGCCTGATGCTCCCAGGTCCAGGCTTCATCACGCTGATAGCGCGCGAAGGAGGCCAAGGAACTGACGAGCAGGCCGGACTCGCCAGAAGGCCGCAGCCGCATATCAACCTCATACAGCGCGCCTGACGTAGTTTGCGCATTAAGCATGTGGATAATGCGCTGACCCAACCGAGTAAAGAACCGACTACCATCGATCGGGCGCGGGCCATCGGTCTCAGCCTGGCCGTCGCCATCGTGAATGAATACCAAATCCAGATCAGAGCCGTGGCCCAACTCGATACCCCCCACCTTGCCGTAACCCAGGATCGCAAAATCCATTTCGCAGTCAGAGCCATCCGCGCGCTTGGGCTTACCGTGGCGCAGAGTCATTTCGCGCCAGGCCAGCTGCAGAACCTGCTGCAATATGGCCTCTGCAATCCACGTCAGATAGTCGCTAACCTTCATCAGCGGCAGACTGCCGGCGATTTCCGAGGCAGCCACCCGCAGCACATGGGCACGCCTGAAGTAGCGTAGCACTTCCATCTGCTGCTCCAGATCATCCTCTGGGATGCGCATCAGCTGTTGGCGCAACTCATCGACCAGCTCTTCGGTTTCCGGCGGACGATACAGACGTCCAGCATTCAGCAGCTCATCCAGCACAACCGGATAGCGGGTGATCTGCTCGGCAATCCAGGGGCTGGCAGAACACAGCACCAGTAACTCGCGTAACGCGCCGGGATTTTCGGTCAACAGCAACAGATAGGCTGAGCGTCTGGCCACAGCTTCGACCAAAGGCATAACCCGCTCAAGCGCCAGATCAGGGTCATCCTGTTCGCTCGCCATACCCAACAGGCGCGGCACAAACACATCCAACCGTTCGCGACCCAGTCGTTGCATAGACTTCACCCGGCCCGAATGGAGCAGACCACCCAATTTGCGCCAGGCTTCCTCCGGCTCACGAAAGCCACCCAAGCGAAGCTGTTCGATAGCCTGCTCAGGATCAGCACTTTCCCACACCGTTATCCATTCGGCGTGCCAGCCAGGCTCTTCATCCTGGTCCTCGTCCGGGTCGGCGATCACCGCGGCAAAATGCATAGCGACACACCGCCGGTGAACCTCCAGGGCTTCACGGAAGCTCTGCCAATCGGCGAACCCGAGCACGTAAGCAACACGCGCGCGGCCCTGGCTATCAGTCGGCAACATCTGGGTCTGGCGGTCGTCTATAGCCTGCAAGGCATGCTCAGCATCACGCAGCATCAGATACGCTGCCTTGAGCTCTTTCACGGCCGCAAGGGGCAGGTAGCCGTTGGCCGCGAGCACATCGAGCACGACCAGTATCGGCCGCTGTTGCAGCGCACGTTCGCGACCACCATGAATCAACTGAAAGGCCTGACCAATGAATTCGATCTCGCGAATACCACCCGAACCCAGCTTGACGTTATCCTGCAGCCCCTTGCGCTGCACCTCGCGCTGAATCATCAGCTTGAGACTGCGCAACGCCTCTATGGCAGCAAAGTCCAGATAGCGCCGGTAGACAAACGGCTTGAGCATGGCTTGCAGCTCCGCACCCGCTTTCTGGTCGCCGGCAACCACGCGCGCCTTGATCATGGCATAACGTTCCCAGTCCCGACCCTGGTTCTGGTAATACTGCTCCAGCGCATCGAAGCTGAATACTAGGGCGCCACTATCACCATAGGGCCGCAGTCGCATGTCCACGCGAAATACAAAGCCGTCGACCGTGATCGCATCCAACGCCTTGATCAACCGCTGCCCAACCCGGATGAAAAACTCCTGATTGGATATACTGCGGCGCCCGCCACGGGTCTCCCCCGCTTCAGGGTAAGCGAATATCAGGTCAATATCCGAAGAGAGATTAAGCTCGCGAGCGCCCAGCTTGCCCATACCCAGCACAACGAGATGTTGAGATTCGCCGGCCTCATTTACCGGTGTACCCTGAGTCGCGCAGGTATCAATATAAAGCCATTGGTAGGCGGCTTCGAGGCAGTGGTCGGCCATATCGGACAGATCGCGCACCGTTTCAGCCGTATTGGCGCGGCGCGTCAGGTCGCGCCAGATTATCCGCACCTGCTGCTCCTGACGGAATCGACGCAGCGCTTGAGCCAGCGCGTCTTCATGGTCCACCCCATCAAGGGCCCGAACCAGCATGACTTGCATTTCATCCTTGGCCAGTGGACGCCATAACAAGTCATCGCTGGTCAGTCTCCAGGCCATACCCGGATCACGGCGCAATTGCTCGGCGACAAAATCGCTACCAGCGAGCACATGACGCAACTCAGTCATAAATTCTTCGCCCAACTCTTCCGGGCGTCCCAACGCTTCCTGCGCAGCCGCTACGTGCAACTGCTCCAGATGATGATCAACCAGGGACTGGAGAGAAATAGGGAGGGGCGAAGGCGGAGAGAAAACCATGGTCTATCCTGTAGCAATGACGATGGTGCAGCTTGCCATGGCAGCATCCGATGGAAAAGAGCCAGAAACCGGAACCGACCGGTCATATTGTAGTTTTACTACCAAAAACCGCGAATCAAGCTATATAATCTGCGTTTTATGTAGTTATACTACAAATACCGTCTATAACACCCGTCAGTCCGAGTCGGCTATTTACTGCCACGACTGATTTGGCCCACAAGGTCTGGAGCTGATAATGAAGCAGGACGATATCGACCCACTTGAAACCCAGGAATGGCTCGACTCGCTCGAATCCGTACTTGATAACGAAGGCGAAGAACGCGCGCACTACCTGATCACCCGCCTCGGCGAACTGGCAAGCCGTAGCGGTACACCGCTGCCGTACGCCATCACCACGCCATACCGTAATACCATCCCGGTCGCCCATGAATCACCGATGCCCGGTGACCTGTTCATGGAGCGGCGCATCCGTTCGATGGTCCGTTGGAACGCCCTGGCCATGGTTATGCGCACCAATCAGCAGGACCCGGATCTGGGCGGACATATCTCGACTTTCGCTTCGAGTGCCACGCTGTACGATATCGGCTTCAACTATTTCTTCAAGGCACCCACTGATGAACATGGCGGTGATCTGGTGTTCTTTCAGGGTCACGCCTCTCCGGGTATATATGCCCGTGCATTTCTCGAAGGTCGGATCTCCGAGGATCAGTTGAACAACTTCCGCCAGGAAACCGGTGGCAAAGGTCTTTCGTCCTACCCCCACCCTTGGCTGATGCCCGATTTCTGGCAGTTTCCCACCGTATCCATGGGCCTGGGCCCAATTCAAGCAATCTACCAGGCGCGCTTCATGAAATACCTGGAGCATCGCGGCTTCATCGAGCCCGGCAAGCAGAAAGTCTGGTGCTTCGTGGGCGACGGCGAAACAGACGAGCCAGAATCACTCGGCGCCATCTCCCTGGCCGGCCGCGAAAAGCTCGACAATCTGATTTTCGTGATCAACTGCAACCTACAACGTCTGGATGGCCCGGTGCGCGGCAACGGCAAGATTATCCAGGAACTAGAGGGCAGCTTTCGCGGTGCCGATTGGAACGTGATCAAGGTCATCTGGGGGCGTATGTGGGATCCGCTCCTGGCTCGCGACCATGACGGTCTGCTACAGCAGCGAATGGAAGAAGCCGTGGACGGTGATTACCAGAATTACAAAGCCAATGACGGCGCCTATGTACGCGAGCACTTCTTTGGCGCACGGCCTGAGCTCCAGGACATGGTCAAGGACCTGACCGACGCGGAGGTCTGGAAACTCAATCGCGGAGGCCACGATCCCTACAAGGTGTATGCTGCCTACCACGCAGCCGTGAACCACACCGGCCAACCGACCGTCATTCTGGCCAAGACCATCAAAGGCTACGGTACGGGCGCGGGTCAGGGTCAGAATACCGCCCACAACACCAAGAAAGTCGATATCGACAGTCTGAAATTGTTTCGTGACCGCTTTGACATCCCGGTCAATGACAAGGACCTGGAAAAACTGCCTTTTTATAAGCCCGAGGAAGGCAGCGCCGAATACAAATATCTGCATTCCAGACGCGAGAAACTGGGCGGCTACATGCCCCAGCGTCGCATGGAAAGCTTCAAGATCCCGGTACCTCCGCTGGATACGCTCAAGGCAATCCTCGACGGCAGTGGTGATCGAGAGATCTCCACTACCATGGCTTTTGTGCGGATCCTCTCGCAACTGGTCAAGGACAAGGAACTGGGCTCCCGAATCGTACCCATAGTCCCGGACGAAGCGCGCACCTTCGGCATGGAAGGCATGTTTCGCCAGTTGGGTATTTACTCTTCGGTTGGCCAGCTGTACGAGCCCGTCGACAAGAATCAGGTGATGTTTTATCGCGAGGACAAAAAGGGCCAGATCCTCGAAGAAGGCATCAACGAGGCCGGGGCAATGTCCAGTTGGATAGCCGCCGCCACCGCGTACAGCACCTACAATCAGCCCATGCTGCCGTTTTATATCTTCTATTCGATGTTCGGTTTTCAGCGTATTGGCGATCTGGCCTGGGCCGCGGGTGACAGTCGCGCCAAGGGCTTTCTTATCGGCGGCACCGCCGGGCGCACCACACTCAACGGTGAAGGACTGCAACACGAAGACGGCCACAGCCACATCCTGGCCTCCACCATTCCCAATTGCCGCAGCTACGATCCGACTTATGGCTATGAACTTGCGGTAATCATCCGCGAAGGCGCGCGTCGAATGATGGAGGAGCAGGAAAACGTGTACTTCTACCTGACCGTGATGAACGAAGCCTACGTGCAACCGCCGATGCCCAAGAGTAAGGACGTAGAGGACGGCATCATGCGCGGTATGTATCTGCTGCAGGAAACGAAAAAGCCCGCAGCGCTACACGTGCAACTGCTCGGCAGCGGTACCATTTTGCGTGAAGTAATTGAAGCAGCGGCGATCCTCAAGAAACAGTTTAAGGTGACCGCTGACATCTGGAGCGTCACCAGTTTCAACGAACTGCGCCGCGATGGACTCGATGTCGAGCGCTGGAATCGGTTACATCCGACCAAAACCGAGCGCGTCAGCTTTGTCGAACGTAACCTGGCCAAGCGCAAGGGACCGGTGATTGCCTCCACCGACTACATGAAACTCTTTGCCGATCAGATTCGCCAGTGGGTCCCCGGTATCTACAAGGTGCTGGGCACAGATGGCTTTGGCCGCAGCGACAGTCGCAGCAAGCTGCGGCATTTCTTCGAGGTAGACCGTAACTGGGTGGCCTACAGCGCGCTAGTTGCGCTGGTGGAATCCGGCGACCTGGAACCCAAGGTGCTCAGCGACGCGCTGAAATCCTTCGGTATCGATCCCGGCAAGACCAACCCGCTGGACTGCTGAGGAGAGATGCAATGAGCGAAGTGATCAAGGTACCTGGCATCGGCGACGGTGAGGGCGAAGTCATCGAAATACTGGTCAAACCCGGCGACACCGTCGAGGCAGAACAAAGCCTCGTGGTGCTGGAATCGGACAAGGCCAGCATGGAAATCCCCTGCCCCAAGGCAGGCACTGTCAAATCGATCAAGGTCAAAATGGGCGACAGCCTGAAGGAGGGAGACGATCTGATCGAGCTGGAGTCCGACAGCGCAGACGCCAGCGAAGAAAAACAGGAAAAGGCAGAAGAGCCTGCCAAAACGGCGAAAACTGACAGCACCCAAGACGATGCGACAGCAGCCAAAAAGCCTGCCGACAAGGATGGCGATACGCAGACGGCAAGGAACAAGAAGCCCGCTGGCAGCTCATTCCAGCCAGTCAAAGTGCCCGACCTGGGCTCGGACAGCAAAGCCAAGGTCATCGAGATTCTGGTCAAGAAAGGCGACAGCGTCGAGGTTGATCAGTCACTGATCGTGCTGGAGTCCGACAAGGCCAGCATGGAAATCCCCTCCCCTGTCGCTGGCACCGTCGAGTCAGTCGAGATCAAACTGGAGCAGGACGCGGGTACCGGCGATCTGATCCTGCACATGAAGGTCTCAGGCGAAGCGCAGGAGCAGTCGGAAAAAACGGGCAGTGACGAGAAGTCAGCATCCGCAGACCCATCCGGCAAGAAGGCTGAAGCCAAGGAGGGTGAGAGTGCAAAACAAGCCAATGCGCCTGCGCCGGTTGGCGGCCCTAGCCGCGATGGAGCTAAAGTCCATGCGGGGCCGGCTGTGCGACTCCTTGCCCGCGAGATGGGTGTGGACCTCGCTGAAGTGAAACCCAGCGGACCGCGAGACCGGATTCTCAAGGAAGACGTGCAAGGTCATGTCAAATCCGTGATGAAGCAGAGCAAGAACGCACCAGCCACTGCAAGTGGCTCAGGTATACCAGCCATACCAGAAATCGATTTCAGCCGCTTTGGCGAGATCGAAGTCAAGGACATGACTCGGCTTCAGCAGATTGGCGCCACCAACATTCATCGCAGCTGGTTGAATGTGCCCCATGTAACGCAATTTGATCTGGCCGATATTAGCGAGCTCGAGACCTTCCGCAAGGACAAGAAAGCCGTAGCGGACAAGGCTGGAGTCAAGCTCACCATACTACCCTTCCTGCTCAAGGCCTGTGCTCATCTGCTGCGCGAACAGGCTAATTTCAATGTGGCCCTGGCGCCAAATGGCAAGCAACTGATCCACAAACACTATGTGCACATCGGTTTTGCTGTGGACACGCCAGACGGCCTGATGGTGCCGGTGATTCGCGACGTGGACAAGAAAAGCCTGTTGCAGTTGGCGGGCGAAGCTGCCGAACTGGCGGAAAAAGCGCGCAACAAAAAGCTCGGTGCCGATGGCATGCAGGGTGCCTGCTTTACCATCTCTAGCCTGGGTCATATCGGCGGTACGTACTTCACTCCCATCGTCAACGCCCCAGAGGTTGCAATTCTCGGCGTATCAAAAGCAACTATGCAGCCGGTTTGGGATGGAGACACTTTCCAACCAAAACTGATGCTGCCGCTATCGCTCTCTTACGATCACCGTGCGATTAATGGCGCCGCAGCAGCGCAGTTCACCCGGCGACTGGGTGAACTTTTGGGAGATATCCGATCGATGCTGCTGTAGGCGCATTGGCCGAGATGGAACTCGGCCTTCCCAGCAACGCTCCACCCACTATTTAGCCAGTAAAGACGAACCCCTCATTTTCGACTTTCGCCTGAATAGTCACCCCCGGAGCAAAATCGCCGGCCAAAATACGCTGGGCAAGGGGGTTTTCGATCCAGCGTTGAATCGCGCGCTTGAGCGGGCGTGCGCCATACACCGGGTCGTAACCCACTGAGACCAGCTTCTCCAGTGCTTCATCGGTCAGCTCCAGCTTCAGATCACGCTCGGCCAGGCGCTCCCCCAGACGTTGCATCTGGATGCTGGCGATACCGGCGATCTGTTGCTTGCCCAGCGGCTCGAAGACAACCACTTCGTCAATACGATTGATAAACTCAGGCCGGAAGTGCTGGCCCACCGCATCCATGACGGCCGCGTGCTGCGCTTCGGGGTCGCCGACCAGCTCCTGAATCTGTGCTGACCCCAGGTTGGAAGTCATCACAATCACCGTATTACGAAAATCCACCGTACGACCCTGACTATCCGTCAAACGACCATCTTCCAGCACCTGCAGCAAAACGTTGAACACGTCCGGATGGGCCTTTTCGACCTCATCCAGCAGGATCACGGAGTACGGCTTGCGACGCACCGCTTCGGTCAGGTAACCGCCCTCTTCATAGCCGACATAGCCCGGCGGTGCGCCAATCAGTCGGGCCACCGAATGCTTCTCCATGAACTCGGACATATCGATACGGACCATGGCCTCATCGGTATCGAACAGAAATTCGGCCAACGCCTTACACAGTTCGGTTTTACCGACACCGGTCGGACCAAGAAACATGAACGAACCGCTTGGCCGGTTCGGGTCACTGAGACCCGCACGTGAACGGCGCACCGCATTGGAGACGGCAACGACAGCCTCGTGCTGACCGATCACACGTTTGTGCAGACTTTCTTCCATGCGCAGCAACTTGTCGCGCTCGCCCTCAAGCATCTTCGACACCGGAATACCGGTCCACTTGGACACGACTTCGGCAATTTCCTCTTCGGTTACCTTGCTGCGCAACAGCTTGTTCTCGGTCGGCCTGTGCTGCTCCGCCATCTGCTGACTACGCTCCAGATCCGGTATCACGCCATATTGCAACTCGGCCATGCGCGCCAGCTCACCCTTGCGCCGGGCGGCCTCAAGTTCTTGACGTGCCTGTTCGATCTTTTCCTGAATCTGGGCAGTGCCTTGCACATCGGCTTTCTCGGATTTCCAGATTTCTTCCAGGTCGGCATATTCGAGCTCTAGCCTGGCGATGTCTTCCTTGAGTTTCTCAAGGCGTTTGAGCGCGGCCTCGTCATCTTCCTTCTTCAGCGCTTCACGTTCGACCTTGAGCTGAATCAAGCGTCGCTCGAGGCGATCGAGCACCTCTGGTTTGGAATCGATTTCCATGCGGATACGGCTGGCTGCTTCGTCAACCAGGTCGATCGCCTTGTCCGGCAGCTGACGGTCTGTGATGTAGCGATGGCTCAATTTGGCGGCGGCGATGATGGCGCTGTCAGTGATCGCAACCTTGTGGTGCACTTCATAACGCTCTTTCAAGCCTCGCAGGATCGCAATAGTGTCTTCTTCGCTGGGCTCGTCTACCTGCACCTTTTGGAAGCGCCGCTCCAGTGCAGCATCCTTCTCGATGTATTTGCGATATTCATCGAGGGTAGTCGCGCCTACGCAATGCAGTTCGCCTCGTGCCAGCGCCGGTTTGAGCATGTTACCGGCGTCCATCGAACCTTCCGCCTTGCCCGCACCGACCATGGTATGTATTTCATCAATGAACAGAATGACCCGCCCTTCCTGCTTGGACAGCTCGTTAAGCACGGATTTGAGGCGTTCCTCGAACTCGCCACGGAACTTTGCACCAGCGATCAGCGAGCCCATATCCAGCGACAGCAGACGCTTGTCACGTAGACCATCGGGAACCTCGCCATTGATGATGCGCTGCGCCAAGCCCTCGACGATGGCAGTCTTGCCCACTCCGGGCTCACCGATCAGCACCGGATTATTCTTGGTTCGGCGTTGCAAAACCTGGATAGTGCGACGTATCTCGTCATCCCGACCGATAACCGGATCGAGCTTGCCCTCTTCAGCTTTGGTAGTCAGGTCTACTGTGTACTTGTCGAGTGCCTGGCGTGATTCCTCGGCATTGGAATCGTTGACCGACTCACCGCCGCGCAGGTTGCTGATGGCATTCTCGAGGGCTTTCTTCGATACACCTTGGGCCAGCAGGATCTTGCCCAGGGCAGTATTGCCTTCCATTGCCGCCAGCAGCACGAGCTCACTGGAGATGAACTGGTCATTGTGCTGCTGGGCCAGACGGTCAGCCTGATTAAACAGTCTGGCCATATCTTGCGACAGGTTGACGTCGCCAGTAGGACTGCTCACCGTCGGCAGGTTGTCGAGTGCGTCGTTCAAAACAGAGCGCAACACATTGGTGTCAAAGCCTACCTGACGAAGCAGCGGCTTGATGGAGCCTTGCTGCTGTTCAAGCATAGCTGACATGAGATGTACGGGCTCGATCTGCGGATTATCACGACCAACGGCCAGTGACTGGGCATCGGACAAGGCCATTTGCAGTTTGCTGGTAAAACGGTCGATTCGCATAATATCTCCATCCTGTACTGAAAGCTGCCGGCAATTTATTGCAGCACGATTTCAATGAGTATGGACTTTAAATAGGGGCAGTTACCCGTGTTTCAAGGTGTGAAAGCTTGATCAGAGTCAATTTTTTGTCATATAACTGCTAGAAGGGCCTTTCAATACGCGCTATTCAACCAGATCAGGGAGGCAAATCGTCCGGTCTGGCCATCGCGCCGGTAAGAATAGAATCGTGTCGGCTCGTTGACAGTGCAGTGTTCAGCGCCACTGATCAAGCCGATGCCACACCCACGCAAACGCTGGCTGGCCAGTTGGTAGAGGTCGGCGAGATAGTGACCTTCGCGCAGCGAAGGCACGAAAGCCTCGACAGCCTGCGGGTCAGCGGCGATAAACGCCTCACGCACCTCGGGGCCCACTTCGAACGATTGAGGCCCGATGGCCGGCCCCAGCCATGCCAGCACGCTTTCCGGCTCGCCCCCCATGACATGAACTGTATTTTCCAGTACCCCCGCAAGCAGCCCACGCCAGCCCGCATGTGCAGCGGCCACGCGGGTTCCTGACTGGTTGCAGAAAAGCACCGGCAGACAATCGGCCGTCATTACCGTACAGGCGATGCCTGGCTGATCGGTCCAGGCCGCATCGGCCTCCAATACTTGCGCCGGATCCGCCTGAACAACGACTGTGCCATGCACCTGCTGCAACCAGGCCGACTCACAACCCAGGAATTGTTGCAGCTCGGCCCTGTTAGCCGCCACATGGGCAATATCGTCACCCACATGGTCGCCTAGATTGAAGCCTTTCCAGCGCCCTTGGCTACAGCCACCGCGACGGGTGGTCACACAAGTGCGTACCCACGGCGGTGCAGGCCATTCGGCCTGTAGTCCATCGAAACTCATTCGCCCAGCTCACCGTCTTGACGCAACAGCGCCAGTAGATTCAGCATATCTTCGGGTAGAGGTACCTCCCAGCTCATCAACCGGCCATCATCCGGGTGCGTCAGCTGAAGACGTCGTGCATGCAGCGCCTGACGAGGAAATCCGCGCAGCATTTCAAGCAGTTCAGGACTTGCGCCAGCGGGGATACGCATGCGTCCGCCGTAGGTCTGATCACCAATCAACGGGAAATGGATGTAACTCATGTGGACGCGAATCTGGTGGGTGCGTCCGGTCTCGAGCTTCACCCGCACATGAGTATGCGCGCGGAATCGACTGATCACCCGATAGTGACTGACGGCTTGCTTGCCACCTACCATGACCGCCATTTTTTGCCGGTTGGTGCCATGCCGGGCGATAGGCTGGTCCACCTTGCCGCCAGCGGTCATCACTCCAACCACCACGGCCTCGTATTCCCGGGTGACCGAACGCGCTTGCAACTGCGCAACCAGATCGGTTTGAGCTTCCAGCGTTTTGGCCACGACCATCAGCCCGGTGGTGTCCTTGTCCAGACGATGCACAATGCCTGCGCGGGGCACTTTCGCCAGGTCAGGTGCATGGTGCAGCAACGCGTTGAGTAACGTCCCATCCTGATGCCCCGCGGCGGGATGCACCACCAGACCCGCCGGCTTGTTTATCACCATCAGTGAATCGTCTTCATAGATGACCTCGAGGGCAATGGCTTCCGGCTGCCAGTCACCCTGCACCTCCCGCTCGGCCTCAAGCACCAGCTTTTCGCCACCGTAAACGGTATCGCGCGGGCGCGCGCTACGCCCGTCGACCGTCAAGCAGCCATCTTTGATCCATGCCTGCAAACGCGAGCGCGAAAAATCGGGAAATAGCTGGGCGGCTACCTGGTCAAGACGCTGGCCACCACTTTCAGAGGCGACAAGCGCGGTCATGCAGATACGATCGGACATTCAGAACTCACTGAAAGGGGCCAGAGGCGCTGTGGCAGAGACGCAATCCTTTTTTGGATTCGGCTCTGCGCTGTGGTTAAATACGGCTTCTTCGAAGGTAGCTTCCGGCTTTGCCGGTTACCTGAAAACAAGTCCCAACTATAACAGGACGGCTGTCCGGGCAACAGCTCATGGTCGTCCATCCGGGTATCACATATGTCAATGAAACACTTTTTGCTGGTCGGTTTGCTTGCGTTCTTGTCGGCCTGCGCATCGAATCAGGTGCTGGACGAGTCTCTCAGCGAATCGGAACTGTATCTGCTTGCCCAGCAAGATCTGGACGCCAACAGCTACAACGCTGCGGTCGAAAAGCTGAGGGCGCTGGAGTCTCGCTACCCATTTGGCCGTTTCGCGCAGCAAGCCCAGCTGGAATTGATCTATGCCTATTATGAGAATCAGGAACCCGACGCGGCGAAATCGTCAGCAGATCGCTTCATCCGCCTGCACCCCCAGCATCCGAATGTGGACTACGCCTATTATATGCGTGGCATAACATCCTTTACCCGCGACCGCGGCATCTTCGAGCGCTTCCTGCCTCTGGACATGACTCGGCGCGACCCCGGTGCAGCGCGGGATTCTTTCAACGAGTTTGCCCAGCTGGTCAGCCGTTACCCCGAAAGTCGCTATGCCCCGGACGCGCGTCTGCGGATGATCTACCTGCGCAACCTGCTGGCAGCCTACGACGTCAACGTCGGCCATTACTACCTCAAGCGTCAGGCTCACCTTGCCGCGGCCAATCGAGGTCGTTACGTGGTCGAGAACTTCCAGCAAACGCCCTCTGTCGCAGACGGCCTGGCACTGATGGTCGAGGCCTACCAGCGGATGGCAATGCCGGAACTGGCAGACACCTCGTTAGCCGTGCTGCGTGCCAACTATCCGGAACATCCCAGCCTGGATGGCGATACCTTCCGCCACCATGTAGAACCTGCACAACGTGAACAGGGCAGATTCAACAAAATGGCCGGCGATCTGATGAACAAGGTCATGACCCCTCCATCGCGTAACGCTGGCACGCAAATGGAGCGCGAGATGCAGCAACAATACCTGCAAGCACGGGATGCATTGCCACGGGAAATCCGTGCTCCTGTCCAAGCTGAAGAAAAGCAAGGCCGTTCAATCTGGAGCCGCATGACCTTTGGCCTGTTCGACTAAGCATCCCGCAGTCCGCGCCCTGGCTTAGCGTCAGGGCGCGAAATCAACAAGCACCTGCTTTAATCCTCTACCGCCCAACCCGACGTGATCGGATAACGTCGATCGCGGCCAAAGCCACGCTGGGTGATACGCGGTCCAACGGCAGCCTGTCTGCGCTTATACTCGTTGCGGTCCACCAGCTTGACGATCTTGTGTACCGTCTCGGCCTCGAATCCGGCCTCTACTATGGCACTGGCCGACAGATCATGCTCAACGTACAGCCGCAGAATCTCATCCAATACCGGATAGGCCGGTAACGAGTCTTCATCTTTCTGATCAAGTGACAATTCCGCCGATGGCGGCCGGTCGATAACCCTTTGCGGTATCACCAGCCCTCTGCTGTTACGGTATTCAGCCAGACGAAAGACCAGCGTCTTGGGCACATCCTTGAGTACGTCAAAACCGCCTGCCATATCGCCATACAGCGTGGCATAACCGACGGCCATCTCGCTCTTGTTGCCCGTGGTCAATACCAGCGCACCGGTCTTGTTCGACATCGCCATCAACATCACGCCGCGGCACCGTGACTGCAAATTCTCCTCGGTGGTATCCCGCGGCATGCCCTCGAATACCGGCTCGAGAGTCTGCATGAAGGCCTCGACCATCGGGGCAATAGGCAGCACATGATAAGTGACGTGTTGTGTCCGAGCCTGTTGCGCAGCGTCCTCCAGACTCATATCCGAGGTGTAATGGTAGGGCATCATCACCGCCTCTACCCTGTCGGCGCCGAGTGCATCGACCGCCACAGCGAGGGTCAAAGCAGAATCGATACCACCCGACAAGCCGAGCAGGACGCTTTTGAACCCACTTTTACCAATATAATCGCGAACTCCCAGCACCAGAGCGTCATACACGCTTGCCTCGGGCTGCGGCATAGGCGCAAGACTGCCCTGACGCAATACCACCTGATGCGCATCAAATGACACATCGACCGGATGCAAGCCCTCAACGTACGCGCCTGCGCGCAGGGCAATGTCCCCATGACACCCCATTGCTACCGAACCTCCATCGAAGACCAGTTCGTCTTGCCCGCCTACCTGATTCACGTAGATCAAAGGCATAGCCCCTTCTGCGCAACGCCGGGTCATCATTTCTTCGCGTTCGTGCTGTTTGCCCATGTGAAAGGGCGAAGCGTTCAAATTCAACATCAACCGCGCACCCGCCTCACGCGCCTGCACCATCGGCTGCGCTTGCCAAATGTCTTCGCATACGGTCAAGGCCACGGGCAACCCATGCAACTCGAAGACGCAGGGCTGATTGCCTTCAGCAAAATAGCGCTTCTCATCAAACACCTTGTAGTTGGGCAGGTGCTGTTTGTCGTAGCTTGCCAGTATCTTGCCATCAGCGATGACCGCCGCTCGATTAAAGCACCGGGCGCCCTCACGCCAGGGGTAGCCGACAACCACATGAATACCCGACACCCGTTCACACAGCGATTGCAGCGCCGATTCCACCCGTGACTGCATATTTGAACGCAGTAACAGATCCTCCGGTGGATAACCACTGAGCGCCAACTCGGGGAAAACGATCGCCTGTGCCTGCAGGTCATCTCTCGCACTCAAGGCACTCTGCACAATCCGCTCAAGATTACCCGGGATGTCGCCAACCCTCAGATTGAGCTGCGCCATTACGATACGAAGGGTATCTGCCATCATCATTCTCCTGATATTCCAATACCTGCATTGTCCTGCATGGCGCGGATAGCCGCAATCGCCGCACTGCATGGTTACTCCACGGGATTTTGGCGCCAGACGCGGTTGGGCTACACTGCACTTCTTTTTCCAGAGGCAACACCATGGGCCTGATCAAACTGCTTGTACTCATTGCCATGGTATTCGCTGCACTGACTCTGTGGCGTCGACTCCAGAGCAAACGCAACAATCGGCGCAGCTCAGCAGTAATGGCATCAAAGCCGATGGTGCGATGCAGCCAGTGCCAGGTTCATTTGCCTGAAGATAGAGCCCTGCACGACAACGAACGCTGGTACTGCTGCGCCGAACATCGCGATGCCGACCATCATGACTGAGCCGGGTGATTCCCAGCGACCTAGGATATTACGACTCTATAACCTTTACCGAGTCGTACTGGGGATTTGCCTCGCGATTCTGACTAACACCAGCGCCCGCGACGGCCTGTTGCAATTGAGCAACCCGCAAATTTACGAAGTAGCCAGCTGGGTATATCTTCTGGTCAATGTGCTGATTGCTGTGCTGTTGAACCGCGGCGGCCGCGATGTGCATCTGTTTGTGGTTTCCCTGCTGGATATCTTTCTGCTGGGTATCATTTTTTATGCCGCCGGAGGAGCCGGTGGCGGTTTCGGCAATTTGCTGATCATTCCCGTTGCGATTGGTAACATCCTCTTGCACGGGCGGGTTGGCTTGCTGCTCGCGGCGCTGGCCAGTCTCGCGGTTATCTATCTGACGTTCTTTCTTAGTTTGTCTTACCCCGGGGTCAGCCAGGGCTATCTGCAGGTCGGCGTGCTCGGATGCATCTACTTCGCCGTAGCGATGTTCGTGCAGCGTCTCAGCCGACGGCTTCGCCAATCGGAAACCCTTGCTCTTCAGCAGGCTGCTACCCTGGCGAACCTGGAAAAAGTCAATCAGTTGATTATCCAGCGGATGCGTACCGGAATCATCGTGGTCGGTGTTCGCGACAATGTGCTTCAGGCCAACGAAGCCGCTGCACAGATGCTCGGCAAGCCGATCATTCGCGGCATGGATATCGAAGAACTTGCAGTCGGCCTGGCTCAGCGCTTGCACCAATGGGAAGAAAAACCTTCCACACGCGCGCTACCCTTTCACAACCATAGCGGCGGCGCCGAGATAATGGCCAATTTCAAACCGCTGGCCGCCGACGGCGAAGAAACTGTACTGGTCTTTCTCGACGATAACAGCCAGATAGCTCAGCAGGCGCAGCAACTGAAACTCGCATCCCTCGGGCGGCTCACTGCCAGTATCGCCCATGAAATACGCAACCCTTTGGGCGCCATCAGCCACGCAGCGCAGCTACTGGGTGAATCGGAGCTGTTACCGCCGGCCGATCGTCGCCTCAGCGAAATCATTCAGCAACATTCCAAACGCATGAACAAGGTTATCGAAACCGTACTGGAATTGTCCCGTCGACGGCCTAGTGAACCTCAATTGGTCGACCTTGCGCTGTGGGTCAGCCAGTTCGTTGCCGACTTTTCCGTCAGTAGCTCAGTTGCTGACAGTCTCGAGCTTGAAGTAACGCAGCCAGGCATCGAAACCCGCATCGACCCCAATCAACTCAGTCAGGTGGTCGATAACCTTTGTCGCAACGCACTGCGTTACAGCGGTCCGGCAGGAGAGCACAGAACCATCTGGCTAAAGGTGTATATTCAGCCTGATACCGACTTGCCCGTCCTGGAGGTCATCGATCATGGGCCGGGTATAGCCGAGGAGCACATAACGCACATCTTTGAGCCCTTCTATACCACCGAAGCAAGTGGTACCGGACTGGGGCTATATATCTCCCGCGAATTGTGCGAAAGCAACCAGGCAAGACTCGAATACGAGCCCATGGTGCCCCGCGGCAGTTGCATGCGGATAACCTTTGCGCATCCCAAACGGCTCGTATAATCGACCACAAGACTCTGCAAGGTGAATCGCAACCAATGACACAGACAACAAGTCCGCTGGCCCTGATCATTGATGATGAGCCGGATATCCTTGAACTACTGGATATGACACTGCAACGCATGCAGGTAAAAACCTACAGCGCAACGACGCTGGCTCAGGCGATGGAACTGCTGACCCGTTACCGCTTTGATCTCTGCCTGACCGACATGCGCCTGCCCGACGGTGATGGCCTGGCCATAGTGCGGCATATACAACTGAACCATCCACAAACTCCGGTAGCGATGATTACCGCTTACGGCAGTCTGGATACGGCTATCAGTGCACTCAAGGCAGGGGCTTTCGACTTTCTCACCAAGCCCGTGGATCTGCAGCGCTTGCGCGAACTGGTCAACAGCGCGCTGCGTCTGAACCCATCCCAGGAACCCATCCAGATCAGTGACGGACCAGACCCCATCATGGGTGTCTCTGCACCGATCGAACAGCTGCGCAGACGTATCGCCAAACTGGCACGTAGCCAGGCTCCGTTATACATCAGCGGCGAATCGGGCAGCGGCAAGGAGCTGGTTGCTCGGCGTATCCACACATTGAGCTCGCGCTCAGTTGCCGCGTTTGTACCGGTCAACTGCGGTGCTATCCCCTCAGAACTGATGGAAAGCGAATTCTTCGGACACCGCAAGGGCAGTTTCACCGGCGCCACGACAGACAAGCCAGGGCTCTTTCAAGCGGCCTCCGGCGGCACGCTTTTTCTCGACGAAGTCGCCGACCTGCCGTTGTCAATGCAAGTAAAGCTGCTAAGGGCAATACAGGAAAAGGCCGTCAGACCCCTGGGAACCCAACAGGAAGAATCGGTGGATGTGCGCTTGCTGTGTGCTACCCATAAGGATCTGGCTGTAGAAGTGACAGAAGGTCGATTTCGTCAGGATCTGTTTTATCGCATCAACGTAATCGAATTGAATGTACCCCCTCTGCGCGAGCGCCGCGAAGACATTCCACTGCTGAGCCAGCATATTCTTAGCCGCCTCGCCGCACGAAATGACATGCCGATACCGACTATCGCTGCTCGCACCATGGAGCTGCTGGCTAGCTATCGCTTCCCGGGCAATGTGCGTGAACTGGAAAACATTCTCGAGCGCGCATTTACCCTAAGCGAAGGACGGATAATAGAAACTGACGACATTCACATCTCCGCCTGCCCTACTAATGGAGAGTCGCCGGTCTCACTAGGCGATATCGGTTCGCTGGAAGACTATCTCGACAATATCGAACGCACTGCCATCACCCAGGCACTTGAGGAGTCCCGCTGGAACAAGACCGCTGCTGCCAAGCGCCTGGGTCTGACCTTCCGATCCTTTCGCTACCGACTGAAAAAACTCGGCCTGGAGGACTAAACGGTCCGTGCGCCTATACGCCCATCCACTGAGTAAGGCTGGCTATCGATCTCAGGCAGTCTGCCGATCATGAGGTCAACCAGCATTCGGCAGGAGGCCGGCGCCAGGACCAGGCCGTTACGGTAGTGTCCGGTATTGAGCCACAAGCCATCGAGACCAGCAACGGCTCCGACAAAAGGCACATCATCAGGTGAGCCCGGACGCAGACCCGCCCATTGCGCCACGGGCTGGAGATTCGCCAGGTCCGGCAACAAGCTGCGCGCGGAGGCCCGTAGCGAATCCAAGGCATCAAAGGTGATCTCAGTGTCGTAACCAACGTGCTCCAACGTACTGCCGATCAGGATATGGCCGTCTCGCCGCGGAATCGCATACCGGCTCTCGTGCAATACAATGCTCGGCAACCAGCCTGGTGCGGTCTTATAAATCAGCATCTGCCCCTTTACCGGAGCTACGGCCAGATCCAGACCAAACTGTGCAAGCCAATCACCACTCCAGGCACCCGCTGCAAGCACTACCGCGTCAGCATCCTGCTGACCCCCACTATAAATGACACCTTTTACTCGATCACCCTCGATCCGTAGTCCACTGACCTGTGTATTTTCCAGCAGTGAAAACCCGGAAAATTGCCGGAGCCGTGCGCTCAGCGCTGCCATCAGTCTTGGATTGCGCACATTGGCCAGCTGTGGCTGCCACATTCCCTGATTAAAGCCTGGGGCCAGTGATGGAATCTGCTTATAGATGAAATCGCCATCGACGGCGGTGATCGGCTTCCCCTGCTGTTCAGCCCACTGAAGTGCGGCCTCCTGCTCAGCGTGGTCGAGCCAAATCAGGCCACAAGGACTGAGCTCGGGATCGATGCCTGTGTGCGCAAGCAATTCGTGGCACAACTCCGGGTACCGTGCCTGAGACCACTCGGCCAACGCGCTGACGGGCTGACTGTAACGCCACGGGTACAATGGTGTAACAATACCGCCACCGGCCCAAGACGCTTCCTGCCCCGTCCGGCGACGCTCGATAAGACAGACGTCGCGACCACTCTCAAGGAGCTCTAGCGCTGTCAGGCAGCCCATCACACCGCCCCCTATAATCACCACCCGCTGCATAACTCTCTCTCCCGTCTGTCAACGTCCATCTGCTATATCGCGCTGAGCAGCTTAAACCTGAGGACTATACATAAACCATGACTTTGGACAGGGAATCTTTTCCTATACCGTGTTGCCCGGCATGTATTTCGAGCCTGCCTCCTCCTTTCTGGTGAGTGTTACTCGTCTCGATAAAACGGTATTATCAAATCTGATTTTTACGAAGAAGGCGGCATGTTAATGACAGCAAAGAACGTAGACGTATTGCTGGTCGGAGGTGGTGTCATGAGCGCCACACTGGGAATGTTGCTCAAACAGCTGGATCCAGCCATGACCATTACCTTGGTCGAACGCTTGGATCACGTAGCCCACGAAAGCACGGATGGCTGGAACAATGCAGGTACCGGCCATGCCGGTTACTGTGAGCTGAATTACACCCCAGAAGACCAGAACGGCAACATCAGTATCGACCGAGCATTGGATATTAACGCGTCCTTTGAAGTGACCCTGCAGTTCTGGTCCCATCTGGTTGAGCAGGGTTTGTTACCCAAGCCAACGAGCTTCATCAATCCGACCGCCCATCAAAGTTTCGTCTGGGGCGAAAAGGATGTGAACTTCCTGCGTGAGCGGCATAAGTTGCTCAGTGCCCATCATCTCTTCGCCGAGATGCAGTTCAGTGAAGCGGCAGAACAGATAGACGAGTGGATGCCACTGATCATGAAAGAGCGCAAGGCCGACCAGGCCTTTGCAGCCACCCGAGTCAATCACGGTTCGGATGTCGATTTCGGCTCACTGACACGCAGCATGGTCGGGCATCTCAAGGACACCGAGAATTTCGATCTATTACTTAAACACTCCGTCCAGAGCCTGAAAAAAAGCAAGAGAGGGCACTGGCGAGTCGAGCTGGAGGACGAAAAAACTGGCGAAGAGAAAACTCTTAATGCCAAATTTGTGTTCCTTGGCGCCGGCGGCGGCTCGCTGCCATTGCTGCAAAAATCCCATATTGACGAGAGTCAGGGATATGGCGGGTTTCCGGTAAGTGGCCAGTGGCTGGTCTGCAGGGAGCCGGAAATAGTCAAGCAGCACCACTCAAAGGTGTACGGCAAGGCACCGAGCGGAGCGCCGCCAATGTCGGTACCGCACCTGGATACGCGGATTATCAACGGTGAGCCTGCCCTTCTGTTCGGCCCCTTTGCCGGCTTTACCACCAAGTTCCTCAAGGAAGGATCGGTATTTGACCTGTTTTCCTCCGTCAAGCGTTACAACTTGGCTCCGATGATGGCGGTGGGCCGCGACAATATGGATCTAACGCGTTACCTGATTACTGAATCGTTCCAGTCGCACAAGGACCGGGTCGCATCGCTGCGCAACTTCTTCCCCCAAGCCAGCGAAACAGACTGGGCTTTGCAAGACGCCGGTATGCGGGTCCAGATCATCAAGAAAGATGCGAAGGGCCACGGCAAACTGGAGTTCGGCACTGAAATTGTCGCCGCAAAGGATGGCACACTGGCTGCCTTGCTCGGCGCCTCCCCAGGGGCTTCAACAGCCGTGCAAGCCATGATCAACGTGCTCGAGCGTTGCTTCAAGGATCGCCTGGCCACACCTGAATGGCAGGCGAGAATGAAAGAGCTGGTGCCTTCTTACGGCCAGTCTCTGATCAACGATGGGGCGCTGCTCAAACGAGTGCGCGATAGAACCTTGAGCACTCTGCAACTGCGCTAACCTAGAGCTGGACTCTTGACTCGCTGCTGCCATGGACAGCAGCGAGACTCTTGAGCTCATCGCGTTACGCCTGACTCAGCACAAAAAAGCCCCCCAGATCGAAGACCTGGGGGGCTTTTGCGTGCAACGGGCGTATCAGTCGCCGTATACCGGCAACCGACTGCAGATGGTCTTGACCTGACCACTTACCCGCTTGATGACACTGTCATCGTTGATATTTTCCAGCACGTCACAAATCCAGCCTGCCAGCTCGCGGCAGTCAGCCTCATTAAACCCGCGGGTAGTCACCGCCGGCGTCCCAATCCGCAGCCCGGAGGTCACGAAGGGTGAGCGCGGATCATTTGGCACCGCGTTCTTGTTCACAGTAATGTGCGCACGGCCCAGGGCGGCATCTGCATCCTTGCCGGTTATGTCCTGCTTGATCAGTGACAACAGGAAAAGATGATTCTCGGTGCCACCGGAAATCACATCAAAGCCGCGCCCCATGAACACCTCGGCCATAGCCTTGGCGTTCTTGATCACCTGCTGCTGATAGGTCTTGAACTCTGGGCTCATCGCCTCCTTGAAGCAGATCGCCTTGGCGGCAATAACATGCATCAGCGGGCCACCTTGGCCACCCGGAAACACCGCGGAATTGAGCTTCTTTTCCAGCGCTTCGTTGGCGCGAGCCAAAATCAGACCACCACGTGGCCCTCGCAAAGTCTTGTGCGTGGTGGTCGTGACGACATCCGCAAAAGGTACCGGATTAGGATATACACCCGCCGCGACCAGACCGGCAACGTGGGCCATGTCAACAAACAGATAGGCGCCTACCTTGTCGGCGATGGCCCGGAAGCGGGCAAAATCCAACACCTGAGAATAAGCCGAAAAACCGGCAATGATCATTTTCGGCTTGTGTTCCACCGCCAGCGCTTCGACCTCGTCATAGTCGATCAGGCCGGTATCAGTATTGATGCCGTACTGCACAGCATTATAATGCTTGCCTGAAAAGTTGACTGTCGCGCCGTGTGTCAGATGTCCACCGTGGGCCAGACTCATCCCCAAAATAGTGTCTCCGGGCGTCAGCAATGCCTGAAAGACAGCGCTGTTAGCCTGTGAACCAGCGTGGGGCTGGACGTTCG
>Ga0314772_1000242_pt1 | contig 30951 bp, 31 predicted proteins | sample MetaGCBIW2018_FD_204520 | JGI IMG/M metagenome (GOLD analysis project Ga0314772, IMG submission 204520) | Cryopeg brine microbial communities from Beaufort Sea near Barrow, Alaska, United States - CBIW 2018 | ecosystem: Environmental > Aquatic > Marine > Coastal | place: USA: Alaska | collected... | reverse complement strand
ACCCAGCGCGCCGCCCACCATGACGGTCGGCAGAATAGCCAAGCCGTCCAGGCCATCAGTTAGGTTTACTGCGTTGCTCGAGCCGACGATTACGAAATAGGTCAGCACCACGAACAGGGCCCCAAGCTGAAATTCGATCTGCTTGAAAAAAGGTACGATCAGGGTGGTTTCAACCGGAGAGTCAGCAGTCATGAACAGAACGACGGCCGCCGCCAGACCAAACACCGATTGCCAGAAATATTTCCAGCGTGAAGGCAGGCCCCGTGAGTTCTTTTCCACTACCTTGCGATAGTCATCGACCCAGCCAATCGCACCAAAAGACAATGTCACGCCTAGCACGACCCACACATACAGATTGCTCAAATCGGCCCAAAGCAGAGTACTCACCGCGATCGCCATTAAAATCAGCGCGCCGCCCATGGTCGGTGTGCCCGCCTTGGACAGATGCGACTGTGGTCCGTCATTACGTACCGACTGGCCTATCTGACGAAAGCTCAGAGTGCGGATCATCCAGGGACCCAGAAACAGCGCCAGACCAAGGGCCGTCAAAACACCCAGAATGCCGCGCAGGGTCAGGTACTGGAACACCGCAAAACCGGTGTAGAACTGTTGCAGATATTGGGTCAGTAGCAACAACATATCAGTGGGCCCCGTTGTTATTGTTTTGCATGGCACTGGGTACGCCGGTGGTGAGTGCCGCAACCACACCTTCCATTCCGGCGCTGCGTGAACCTTTCACCAGTACTTTGGTGTTGCCGTCGAGCTGCGACGCCAGGGCGGCCACAAGCTCTTCCCTAGTACCAAACAGATGGCCGTTTGCGCCGAATGCTTCAGTTGCCAACGCAGACAGCGCACCGACGGCATACAGCGCGTCCAGCCCCTGCTCCAAGGCGTACTCGCCTACTTCACGATGGCTCTGCTCTTCCCACTCGCCCAGCTCACCCATGTCGCCCAAAACCAGAATGCGGTGACCTTCCAGATTGGCCAGAACATCGATTGCTGCCTTCACTGAGCCGGGATTGGCGTTATAGCTGTCATCAATGATCAGAGCGCCATTGCGCCCGGTAAGCGGACACGCCCGTCCAGTGACGGGCATCACTTTGCCGAGCCCGCGGCGGATGATTTCCAGCTCGGTATCCACATGCAACGCGGCGCCAGCTGCAGCGAGCGCGTTGCCAACGTTATGCAGGCCGAGCAGATTCAGCTGTACGGTAATTGACCCGTTCGGCGTCACCAGCAAAAAGCCAGGGCAACCACGCTCGTCTAGCTCCACCGACTCGGCACGCAATTGTGCGGTCGGATTTGTAAGGCTGAACGCCAGTGAAGTACGACGACCAAGGGACTGGTACCACTGCTCGAACCAGGGACTGTCGAGGTTGATCACTGCTTTGCCATCCACAGGCAGTCCGGTGAGGATCTCACCCTTGGCCAGTGCGATTTTTTCCGGGCTGCCAAAACGACCAACGTGAGCCATCCCCGCATTAGTCAATACGCTGACGGAGGGCTTGGCCAGATTCATGCTGTAACTGATATCACCCTGAACCGCAGCGCCCATCTCGATTACAGCAAATTGGTGTTTGGACTCAAGGGCCAGCAACGTCAATGGCACCCCCAGTTCATTATTCAAATTACCCAGGGTTGCCAGTACTGGTCCGCGCTCACGGAGAATGGAAGCCAGCATCTCCTTAACGCTGGTTTTACCGCTCGACCCCGTAATCGCCAAGACAGGCGCAGTAAAGGCTTCACGCGCCAAAGCACCGAGCTGACCCAGGGCATACCGGCAATCGTGCACCAGCAATTGAGGTAGCGGGTCATCCACAACGTAAGCGACCATTGCCGCAGCCGCACCCTTGGCTCGCGCTTGAGAGACGAAGTCGTGGCCATCTGCGTGATCTCCCGCAAGGGCGATAAACATGCCTCCCTCGACGACGGTACGGGCATCGATACTGACGCTATCGAAGCTCGCGTCCTGGCCAACCAGGCTGGCGCCGAGTGGCTTGACCAACTGAGATAGCCGCATGGCTTCAAGCATGAGCCGCCTCCCATTCCTGCAAGGCTCGTGTAGCTTGCTCGATATCGCTGAAAGGATGACGCACGCCATCAATCTCCTGATAGGTTTCGTGTCCCTTGCCGGCCAGAAGAATGACATCCCCGACCTGGGCATGAACGATACTGTTATGGATGGCCTCCGCGCGGCTGGCCGTGACTTTGGCAGCCTCGGGGTGCTGCATGCCCGCGAGTATGTGTTCGATGATGTGCTGCGAACTCTCGCTGCGTGGATTGTCATCAGTCACCAGCACGCGATCGGCGTTTCGTTCAGCGATCTGCCCCATCAACGGGCGCTTTCCGCTATCACGATCACCACCGCAGCCGAAAACGCAGGTCAAATTGCCGGCCACATGGGCACGCATAGCCGCTAGCGCTTTCTCTAGTGCGTCCGGGGTATGCGCATAATCGATAACCACTAAGGGTTGTCCTCGACCGCCAAGCCGCTGCATGCGTCCCGCTGGCGGAGCGAGGCCCGCTGCAAGCTCAACTGCGCGATCAAGCCGCACTTCAAGCGCCAGCAATGTGCAGACCACGGCGAGCAGGTTAGCCAGATTGAACTCACCCAGCAGAGGGCTGGCCAGCACCGCCTTGCGGCGCGACGTATGTAATGTGGCGCAGATACCTGCACTGGTGTACTCAATGGCGCTGCAATAGAGGTCCGCTTCGGCATTACTCAGACTGTAAGTCATGCAACGTGAGGGGCTGCGTTCGATCAATTCCAGACCAAAAGCATCATCGAGGTTGATGATGGCCGCTTGCAGGGGACGATCGAACAACTTGGCTTTTGCCCCAGCGTAATGGGCCATGTCGCCATGGTAGTCCAGGTGATCGCGACTGAGATTGGTAAACACCGCCAGATCGAATTCCAGCGCGGCCACTCGGCCCTGATCCAGTGCGTGGGACGACACTTCCATACACACCCAACCTGCGCCCTGATCGCACATATCAGCGAGCTGTTGCTGCACGCTCACGGCATCGGGTGTAGTCATGCCATGGTCAGTAAGTGCGGGTAACAAACCGCTACCCAGTGTCCCTATTACGCCGCAGGGCTTGCCCATGGAGCTCAACGCCTGAGCCAGCATCTGACTGACACTGGTCTTACCATTGGTGCCGGTAATTCCGATCAGACCCAGGTTATGACTGGGTTCTTGATAAAAGCGTCCAGCAATGGCGGAGACCTGAGTGGCAAGGCCGGCTATTGGCACCATCGCAGCCCTGCTAGCAAAATCCTGCAAATCTGCCCCATGGCGTCCGTCAGCCGATTCATAAGCAACAGCAATCGCACCGGCTTCCAGCGCCTGCTTGATGTGATCGCGACCATCACTGCGCGTGCCTGGTAACGCGAGGAAAAGACTACCGGGCCGAACCTGGCGGCTATCGAGCGTCAGGTGCTCTATATCAACGAGCGCGCACTGACTGTTGGGAAGAAGCTGCTGGAGGTTGATCATCCGCGCGACCCCTCCGGCTGTTGTGATGGAGGTATTTCAACCTGTCGCAATTCCGGCAGCTCGATCTGGTCCAGCGCGGGCAAATCGTCTGGCGTCACGTTGAGCAAACGCAATGCGCCGGACATGATTTCGCCGAACACCGGCGCCGCAACCAGGCCGCCGTAATATTCGCCCTTGCTCGGCTCGTCGATCACGACCACTGCAGCAAAACGTGGGTTACTGATTGGCGCGATCCCGGCGAATACCGAGCGATAACGATCTTCGGCATAACCACCAGCCTCAGCCTTATGCACTGTGCCGGTCTTACCCCCCACCTGGTAACCAGGCACTCGGGCACGTGAACCGGTACCCCCTTCGCTATCAACTACACCGCGCAACATCGTTAGCATCTGTTGGCTTATATGCTCCGGGATGACCTGAGTACCTTGCGGTAGCTCGTTCACCTTGAGCAGCGACAAGGGCAACCGGCGACCGCCGTTCGCCAGCGCGGCATAAGCTTGAACGAGTTGCGTAGCAGTCACGGAGAGCCCGTAGCCATAAGACAACGTCGCGGTCTCGACCAGCGGCCACTTGCGATGACTCGGCAAACGACCCGTGCTTTCGCCGGGAAAACCCAGACCGGTATACTCACCCAGGCCCAGCTGTTGCAGCAGCCCATGAATACTTTCGGCCCCAATATCCAGCGCCAGCTTGACCGCCCCGACGTTACTCGACTTCATGATTACGCCTGACAGATCGAGCATGCCGTAGTTGCGGTGATCCCTGACGGTCATTGTTGCCACACGCATGGTACCGGGCCGCGTATCCATGACCGTAGTGGGCTGGTAGCGACCGGTCATCAGAGCAGCTGCGACTGTAAACGTCTTGATGGGCGAACCGGGCTCGAATACATCGATCAGCGCTCGGTTGCGCATCATGTCGGGCTTGAGGTTAGTCCGATTATTCGGGTTGTAACTCGGATGGTTGGCCATGGCGAGAATTTCGCCGGTGCGAATATCTACCAGCACCGCCGAGCCTGCTTTAGCACCAAAATTCTTCAGTGCTTCGCGCAACTCACGGTGGGCTATATATTGCAGTCGAAGATCGATGGACAGGGCCAGATCATTTCCGGGTCGGGCATTGCTGACGACCTGCACGTCCTTGATCAGACGGCCACGACGATCCTGCAGCACCTGACGCTTACCGGGCACTCCCTGCAACCAGTCATTGTAGGTGAGTTCGAGACCCTCCTGTCCGGCCTCATCCACATTGGTAAAGCCCACCAGATGAGCAGCGACCTCACCGGCTGGGTAGAAACGCCGATACTCTTCAATACTATGTACGCCCGGCACCTTGAGTGCAGCTACCAATTCACCATCACGAGGCGTCATGTGCCGACGCAGATAAATGAACTCCATCCCGGCGTTGGCACGCAGACGATCGGCAAAGGTTTTTGGGTCAGTGCCCAGCGCCTTGGCAAGCTCATCCCAACGGGACTCATGATTGACCAGGACGCTGGGATTCGCCCAAAGCGTCAGCACCGGCGTACTGACTGCCAGCGGCTCGCCATAGCGATCGGTCACCAGCCCACGGTGAGCAGGGATGACTGTATGGCGCATGCTGCGCTTGTCTCCCTGATTTTTCAGAAAGCCACCGTCCATGACCTGAAGCTCGACGATTCGCCAACTGATCAATGCGCTGCACACCACAAGCACCCCGATCACAACGCGAAAGCGCCATGGGTGGAGGCTACCGTTGGGTTTCAGGTCGATCATGGCTTCACCAGAATCACTTCGCGGGCTTCCGGCACGCGCATTTGCAATTCGCTTGCCGCCAGTCGTTCTACTCGACTGTGGGCAGTCCAGGTGCTTTGCTCAAGAATCAATCGGCCCCATTCGGCCTGAGCGTCCTCGCGCTGATCCATTTCGGCAGCCAGCTCATTGAGCAGTACACGGCTCCAGTGCGAGCTGTATGAGACAGCGAGTGCACTAACGACAACCAGACCCCACACAATAAACAGCCAGCCGCTGCTGCGGGGCAGCCCGCTTCGCTTTTGTGCGGTCAATGGCAGCTGAGCCTGGACCTGAGCACTCATGGACGCTTCTCAGCAATACGTAACACAGCACTGCGGGCACGGGGATTGGTGGCCGTTTCGGTAGCCGAGGGCATTATTGCCTTGCCAACCAGATTAATACTGACCTCGATATCTGCAGCGCGAATCGGCAAGTCCCGGGGCAAAGGCGCGCCCTTAGCTTCGCGGCGCATGAACTGCTTGACCATGCGATCTTCAAGCGAATGAAAGCTGATCACCACCAAGCGTCCGCCAGGTGCCAGCACGTCCAACGCCGCCTTGAGCCCTTCAGCGAGATCGTCAAGTTCGCGATTGATAAAAATTCGGATACCTTGAAAGGCACGCGTCGCCGGATGCTTGTGCTTTTCCCAGGCCGGGTTAGCGACCTTCACCACTTCGGCCAAGTCGGCTGTGCGGGTAAAAGGCAGTTCAGCGCGACGGCCAACAATTGCTCTCGCCAGTCGCTTGGCGTAACGCTCTTCGCCATATTCTTTAAGAACAGTGGCGATATCAGCCTCCGCTGCATTGTTAATCCAGTCAGCCGCACTCTGCCCGCTGGTCGGATCCATGCGCATGTCCAGTGGACCGTCATGCATAAAGCTAAAACCGCGTTCGGCGTTGTCCAGCTGGGGCGAAGACACACCCAGATCCAGCAAAACACCATCAACCTGGCCGTGCAGACCCCGTTGACGCAACTCCTCGGCCATATCGGCAAAAGACCTTTGTATAACGACAAAGCGGCCGTCTTCGGCCGCCAGCTCCGCACCGACCCGGATAGCTTCCGGGTCCTTGTCGAAGCCAAGCAATCTACCCTGGTCAGAGAGGCTGGCGAGTAATGCGCGGCTATGGCCGCCGCGACCGAAGGTACCGTCGACATACAACCCACCAGGCCGCACTGCAAGACCTTCAATCGCCTCGTCAAGAAGCACGCTGGTATGTGTATAAAGATTTAGAGCGGTCATAAGCTTAGCGTCTGCAATACGTCCGGCAGCTCGCCCAGACTCTGTTCCTGATCCAGGTAGGCCGCTGTAGTGGCCTCCCAGGCGTCTTCACTCCACAATTCAAACTTATCCAGCTGCCCGACCAGCATGACTTTCTTGTCCAGCCCGGCATGCTCGCGCAATAGAGGCGGAACGACGAATCGACCGTTGCTATCGAGCTCGATTTCGTTGGCGTTACCAATTAACAAGCGGTTGAGACGCTTGACCGCAGGATTGAGGTTGGGGGCACGGCGTAATTGGGCCTCTACCGCCTCCCATGCGGGCATCGGATATATCCACAGACACCGCTCTTCAAGGGCAATGGTTGCTACCAACTGGCCGTCACAGAGGTCCACAAGACGGTCGCGATAACGCGCCGGCATCGCGAGCCGCCCTTTGGCGTCCAGATTGATAGCATTTGCTCCACGAAACACGGCGCTGGATCTCCTTTCGAATTGGTCTGTGAAATGGAGGGGTTTTACCAAAACAACCCACTTTTACCCACTTCACACCACTTCTGCACACTATAGGAACCGCACGTACGCACCGTCAAGTAAGGACTTCACGAAAAAACCTTTATAAGCAGGGGGTTAGTACCTAAAACAGAGGTGCAACGGAGAATTTACTTCAATACCGGGGAGCCAACTCAAACCATGGCAAGCAGATGGAGTTGATACTTAATGTAAAACATTAAGAGTAAGATTTTTTTGGTCTAACAAGGGGAGTTTTCACTGCGAGTCGTTCGATCGAATGCGACGACTGGAAAAAAATAAGAGTTGGCCTGTAAGCCGGGTTCTGTCGTGGACAGTCATTCCTCTACGACAGCCATCACTGACTGCCTCTAGCAACCTACCCGAACCCAGTGCGGGCCACACCTATGGGTTCCTATTTGGTCTTGCTCCGAGTGGGGTTTACCATGCCACGGACTGTTACCAGCCGCGCGGTGCGCTCTTACCGCACCCTTTCACCCTTACCGGCGCTTGCGCGCTTAGGCGGTCTACTCTCTGCTGCACTTTCCGTAGGCTCACGCCCCCCAGGCATTACCTGGCACTCTGCCCTATGGAGCCCGGACTTTCCTCCCTATCGCAAGCGATACGGCGACTGTCCAGCCAACTCTTGAAGCGGAGATTATCTGTCTTCGGGCAGTACAGCAAGCCCAGACTGCCCGCGCACCACTCTGGCGCACAAATAGCACCATATCGGTGCGTTATTACTCAAACCAAACCGCCACATTCGCGCCCCATAGCGGTGCAGCCCCCGCGAATCGAAGCCTGCCCCAACATGGCACAAGCCCTGCATTGTAATGAGCAGCATACGAGACTCGGGTGTTCTGACCCTTGATGCGTTGCCGGGCTTACGCCTGATACAACTTGGTACCAATAGACAACTAGGGTTCCGGCCTGCCTTGCAGGTGACTGGTCCGAGAGTTGTCGACCTCCGGCAGGGGGTTACACGGCGGGACAAAAGCCCGGGAGAGCCTCAGATAGCTGAGATCTCGTAACCTGTAACCCATGGAGCAGCGCATGTCTCGATTAATGAACCGTAACCCCGGCAAGGTTTCCAGGCTGGGGCTCATCCTGCTCCCCTTCGCCCTACTGCTGCTACTCTATATCTTCAGCTCGCAGGCCCGACTGGCAGAAAACCCCAACGACAAGCTGCTGCCCAGCTTCACGCAGATGGCCGATGCAGTTGACCGAATGGCATTCACACCGGATAAGCGCAGTGGTGACTATCTATGGTGGGTTGATTCGGCTGCCAGCCTCAAACGTCTGGGTATTGGATTGAGCATTAGCGCAGCGGTCAGTCTGACATTAGGGCTGGCCATGCTGATCCCGCTGGTACGCGCGCCCTTGTCGCCCCTGGTAACAGTGGTCTCCATGATCCCGCCCTTGTCCATTTTACCTGTCCTCTTCATTGTCATGGGCCTGGGCGAACTGTCCAAGGTGATGTTGATTGTTATCGGCATCACCCCTGTGTTGATCCGCGACATGCAGCAGCGGGTCAGCGAGATCCCCACTGAACTCCTGATCAAAGCGCAAACACTTGGCGCCAGTACCTGGCAGACACTCATTCGGGTGGTCTTGCCGCAACTTCTACCGCGTCTACTTCAGGGACTATGTCTAGCGCTTGGCCCGGCCTGGTTGTTCCTTATCGCTGCCGAAGCCATCGCATCAACCGACGGTCTTGGCTATCGCATCTTTCTGGTGCGCCGCTACCTGGCCATGGATGTGATTCTGCCCTATGTCGCATGGATCACCCTATTGGCTTTCACCATGGATCGCTCACTCAAGGGCTTGTGTAGGGTGGTCTTTCCCTGGTTCGAGCCAAAGGGAGACCAATAACATGAGTACCATCTCTATCCGCCATGTGTGGCAGCAGTATGCAGACAACATTGTGCTCGAGAACCTTAACTTGGAAGTCGCCAGCGGCGAGTTCATTACTATGGTTGGCGCCTCTGGCTGCGGCAAATCGACCTTCCTGCGCTTACTACTCGGCCAGGAAACCCCCAGCAAGGGCAGTATTTTACTGGACGATCAGCCCTTGATTGCAGAGCCCGGTCCAGAACGGGGGGTCGTATTCCAACGCTACTCGGTGTTTCCGCACCTGACGGTACTGGGCAACGTGATGCTCGGTCTTGAACTGCAGGCGGCCCCACTCATTGGCCGACTGTTTGGCAACGCCAGACGCGAAGCCAAGGAAAAGAGCATCGAGATGCTCCAAGCAGTCGGGCTCAGCGATGCCATCGACAAGTACCCCCATGCCCTGTCCGGTGGTATGCAGCAACGCCTGGCAATCGCCCAGGCGCTAGTGAAGGCGCCGCGCATTCTACTGCTTGATGAACCCTTCGGCGCACTGGACCCCGGTACCCGCAAGGACATGCATGAATTACTGCTCTCCCTGTGGCGCAAGACAGGCCTCACCGTTTTTATGGTTACCCATGATTTGACCGAAGGTTTCACCTTGGGCACCCGACTACTGGTGTTCGACAAGGTCCGCAGCGATCCGCAGGCTCCTGGCGCCTACGGTGCGCGGATCACCTACGACATTCCCCTCAACAGTGATCGACTGGCGGCGCGCAAGGCGCTTGATGCGCTACCCGATCACGTTGGCAACAAATTGCTTCCATCCGATCAGCAAGGAGCCATCCAATGAGCTTTTCAGCGCCTCTGCGCCCCACTCTGTACAGCGAAACCTTGCCCGGCGGCGGGCATACCTCCTTTGTCCTCAAGCGCGGACAGCTACTGCGCGTTACCGACATGGAAGGCGGCGCCAATGTCAGTCTGATGCTGTTCAACGCCCAGGAAAAAAGTGAGCGACTGAACCTGCCCGACAGCCTGAAATGCCAGCACACAGCCAAGCTCAGCGCCGGACACTGCCTGTATTCAGACATGGGGCGCGTACTGGCGGCAATCGTGACCGACACCTGCGGCTGGAGCGACAGCTTCGGCGGCGTGCTCAACGCTGAAGAAGTAACAGAGAAGTACGGTACCGGCCGTTATCAGGAGCTGCGCAATGGCTTCTTCCGCAACGGCATGGACAACTTGCTAGTGGAAATGGGCAAGTGGAATCTGGGGCTGGCGGATCTGCTGATGACACTCAACCTGTTCAGCAAGGTCACTGTGGACGACGAGAGCCGCTTTGTGTTCCATCCAGGCAACTCCGTTGCAGGCGACCATATCGAGCTCTACGCCCCCATGGACACCTTGGTTGTGCTCACGGCCCTGCAACATCCGCTCGATCCGGGCACCGCCTACGCACCCAGACCGGTCCAGCTGGACTGGTACCAGGTCGCCGATGACGGCATTACCGTCCTGTGCCGCAAGACCCGCGAAGAGAATATTCGCGGTCTGCACAACACCGACCGCATTCACCTCTGAGGGCCACCCCAATGACATTGACCCACAGCAACAAAACCGCCGATACCGCCAGCCACCGCGCCAACGTGGGCGCCGGCGCGCCCTTCATGCTGGATATTAAAGCGGGGCAAACATTGCGCCTCCACGATCTGGAAGGCAACCAGGCGGTCGACACTCTGTTTTACAGCGCCACCAACCCCCGAGAGCGCTACGACGTGCAGCGCACCCTGCGTAAACAAAACAGCGTTTACCTGACCACCGGCAGCGTGCTCCACAGTAATCTGGGCAAACCGATGCTGACTATCACCGCAGATACCTGCGGCCGCCACGACACCCTTGGCGGCGCCTGTGCCCAGGAAAGTAACACGGTGCGTTACGCCCTCAATACCCGCTACATGCACAGTTGCCGGGACAATTTCCTGCGCGCCTGCCTGCACGACGGTCGGCTTAACAAGGCGGATATCAGCGCCAACATCAACTTCTTCATGAACGTACCAGTCACGCCCGAAGGCGGCCTGACGTTCGAAGACGGCATATCCGGGGCGGGCAAGTATGTCGAGCTCATCGCACATATGGACATTATCGTTCTGATCTCCAACTGCCCCCAGTTGAACAACCCGTGCAACGGCTACAACCCAACCCCGGCCGAAGTACTGATCTGGGACTAAACGGTTACCGGCCGTCGCTGGCGACCGGCAGCTTTGCAACGGGACGACCCGTTGAAGCAACAAGCGCCTGGGACGACCCGGCCGAGGAATACCGACTATGTTCGACACATTGCTGATTGCCAACCGGGGCGCCATCGCCTGCCGTATCCTGCGCACTTTGAAAGACCTGCACGTTACCGGCGTTGCCGTCTACTCCGAAGCCGATGCAGCAAGCCTGCACATCCAGGCTGCCGATCAGGCGATTTCCTTGGGTAACGGGGGGGCCACTGGCACCTATCTGGATGTGGAGAAAATATTGGCCGCGGCGAAACAGACCGGCGCTACCGCCATCCACCCCGGTTATGGATTCCTGTCGGAAAATGCCGCTTTTGCCGAGGCCTGCGAAGCGGCCGGTATTGCTTTTGTTGGACCCACGCCCAAGCAGCTGCGTGTATTCGGCCTCAAACACACGGCTCGCTCACTAGCAAAGGAACACGGCGTGCCCATGCTGGAGGGCACCGACCTACTCGACAGCCTCAAATCAGCCCTAGATGCAGCCGAGCAGGTCGGCTATCCGATCATGCTCAAAAGCACGGCCGGCGGCGGTGGCATCGGCATGCGGGTGTGCTACAACGCAGCGGAATTGAGTGACGCCTTCGAGACCGTCAAGCGCCTGGGTCAGAATAATTTCAGCGATGCGGGCGTATTTATCGAAAAGTATATCCAGCGCGCCCGCCATCTCGAAGTCCAGGTGTTCGGTGATGGTAAAGGCGACGTCTTAGCACTGGGTGTACGCGACTGTTCGGTGCAGCGCCGCAATCAGAAAGTCATAGAAGAGACGCCCGCACCCAATCTCCCCGACGGCATGGCCGAGGCCCTGTGTGAAGCAGCGATCCGACTCGCCAGTGCGGTGCAATACCGCAGCGCCGGAACGGTTGAATTTGTCTATGACAGCGAAGCCGCCCAGTTTTACTTTCTTGAAGTCAACACCCGTCTGCAGGTAGAACATGGCGTGACCGAGCAGGTATGGGGCGTCGATCTGGTCAGCTGGATGATCCAGTTGGCCTCCGGCGATCTGCCGGCGCTGTCAACGTTGCGGACGGGGCTAAAGCCATCAGGTCATGCGATGCAGGCGCGCGTCTATGCCGAGGACCCAGGTCGTGATTTCCAGCCCTGCCCCGGCCTACTGACCGCGGTCAGCTTCCCGGCCGCAGACGGACAAGCACTGCGCATCGACACCTGGGTAGAAGCGGGCTGCGAAATCCCACCCTACTTTGACCCGATGATCGCCAAGGTCATCTGCTGGGAACCCAGCCGCGATCAGGCCGCCGCCGCATTGCACCGCGCGTTGGGCGATACGCTCCTGTATGGCGTAGAGACCAATCGCGACTTCCTACGCCAAATAATCACTTTTGCGCCCTTTGCCACCGGCCAGCCCTGGACCCGCTGCCTGGATGAGTTGACCTATCAGGCCACTACTTTCGAAGTGATCAGCGGTGGTACCCAGACCACCGTTCAGGACGCACCGGGGCGGCTGGGCTACTGGTCGGTCGGCGTCCCGCCTTCGGGGCCGATGGACAACCTGGCCCTGCAGTTAGCCAATCGCCTGCTCGGCAACCCACGAGAGGCTGCCGGCCTGGAAATCACCATGAGTGGCCCGACGCTCGCATTTAACACTGATACTGTGATTGCCATTACCGGCGCAGAAATACCGGTTAGCCTGGACGGTGAACCGCAGCCCATGCATACCAGCTTGCTAGTCAAGTCCGGTAGCCGCTTGAGCATCGGCACCATTGCCGGCAGCGGTGCGCGCAGCTACCTGGCCATTCGCGGCGGCATTCAGGTACCAGATTATCTGGGCAGCAAGAGCACCTTCACCCTCGGTCAGTTTGGTGGCCACGCTGGTCGCGCGCTGCGCGCCGGCGATGTATTGCATCTGCCCCTGCTGGCCGACACCAGCAATGGTAGCGCCTTACCTGAGTCGCTTAACACCAAACTGCCTACCGTGCGCAGCGTGCGTGTGATCTATGGTCCCCATGCTGCCCCGGAGTATTTCACGGAAAGCTACATGCAGCAGTTTCTGGATACCGACTGGGAGGTGCATTTCAATTCCAGCCGTACCGGCGTGCGCTTGATCGGACCCAAACCGGAGTGGGTGCGTGAAGACGGCGGCGAAGCCGGTCTGCACCCTTCCAACATCCACGACAATCCCTACGCGATCGGCGCGATCGATTTCACCGGCGATATGCCGGTGATCCTCGGACCCGATGGCCCCAGCCTCGGCGGATTTGTCTGCCCAGTGACGATCATCGAGGCCGATTTGTGGCAGATGGGGCAACTCAAGGCCGGCGATCGCATTCGCTTCGTCCCTGTCAGTCTGGAAACCGCACGGGAATTGGCAAGACTCCGTATGCAGGATATTGAGCAGCTCACCGCTGACTGCCCGTCTGGCAGCGCGGCGATCGCCGCGGAGTCACCCATTGTGCTGGACATCGGCGATGGGGACACCCGACTCGTAGCACGCCTTTCCGGCGATACCCACCTGCTGCTGGAAATAGGCCAGCCGGAACTCAATCTGGTCCTGCGCTTTCGTGGCCATGCATTGATGCAGTCGTTGGAGGGCATGCAGCTCGCAGGCGTGCTTGATCTGACGCCTGGCATTCGCTCGGTACAGGTTCACTACCAGCCCGAGACCCTCTCAATCGACCGCCTGTTGCGTATTGTCGAGGACGCCTGGGACGAGGTATGTCAGGCTCGCGACCTGAAGGTACCCTCGCGTATTGTGCACCTGCCCTTGTCCTGGGACGACCCGGCGTGTCAGCTTGCAATCGACAAATACATGACCACGGTGCGCAAGGATGCGCCCTGGTGCCCGAGCAATTTGGAATTCATTCGTCGGATAAATGATCTGCCTGACCTGGAAGAGGTCTACCGCACGGTGTTCCAAGCGAGCTACCTGGTTATGGGTCTGGGCGATGTCTACCTCGGCGCGCCAGTCGCCACACCACTGGACCCGCGGCACCGCCTGGTGACCACCAAGTACAATCCCGCCCGCACCTGGACTGCGGAGAATTCCGTGGGCATCGGCGGCGCCTATATGTGTGTGTATGGCATGGAAGGGCCAGGGGGCTACCAGTTCGTTGGGCGCACATTACAGATGTGGAATCGCTACCGCGAAGTCGAGGCATTCGATGGCCAGCCCTGGTTATTGCGATTTTTCGATCAAATCCGCTTCTACCCGGTCAGCGCCGATGAGCTGACGCGTATCCGCCGGGAATTTCCGCTGGGCCGCTATTCTCTCGAAATCGAACACACGGAACTGCACTTGAATGAATACCAGGCCTTTCTCGAACAGGAAGCCGACAGTATCCAGGCGTTCCGGTCACACCAGCAGGCGGCATTCAATGCTGAGCGTGATCGCTGGATCGCCAATGGCCAGGCCCATTTTTCCAGTGAAGAGGCGCCGGCCGAGGTGGTGGAAGATGCGCCTCTGACGGTCGGCCAGCAGGGTATCGAGAGCCATATTGCGGGTAATCTGTGGCAGGTTCAGGTCGCTGCCGGCGCCAGGGTCAAGTCCGGCGACGTGTTGGTCATACTGGAATCCATGAAAATGGAGATCCCCCTGCTGGCGCCCTGTGACGGCCTGGTGGCCTCAGTCCATGTTCAACCCGGCTCACCCGTCAAGGCTGGCCAGCGCGTCATGGTCCTGGAAACCGATTAACCGGCTTGAGGCCGCAAGGCCGCAAGCTCAGTTGGCGGCCTTGTCCAGGGCAACCTGGTACAGGCGGTTCTTCTTCTGACCAGTAATCTTGGCGGCCAGCGCTGCGGCCTGCTTCACCGGCAACTCCTCAAGCAGGAGATCCAGGACCCGTTCAGCTTCGGGGTCCAGCCCTTCTTCCTCACTGCGCGGCGGCATGGCCTCAACGACCAGCACACATTCGCCCCGTTGCTGGTCACTGTCTGCCCGCACCCATTCGACCAGTTCGGCAATCGGTGCACCGCGAATTGTCTCGAAGGTTTTGGTCAGCTCTCTGGCCAACACGACCTGACGCTCTGGCCCGAGGATATCGAGCATGTCCTCCAGGCACTCAAGCAATCGATGGGGCGCTTCATACAGCATCCAGGTTCGCGTCTCGCCTGCCAGAGCCTGCAAACGTTGACGGCGACCGCTCGCCTTGGCTGGCAGGAACCCTTCGAAGGCAAAGCGGTCAGATGCCAGACCAGCAGCGCTGAGCGCTGCGATAAGTGCGCAGGGACCCGGCACCGGACATACCCGTACACCCGCTTCCCGAGCCGCCCGAACAAGATGGTAGCCGGGGTCTGAAATCAATGGAGTACCCGCATCAGAGATAAGCGCCATGTCTTCCCCTGCAAGCATCCGTTCTACCAGCCGGGCACTCTTGTCACGCTCGTTGTGGTCGTGGCAGGCCGTGGTCGATGTGCTGATTCCGAAATGCTGCAGCAGACGACCGCTATGCCGCGTGTCTTCAGCAGCAATCAGACCCACGTTCGCCAGGACCTCCAGGGCCCGCGGCGTCATGTCCTGCAGATTGCCAATAGGCGTGGCAACAATAAAAAGTGTACCTGTGGAAATGACCATGCCAAACCTCGATAAGCGTTTGCGTCTTATTGTACAGGACGTGACTCAGTGCATGGCGCGAGTCCGGCCGCTTGGTTACAATGCCAACAATAACACCGGCAAGAAATTTAACGGGACGCCACATGCGTCCCTTGCGCAAGGATACCGCTGCATGCCCCGCAATAAACGCCTGTCGATGCTGTCGCTGACACTGGCCGCACTGCTTGTCGGCTGTTCATCAGCCCCACAGAAGCTGGATGACTTGCCACGCACGCCACAGGCATCGGCAGAACAGATCCTCGCTGACGCCGACAAGCGTAGCGGAGCCGAAGCGAATCTGCTGCGTTTGTACGCAGCTCAGGCCGCCAGCGACGCTGATCGTCCGGAACAGGTACTGTCAATTCTTGAGCGCATTCCGCAAAGTGATTTACCTTTGGACCAGCAGGTACGCTTCAGTACGCTGCAGGCCCGCAGTGCGCTCGCTCTCGATCGACCAGAGATGGCCCTGCGCTCACTGCGCCACCCATCGATGAGCCAACTCGACAATCTGCCCATGCAGGATCAGGTAGCCATTCAACGCTTGCGTGTTCTGGCGCTGGGCGCTTCAGGTGAGCCACTGACCGCCGCCCGCGAACGCGTGTTTATGCATGGCATCCTGACTGCACCGGAACGGGACGCCAACCGCAAAGCAATCTGGGAGAACCTGCGGCAGGTTCCTGTCCCAGAGCTTAGCCAGGCGGCGCAAAGCGCAGACGGCGAACTACTTGGCTGGATCGAGCTCACTTTGATCGAACGAGAGATCCGCAACCTCGACCTGCAGGTACAAGCAATCAAGGCATGGGAACAAGCAAACAGCGGACATCCCGCCGCACGATCACTGCCTGACTCCCTCCGCCAGCTGATCGAGCTGCACGCCAGCCGGCCACAACACATCGCACTGCTGCTCCCGTTTGAAGGCCCCCTGTCCAGCGCAGCCCAGGCCTTGCGCGACGGTTTCCTAGCAGCGCAATACCAGGCTCAGAGCCAAGGTCTTGATCAGCCACGCATCAGTCTTTATGACAGCACCGCTTATGCGGATCTCGACCAGTTCTACGCCCAAGCCACCGCGGACGGAGTGCAATGGGTTGTTGGGCCTCTCGATCGTGATCATGTGGGCCTCCTGGCCTCGCGCCCATCACTGCCGATACCCACGCTGGCATTGAATTACGCCGAAGGTGAAGGCCCTTACCCCGAGGATCTTTTCCAGTTTGGCCTGGCGCCAGAGGACGAGGCCCGTTCTGCTGCAACGCATGCATGGGAGCAGGGACATCGCCGTATGGCCGCACTGCATGCACCCACCGACTGGGGCAGCCGTGCTTATGAATCCTTCAAACGCAGCTGGGAAGATATGGGCGGCGTGGTGGTAGGACGTGTCGTAATCAATGAACCGTCCGAAATGTCCGGCAAGATTGCCGACCTTCTGCAGATCCGTCAAAGTGAGCAACGGGGCCAACGGATTGCCAGCGCGTTAGGTGGTAATGTCGTCGTACAGCCCACCCCGCGGCAGGATCTGGACGCCCTGTTTATTGCGGTCAACCCGCAACAGGCAAGGCAGATAAAGCCCACTCTGGCGTTCCAGTACGCCGCAGACCTACCGGTTTATGCGACTTCGCATGCCTATCTGGTCGGTCCAGATGGTCAGCAGAATGCGGATACCGACGGTATCGCTGTAGCTGAGATCCCCTGGCTTCTGACTCGCGACGACAAACTTTATTCTCAGGTAACTGATAACTGGCCGCAGGCTCAAGGTCCATTGGGGCGGCTATATGCAATGGGTATCGATGCCCAGAGGGTCTTCACTCGATTGCCGCAAATGCAGCAACACGCCGAGACGCAGGTCAATGGCGCTACCGGCAGACTGACACTGGCTGAGGACGGACGCATCCATCGTCAACTGAGCTGGGGTGTCATGGAACAGGGTCAATTGACAGTCACCTCTGACAACCGGGTGCAATGAGCGAGCTGACCGACAAGCAAAAGCTCGGCAATCAGGCTGAACGACAGTCCGAGCAGCTGCTGTTGACTGCCGGTATGCGACTGCTTGCGCGAAACTATCGCTGCAAGATGGGCGAGCTTGATCTGGTCATGCGTCACGCCGATACAGTAGTATTCGTCGAAGTACGTTACCGACGGACCCGCCGCTGGGGCGACGCGGTAGAAAGTATTGACTGGCGCAAGCAGCGACGCGTGATTGCCGCAGCTCAGCATTACCTTCTGACTCATCCCCACCTGGTTGACAATCCTTGCCGTTTTGACGTTGTTACTGCACACGGCAATCCCGCGGACCCCGGATCCTACAACTGGATTCGGCAAGCATTCACCTGCTAGAGCGAGTTTTATTCCCTATGGATATGCAACATCGAATCAGGCAGTTATTCACTGACAGCATCGAAACCAAGACCCGCGCAATGGATGTGCTTGGGCCCAGCATCGAACAGGCCAGCCAGTTGATGGTCAACTGCCTGCTGAACGAAGGAAAAATACTGACCTGTGGTAACGGCGGTTCCGCCGGAGATGCACAGCATTTTTCCTCGGAGCTGCTTAACCGCTTCGAAAGGGAACGTCCCAGCCTGCCGGCACTGGCCCTGACCACCGACAGCTCGACCATTACCTCCATAGCCAATGATTACAGCTATGACGAAATTTTTTCCAAACAAATTCGGGCCCTAGGCCAACCCGGAGACGTATTACTCGCAATTTCCACCAGCGGTAATTCAGGAAACATACTGCAGGCGATACAGGCCGCCCATGACCGCGATATGCTGGTGGTCGCCCTGAACGGCCGCGATGGTGGCGCCATGACCTCACTGCTGCTGCCTGAAGATGCAGAGATACGTGTTCCCGCCCGCTCGACTGCCCGCATTCAGGAAGTACATCTGCTAGCCATCCACTGTCTGTGCGATCTGATTGATCGCCAACTATTCGGGAGTGAAGAATGAGGATTGCCCTGTGTCTCCTGCTGATAACGTCCCTGACCGGCTGCGGTTCAATATTGACCGCCACACGCGATACACCGATAGAGAGTAACAAGGGTACGCGTACCTTTGGCAGCAGCATTGATGATCAACTGATCGAAACCAAGGCTACTGTCAACATAGCCAAATCACACATAGAGCTTGAGCGTGACTCTCGTGTGTCCGTGGTCAGCTATAACGGTGTCGTACTACTGGCCGGCCAGGTGCCTCGCCAGGAGCTTAAGGACCAGGCCGGTTCGGTGGCTCAGCGAGTGCAACGCGTAAAAGTCGTGCACAACGAGCTAACCGTTGGGCCGCAGCTTCCGCTGCTTGCCCGCAATACCGACGCACTGATCACCACCAGCGCCAAAGCTCGATTGCTGGCCGATAGTGCTATTCCTGGTCGGCGAATCAAGATAACTACAGAGGCAGGCGTGATCTATCTTCTCGGCCTTGTCAGGCGGGCAGAAGCTGAGCGAGCTGTTCAGGCAGTGCAACAGGTGGGCGGTGTTCAGCGCATCGTCAAACTGTTCGAGTACATAGACTGACACGCCAGACTAATAGGCAATAAAAAACCCGGGCCGCTGCGTGCGAACCCGGGTTTTTTATTGCCTGATGCATTACTTGACCACTTTCAACGACGGCCTTTTACTCTTGACTGTCTTGCCAGCAGGGGTAGAACCGGCATCAACACTTGGTACATCGCTGGTGGGGGGCAAAGGGGCTGGCTCCACCTCGAAGACCATACCCTGACCGTTCTCCCGGGCGTATATTGCCATAACGGCCTGAGATGGAACCCAGACCTGTTGCGCAACGCCACCGAAGCGACCGTCGAACGTAATCCGATCATTATCCATCTCTAAATGCCGTATGGCATTCGGCGAGAGGTTAAGTACTATCTGACCGGCCTCAACAAAGGCATCCGGCACACTGGTCTGTGGATATTGAGCGTTGACCAATACGTAAGGCGTACAGTCATTTTCCAGTATCCACTCATACAGTGCGCGTATCAGGTAGGGACGGCTTGAGCTCATTTGAGCCATGCGGGCCTCCTTTTGGTGACTGGGTGTGACTTACTGCATTTCTTTTTCGGACGCTGACAAACTGGCTAGAAAGCCTTCGCGCTGAAAAATCCGATCCATATAATCCTGCAGCGGCTTGGCCTGTTTTGGCAACTCAATACCCAGGATCGGCAGACGCCAGAGTATCGGAGCAATACAGCAATCGACCAGGCTGAATTCCTCACTCATGAAATAGGGCATTTCGGCAAATACCGGAGCAACCCCAATCAGACTTTCACGCAGCTCTTTACGGGCTTTGGTCGCCGCTGCAGCGGGTGTCTTCGGGTTACTGATGGCATCCACCAGACCGCACCAGTCACGCTGCACCCGAAACATCAGCAGACGTGTATTAGCACGCGCAACGGGGTAGACAGGAAGCAACGGAGGATGCGGGAAGCGCTCATCCAGATACTCCATCATGATGTTTGGCTCGTAGAGTGCCAGATCCCTGTCCAGCAGAGTGGGAACCGTGTTGTAAGGGTTGTTTTCCGCCAACTCCTCCGGATGATTATCCGGCTCGACATTGATCACATCGACGGTCACTCCCTTCTCAGCCAGTACGATCCGAACGCGGTGACAATAGTGATCATCTGGATCGGAGAAAAAAGCCATCGAAGAACGCTTGTTGGCGGTAACGCCCATAAATCAACCCTCATCCTGTAGCGGATTGCGGTAACAACAGAGCACGCGAATGCGTGGACATGAAAAACCGCAGGCGGTTAAAGACTGCCTGCGCTTAATTGCAAAGAGGGATTATACCCCAGAAACAAGCGCGCGCCCCAAAGGGCGCGCGCATTTGATCAACGAAACCGTCGATCAGTGAACATCTTTCCAGTATTCCCGTTTGAGCAGGTAGGCAAAGATGAAGAAGAAAGCCAGGTAGAGCAATACGTATACACCAATTCGATGACGCTCCAGCTTGATTGGATCACCCGAGTAAGCAAGGAACGCTGTCAGGTTACGAATAGTGGTATCAAACTCTTCCTCACTTTGCACACCAGTACCTTCGACGACGGTGAGCACGTCACATTGCTCGTCCATCACGATCTCGCCAGTGAGCGGATCTTTCTGGATATTGCCATCTTCCTTCACAGGCATGGCCTTGCAACCAATAACCTGGCGACCTTGCAGTTCTTCCAGAACGTTCGGCATGGCCGCGTTCGGGAAGACCTTATTATTGACGCCAACCGGACGGGCCGGATCAATATAGAAGGTCTTCAGATAGGTATAAATCCAGTCTTCACCGCGCACCCGGGCAACGTTGGTCAGGTCCGGGGGCGCAACACCCAGCCAGCCCTTCGAATCCTCCGGACGCATGCCGATCTTCATGTGCTCGCCAATCAAGGCTGACTCGGGGAAAACCATATTCTCCATCATCAGCTCATCGGGAATCCCCAGATCATTGGCGACACGCTCGTAACGCTGGTACTGGGCAGAGTGACAACCCATGCAGTAATTGACGAATGTGCGCGCACCATCCTGTAGCGAAGCCTTGTCACGTAGATCAACGTCAGCTGATTCAAGTGGATACTCAGCTCCTGCAGCCAGGACCACCGAGGGCACAAGGGCAAATACCAGTGCAATCAATTGCTTTTTCATTAGCCAGTAACCCTCTCTGGAACGGGTTTGGTCTTCTCCATGCGGGTATAGAAAGGCATCAGCAGGAAGAAGGCGAAATACAGTACGGTGCAGACCTGCGCAATCAGTGTACGGGTATCAGTACCCGGGATCGCGCCCAGAATACCCAGAATGACAAAACATACGCAGAAAATCACCAGCCATAGCTTGCTCATCCAGCCCTTGTAGCGGATCGAGCGAACCGGACTACGATCCAGCCAAGGGAGAACAAAGAGCACAGCGATCGCCGCGCCCATGGCCATCACTCCAGGGAATGCCGAACCACCAATCGCTGGCACCGCACGGAGAATCGCGTAGAAGGGCGTAAAGTACCAGACAGGCGCGATATGCGTTGGAGTCTTCAGCTGGTTGGCCACTTCAAAGTTCGGATGCTCCAGGAAGAAACCACCCATCTCCGGAAAGAAGAACACCACTACACAAAAAATGAACAGGAAGACGACTACGCCGGCAATGTCCTTCACTGTGTAGTAGGGGTGGAACGCAATGCCATCCAGGGGCTTGCCGTTCTCGTCCTTGTGCTTCTTGATGTCGATGCCATCTGGGTTGTTTGAACCCACTTCGTGCAGGGCAATGATGTGCAGCACAACCAGACCCAGCAAAACGATCGGCAATGCAATCACGTGCAATGCGAAGAAACGGTTCAGTGTAATACCTGAGATCAGGTAATCACCGCGCACCCATTGAGCCAAATCAGGTCCAATAAAGGGGATCGCGCCGAACAGCGAGATGATCACCTGAGCACCCCAATAGGACATCTGACCCCATGGCAGCAGATAGCCCATGAAGGCTTCACCCATCAGTACCAGATAGATGGTCATGCCGAACAGCCAGATCAACTCACGGGGCTTCTGATAGGAGCCGTACATAATGCCGCGCAACATGTGGAGATAGATCACCGCGAAGAATGCTGACGCACCAGTGGAGTGCATATAACGCAGCAGCCAGCCGTAGTCGACGTCCCGCATGATGTATTCGACCGAAGCAAATGCACCCGCCGCGGAAGGCTCGTAGCTCATGGTTAGCCAAACACCGGTAATGATCTGGTTAACCAACACCAGCATTGCCAATGAGCCAAAAAAATAAAAGAAGTTAAAGTTCTTGGGAGCGTAGTACTTGGTCAGGTGGTCTTCGACTACCCGGTTGACCGACATCCGCTCATTGATCCAGCTATTCAGCTTGCCCATTATGCTGTCTCCTGATCCAGGCCGATAATGATGACGTCATCGGACTCATAGGAATGGGGGGGAACCGGCAGGTTCAACGGGGCAGGTTGCCCACTGTGGACACGTCCGGCCATATCGTAGCGGGAGCTATGGCAGGGACAGAAATAGCCGCCCTTCCATTGATTACCCATATCAGCGGAAGCCACCTCCGGACGGAACAGGGGCGAGCACCCCAGGTGCGTACAGATGCCCATCACCACCAAGACTTCAGGTTTGATCGCTCTCGTGTGGAGATTCACATACTCAGGCTGTACCGATGCCTCGGATTCCGGATCAGCGAGAATCTCGACGTTTTCCTCGAGAATCGCCAGAGCCTCGGGTGTGCGGCGGGATACAAACACGGGCTGACCACGCCATTCGGCAATGATTTGCTGGCCAGCTTCGAGCTTGCTGATATTAACCTTCACCGGCGCGCCAGCCGCTTTGGCTCTCGCACTCGGGAACCACGATCCAACGAAGGGTACTGCTACCCCTACGGCTCCCGCTGCACCCACAACACCTGTGGCTGCCACCAGGAAGCGACGCCGGCCATTGTTAACGCCGTCATTACTCATCCAGTCGTCTCCCATCTCAGCTGATTCAGGCTTTTAATAGCCTTTTTAAGAGTTTTTATCCGCTTGCACAAAATGAATCCGATGGTAATGAAAAACCCCTTTTTTGACAAGGTGAACAATCGCTAAAGAATTGTTCAGGCATCCAGCAAACCATCGAAATACGGGGCGTTGCGGGCTTTCCGCCCTGTTGGGGCAATTTGTCGCACAAACAAAAACGCCCGGCTCCAAAAGGAAACCGGGCGTTCTTGGGATAAGTCTTTCGACTTAGCGCTTGGAGTACTGCGGACGCTTACGCGCTTTACGCAGACCCACTTTCTTACGTTCCACTTCACGAGCATCACGCGTAACGAAACCTGCTTTGCGCAACACGCCGCGCAAAGTCTCGTCATACTCCATCAAGGCACGAGTAATGCCGTGACGAATAGCGCCTGCCTGTCCAGTAGTGCCGCCGCCCTTGACGGTAACAAACACGTCAAACCTGGAAACGTTTTCAGTCAGTTCCAGCGGCTGGCGTACTATCATGCGAGCTGTGTCACGACCGAAAAAATTCTCGATGGTGCGGTTGTTGATCTGGATGTTGCCATTACCCGGCCGCAGGAACACGCGGGCGGTGGCAGTTTTACGACGGCCAGTGCCGTAGTTTTGTGTCGCCGACATAGTGAGCTCCTGTTAGACCTTGAGTTCTTGGGGTTGCTGGGCCGCATGGGGATGAACTGCACCTTTGTACACTTTCATCTTGCGGTACATTGCACGCCCCAATGGGTTTTTCGGCAACATGCCTTTAACGGCAGACTCAATGATGCGCTCTGGAGCGCGAATCAAGAGCTTCTCAAAACTGATCGACTTGATACCGCCCGGAAAACCGGAGTGGCTATAGTAGATCTTGTCTGATGCCTTTTTACCGGTCACATGTACTTTCTCGGCGTTGACGATGACAATATAGTCACCAGTGTCCACGTGAGGAGTGTACTCGGGCTTATGCTTGCCGCGCAGACGGGTAGCTACTTCGGTAGCCAGACGACCCAAGGTCAGTCCGGTTGCGTCTACTATGTACCAGTCGCGTTTAACGCTTTCAGGTTTGGCGCTGAAGGTTTTCATTAATCCTAGCCTCAGAGGCCGCTCTAATATTAAGAGGGCGAATCTTACAGAATGAAATGTGTTTTTACAAGACAACAAAGCCTAGAACAGACACTCAGTGGGGGCTGCGTGGGTCTGGGTGGCATCTGCGCTGTAAACAACAACGACAGGCTAGGCATCCTGTCGAAAGTGGCGGGTATTATGTCAAGGGAGCTAAAAATTACAACCCTTATTTACAATAGATGCCATATTGCCTCAGCCTTAAGGCCTGCCGGAAACGAATTCAACCTATTCAGGGAGTAACTTCAATGCAATATCGCCCTCTTGGCCGTACCAAGCTCAAAGTCAGCGCACTGTGCCTCGGCACCATGACCTGGGGCGAACAAAACACCCAAAAGGATGCCTTCGCCCAGATCGACCGAGCCAAAGACGCCGGCGTTAACTTCATCGATGCTGCCGAAATGTATCCCGTACCACCAAAAGCGGACACCTATGGTGAGACCGAACGCATCCTGGGTAATTACCTGGCCGAGCGCGGCAACCGGGAGAACTGGATCATAGCCAGCAAGGTGGCAGGCCCAGGCGACTGGTTACCGCATATTCGTGACGGCAAGACCCGCTTCAATCGCGAGCACCTCACAGCTGCCCTGGGCGCTAGTCTTAAACGCCTGCAGACCGACTACCTCGACCTGTATCAATTGCACTGGCCGGACCGTAGCACAAACTTTTTCGGCAACCTGGGCTATCGACACAACCCTGACGAATTGATCACACCCATAGAGGATACCCTTGAGGTCCTGGACGACTTCGTCAAAGCTGGCAAGATTCGACACATAGGCCTGTCCAACGAAACCCCCTGGGGCGTAAGCCGGTTCCTGCACCTGGCTGAAAGCCGTGGCTGGCCGCGTATCGCCTCGATCCAGAACCCGTACAACCTGCTCAACCGCAGCTATGAAATTGGTATGGCGGAGATGTCTCTCCGCGAGCAGACAGGACTGCTGGCCTATTCTCCGCTGGCTTTCGGAACACTCACTGGCAAGTACCTGAACGGACTTCTACCAGAGAAGGGCCGACTAACGCTGTTCAGCCGTTTCAGCCGCTATAACAACCCCCAGGCGCAACGCGCTTGCGCACGCTATGTGCAGCTGGCCCGCGAACACGGCCTGGATCCCGCTCAAATGGCGCTCGCCTTCGTCACTAGACAGCCATTCGTCACCAGCAACATCATTGGTGCGACGAATATGGATCAGCTCAATCGCAACCTCAGCAGTATCAACATGGGATTGTCTGATGTTGTGCTTGAAGCAATTGCCAATATACATCAGGGCCAGCCCAACCCGGCACCTTGACTACCAGGCCGGACCGTCACATGGCGGCCCGGCAACCTCGATAAATCAAATCATCTGACATTCCCGCCTTTTATCAGCATAAGCAAGGCACTTGCGCCAGCACACAAGATGCTTTAGTCATAGCGTGGCCGATACACCCTATAAAAAACGGTTACACACATGACTCAGACAAGCCTGCCTCTCACTTCGCTACGACAGGTTGCGATTCTCGCAACGGATGGTGTCATTGCGTCCACGCTAATGCAGGCCAAGGATTTCTTTCACATGGCCAGTCTGCGGGACGGCCGCCGGCGCGGTCAGGGGCTGACACCGGGCTTTCGTACCTCTATCGTCGCGGCGGATAACCTGCCAGTCACCAGCTTCAGCCAGGACCGTATAGCCACCGATGCCACGCTCAGCGCTTTGCGGCCGCAACTGATCATGTTGCCAGCATTCTGGGGCGACTTCGATCAGATGCTTGAGCGCTATCCCGATGTCATTCCCTGGCTACAGGACGAACATGCACGTGGCACAATCATCAGTGCAGAGGCGACGGGCGTATTCTGGGTTGCCGCTGCCGGCTTGCTTGATGGTCGAGAGGCCACCACCTATTGGCGCTTCTTCGATGAATTTAGCCTGAGATTCCCCCAGGTGGCGCTATGCCGCGACAAGCACATCACCGACGCTGACAATATCTACTGTGCAGCGGGCGTCACCTCAAACTGCGACTTGTCCATTCATCTGATCGAGAAACTATGCGGTAGCCAGGTGGCTCAGGCGGTGGCGCGCGATACCCTGTATGAGGTCCAGCGTAGCTACACACCCGGCGTTATTGGCTTCGGCGGGCAGAAGCTGCATCAGGACGTCGCCATTCTGCAAATCCAGCAGTGGCTCGAAGAGCACTATGCGGACAAATTTCGATTCGAGGATGTAGCCAGCCAGCACGGCATGAGCATTCGCAATTTTATGCGTCGATTCCAGAGTGCAACAGGTGACAAACCGCTGCATTACCTGCAGCGATTGCGCATCGAAACAGCAAAGAATTTGCTGAGCACCACCCGGCGCAGCATCAAGACGATCAGTTACGACGTAGGCTATGACGACGCAAGCTTCTTTGCTCGCCTATTCCGCCAGCATACTGACCTGTCACCCAACCAGTATCGTCGACAGTTTCAACAAAACCTGCAGTAGGCGGACGTTAAATCCTCAGGGCTTGTGCGCGCGTGACAGAAACTCGTGGGACTGCATTTCGAGCAGACGACTGAGCGTGCGCTGAAATTCAAAGGTCAACCTGCCACCCGTATAGAGGTCTTTCAGCTCAACTTCCGCTGACAATATAAGCTTGACGTTACGGTCGTAGAACTCGTCAACCAAGTTAATGAAACGACGCGCCATATCATCTTTACTCGCGTCCATCTGCTCTACATTTGCTATCAACACCGCGTGAAAGACCTTGGCAAGCTCAATATAATCATTCTGACTACGCGGTCCGTCGCACAACTCGCGAAACTCGAACCAGCCAACGTCCTCACAGACCCTGATTGACTTGATCGGACGATTCTCGACCGTCAGCAGCTCACCCTCCACTACCTCATCGATATCCGGCACCAAGCTTTCAAAACTCTGTCGCAAGCTCAGGTTCGCACCCTCATCAAGCGGCCAATGGAAAAGCTCTGCCTGTTCCAGTGCACGCAAACGATAATCCACGCCATTATCAACATTGACCACTTCTGTGTGACTGTTGAGAAGCGCGATGGCTGGCAGGAAGCGGGCGCGTTGCAGCCCATTCTTGTATAGCCCGTCAGGCACGATGTTGGAAGTTGCCACAAGACTCACGTCGTTTTTGAACAACTCTTCCATCAGCGTGCCGAGAATCATTGCGTCGGTAATATCGGACACAAAGAACTCGTCGAAACAAATGACCCGCGCCTCAGCAGCAAACTGCTTAGCAATCAGGGTCAGAGGGTTTTTCTCGCCGCTGAGGCCCTTGAGCTCGTGATGCACACGCTGCATGAAGCGATGAAAGTGTGTTCGCATCTTGCGCTTAATCGGCAAGGCATCGAAAAAAGTATCGACCAGGTAGGTTTTACCCCTGCCAACCCCGCCCCAGAAATAGAGACCTTTGACTGGCTCGGCTTTGCGACCCAGCAATTTATCGAACAAACTCGTGCGGGCTTTCTCCGCTGCGACGAGATCATCGAAAAGACGCTGGAGATGTCGGACGGCATTTTCCTGCGCGGGGTCAAAAACAAAATCCGGACGCTTGAGGTCCGCCTGGTAACGAGCAAGAGGCGTCATAAGGCTGGCCATGGGAGGTAAAAGGGGGCGGAACTGTACTCCCTGGGCCCTGCATTTGGCAATTGTCCGATAATGAGCGGACGTTTCGTCACTGCACGACCTGCTGAACCGCGTCTTTTAACTCCACAAGACGCCCATGAAAGAAATGACCGGTGTCGGCAAAGCGCACCACATTTATTCCGTCCCGCCCCTCAAGCAACTCAAACACCGCGGCAGAGGCCACCACATCATCAGCCTCGCCCATCATCACCGTTGTCGACCCTGGCAGCGGCATCAGTTCGGCGAATGGCAACCGCTCCACCGAGGGGGCCACCAGAACCAATTTTTCAGGCGGACTGTCCAGACGACCCGCTGCAGCCGCCGCCACATAGCCACCGAAGGAAAACCCCATCAACCACAGTGCAGGGGCGGGCATCTCTTTAAGTGCCCAGTCAATCACGGCAATACAGTCATCGATTTCGCCCCGCCCATCGTCGTGCTCGCCTACGCTACGTCCGACACCCCGAAAATTGAAGCGAACAACACTTGCCCCCGCGTCGCGCGCGGCGCGCATGAGGGTGTGGACTACCTTGTTCGTCATGCTGCCACCGTGCAGCGGGTGTGGATGGCAGATAATCGCCAACGCGACTGGGTTTTCAGCGCGGGTTAGCAACAGTTCCAGAGCGCCTGCAGGCCCCTCTATGGTATGACGCTCTTCCAATCTGGCGCTCATTCATCAACTCCCGTGACCGTGACAGTTTATGACTCGTGTGACATTTGCAGCTTTGGCCTAACTATGCTCCCTTGGCCGCGCTGCGATGCAGACAAGCCCAAAGGGTACTAGCCTTGGCAGAGAAATGTCGTTACCGTTAGTATATTAGCTGGTCAGGCCCATTCAGGCAGGCCCGACATACAAACGCTCAACGAGGGAATACACAGTGGAAGCAAGCGAAAACCTGTGGATTGCAGTATCCATTGCCCTAGCCATAGGGGTCATAGTCGGTATTGTTCTGGCTCAGGTCGCCAGGCGAGTCAGTGGCACTTACTCCTCCGCTACGCGCACACAGCTGGAAAGTCTGCAACTTCGATTCGAGGACTACCAGCAGGAGGTCTCCAGCCACTTCAAGACCACTGCCAATCTGGTCGCGCAGCTTAATCGCAGCCACCAGGAGATTCAGGAGCACCTGTCTCAGGGGGCAGTGGATCTGTCTCCCGATGACATCACTCGTCAACGCCTGCTTGCGGCACTGGAAGATGCCCCAGTCTCACGCGCGAAGCCCAACGGCGACCCTCTATTCGATAGCCTTGAGCCGCCCCGTGACTATGCGCCCAAGGGCCAAAGCGGCCCTGGCACGCTGTCGGAAGAATATGGCTTCAAGCACAAATCCTGACAGCCAGTCAGTGACATCGCCACTGAAGCCATCTGCGGATACCGGCAAGCATGTCGACCGTTGATTCTCACTCATTTTTTCATTGTGCCGAACAAGATCACAGTCACCTGATTATCCAGGGCGACTGGATCCTCGCGCACTACGCTACTTTGCGTGAACGGATCGCTGAACCACGCAAAAATACAACCGCAATCACGAGCGCCGACTTGGGCGAACTCGGCAAGCTGGATACAGCCGGCGCGCAATTACTCGCGGAGCTGCTTGGTCCAGAGCTTCTGGAACGCCTCACCCATAACAGTGACAACATTAGCCCCAAGCACAGCATTTTGCTGCAACGCGTGGCGCAAACGATAGGCCCCGCCGCGCCTGAGCCGGTTGCACCAGGCTTTCTGATTGTCGATCTACTCGCACGCACGGGCAATGCCAGCCTGATTTTCTGGCGCCACCTCGTCGAACTCCTCGGCTTCAGTGGTCTGGTCCTATCGAGCCTCGCACGCAATCTCCTGCGTCCAGGCAACTGGCGAGTCACATCTCTGGTCGCTCAGATTGAAGTCACAGGTTTGAACGCACTGCCGATTGTAGCGCTGCTCACTTTTCTGGTTGGCGCCGTAGTCGCTTTTCTGGGCGCCACAATTTTGGAAAGCTTCGGGGCGACCATTTATACAATCGATCTGGTGGCATTCTCATTCCTGCGCGAATTCGCTGTGCTCCTGACCGCAATATTACTCGCCGGCAGAACAGCAAGTGCTTATACAGCGCAGATTGGCTCAATGAAGGCCAATGAAGAAGTCGATGCTATTCGGGCCCTGGGCCTCAATCCCATCGACCTGCTGGTGCTGCCACGGGTACTGGCTATGCTCATATCCCTACCCATACTGACATTGGTCGCCATGTTTTTCGGGCTGCTGGGGGGTGCGCTGGTCTGTATGCTTTCGCTCGACATCTCGCTGACCATGTTTCTCGGTACGCTGCAGCAAAATATGGATGCTAGGCATTTCTATCTGGGCATGGCCAAAGCCCCGATATTCGCTTTCCTGATTGCACTGATCGGCTGCATGGAAGGCTTCAAGGTCAGCGGCAGCGCCCAGTCAGTGGGCGAGCACACAACCTCCAGCGTTGTGCAGTCGATCTTCGTCGTCATAGTGGTGGACGCCATGGCGGCGCTATTCTTCATGGAGATGGGCTGGTGAGCGAATCCAACAATACCGAACCCCTGGTCCGGGTTCGCGGCCTGCTAAACCAGTTCGGCTCTCAGGTCGTGCATGAAGATTTGGACCTGGATATCCATCGCGGCGAAATTCTCGGCGTCGTAGGCGGCTCAGGCAGCGGCAAATCTGTCCTGCTGAGGTCAATTCTCGGACTGCACCGACCTACCGCCGGCAAGGTTGAAGTTTTCGGCGCAGACCTTCAAGCGCTTGACGCTCAGGCTCGGTCCGAGCATGAACGGCGTTTTGGCGTGCTGTTTCAGCAGGGTGCCCTGTTCTCTTCAATGACGGTCGCTGAAAATATCGCCCTACCCCTGATTGAACACGCTGAACTCAGCCGCGCAGACGCACAACATCTGGCGCAGATGAAACTGGCGCTTACCGGGCTGCCGGCCAATGCGGGTGACAAATATCCATCCGAGCTGTCCGGTGGCATGATCAAGCGCGCCGCCCTGGCGCGTGCGCTGGCGCTGGATCCGGATATTCTGTTTCTGGACGAACCCACCGCCGGGCTTGACCCCATTGGCGCAGCGGCTTTTGACAACCTGATTCGAACTCTGCGCGACGCCATGGGTCTGACTGTATTCCTGGTAA
>Ga0314772_1000236_pt1 | contig 31144 bp, 28 predicted proteins | sample MetaGCBIW2018_FD_204520 | JGI IMG/M metagenome (GOLD analysis project Ga0314772, IMG submission 204520) | Cryopeg brine microbial communities from Beaufort Sea near Barrow, Alaska, United States - CBIW 2018 | ecosystem: Environmental > Aquatic > Marine > Coastal | place: USA: Alaska | collected... | reverse complement strand
TTCGGGTCGCGTGACGCGACGTTCTTGGGTTTCCCACAATTTTCTCCCTGGTGGTGCGCATGTGTTGTATGGGACTCATGTGACAAAAGTGAATCTAACCCACAACCACAGGTGCGCGCAAGGGGGGGTCAGGCTTTGTACGCTTGCGCTATGACGCAATCAACACAATGGCTGACGATCCCCGACTTCGCCCAGGCTTTGGGCCTAGAGCCCGGCGACATTCGCGACAAGCTTCGCGAGCGCAAGATCGTGGCCATGCGTCGCGGGCCCCATGACACGTGGCAAATACCGGCCGACTTCATCATCCCGGGCGCCGTGAGCCCACACATCATCCCTACGTTGCGCGGCACGCTCACGTTGTTGGCGGACGCGGGATTCTCCGACGAAGAGGCCATCGAATGGCTCAGCGCGCCCGCGGAGGCACTCGGCATGACGCCACTCGAGTCTTTGCGTGCTGGACACCGAGCGCCCGTGCGTCGTCTCGCTCAGGCACTGCTCTGAGGAGCGACTTAAGCTGAGCGGTCGGTGGCCGCGTTGAACAGCGTGGCCAAAACTTTCACCGCTCCTGGTTCCAGATCGAGCGATGCGAGGCGCGTGGAAGCGTCTCGGGCCAGCGCGTCAATTTCCCGCTCCACTAAATCGAGCGCATCGGTCGCGACGATCACCTTGACGGCCGCGGAAACATCGGCGTCGCTCGCATCCCTGCGTCCGAGCGTTGACTGGAGGCAATCGCGACCCGCCGCATTGGTGACTTCCCACGCCCGCCATACCAGCATCGTCCGCTTACCTTCGCGGATGTCGTCACCGGCGGGCTTTCCCGTTACGGCGGGTGTGCCGGTGAGGCCGAGTACGTCGTCGCGCAACTGAAACGCCACGCCAAGAGGCAGGCCAATCTCGCGCATCATGAGGACGGCTTGCGCCGATGAGCCCGCGCACGCCGCCCCCAGCGCCAGGGGAAACTCCGCCGAGTAGGAGGCCGTCTTGGTCCGCATGACACTCCGAATAGCCGCCTCCTGTTCGCCCAAGCTCGCGAGCGGTTCGGCTGCGACTCGCATGTCGAGGTATTGACCAACGGTGACCAACTCAGCCATGCTCGCGAAGAGCCCGCTCACCGTCGCAGCCGATTCAGGATTTAGTTCGCGCGTCGCGTCGAACAGCGCGCGATGTGCGGCCATGAGGGCGAGGTCGCCTGCGAGGATTCCGGCAGCGGCACCAAAGTCGTCCGCAGAGCCCAACCACCCACGACCGCGATGCACCTCCGCGAGCACCCGGTGGGCCGCAGGACGTCCGCGGCGTGTGTCCGAGTCGTCGAGGACGTCGTCGTGCAGCAACGCAGCTGTCTGAAATAGCTCGACGGCCGCGCCCAAGCCGATCGCAGCATCAGCGTGGCTTCCACGATGGGCGTCGTGCGCTGCGGCGATGAGTTGTGCGCGTAACCGTTTGCCTCCCGCCGAGGACACGGCAATCTGGTCGGTCAACTCCGTCGCCGCAACACCGGCGGGGGAGGCCGCCTCTGCGGTAGCGGCGAGAGTGGCAGCGACGCGGGAGTCCACTGCGCGGGCGCGGTCGGTCAGCAGGTTGTTCACGTGACCAGCGTAGAGCGCCTGCGTGCACAGGCGCACTCATCGGTGCACTCGTCCACAGTCCACGACCCAGGCCCGCAACGTGGGGGTGTCTACGCCCAGAGTTGAAGACATGACTATTCCTACTCTTCGTGGCCCTGGCGAGCTGCTCGCCACACTTCCGCACCTACTTGGCTTTACGCCCGTCGAATCCATCGTCATTGTTGGAATCCGCGAGGGGGGTGAGATCGGCGCGGTGATGCGCGTGGACCGCGACGATTGCTTGATGGCGGAGGTGTGCGAGTCGATGGCGCGCTCGATCGCGGCGCATCTCACCAGAGACGGCGCGGTCGCCGCGATTCTCGTCTCTTACACCGATGAGCCGGTGCGAGTGTGTTGCGAAGCCGCCGACGCCCTCCGAGTCGCAATCGCGGACGTCGTGCCCCGAGTCGACGCCTGGGCGGTGTCCCGCAATAATTACTTTTCCCCCGGCTGTGCGGACGTCACCTGTTGCCCGGTGGCGGGAACGGCGGTGCCACGCTCCGCGCCGAGGGCCGCGACAATGTCCTCCGGCGCCGCGACGAGGACGTCGACCTCCCATGCGTCAACGCGCAGACCTTGGGGCACCGCGCTCACGCTCGAACGGAGGCGATGTGCCCGCGCCGCGGACCGGTGGGCTGCCAGGCGGGCAGACGGCGAACTCTCGTGGCGCCAACGCAGCGTGGATCTGTGGCAACAGCACCTTGTGCGGGCATTAGACCCGGAGGCGAGCTTGCGCGAAGCCGATATGGGAAAACTGGTTGCGGGGATGGCAGATGTTCGTGTCAGGGACGCGGTGATCGTGTGGCTCGTCTCTGGTTCGGCTAACGCGATCGACGACGTCGTTGAGGGGATATCCTCAGATTCCGTTGCGCAGGCGCTCGATTCGATGCTTGACTGCCGTATCGGAGTGGCGCTTGACGAGGTGCAGGCGGCGGCAGTCCGGAGCGTTCTTCTTCGATGTATTTCGCACGGCCGCCGAAAAGACGCAGCACCCCTGCTATGTGTGCTTGCACTAGTTGAGTGGTGGACCGGGGCGCCGGGTGCGGCGCTATCCTTTTGCGACGCCGCGTCGGCAGGCACACCGGGGTACCGGCTGGCCGCACTCATCAGGGCTACCATTCTCGCTGGTGTGATGCCGGGCTGGCTGGCCTAATAAGTAGATAAGGGACACTCGGGCGATCGGAGGCGCACTCTCGGCGCCAAATCGAGCGAGAATCTGAGCCAATGGGAACTCTTCGGTTGACAGCCGCGTTAGACTTTAATGGATTTGCGCGAGGCGGCAGAGAGCCTCTTGACCGTGGTTTTGCTACTCGACAACCGTAGCCCGCTGCCATCAGAGAGGATTATCGTGTCGCCCTACAACTTTGACCCAGAGGGTCGAAATGGTGAGGGTCGATTGGCGGCAACGTATTCCTTGTCGCGGATCCAGCCGTGCGAACCCGATGCGACGCCTTGAGCGTCGCAAGCCCGTTAGTGTCCAATCCCCCCGCCGCATTGGCGGGGGAAACGAAGAAGGAGAAGGCCACGACTACCGCAGCCTCACCCAAGACCACCGTAGCCAAGGCAAGCTCTAAGAGTGATCCTAAGAAGACGGACACGAAGAGCACCCCCGAAGCAGTGGAGAGCGAGACGGGCGCGAAGCCCGCTACACGCAAGAAGGCTACTCCGAAGAAGGCCGCCGCACCCAAGAAAGCGCCAGCCGTTAAGTCTGACACGTCCGTAAAGCCGTCCACCGCCGCACCCAAGAAGGCGGCCGCGCCTACAGCAGCTGCAAAACGCGCAGCGGCAAAGAGGGCCAAAGAAGACGCTGAGGCGCAGGCACGCAGCGTCGAGAATCAGGATGCACCGGTCGCACAGGTCGAGGATGAGCCAGTCGAGGCCAAGCCCAAGGAAGAGGACTCGGAGGAGCGCGGCTTTGTGCTGCGCAGCGCCGATGACGATGCCCCGGTCCAGCAGGTCTTCACCGCGGGTGCCACGGCTGACCCCGTCAAGGACTACCTCAAGCAAATCGGTAAAGTGGCGCTCCTCAATGCCGAGCAGGAGGTTGACCTCGCGAAGCGAATCGAGGCTGGCCTGTTCGCGGAAGAGAAGCTGGGTTCCGGAGAAAAAATCGCGCCCAAGCTGCGTCGTCAGTTTGAGTGGATTGCGAACGATGGCCGTCACGCTAAGAACCACCTGCTCGAAGCCAACCTGCGCCTAGTCGTGTCGCTCGCCAAGCGCTACACCGGCCGCGGAATGCTTTTCCTCGACCTGATCCAGGAAGGAAACCTGGGTTTGATTCGTGCGGTCGAGAAGTTCGACTACACCAAGGGCTACAAGTTCTCGACGTACGCGACTTGGTGGATTCGTCAGGCCATCACCCGGGCGATGGCAGACCAGGCGCGCACCATTCGCATCCCGGTACATATGGTCGAGGTCATCAACAAACTGGCGCGCGTCCAGCGTCAGATGCTTCAGGACCTGGGACGCGAGCCCACTCCGGAGGAGTTGGCCGCCGAGCTCGACATGACCCCTGAGAAGGTTGTCGAAGTTCAGAAATATGGTCGTGAACCCATTTCCCTACACACTCCGCTTGGCGAAGACGGAGACAGCGAATTCGGAGACCTCATCGAGGACTCAGAAGCAGTGGTCCCTGCCGACGCTGTGGGCTTCACCTTGCTCCAAGAGGAGCTCAGCAAGGTCATGGACACACTGTCCGAGCGCGAGGCCGGCGTCGTAGGCATGCGATTTGGGTTGACCGACGGCCAGCCTAAGACACTCGACGAGATCGGCCGGGTGTTCGGCGTCACCCGCGAGCGCATTCGTCAGATCGAATCCAAGACGATGTCCAAGTTGCGCCACCCGAGCCGTTCACAGGTGCTCCGCGACTACCTGGACTAATCAAGACGTCACCCACCGGGGTCATCGCGGCCCGCTCGGTGGGCATCGTGCAACGCGCCGACTCAACGCGAGTCGGCGCGTTGTTTCATTTATCGGCGGGAACGTTCCTGCGGTTGACGAACTCCGCTTATTGTGGCGCGAGGGGATCCGCGCGGCCCACATAAGAGAAGTCTCGGATGGCGAAGGGTGTCGCCAGCGCGATGATCGCGGCGAGACCGGCGGCCCATCCCACCGCAACGCTATGGGGGTCATCGGTGAGCCGGCCCGTGGCGATCCACCACAGCCCCCACGCGAGTCCGAGCCCTGTCGCAATGCTGAGTGAGGCCGATGCGCGAAGTCCCCGGGTTATCGCGACCGACAGAATTGCGGCGACGACCAGCGTGGCGATCGCGAAAACGGTCCCGTCCCCCGCCGAAAATCCGTCAATACCGCTGGAGATGGTGGCGGTGACGTCCGCAATGGTTGCGACCACCACCCAGCCGAGGTAGAGGCCGACCGGCACGTCGGTGGTGAGCCGCTCGGCCCACGTCAACGGAGGAGTCGCGGCGAGACGGGCGGCGACCACACCGAGAACTGCCACCAGTGCGCAAATTACGACGACCGATGCCCACAGCGATCCCGCCTGGATGGTGGCGATCCAGGCTGCGTTGAGGAACATTGAGGCGAGGATCCACCATGAGGTAGCCCGCAGGCGTGGATCGGTGGCGTGGTTGGACGGCAGTTGGTACACAGCGAAGAGCAGCAGGCCGGCATAGATGAACGACCAAATTGCGAATGCTGCGGAGGCGGGGGCGAGCAGGGTCGCATCTGCGGCGAGTGCGCCGCCGGCGGCATCCTCGATGGCGGTACCGCCAAAAGCCCCAGACCCGTATGCGCCGCCCACGATCGCAACGATCGCGCCGAGGAGCACACTCCACCGGCGTACGGTGTCGGCACGCGAGGCATGATGGGGGGTGCTCGTGATGGAGAGCGGGTCGCCCGTAGTTGACATTGTTTTGCCTCCTATGAGGTCAAACCTGTGGGCACTGCTTATTCTTCCCAGCATCGGCCGCGCGAAGGCTCAGGGAACAGCAGGCGGAGCCTCGACGGTCGCGTCTTGCGGGTCTCCAAGGTCGTTCGCGGGGACTTGCGATCGAGCAGTCTGCGCAATAACGATTCCGACGAGTACCAGCGTTGCGCCAGCCACCTGCAACGGGGTGAGCTTTTCGCCTAACCAGGCCCAGGCGACGATGAAGGCGAACAGCACCTCTGACGAGGCAAGGATCCCCACCGCGGTGGCGGACAAATGCCCGAGCGCGGTGAAGATAAGTACGAACGGCGCGAATGCGCCTAGCGTGATCACGAACAGCAGTGGCAACCAGACGGGCACGACGACAGAGTCCAACGTGCCTGACAGCGACACCCGGGAGGCCAGCGTCGAAGGATCGACCGACCACCACGCCGAGAACACACCCCAAAACGCGGTTGCGAAGACGGACGCCCAAAATGCCACGGCCATTGCGGGCATGGATGCCACGACGCGCTCGCCCATGATGAAGTAAAAAGCATATGTCACTGCGGCGCCGAACGCCGCGACTACGCCCAGCAGGCGCAGCTGGCTGTCCCACACCTGCGCGACGATCGCGAGGCCTACCAGCACGGCGCCGATCGCGAGCCACAACCGGGGATGCACGCGTTCGTTGAAGATGAGCCACGCAGCTAGGGCGACGAGGACCACTGCGGTGTACTCGATGAGGAGCGCCACGCCAACGGGCAGGATGGAGATGGCCACCGCGTACAGCCACTGGATCATGGCTAATCCGCCGATCCCGAGCGCCGCGAGGTTAGCGAGTTGACGCCCGCTTGGACGAAACTGTGACCTGTCGCTGACGAGCAACACCGCGCCCGCGATCAGCGCTGTCGACAACACGCGGAAGAAAGTGAGTTGAGCGGGGCTGATGCCAGCGCCGATCACCACTTTTGCAACCGAACCATTGATGCCGAATAGCGCCGCGCCGGCAATAACGTATACCGCTCCGCGCGCCGCAGATTTGGTGGCATGCGATGGCGCGTCGGGGGGGAGGGCGGTCACCCGCGCAATAGTACGCCGCCACGGTACCTGGGGAACCGCGTGTGCGCCTGCGCAGTGTAGGTGAGGCGCGATAGCATCGGAGCTCACAGCCGTATCTTGGAAAGAGACCCATGGAAACCCTGACCGACGTCCTTCTGATCCTGCACCTCATCGGCATGGCCGCCATCTTCGGCCCCTTTTTGGGTCAGTGGACCGCCAAGGCTAAGCGCATCACTATGACAATGGTGTGGGGCGCACGGGCGCAACTGGTGACTGGTCTGGCGCTAGTCGGGATGGCGTATGCGAATGACGATGAGCCCGACAACACCAAGATCGCGGTGAAACTGCTGATCGCGCTCGCGATCGTTGGCATCGCGGAGGCCAACCGCAAGAAGAGTGGCTCCGTGAAGACGGCATGGTGGCTCGTCGGTGGCCTCACTATGGTCAACATCATTGTCGCGGTGGTGTGGCACTAGCATGACGCTCGTGCGACCGGCAAAGTCAAGCGACGCTGCGGAGATAGTGCACCTGGGTGCTCTGATGTACAAGGCGGTTGGTGCCGCGCCCACGCCCATGTGGGCCGTGGACTCGACCCGACTCGTAGCGGAGCGGATCGGTGACGACCTCATCGGCATGGTGATCGATGCTCCTGAGGGCGGACTGGCCTGCTGCGGGCTCGTGAACGTCGCCCCCAGGTTGCCGCGCCCAGGCGCGTTGGCTCATCACATGGGTTACGTGCAATGGGTCTCGACGTCCGCCCAACACCAGTACAAGGGCTACGCGCGCGCCGTGATGGATGCGTTACTCGTGGAGACAGACCGACGCGGCATTGAGGTGGTCGAGTTGCATGCGAGCCCTCAGGGCCGCCGCATGTACGAGGACCTAGGCTTCTTCGTTAAGAACGACAACGTTGCGATGACCCAGTTGCGTCCACGCAAGCGCCCGCAATAGCGATTGCCCGCATGAGTTTGCGGCGCGGCAGGAGGGAGATGTCGCTCGCGCAAACTACGCTGTAGCGCGTGGCTCAATCAGACTATTCCGCACGTCATCTGTCCGTCCTCGAGGGGCTCGAGGCGGTACGTAAGCGCCCCGGCATGTATATCGGCACCACCGACTCGCGTGGGCTCATGCACTGCATGTGGGAGATCATCGATAACTCGGTGGACGAGGCGCTTGGCGGCTTCGGATCCAAGATCGAGATTATTCTTCACCCCGACGACTCGGTTGAGGTGCGAGATGACGGCCGCGGGATCCCGGTGGACATCGAGCCCAAGACTGGGCTCACCGGGCTAGAAGTGGTCATGACCAAGTTGCACGCGGGAGGTAAGTTTGGCGGCGGGTCCTACGCGGCATCGGGCGGACTGCACGGCGTAGGTGCGTCGGTCGTGAACGCGCTGAGCGAGCGTATGGACGTGTGGGTTGACCGCGGCGCCAGGACGCACCACATGGGCTTTAGGCGTGGAGAGCCTGGGTACTTCAAGGACCCGGCGAGCGGGCCCACCCCCGATGCCGTCTTCGAGCCCTTTGTTACCGGCTCGGAGCTGCAGACCACCGGCAAGGTCGCAAAGGCCAAGACGGGGACGCGCATCCGCTACTGGTCGGATCGGCAGATCTTCAATAAGTCGGCGCGTTTCGCGTACGACGACCTGATCGCTCGCGCCCGTCAGACCGCGTTCCTCGTGCCGGGTCTCACGCTCACCGTCCGCGACCAGCGCAATCCCCTCGAACTCAACGAGGAGAGCTTTCGCTACGAGGGAGGTCCGCGCGACTTCGTCGATTTCATTGCGCACGATGCGCCGGTCACCGACACCTGGGAACTCACCGGTACAGGCACCTATGTCGAGACGGTGCCGGTACTCAAGCCCAACGGACAGTTGATTTCCGAGGAGGTCCAACGCGATTGCCAGGTAGACGTGGCCCTGCGCTGGGGCAACGGCTACGAGACCGAGGTGCGGTCGTTCGTCAACATCATTGCGACCCCCAAGGGCGGTACCCACCAGGCTGGGTTCGATGCGGGGCTGACCAAGGTAATGCGGTCCGCCATCTCCTCCAACGCGCGCCGGCTCAAGCTCACGGGCAAGGATGGCGCGGAAAAAATTGAGAAGGACGACATCATGGCGGGCCTGACCGCGGTCGTCACGGTACGGATCGCGGAGCCGCAATTCGAGGGCCAGACCAAGGAGGTCCTAGGAACTGGGCCTGTCCGCGGCATCGTCGCCAAGGTGGTGGAGACAGAGTTGCACGCGCTACTCGCGTCCCCCAAGCGCGACCTCAAGACCCAGACGACGTCTGTGATGGAAAAGATCATCTCCGAGATGCGCGCTCGAGTAGCCGCTCGCAAGCAGAAGGAAATCTCGCGCCGCAAGAATGCGCTCGAGACGTCTTCGCTTCCGGCCAAGCTGGCGGACTGCCGCAGCAACGACGTCGAGACCAGCGAGCTATTCATCGTTGAGGGGGACTCCGCGCTCGGCACTGCCAAGTTGGCGCGGCAGTCCGACTTCCAGGCGCTCTTGCCGATCCGCGGGAAGATCCTCAACGTGCAGAAGGCCTCCGTCACCGACATGCTGCACAACGCAGAGTGCGCATCGATCATCCAGGTGGTCGGCGCGGGCTCCGGGCGCACGTTCGACCTCCCCGCCGCGCGATACGGCAAGATCATCCTGATGACGGACGCCGACGTGGATGGCGCGCATATTCGCACGCTGCTGCTCACGCTCTTCTTCCGCTACATGCGCCCCATGGTGGACGCGGGTCGCGTCTATGCGGCGGTGCCTCCGTTGCACCGCGTTGAGGTGATGGGGAGCCCGCGCCGCGATAAGGAGTACATCTACACCTACTCCGAGAAGGAGCTGGCGGAGACGCTGGCTGAACTGCGTCGCAAGGGCCGCAAGTATAAGGACGACATTCAGCGGTACAAGGGCCTGGGCGAGATGGACGCCGATCAGTTGGCAGAGACCACGATGGACCCGCAGCATCGGATGCTGCGCAAGATCACAGCAGCCGATGCCGAGGGCGCAGAGCGCGTTTTCGAACTATTAATGGGCAACGATGTAGGACCGCGCCGCGACTTTATTGTCGCCGGCGCCGCGAACCTGGACACCAACCGCATCGACATGTAGTGGCGCTCGCGCTGACGGCCGCGCTGACTATTACCCACTAATTTCGATTGAACCAATCCGTAGCACGCCACCCGGCGAACCCCAGGTGGAAGGCGCCACAAGGCAAGCACCATGTTTGATGCGTGGCGATCTTTCCGTGGCAGGACCAACAATGGTCAACCATCAACAGTGCAACAGAAAGGCAATCATGAAGATTCTACGCACCTCACTACTCCTCGCAGCCACCGGCCTGCTCGTCGCAGGACCGGCTTCGATGGCGATGGCCGCAGACGGAACGTTCGACGGCAGCTTGTCGGAACTCAATGGCTCCGGAGCCTCCGGGACCGCTCAGGTCACTCTTAAGGGGCTCGAAGTCACCGTCGACATCTCTGGTAAAGGGTTCACCCCCAACGCCCCTCACGCACAGCACCTGCACGGAGATGTCTCCGGCAAGAACTTTGTGTGCCCCACGGCTGCTGACGTCAAGGAGCTCGACAAGGACGAAGACGGCCTGCTGAATACGCTCGAAGCCGCCCCGCTGTACGGCGGAGTGCTCATCGCGCTGACTACCGAAGGCGACACCACCCCCGACTCGGCTTTGGCTGTTGACCGCTTCCCGGTCGCCGATGCGAACGGCAACCTCAAGTACAACCGCACCTTTGAGGTGACGCAGGAGGTCGCTGACAACATGGCCAACCTCCACCTCGTGGACCACGGTATTGACCTGGATGGCTCGGGCAAGTACGACGGGGACGCCAGGAGCTCGCTGTCCGCGGACCTCCCTCTCGAGGCCACGATCCCCGCTACCTGTGGCGCACTCGGTGAAGCACAGACTGAGGCAATGCCCGCGGGTGGAGTCCAGACCGGTAACGCTATGGGCGACACCTCGACCGCAGTGATCTACGGTTCGGTCGCGCTCGCTGCAGTCGCAGCAGCTGGTGGAATCGTTCTGACGAACCGCCGCCGCGCCGCCACCAAGTAGTTCATTAAGGAGGGTTGAAGGGCAGCTTAGCCAGATACCCTCCACACGGACGAAGGCCGGGCCACGACAGCGGTCCGGCCTTCGTTCTGTTTCATCGATGTTTGTCCCTAAGGAGCACCACATGTCTCAGTCTGAATCCACACCACGTGCGCGTCGCTCGGGACTTTCTCGGTCCACCTGGATCGCAGTCGCCTTAGTCGCCGTAGCGATCACCTTCGCTTTAATTGCCTGGCTCGCGCTGCGGCCTGTGGTTCCCCAGCCAATCTCGCTGGCGGTTAACATTCCCTCGCCTACCGCTAGCCAGGACGCACCTGCGATCGCTTCGCCCACGGCATCGCCTACACTCACCGCTAGTCCGTCCTCCAGCCCCGTGCCAGTTGACCTCACCAACCGCGTCGAGCCGATGATGACCCGGCCTCCACAGGCGCAACCGACGCACCTGACCGTCCCCTCGGTGGGGATATCCACCGACCTGGAGACGCTTGGCCTGCTCAAGGATGGTTCGCTTGCCACACCGAAGAACACCGATCTGGCGGGCTGGTACGGCGGCGGCGCTAAGCCGGGTGCCGTGGGGCCGGCAGTTCTCGCGGGTCACGTGAGCTGGAACGGAGTTCCTTCGGTGTTTTTTCGCCTCAGCGAGGTAGCCAAGGACGACCAGATCACCGTCACCCAAGAAGACGGTTCAGAGGTTAACTTTCGCGTCACCCGTGTCGAGCAGCACCCCAAGGACGAGTTCCCCACCCTCGAGGTGTATGGAAACACCGCGACACCTCAGCTCCGGCTAATCACCTGCGGTGGTGACTTCGACTCGTCGTCGGGTCACTTCTACGACAACATCATCGTGTTCGCGGAGATGGAGTAGCGGGGCTCGCTAAACGGCTAGGCCCGAAGTCGGGTAATTTGTGCCGAGTGTTGCGCCACAATGGTGAGGTGAGCGAGCCGCAGGAAAGCACCCAGGAGATCTCGGTACGCGCCGTGAGCGAGGCCGAAGAGACGCTTGAACCCGTGCAACTCATCGAGCAGTCGGGTGCGGTCATGCGGATAGGGCGGCTCATGCTCGCCGCCGGAACCGCAAGTTACCGCGTGTCACAGGCGATGCACGCGGTCGCCGAGGCGCTGGGCATTGATGCCCACCACGCGCAAGTGTCTCTCACAGAGATCACAGCTACGTCGCGACGTGGACGGATTTTCCGTACCGAGGTGGTGACGAACAACGTGTTCGCCGTGAACACGGACCGAATTCTGGCGCTCGACCACATGCGGCGAACGTTACCCACCCACACCACGCCAGCAGAGGTGCACCGCGCCTTGGATCGGATAGAGGCGCGTGGCGCGCGATACCCCGCGCTAGCCAATGCTGCGTTTGCGGGCGCTGCGTGTGGTGGCTTCGCGATCCTCAACCACGCACGCGTGCTGGAGATTCTCGCGGTCTTTGTGGCGGCAGGGCTTGGCCAGTTCATACGGCACGTACTGATGGCGCGTCGCTTCAACATTTTTGGTGTGACGATGGCTGCGGCGGCTGTCGCCGCGGGCGTCTACCTGAGCATCATGGCGCTCCTAAATGTCACCGGTATTCAGGCGGACACCCACGCGGCGGGCTACATCTCGGCGGTGCTCTTTCTCTTGCCTGGGTTCGCGCTCATCACCGGTGCGCTCGACATGGCCAAGATGGACATCACTGCCGGCATCTCGCGGCTCGCTTTCGGCACCATGATCACGCTGGGTGCAGCGGTCAGTGTATGGGCCGTCTCGCTCTCCGGTTCGTTGCAAATCAATGAGCGCGCCGTGTCTGCGTTGCCGATGACCGCTCAAGTGGCCGTGTGGGCGGGCGGCACCGCGGTAGGCGTGCTTGGTTTCGCGCTGATGTTCAATAGCCCCTGGCGGCTGGCGATGACGGCTGCGGCCATTGGGACCGTCGCAAATACTGGCCGCCTGTTCGCGGCAGATCAGGGTGTAGCAATCCAGAGCGCGACCGCAGCTGCATGTGTGGTGGTGGGGGTATTGGCGGCGTTCGCAGCGCGTGGTGGTCGCTACCCGAACATCACGCTGTCAGTGCCCGCAGTTTTGGTGATGGTGCCGGGCGTGACTGCCCACGAGGCGGTCGTGAGCCTCAACCGGGGTGACTATGGCTCTGCGGTTGAGGGAGTCTTGAAGGTAATACTCGTGGTGCTAGCGATTATGGTGGGCTTAGTGATCGCCAAACTGATCACGGACCGAGAATGGGCGTTCGAGAGGACAGCAAACGCATGGCAACGCACCGCTACAGAGAAATAGATCCATCACTGCCCAACGTCGGCACGAGTGCTCGTGGTCCAAAGCACATGAAACTCGAAGATGCGCAGGCGATCATGGCCTCGACGGACTTGCTGGCCCTCGGCCTCTTGCTGGGTTATCTGCGCTCGTATGCCGCGACTGCTGGAGCGATTATGTTCGCTCCAGCCGTCGCAGCGATAGCGCTGATCCTGGGATCGACGACGGTGGCGGTCATCTTCCTGGCCGTTTTCGGACTTGCCTCATGGACCGTGATGGAAGCTCGCCGATGCGCCCGCCAGTGGGAGGGCGTCGTCACGACACGTATCGCCGAGTTGGTAGCACGGGGCCAATGACTACTCGCTAACCGAACCCAGTTCGACGTTCGTGGCGTCCGCTTTTTGCGTCTGTACCTGCGGCGCACGAGACTGGTAAGGAACCAGTTCCTGATGAACCAACTCGTAGTAGTTGTATATCGCGGACATCACGGAGTCAATGAATCCTGCCGTCCGACCGCTGCGCCTACCGACCCCGAGTTCACTGCGGATTGTGACGGTAAATTTCGAGACATCGCCCGGAAGCGCTGTCACCATGACGCTGGTGTCCTCACGTAATGCGGAAAGTGTGGCTACCACGGGTGTGCGACCATTTCGGGCGAAAGCCGCGATCTCAGCGTTCGGTGGTGCGTTCGTGAGTTGTCTGAGTAACCACGAAATACTGCCTCGTGCCATTTTGTCGTCTGGCGCCCGAAATGTCGTACACACTGAAACCAGACGAGCTCGCATGTCGACAGTGACGCTGACGTCGCCGATTGTCTTAGGCACCATGAGGGCGCCAGACAAGGTTCCGTGATCACATAATTCGCTGACGAAGCGCTTCGAGCGCACATTCGCGTCATCCTGCTCAGCTCGGCTCAACCTTTCCTGAACATCTTCGTTCACGTGCATTCCCAGTTTCAACGCTGCATACGTGAGTAGCTTGTCCCAACGTTGTGCGACGTCTACGGCGCCGAGATCGCTCTTCTTGAGAACCCCGTTGCGGGCGGACTCACGTGCGTCCACCCAGTGCGGCCCCATGTCATCGAACTCTAGCGCTCCCGATGACTGATGTTCAAGATAACGCAATAGTTCGTCCAGGAGCCACGCCTGTTCAGGATCGCTGGCTGCTGAACGAGCCTTAATTCTGGAAGCGATATTTGCGATCCGGGTCCAACTAAAGTGATAGACCGCGACCTTTGAACCCTTACGGACCTTGAGGCCCTGAGTAGGGTGTTGTCCTTCCGACGGCGCTATCTCGTTTGAGATAGTGATCACGCACTGGTAGCCCTTATCGCGAGCGATTTCGATGTACGCGTTGACCTGGTCCGCACTGAGATCGTTGCTGCCAGTCTTCACCTCCACGAGTGCCGTCCACGGAGCTTGGCTACCGTAGGCAACCCGGATAAGACCATCTGGGCGTGACTGCTTCCCATCGACACCTTTGAAGGGCGGTTCTACGAAGGTATCTACATGTGCGGCGAGCGCCTTGCTCGCCCCAAGCGGTGAGAGCAATTCAATAGAAAGCGGGCGAACGATACTTAAGACAGCGAGCAACGCAGATGTTGCGCGCTGCTCTCGTTCATTCCCCGCCCCCGTCCCGACGACGGGAATGATCCGAGCGCGTTGCCATTTTTCGTCCATGTCAGGGCTCCTCAGCAATTGTGTTTAGTTCTCACGCTATCTACTGAGCAAACAAAGTGCGACGTGACACGACACACGGCGCCTGGATGGACACAAAGTAAGATCTGCGGCGATTTAGCCGATGCCGTGAACCGGCGCGCTGATCGCAGTACCGGATCCGTCGCGCCGCCCAAAGTCCTCGGGTAGGTCTATCGCCTGACCGGCCCCGGAACTCGCGTGCGCGGGACCGATCCCCACCCAAGCCGCGAGCAGCGAGTCCTCGCCGCGCAGGAACCGGTGGGCGCGGACGCCTCCGGTGGCACGTCCCTTGGCGGGGTAATCCGCAAACGGCGTGACCTTCGCTGCCCCGGGAGTGGTGCCTGGCAGCGCGCTCGACGGTCCCGCGACCGTGACAACAACGGGTGCCGTCAGTTCTCCAGCCGCCGCTGCATCGGCCGCGATGACGCCGAAGGAGGAGACCTTCGCGCCGGGGTCGAGTTTGATACCCGCGACGCCACCTCCGGCCCGGCCCTGGGGTCGCACGAGCGATGCTGCGAAGTGCAGCAACTGCGCGTGGTCGCTGACAAAAACGAGAGCGTCGGAGTCGCCCGCGAGTGCTGCTCCGATGACGATGTCGCCGTCCTTGAGCGTGATGACCTCCCACGCTTCCTTGTTTGGAGTGTCCCCGGGAGCAACGCGCTTGACCACGCCGTGTGCGGTTCCCAACGCCAGCGGCCGTTCGTCGCCGAGCGGAACGATGGTGAGCGGCTCCTCGCTTTTTTGTAGGACGACAAGCTCAGCCAGCGGGACGCCGCCCCCCAGCGAGGGTGGCTCGGATGACGACGCAAGCGCGGGCACATCGAGCAACGACAGGCGGACGATGCGGCCCAGGGTCGTCACCACGCCCACGTCGGCACGGGCGGAGGCTGGAACTACGGCGCGGAGCACGTCGTGTGAACTACGCCGCCCCTCAGTGGGCACGGGGGAGTCGTCCGCGGTGCGCGCGACTAGACCCGTGACGGACAGCAGGGCAAAGCAACCCGTGTCCTCGATCTGCATCGGAATAGCTGCGCCTCGCGCGCCGGTGGCAGCGCTTACCGCACCTAGCGAGGCGGGCCCACCCGCATCTGCGAGTAGGATCGTGCGCCGCGGGGTGCCGTACTCCGCGGACGCGGCGTCCATCTCGTCACCAACGACCGCCCGCAGGGTGGTGGGGGAGGACAGGATGTCCTCGAGCTCCGCGATCTCCGCGAGTAGCTTGGCCTTCTCCTCTTCGAGCTCAACGCGAGAGAACTTGGTAAGGCGGCGCAGGCGCAACTCGAGGATGTACTCGGCCTGGATCTCGGATAGGTCGAACGCGGTCATGAGGCGCGCACGTGCCTCGCCGACATCTTCGGACGAACGAATGATCTGGATCACGTCGTCGATATCAAGAATTGCGACTAGCAGGCCGTCCACCAAGTGGAGGCGGTCACGGCGGGCCTGTAGACGGTACTGCGACCGCCGCGTGACGACCTCAATGCGGTGGCCCACCCACACGGCCAGCATCTCCTTGAGGCCCATAGTGCGCGGCTCGCCGTCTACCAGCGCCACGTTGTTGATGGAGAACGACTCCTCGAGCGGCGTATAGCGGTAGAGCTTCTCCAGCACCGCATCGGGATTAAAACCGTTTTTGATCTCGATGACGAGCCGCAACCCGTGGTGGCGATCGGTGAGATCTGTCACGGCGCTGATGCCGTCCAGTTTTTTGCTGGAGACGCCGTCCTTAATCTTCTCGACGATCTTCTCCGGGCCAACCAGGTATGGCAGCTCCGTGACGACGATTCCTTGCCGCTTGGCGGTGACCTTTTCTATGCGGCTAGTCGCGCGGGTCCTAAAGGCGCCCTTGCCGGTCTCGTAAGCCTGGCGGATACCTTCGAGTCCCACGATCTTTCCGCCCGACGGCAGGTCGGGGCCGGGCACGAACCGCATCAGTTCGTCGAGGTCCGCTTTGGGGTTCGCGAGCAGGTGGCGCGCGGCGGCAATCACCTCGATGAGGTTGTGGGGCGCCATGTTGGTGGCCATGCCCACGGCGATTCCCGATGCGCCGTTAACCAGCAGGTTGGGGATTGCTGCCGGGAGGACCACGGGCTGCTGAAGCTTGTTGTCGTAATTGGGGACGAAATCGACAACGTCTTCGCCTAAGTCCGCGGTCAGCGCCATCGAGGCCTTCGCTAAGCGTGCCTCGGTATAGCGGGCCGCCGCGGGCCCGTCGTCGAGAGAGCCGAAGTTGCCGTGGCCGTCAACGAGGGGCAGCCGCAACGAAAAGCTCTGCGCCATACGCACGAGCGCATCATATATCGCCGAGTCTCCATGCGGATGGAGTTTGCCCATCACCTCGCCCACGACGCGCGCGGACTTCACGTAACTGCGCTCCGGACGCAATCCCATGTCTCGCATCATGTAGACAATGCGCCGCTGCACTGGCTTAAGGCCGTCGCGCGCATCGGGCAGCGCGCGCGAGTAAATCACCGAGTAGGCGTACTCCAGGAACGAGGCCTCCATCTCGGCACTGACATCAATATCGATAATCTGCGAGTCCGACGCGTCGGTCATCTCACTCCTCAAACACTTTCACGGGCATATGAACTGCAGGTATTATCTCGCGACTAGGCACGACCATGGGGCAGCCACGCGGTGACACTCCATAGCGAGGCGCCGTCCGCACGGCGTCCCGGAAGGTGGAAGACTAGTGGGCATGTCCCAGAAGCTCGACCAAGCCGTGGCCGTCGCCGGGTACTACCCGGCCCTAGCATCGTCCGTCCTCAAGGGAGCGATAGGCGCGGAGTCCGTGCATGCACACTTTGTGCACGCCGAGACCACATTCGATGATCGCGAGGTGCGACGTCACATGACGGTGATCGTGATCACCGACACGCGGCTGCTGCGCGTACACATGGACGACGGAGCGGGCCATTCGGGCGAAGGCGCGCACGAGGCGTCCGCGACGGTCGAGACCGCATTCCTTGCCCGCATCTCAAACATGGCGATGACTCACGTGGTGCACCACCCAGAGAACTTCCGCGTGGGTGACAGCCCATCCGAATTGGTGTTGGCCGTGGGCTGGGGGGTTCATTCGCGTATAGAGCTCGAACCCGCCGCGTGTGGTGACGAGAACTGTGATGCAGACCACGGCTACACCGGCGGCATTACGGGCGACGACACGCTGGTGCGTGTGAGCGCCATAGCCGATGGAGTGGACACAATCCGCGCGCTCGAGACCTTTGCCGCTACCCTGCAGCAGGCCATCGGCAGGCCCGAGTGACGCTTGCCGAGCAGCTCCGTGCTGCCAGGCTCGACCTCCCCGACTATGGCCGCCACGACCTGGGAGCCGTGCTCCCGGCAGCACTCGCAGCCGTCGGAGCAGGGCACGTAGTGCATGGGCGCCACGCGGAGGAGGACAGGCTGCGGCTGGGGATTCCCCGTGCGCGTCACGTGGTCGTGGTTCTGCTCGACGGATTGGGTCACCTGCAACTGGAAGCGCGCCGCGGACACGCGCCCTTTCTGCGTTCAATCGAGTCGAGCATTGTCACCGCCGGATACCCGACCACGACCGCTGCTTCGCTCGGAATGTTTGGTACAGGGCAGCCGTCTGGGCGCACCGGAATGACGGGGTACACCGCACTGAATCCGCGCACGGGGGAACTGGCGAACCTGATCTCCTGGGAGGGAGCCGACACCCCCGAAGAGTGGCAACGGCAGCCCTCGCTGCTCGAACAGGCCGCCCAGGATGGATTCACGATCACGACCCTTGGCAAGCGCAGCTTCGCAGGCTCCGGGCTCACGCAGGCGGTGCTGCGCGGTGGCCATTTCGTCGGAGCTGAGAGCCTCGCCGACCGTATCGACGTCGCGCTTGGCGCTGCCAACAAGTCCGGTGTCTCCTACTGCTATTGGGGTGAGATTGACGCCGCGGGCCACCGCTACGGGTGGCAAAGCGAGGAGTGGGTGGCCGCCGTGGAGGACGCTGACCGCGAATTACGCAGACTAGCGTCCCAGTTGCCCAGCGATACCGTCATGGTCGTCACCGCCGATCACGGAATGGTGGACGTGACGGGTGCGCCGCGTTGGGATGCAGGTGAGCACGCCGAGTTACTTCAGGGGGTGCGGCTCACGGCGGGAGAGCCGCGGGCGCTTCACCTGCACTTGGACACGGGCGTTGATCCACTGACCGTTGCGGAGCGATGGAGGGAAGTGCTCGGTAAGAATGCGGCCGTGGTGACTAAAAAGGAGGCCGAGGCCGGTGGGCTATTCGGGGAGATCCTTGAGGACGTGTCGGCGCGCATTGGGGACGTCGTGGTCGCAATGGCTGGCCGTGCCACGGTGATTGACTCCCGTACTCAGTCAAAGCAATCCATGTCACTGATTGGCGTTCACGGATCACTCACACGCGAGGAACTGCAGGTGCCACTGCTCATGGCAGCAGGCCACTAACGGGCGCGGCTTTCTCCCCACGGCACCAATGACCTAACGCGAACGTGCAGTCCAGCGTCCGGCACTACGCGAGACCTCGATCGCGTGATCAAAGCATTGCGTGACGTTTTTCGTGGTGAGCACGTCGTCGACGCCACCTTGGGCCGTGATGCGACCGGCGCGTAGCAGCGCGGCGTGCGTGGTGGACGCTGGGAGCTCCTCGAAGTGGTGAGTGACGGTCACCGTTGCCATTCGTGAGTGTGATGCTGCAAGTGCCGTGAGCGTCGACAACAGTTGTTCGCGCGCGGCGACGTCTAAGCCGGTCGTGGCCTCGTCGAGGACCAGGAGTGCGGGGTCGTTGACCAGCGCTCGGGCGATGAGGACTCGTCCGCGTTCTCCATGGGACATCGTGGCCCAGCGAAGTGACGCCGTTCCAGCCAGCCCGACCAGCTCGAGAAGGTCCCCAGCGAGGCGTAGCTGCGCAGTGGCGGGCTCCCAGCGCGGTACGGGCTCTATTGAGCCGGTGATCCCTGTCAGCACCACGTCAAGGGCCGACAAATCACGGGTGAGTGGGTGTCGTGCCTCAACGAACCCGATGTGGCGCCGCAACTCACGCATATCTACCCTGCCGAGGCGGTATCCGAGCACACTTACAGCCCCACGGCTCGGATGGTTCACGGCAGCCAGCAGTGATACCAAGGTGGACTTGCCCGCCCCATTGGGGCCGATGAGGGCCCATCGCTCACCTCTGCGAACAGTCAGATCGACATCCGCGAGAATGGTGCGATCGCCGCGCACAAAAGACACCCCTTCAACGCGCAGCACCTCGTCAGCTATTCCGGAGTGAAGAAGGCTCATGACGGTGTGTGGAGGCTAATCGCTAGGGGTGACGGACTACGTCGGCCGCACCGCTTGAGCAGAGCGCGGAGTGAGGTTCAAGAGTCTTCGTTCTTTGCACCAAAGACGATCTCGTCCCAGCTTGGAACGGATGCGCGTCCTTTCTTGGGGGTGCGCTTCTCGCCGCTTTCCGGTTCCACCGCGGGGGTCTTGCCCACGCCATCGCGCCGCGCTGACCCAGCCGGATGCGGCATCGTCCGCCCGCCTGCAGTAAAGCCGACGTCGGCGCTACGGGCCTTTGTGGCGGGGCCGAAACCCTCAAACCCACCGTCCTCGTCGTTGTCGTCGAGATCGTCAGCGTCGATCGCCTCCCGCATCCCTCGGCGGCCCTGAAGATCCTCGAGCAACGCTTCAGTAGGGTTCACCTCGAAGTCGAGTTCTGCCTCTGCCCCGGCTGCAGGCACGGCGGTGTCTTCGTAGCCGTCGTTGTCAACGTGAAAACCGCCATGTGCTGAGTTATCTTGCCCAGATTCCGATTGCCCCGTGATCGCAGGTGGCCGAGTCTCGTTGAGCGGAGTAGCTGCTTCCTGCTTACCGTGGACCGCGCTCAGGTGGCGCTTAGGGATGGGTACGTCGAGCAACTCCGTCTCGGTCAGCCAGCGCGCCTCGTCGTCCTCAGCCGTGACGGCGCGTGCGCTGTGGTCGAAGGTCCACAGAGCACGCACATTGCGTCCGCCTGCGACGTAATTAGCCGCGACCTGCCACGGCTCGTCCACCTCACGCCATGCGTCCCACACGATGCCGTCAGTGTCCACCCCGCGCGAGGCGAGGCGGTCCGCCACAAGATCCCCGAGCACGGGGGAGCCCACGTCACGGCCAATGCGGGTGCCACGAGCGAGATCGGCGATGTACGACCGCTCCGCGATGACGGGCACCTCGTACTTTTCAAAGCCCGACACGTCCTCGCCGGTGACTTCTGCGAGCTCGGCCGCGTTGAGCCCCGCGCGGATCCGCTGCTGGATCTCCTTGGGGCTAAGACCTGAAGAGACGGATGCTGGGCGCGCGTCAAGAGTGGTTTTGGCACGAGCGTGCCGAATGGCGCGGCGCAACTCATCCGAGATCGGCAAACTAAACCGTTCCCCGGACTCGGAGGTGACGATGAGGTTTTCTCCATCATCGGCTGGGCCCACCAAAGACAAGCGTGTCATGTGCCCAGGGTGCCACGCCTCACCGGATATGGCGCGTCACGCCACGCAGAAGCATCATGTGCGTCGACGGCGCATTTGCCAGCCTCACGCCCCAGCTGGCGAGTGTGAGGCACGATAGGACCATGACTCCAGACATGTCCCTTGATCTCGCAAAATTGTTATTAATCGCGCGAACGCTGGCGCGAGAGACCGGGGAGAGGGTCGTCAGTGCGCGCGGCGAGGCTAGAGTTTCTGCGACCAAGTCAAGCGACCAGGACGTCGTGACCCAGAACGACCTCGCAGCGGAGCAACATTTGCGCCAGCGGATAGCCGAACTGAGACCGCACGACGGAATTTTGGGTGAAGAGGGGGACGACGTCAAGGGCACTTCGGGCGTGACGTGGGTACTCGACCCCATCGACGGCACGGTGAACTATCTCTATGGTCTGCCGCACTACGGAGTGTCAGTCGCTGCTGTGGCCGGAGATCCGACGCCCGCACAGTGGACGGCACTCGTGGGCGCCGTCTACGACGGCTCCGGCGTGCTGTGGTCAGCGGCCCGGGGTATGGGCGCCACGAGGGACGATGCCGTCCTTTCGCGTGATTCGGGCCCCGAGCTCGCGGGGACGCTGCTTGGAACGGGGTTTCAGTACGTGGCGGAGCGCAGGGTCCGGCAGGGAGAGATCGTCACTCACATGCTCGCGCGGGTGCGGGACATACGCCGCCTTGGCGCCGCATCGATCGACCTATGCCTGGTGGCGGCTGGCCAGATCGACGCGTTTTACGAGCACGGACTCAACGCGTGGGACTTCGCTGCGGGCGCCCTGATCGCGACAGAAGCGGGCTTGAGAGTGTCCGGAATCGACGGCGGGCCGGCCACCGAGCGACTGCTGATAGCCGCGATGCCGGACCGTTGGGAGCGACTGCGCGATGCCCTCGTCCACGCTGGAGCCGAAGAATCCTGGGCCCAATAGAGCGAGTCGAGTCGCTTTCCGCCGATTTTTGAGGCACAATGCGTGCGCCTGGGGAACAAATTTGACTCAAGGCGCATTGAGTACTCACCAGTACTTTTCGTGAAAGGAAAGCAGCCGAATGGCAACGGACTATGACGCACCGCGTAAGACGGACGATGAGATTTCAGCAGACTCGATCGAGGAGTTGAAAGCACGCCGTGCCGACAAGTCGTCGGGCGTGGTCGATGAGGATGAGGCGGAAGCCGCGGAGGGATTCGAGCTCCCGGGTGCCGACCTATCGGGTGAGGAGTTGAGTGTTCGCGTGCTGCCACCGCAGCAGGACGAATTCACATGCATGTCTTGCTTCTTGGTGCACCACCGCAGCCAGTTGGCTGAGTTTAAGAACGATCAATCCATTTGCTCGGAGTGCGCCGCCTAGGGGCGCTGCCTATGGTCACTCTCGACGTCCTGATCAGCACGACCTCGCCTGATGTGCCGATGCCCGCGTATGCCCACCCTGGCGACGCGGGCGCCGACATCACGACGCGCGTCGACGTGACGCTGGCGCCGGGCGAGAGGGCGACGGTGCCAACTGGCATCAGAGTTGCCCTTCCCGACGGTTTTGTCGCGCTTGTGCATCCCCGTTCAGGGCTTGCAGCGAGGCACGGTCTGACAATTGTGAACGCCCCTGGCACCGTAGATGCCGCCTACCGCGGCGAGATTGCGGTGACGCTCCTGAACACCGACGCAGCCAACGCAGTGACACTCTTCAAGGGCGATCGCATCGCGCAACTGGTGATTCAACGTGTTGAACGGGCGGCGTTCATCGCGGTAGATCACCTGCCCGGAACGCACCGTGGCGAGGGCGGCTTCGGGTCGACCGGCGGTAGCGGTTTCGACACCGGCGCCGCTACGTCGTAAGGTGCAGCGATGACACCCGCAATGGAAACCGCCACGCCGATTGCACAGGCACAGGCGCGCACGTACGCCCGAGTGGCGGGCCGCATCGTGTGGGTGCAGGTGGAACCATCCGATGCGCCCCCTCAGTTGACGGCTCGGATCGAGGACCGGTCGGGTCGCATGGACGCCGTCTTCCAAGGCCGGCGCGCCATTGCGGGTATCGAACCTGGGAGACGTGTAGTGCTTGAGGGGCGGATCTGTGAGGCATCTGCAGTGCCCCTGATGTACAACCCGCGTTACGAGCTCGTGGCAGGAGTATGAGCGAGCCCGCAGCGCGTGGCGCAAGGCTGTTAGGTGGCCAAGAATTCTCGTTCGCGGCGGCAATCGGTGGCCCGCGAGGATTCGTCGAGTCGATTCTGCCCGGTTTAGTTTTTGTGGTGGCCTATATTTCGGTGGGCGGTTTCAAAGTCCCCGTGATCGCGTCCGTCGTCGTCGTGGTCGCGATGGTCGTCGCGCGCCTCGTGCAACGCACTCCCGTCACTCAGGCGCTATCCGGGGTATTCGGGGTGGCGCTTGGCGCGGTGTGGGCATGGCGCGCCGGTGACGCTGGCGAGTACTTCCTGCCTGGGTTGTGGATTAATGCGGCATACCTGGCCGGCGTACTCGTCACAATGGTGATCGGCTGGCCCGTGGTGGGAGTGGCGGTGGGTGTGTTTCGCGGCATTGGTACGTCGTGGCGCCAAGATCGAGCCGTCCGACGCCGCATGCAGTGGGCCACGCTGGTGTTAGCCGCGACCTTTACGTTGCGCTTGCTCGTGCAGGTGCCGCTCTATTTGGCAGGAAATGTCACTGCGCTCGGGACGGCAAAGTTGGCGATGGGGGTTCCGCTGTTCGCGCTCAGTCTGTGGGTGATGTGGCTGCTGGTGGGGTCCGTAGGACGTCCGCCAGAGACTCCGGATCCGCCTCCGCAGACATGACGAACAGCAGTTCGTCCCGCGCCTCGAGGGTGTCCTCAGGGCTAGGCGAAATGGTGCGGTCAGACCGCATGATGCACGACAAAATGATCTCGCTGGGCCACTGAATCTCTCCCACCAAGGCGCCGACCACGGGCGACGTTGCCGGCAGCGTGACCTCCACGATTGACGCGCCGGACTGGTGAAACGTGAACACCTTCACCAGGTCGCCCACTGCTACGGCCTCCTCGACCATCGCGGTCATGATGCGCGGGGTCGATACCGCCACGTCGACACCCCATTGCGAGTCGTACATCCATTCGTTGCGAGGGTTGTTGACTCGCGCGACGGTGCGCGGGACCGCAAATTCTGTCTTGGCTAAAAAAGAGATTACTAGGTTGGCTTTGTCGTCTCCGGTGGCCGCCACCACGACGTCCATGGTCTCGACTGCGGCCTCGCGCAGTGCAGTAAGTTCGCACGCGTCGGCGAGCATCCACTCAGCCTCGGCGACCTGCGCGACGCGCATGGAGCTGGGGGAGTTGTCCATCAGTAGAACTTCGTGCCCGTGATCGAGCAGGTCGCGCGCAATCGAGCGACCCACGGAGCCTGCGCCTGCGATAAGGACCTTCACGACTTCACCGCCCTTGGTCGGGAAAGAATATGTTCCGCGTCCCGCGCTACGGAGTTGGGAACCACGAAGTACACCTCATCGCCCGACTGGAGTAGCGAGTCGGCGTCCGGCAACGTGGCATCGCCAAAGCGGACCACGTAGGCGATGCGGCACCCCGACACAGCCTCAATGCCCGCGAGCGCGTGCCCCACCCAAGTTCGGTGTGGTGAAAGTCTGCGAATAGACACCCCGGCGGTGGAGTCAACAAACACCGCGTCGGCCACCCCCGGTAGTAGGCGTGACACGATCTGTGACGTGGTCCACGGCACAGGAGCTACGGTCGGGATCCCCAGCCGGCGGTACACGTCTGCTCGGCCAGAGTCCGAGATGCGGGCGACGACGTTCTCAACTCCGTACGTCTCACGGACCACGCGGGCCGCAAGGATGTTCGAGTTGTCGCCATCTGAGACAGCGGCGAAAGCGTAGGCGTCCTCGACCCCTGCGGACACGAGCGTCTCGCGGTCGAAGCCGATGCCGGTAATCTTCTGGCCTTGGAACGATGAGGGGAGTCGGCGGAAGGCGTCGCCGGTGCGGTCGATGACGGCGACGGAGTGACCGCGGGCCTCAAATTCTTCCGCTAACGATGCTCCGGTTCGGCCGCAACCCATGATGACGATGTGCACGAGAACCCACGGTATACCCGATGAGCCTAGGATAGTGCGACGTGCGACAGTTTCTGGGAAGGCTCAAGGGGATCGTCTTCGGACGACCCGTCGCGACGGACCGCGCGCGGCCTACTATTCTGCGTACTCGCCTCGCGTTACCCGTGTTTGGCGCAGGTATCGTCTCCGCCGTGGCTTACGCTCCGGACGCGGTGCTCGACGCCTTGCGACGTGGCAGCCAGCAGGGTGCGATGCTCACCATGGCGATCGGCGTTCTCGCGATCTTGCTGTTGTTGGGCTTCGCGTATCGCTCCAACGTGCACGAGCGCCCAGACGAGCGGGGCGACTACGGCCTGGTGAGGGACAAGCTTGGCGCTCAGGCGGGTGTGCTCACCGGCGCCGCGTTGCTGGTGGACTACATCTTCACCGTCGCGGTATCGGTGGCGGCCCTCGCCCACTTCCTGCGTTACGTGATGCCCTGGGCCAACGACTGGCACACGGTAATCGCCGTAGGGGCCATCGCGGTGATGACGCTCGCCGCCTTACGAGGCGTGACTGAACGAGCACGCATTCTGCTGTTGGTGTTTTTCGGCTTCATTGCGGTGATCGCGCTGGTCGTGACATTCGGGATCGAACGTCACACCGACTCCGTACTCCAACCCATTGCATCCGACGCGCCTACCACCATGACTGTGCTGTTCGCCTATGCCGGAGCCATCGCATCGGGCGCTGTCATGGTGACCGGAATCGAGCACTTGGCCTCCGCGGGGCCATATCACGCCGAGCCGCGAGGCATGAGGACCGGGCGCACCCTGCTGATCGCGGTTGTGCTCGCGGGCGCCGCCTTCTTCGGCGTGTCCTGGCTGGTGTGGTCGTACCGGGTGACCGGTTGGACCGAGGGCCCAGTATTACTGCAGGCTGCTCAACGGGCATTCGGCGCCACGTGGGTGCTGTGGATTGTCGCTTTGGCTGCCGTAGCGATTCTGTATGCCGCAGCATCGGCCGTGTTCAAGCGGTTTGCGAATCTCACCTCGCTCCTGGCACGTGACTCCTACCTGCCGCGACAGTTGGCGACCCGCAACGATCGACTGGTCTTTCGGGGAAGCGTGCTCCTCGTCGGCGTGCTGTCCGCAATACTCGTAGTCGCCGTCGATGCCCGCCTCGACCAGCTCATCCACATGTATGTGATCGGGGTTTTCACGTCGATCGTGCTGAGCCAGATTGCCATGGTGCGGCTATTTGGGGTCAAGCTCGCGTTGGCGCCCGTTGGCGCGGCACGGACGCGCATGGCGCTCACTCGGGTGTTGCACCTGGTTGCCGCAATAGTCGCGGCTAGCGTGCTTGCTGTGGTGGCAATCTTTAACTTCCTGAACGGGGCATGGGTCGCGCTCGCGATGATTGTCGTGGTGGTGGTGATGATGCGAGGCATCGAGCGGCACTATCGCGACGTCGCAACGGAACTCAAAATCGCCTTCGGCGACCACACGTCTGCGCTGCCGAGCGCTACCCACGGCATCGTGCTCATCACCCAGTTGAACCGACCGGCGTTGCGCACCCTCTCGTACGCCAAGGCGGCACGGCACTCGTCGCTGGAAGCAGTCTCGGTTCGGGTCGAGGCGCTGGCTGCGACTAGTCTTCAAGATGACTGGGGGAAACTGACCGCGGGCGTTCCGCTCGTGATTTTGGACTCTCCATACCGCGACATCATGGGTCCGGTGCTGGAATATGTGCGCTCTATTCACCGCGACAGCCCGCGCGACGTCGTGGTGGTTTATGTGCCCGAACTCGTCGTGGGCCGGTGGTGGGAGCAATTCCTGCACAACCGGTCGACTGTGAGACTGCGGTCGCAGCTTCTGCACATGCGCGGCGTGGTCGTGGCCGCAGTACCCTGGCACCTTGAATCAGCGCGAAGTGCGCGCGACGAAGCCGGCACCGGCAAGAAACGAGATCTCACGTGAGCACAGTCCGCCTGACTATTGGCAGCCCCGCCCACGGCGGACACTGCGTCGCCAGGCACGATGGCAGAGTGATCTTTGTACGCCATACGCTCCCCGGAGAGGTGGTCGAGGCCACGCTTACCGAGTCCGAGCCAGACGCGTCCTTCTGGCGGGCCGATGCGGTCCAGATTTTGGAGCCATCTCCAGATCGCGTCGAGTCAGTGTGGCCCGAGGCGGGCCCTGGCGGAGTGGGCGGGGGAGAGCTCGCGCACGTCGCGCTGGGGGCGCAGCGCGAGTGGAAGCTTGCCGTGATGCAGGAATCGTTTGAACGATTCGCACACCAGGCGTTCGCTGGAGCCGTAAATGCTGCTCCCAGCGATGACGAGCGTGGGGGACTCGCGTGGCGCACGCGAGTGGGCGCGGTGGCCGACGTCGAGGGGCGCGCCGCTATGCACCTCTTCCGATCAAAATCGGTCGCGACCCTGGAGTCGATGCCGCTCGCGGTTCCGGCCGCAAGTGAGGCGCTGCTGGGTCAGCGGTTCCCCGGGGGCAGCGCCGTGCAGGTCGTGGTGCCCGCCGATGGTGAGGCACGCGTGCTCGTCGACGGCGTGCGCTGGAACGGCGGGAGGCGGGACAAGCGAGACAACGCTCCCGCGAGCGTGACCGAGCGGGTCGAGGTCGACGGCCAGACGTATGAGTATCGCGTCGCCACCGGTGGGTTTTGGCAGGTGCACACAGACGCACCCGCGACGATGATCCGTGAGGTACTCCGCCGTGTGGGCGATGCGCCAGCGGTATGGGACCTCTACGCCGGGGCAGGGTTGTTTTCGGTCGCGCTTGCAGCCGCCGGTAAGAGGGTGATGAGTGTCGAGGCGGATGCTACTGCGAGTAAGAACGCGCGGCGTAACCTGCATCACTTTGAGGCAGCGACGGTATTGAACGGCGATGTCCGCAAGACGGTTGCAGCAGCCGTGACGGATTCCGCACTCGCGCTGGGCGCCGACGCGGTAGTGGTGCTTGACCCGCCGCGGTCTGGGGCCGGCGGCGCGACTGTGGAACGCATCGTCGCCTTGAACGCGGCCCGGATCGTCTACGTCGCCTGCGACCCTGTGGCCTTGGCCCGCGACACCGCGTTGCTTGCGGAGCGAGGCTATAAGCTGACGGATGCATCGGCGTTCGATTTCTTCCCTATGACCCACCACGTCGAGGCGATCGCTACCTTCGTACGGGCCTAGTCCTCCGCGAAAATCGCAGGTTCCATCCCGATAGGATGGCATGCAGCGATCTACTGGAGGAAAATATGAGCAAGAACACACTTGGAGCTAAGGCCACGCTGGACGTGGAGGGGAAGTCCTACGAGATTTATCGGCTCAACGCTGTACCTGGGCTCGAAAGGCTTCCCTACTCGCTCAAGGTTCTTGCCGAGGCGCTGCTACGCACCGAGGACGGTGCGAACATCACCGCCGAGCACGTGTTGGCTCTTGCCGAGTGGGATCCGCAGGCGGAACCCAACACTGAGATTCAGTTCACGCCCGCACGCGTCGTGATGCAGGACTTTACGGGGGTTCCCTGTGTGGTGGACCTCGCCACGATGCGCGAGGCCGTTGCCGAGCTAGGCGGCGACCCCACTGTCATCAACCCGCTTGCATCGGCCGAGATGGTCATCGACCACTCCGTCGTGATCGACTTCTTTGGTCGCAAGGATGCGCTACAGCTCAACACCGACATGGAATACGAGCGCAACCGCGAGCGCTACCAGTTCCTGCGTTGGGGTCAGACGGCGTTCGACAACTTTAAGGTGGTCCCCCCGGGAACCGGCATCGTCCACCAGGTCAACCTGGAGTACCTTGCGCGCGGTGTCATGACGACCGAGGTCGACGGGCCAGATGGGTCAAAGATCGCGCTCGCATATCCCGACTCTTGTGTGGGCACCGACTCCCACACCACCATGATCAATGGCCTCGGAGTGCTCGGCTGGGGAGTGGGCGGAATCGAGGCAGAGGCGGCCATGCTGGGTCAGCCTGTCTCAATGCTCATTCCCAAAGTAGTGGGCTTCAAGCTCAGTGGCCAGATCCCTGCCGGAGCGACTGCCACCGACGTCGTGTTGACCATTACGCAGATGTTGCGCGAGCATGGTGTGGTCAGCAAGTTTGTGGAGTTCTACGGCGAAGGCGTAGGCGCTGTTCCGCTCGCCAACCGGGCCACCATCGGCAACATGTCCCCTGAGTTCGGCTCCACCGCCGCTATGTTCCCCATTGACGGGGTCACGATCGACTACTTGCGGCTCACAGGACGCTCTGCCGAGCAGGTCGCACTCGTCGAGGCGTACGCCAAGGAGCAGGGGATGTGGCACGACCCCTCCGCGGACGGCTACGTCGAACCCGTGTTCTCCGAGTACTTGGAGTTAGACCTGAGCACCGTGGTGCCTTCTATCGCCGGCCCAAAGCGTCCGCAGGACCGCATCGAACTCACCCAAGCGAAGAATTCTTTCGGTCACGCAATCCTTAATTACGCGAAGCACGAGGCTCAGGAGACGCACGGCCTCGACGAGTCCGTAGAGGAGACCTTCCCGGCGTCCGATCCCATCGCGGCGGAGGCCCACGCGGGCGACGCACCGGATCCCCACGCTGCCCCGCTGGGTAAGTCCGCGGATCGCCCCAGCAAGCGTGTGCCGCTCACCATGGCGGATGGAACCGAGACTGAACTCGATCACGGCGCGGTGGTGATTGCGTCGATCACGTCGTGCACCAATACGTCTAACCCTTCGGTGATGCTCGCGGCGGCACTCCTGGCCCGCAACGCCAACCGCAAGGGCTTGAACGTGAAGCCCTGGGTCAAAACGTCGATGGCGCCCGGATCCAAGGTCGTGACCGACTACTACGAGAAGGCCGGGCTGTGGCCGGACCTCGAAGCCCTCGGCTATCACCTCGTGGGCTACGGGTGCACCACGTGCATCGGTAACTCTGGCCCGCTGCCAGCTGAGGTATCCGCTGCAGTCAACGAGCACGACCTAGCCGTCGTGTCTGTTCTTTCCGGCAACCGCAACTTCGAGGGTCGAATCAACCCCGACGTCAAGATGAACTATCTCGCGTCGCCTCCCCTCGTCATCGCATACGCGTTGGCAGGCACGATGGACTTTGACTTCGAGACCGAAACGCTCGGCCAAGACAACGATGGCCACGATGTGTACCTGCGCGACATCTGGCCTGACCCGGTCGAGGTAGAGCAAATCGTCAGCTCGTCTATCACCAAAGAGATGTTCGACAAAGACTACGCGGACGTCTTCGCTGGTGACGAGCGATGGCAGACGCTACCCACGCCCGATGGCAAGACCTTCGAGTGGGAGGAAGACAGCACTTACGTGCGCAAGCCTCCGTACTTTGAGGGCATGTCGATGGAGCCTGCACGGGTCGAGGATATATCCGGCGCGCGGGTGCTGGCGCTGCTTGGTGATTCGGTCACCACCGACCACATCTCGCCCGCGGGTGCCATCAAGGCCGATAGCCCCGCAGGACGATACCTTGACGCCAACGGCGTGGAACGCAAAAACTTCAACTCGTACGGCTCGCGTCGGGGCAACCACGAGGTGATGATCCGCGGCACGTTCGCGAATATCAGACTGCGAAACTTGCTCCTCGCGGACAAGAACGACGGCGCGGGGGTCGAGGGCGGGTTCACGCTCAACCTGCTTACGGGTGAGCAGGACACGATTTACGATGCGGCACAGGCTTACGCGCATGAGTCGGTTCCTTTGGTCGTGTTGGCCGGCAAGGAATACGGGTCCGGGTCATCGCGAGATTGGGCGGCCAAGGGAACCAGCTTGCTGGGCGTACGTGCGGTGATCACCGAGAGCTTCGAACGGATTCACCGATCAAACCTGATCGGGATGGGTGTGTTGCCGCTGCAGTACCCTGTGGGCGAATCAGCACAATCGTTGGGGCTCGACGGCACCGAGACGTTCGACATCTCGGGCGTAAGTGCCATGAGCGACGGTGCACATCCCCGCGATGTGCCCGTGACGGCCACCAAGGCCGATGGCTCCGTGGTCGAGTTTGACGCCGTCGTGCGCATCGACACTCCGGGCGAAGCCGACTACTTCCGCAACGGTGGCATCCTGCAGTATGTGTTGCGGTC
>Ga0314772_1000221_pt1 | contig 32544 bp, 29 predicted proteins | sample MetaGCBIW2018_FD_204520 | JGI IMG/M metagenome (GOLD analysis project Ga0314772, IMG submission 204520) | Cryopeg brine microbial communities from Beaufort Sea near Barrow, Alaska, United States - CBIW 2018 | ecosystem: Environmental > Aquatic > Marine > Coastal | place: USA: Alaska | collected... | reverse complement strand
CCCCAGGCGCCCCAGGTGGCGTCCCGACTAGGCCGCGTCGCCCGTAGCCCTGACCCCCAGGCGCCCCAGGTGGTCGTTCGAGAACATTCCGGTGGGGTCGAGCCGCTCGAATAGCTCGCGTGCGTCCAGCAGCCGGGGAGTGACGCGCTCGATCGCCTCCGCATCGAACAGGTGAAGCTTGCCCCAATGCGGACGCGCCGCAAACGGCGCGAGCGCTGCCTCGATGAGCGGAAGTATCGCGCGCACGCGGGTGGGGGTGTTGCGCCACGTGAAGTGGATGCCAAGTGCCTCGCGCTCGTAAGCACCGCTCAGCCACAGTTCATCCCTGGCGACGGTCCGCAGCTCTGTCACCAAAAGGTGCGGCGCGATCGCCGATGCGTGGGTACGGACGGCGGCCAGGGCATCGGCCGCATTCGAGCGCGCCACAAAGTATTCCGTCTGAATCTCGTCGCCATTGCTCGGAGTGTTGTCGAACCGGAAATGTGGCAGGCGGTCCAGCCACCGGCCCTCGGTGCCGAGCTGCTCGGTCAGTGCCGCGGGGTCCCCGTCCACGAGAATTGTGGGCGTCGTGAGCCGCGTGGCCCCTTGCCAATCGTCGGGAACCGCGAGGTCGCCTGCGTTCAGGCGCGACTTTACCCACACCTGCTCGAGCGTGTCCTCGTCCCACGCGGTGAACACGCTGACCGAATACGCCGCTGACACGATGCCGTCCACGTCGCCAAGTAACGTGTCCCAAGGCAACCCCGTGAAGATGTCCTGGCGCATCGCGAAGCTAGGCTGAATGTCAAGCGTCACGCGCGTGACGATGCCGTACGCGCCGAGTCCCACCACGAGCCCCGCGAAGTCCGGATCACCGCGACGCACGCTGACGATGCGCGCGCTCGCGTCCACATACTCAAGGGCGGCGACCGCGGTGGCAAGAGAACCGTTCGCGACGCCAGAACCGTGAGTACCGGTGGCGATCGCGCCTGCCACGGAGATGTGGGGGAGCGAGCCCAGGTTGTGCAGCGCGTAGCCCCGGCCCTCGAGCCACCTCGCTAGCGCGCCGTAGGACGTCCCGGCGCCCACCGTCACCGTCATGGCATCCTGGTCGAGGACCGGGTCCGGTGCGATGCCCGTCACGGTGACGAGAGTGTCGCGGGTGTCCGCGAGGTCGGTGAACGAGTGCCGCGTGCCCAGAGCGCGTACCCGGGTTCCGGCGGCGCCCGCGTGGCGCACTGCGCCGCGCACCTCGTCGACAGACTTCGCCTCGACGAGGTCTGAGGCTACAAAATGATGGGTTCCCGCCCACGTGCTGCCGGCATCGTGCATGTCTGCCTCCCGTTGACGGTCACCGTGTGCTTAGGCACCCGTCGGCGACGCGTACCCTTAATAAGTGAGAACTGAAGCCGACGTTATCGTTATTGGTGCGGGTCCGGGGGGTTCCGCAGCATCTTATTACTTGGCACAAGAGGGTTTCGACGTGATTACCCTCGAGAAGTCATATTTTCCGCGTGAGAAGGTCTGCGGCGACGGGCTTACGCCCCGAGCCGTTCGCGAACTGCAACTGATCGGCTTAGAGACCCCCCGCGAGGACGGCTGGATTCCCAGCAAGGGACTGCGCATGGTGGGCGGTGGACACCGCCTCGAGTTCCCGTGGCACGACCTGGAGTCCTTCCCCGACTACGGCCTGAGCCTGCCGCGTGCCTCGTTCGACCACAAGCTTGCCCTGCACGCGCGCGCTGGAGGTGCAGACGTCCGTGAGGGCTGGTTTGTCACCGGCTCAACGCGTGACGAACGCACCGGTCGCGTCACCGGCGTCACCGCGAAGCGCACGGACGCGAATGGCCGCAAGGTAGGCGACGAGGTGACTTACACCGCGCCATTGGTGATCGCCGCGGACGGAGTGAGCGCACGCATCGCGCTGGGAATGGGGATCGAACGCAAGAAGAACCGCCCCATCGGCGTCGCAGTGCGCACGTATTACGAGACCCCCCGTCACTCAGAGGAGTGGATGGAGGGCCACCTCGAGATCTGGGACGGGGAGCGCGGCAAGTCCAAGTTGCTCCCCGGCTACGGCTGGATTTTCCCGCTCGGCGACGGCACGGCGAATGTGGGGCTCGGAACGCTGAGCGCCAACGGCACGCCACCCAAGCTGGACCACCGCGCGCTCATGGCGGACTGGCTGGAGCACTCGGCAGCGGACTGGGAGTTTGGCAATCAGATCGGAGAGATCAAGGGCGCCGCCATTCCCATGGCCTTCAACCGCCAGCCGCACTACGTCCCCGGCATGATGCTTGTGGGTGACTCGGGCGGCATGGTGAACCCGTTCAACGGCGAGGGTATTGCGTACGCGATGCAGGCCGCGCGCCGTGCCACCGAGGCGGCCGTCGCATCGCGCGCAGCGACCTCGGCCGATGCCGCGGAGGCCGCGTTAGCCTCGTACGCCCGGATGATGAAAGACGACTTGGGTGGGTACTACTCGCTAGGTAGGGTGTTCACAAAGCTCGTGGACCACCCGTCGGTGATGCGCATCTGTACTAAGTACGGGCTAGCAAGTCCGCTGGTCATGGAATTTACTTCTAGACTGCTAGCAGATGTCTATGAGCCGCGCGGAGGCAATTGGGCCGACAAATTGCTGTCGGCTCTCAATAAAGTTGCCCCGGCGGCTTAAACACGTGCCCAGTAGTGGTGTGGATCGAGTGGAAGTCCAGAAAGGAAGCGCGAAGTGAATCCTTACGTGCCGATCGTTGTGATGATCACCATTGCCGCACTCATGGCCCTTGGCGGGGTTTTCATCAGCTCAGTACTGGGCCCCAAGCGCTACAACTCAGCCAAGCTTGATCGTTACGAGTCTGGACTGCAGCCCACCCCGGGCGCGATCGGTGGCGGACGGATCCCGATCAAGTACTACTTGGTCGCGATGACCTTCATCATTTTCGATATCGAAGTGGTGTTCCTTTACCCGTGGGCCATCGCTCACGAGGCCCTCGGCTGGTTCGGTCTGATCGCCATCATGACCTTCCTGTTCCTCATCACGATCCCGTTCGTGTATGAGTGGCGCCGCGGCGGATTCGAGTGGGAGTAAACAATGGGACTTGAAGAAAACGCACCTCCGTTCATGCTCGGAGGAGTAGAAGACTTTCTGGGCTACATGCGTGCCGGATCGCTTTGGCCCGCGACGTTCGGACTCGCGTGCTGCGCGATCGAGATGATGGCAACAGGTACCCCTCGCTTCGACATTGCGCGCCTGGGCTCTGAGGTGTTCCGCGGATCGCCGCGCCAGGCCGACATGATGCTGGTCGCTGGACGCGTATCCAACAAGATGGCACCCATCCTGCGCCAGGTCTACGACCAGATGGCCGAGCCCAAGTGGGTGATTGCCATGGGCGTCTGCGCGTCCTCCGGTGGGATGTTTAATAACTACGCGATCGTGCAGGGCGTCGATCACGTAGTCCCCGTCGACATCTACCTTCCCGGTTGTCCGCCGCGGCCGGAGATGCTCCTTAACGCGTTGCTCGAACTTCAGACCCAGATCCGCAATACCCCGCTGGGCGCCAACCGCAAGAAGATAGCCGCAGCGGCCGAGCAGGCTGCGCTCACGGCGACGCCCACCTCGGACATGAAGGGACTGCTTCGTTGAGTGACAAGGCGGGCAAAGACAAGGCGGGCAAGGACAAAGTTTTGGAGAAGTCTCCCGTCGAGACTGCGCCCCTGGAGCCGGGGTCCCAATCGACCCACATGGACCTTGCGTCGGCGACACCCGATCCCGAAGGCCGCGCTCCGATCACGCTCATCAACGTGCGTGAGGGGATGTTCTCCGGTGCGGGTGACACGTCCGGTTTTGGGGGGCTTGTCCAGGCAGTTCAGATGCCGGGTAAGTCTGAGCGCCCCTACGGCGAGTGGTTCGACGCAGTGGTGGACATCCTCGAGGAATTGCTCGGCGATGACGCCCAGGACGCCTTTGAGTACGTCGTTGTGGACCGTGGCGAGCTCACCATTTACGTGGCGCGCGACCACCTGCTGACCCTGATGACGCATCTGCGCGACGATCAGGACCTGCGCTTCGAGTTTTGCCTCGGAGTCTCGGGGGTCCACTACCCGGACGACACGCGCCGTGAGCTTCATGCGGTTTACCCCATGCACTCCATCACGCACAACCGCCACGTTCGCATCGAGGTAGCGGTGAGCGAGGACGACCCGCACATTCCTTCGATCACGAGCGTGTACCCAGCGAACAACTGGCACGAGCGCGAGACCTGGGACTTCTTTGGCATCATCTTCGACGGACACCCGTCACTGGCCCGGATCGAAATGCCCGACGACTGGCAGGGCCACCCGCAGCGTAAGGACTACCCGCTAGGCGGCATTCCGGTCGAATATAAGGGCGCAACCATCCCATCACCCGACACGCGGAGGCAGTACTGATGAGCCCGCAGACCTTCACCACCAACGCCACCGGCGCGTTCGCTTCCGACGACGACGCACCCGAGTACACCGCGTACGGGCAGGATTGGTCGGAGATCGCGGAGGAGGCCAAGCGGCTCGGCCAGCAGCGCATCGTCGTGAACATGGGCCCGCAGCACCCGTCCACCCACGGGGTGCTACGAGTAATGCTCGAGATCGAAGGCGAGACGGTCACCGAAGCCCGCGCCGGCATCGGCTTCCTGCACACCGGTATCGAGAAGAACATGGAGTACCGCACGTGGACCCAGGGCGTGACGTTCTGCACGCGCATGGACTACGTGCAGTCGATGTTCCAGGAGGTCGTTTACTGCCTGGGAATTGAGAAGTTACTGGGCATCACTGACGACATTCCCGAGCGTGCCAACGTGTTGCGCGTGCTCATGATGGAGCTCACCCGCATTGGTTCACACCTGGTCGCCATTGGCACCGGTGGGAACGAGATGGGCGCCACTACGGTGATGACCACGGCGTTTAATGCGCGCGAGGACACCTTCCGAATCATCGAGATGATCACCGGACTGCGCACCAACAACGCCTACATCCGCCCCGGGGGGGTCGTCATTGACGCCCCCGAGGGAACGGTCGACTACATTCGCACGCTATTGCCCGACATCAAGCAGCGCCTCGACGAGCTAGCGGACCTGCAGCTCGAGAACCCAATCTTCAAGCTTCGTCTCAAGGGCATCGCGAACCTGAACCTGTCGTCCGCCATGGCGCTCGGCGTCACGGGCCCGATGCTGCGCTCGGCTGGCCTGCCATATGACATGCGCAAGACCAACCCTTACTGCGGCTACGAAACCTACGACTTCCAGGTACCGACCTCCACGGACGAAGACGCATATTCGCGCGTGGTGCTTCGCATGGAGGAGTGCTACGAGTCGCTCAAGTTGATCGCGCAGTGCTGTGACCGCCTAGATGCCATGGAAGGCCAGCCCGTGATGGTGGCGGACAAGAAGATCGCGTGGCCCGCGCAACTCGCGCTGGGCCCCGACGGCCAGGGCAACTCGCTCGAGCACATTAAGCACATCATGGGCCAGTCGATGGAAGCGCTGATCCACCACTTTAAGTTGGTGACCGAGGGATTCCCCGTGCCCGCAGGGCAGGTCTATCAGCAGGTAGAGGGGCCCAAGGGCGTGCTGGGCGTGCACCTTGTGAGCGACGGCGGCACCAAGCCGTGGCGCGCCCACTTCCGCGACCCAGGCTTCAACCACCTGCAGGCACTGTCAATTCTGTGTCAGGGAGGACAGGTGGCCGATGTGGTGGTCGCCATCGCGACCATGGACTTCGTACTGGGAGGCGTCGACCGATGACCTACGACGAGCAGACCCTTGAGGGGCTGAACAAAGACGCTGCTGAGATCATCGCGCGCTACCCCGTCAAGCGCTCCGCGCTGCTGCCGCTGCTGCACCTGGTGCAGTCGGTGGACGGATTTGTGAGCCCCGACGGCATCGCGTTCTGCGGCCGCCAGGTTGAGCTGACGTTGGCTGAGGTCAGCGCCGTCGCCACGTTCTACACTCAGTACAAGCGCCGCCCGAACGGCGAGTTTGCGGTGGGCGTGTGTACCAATACCCTCTGCGCGATCATGGGTGGAGACGAGATCTACCGCACCGTGTCGGAGCGCCTCGGGGTCGGCCATGACGAGACCACCGCGGACGGCAAGATCACCCTGGAGCACATCGAGTGCAATGCAGCCTGTGACTACGCGCCCGTGATGATGATTAACTGGGAGTTCTTTGACGACCAGACGCCCCAGAGCGCACTTAACTTAATTGATGACATTCTCGCGGGTAGGGCGGTCACGCCCACCCGTGGGGCCAACACCGTGGCATCGTTCAAGGAGACTTCGCGAGTGCTCGCCGGCTTCCCGGACGGACGTGCCGACGAGGACCAAGGCATTGGCGAGCCGTCTCTGGCGGGCCTCAATGTGTCGAGGGACCAGGGTTGGACGGAAAACCAGAGCTGGAAGGAGGCGGGCAAATGACCGACCTCACCCCCGTCCTGAGCGCCACGTGGGGCGCCGAGAAGTCATGGACGTTAGATACCTACACGAACCACGGCGGCTACTCAGGGCTCAAGAAGGCTCTGGCGATGGAGCCGGGCGACATCATCACTGCGGTGAAGGACTCCGGTCTGCGCGGCCGCGGCGGTGCTGGATTCCCGACCGGCATGAAGTGGGGCTTCCTTCCTCCAGACGACGGCGGCCCGCGCTATCTCGTGGTGAACGCCGATGAGTCCGAGCCAGGCACGTGCAAAGACACTCCGACGATGCTGTACTCGCCGCACACGCTGATTGAAGGCGTCGTCATCACTTCGTTCGCGATCGGCTGTAGCCATGCATTCATTTACGTGCGCGGTGAGATTATCCACGTCTATCGACGCCTGATGAAGGCGGTCGAAGAGGCGTACGCGGCGGGACACCTTGGTAAGAACATCCACGGCACGGGCTATGACCTCGAGGTGACAATTCACGCCGGCGCGGGGGCATATATCTGTGGTGAGGAGACGGCGCTGCTCGACTCGCTTGAGGGACGCCGCGGCCAACCGCGCCTCAAGCCGCCGTTCCCGGCCGTTGCAGGCCTGTACGCGCGGCCCACCGTCGTCAATAACGTCGAGTCGATCGCGTCCGTACCGGCAATCATCGACCGCGGCGTTGACTGGTTCACGTCGATGGGCACAGAGCGATCCAAGGGCATGGGCTTTTTCTCGCTGTCGGGTCACGTCAAGAACCCTGGTCAGTACGAGGCGCCACTTGGCATCACGTTGCGCGAGCTGCTTGAGATGGCGGGCGGCATGCGTGAGGGGCACCAGCTCAAGTTCTGGACTCCGGGCGGGTCGTCGACCCCGATCTTTACGGACGCCCACCTCGACACCCCGTTGGACTACGAGTCTGTGGGGGCCGCTGGCTCGATGCTCGGCACGCGTGCGCTGCAGATCTTCGACGAGACCACGTGCGTGGTGCGCGCCGTGATGCGCTGGACCGAGTTCTATAGGCACGAGTCTTGTGGCAAGTGCACCCCCTGCCGTGAAGGCACGTACTGGCTCGAGCTGATTCTTAAGCGCCTCGAGGCCGGAATCGGTACCCAGGCTGACATTCAGCAGCTGCTCGACACCTGCGAATCGATTCTGGGTCGCGCGTTTTGCGCGCTAGGCGACGGCGCCACGTCCTGCGTTACCTCCTCTGTTCAGCTGTTCAAGGACGAGTACGACGCCCACGTCACGCAGGGCTGCTGCCCATTCGACCACTCCGCATCGGCACTCTTCACGTATGAGGACGAGTCCGATGCGCCCGCTATCGAGGAGGCACGGGTATGACCGCCACTGCGGACAGGTCACAAGCCGTGGCCGTCGAGACTGTCACGATGTCGATCGACGGTATTGAAGTGACCGTCCCCAAGGACACGCTCATCATTCGTGCGGCCGAGCAGGCCGGCATTGAAATTCCTCGCTTTTGCGACCATCCCGCACTGAAGCCCGTAGCGGCTTGCCGCCAGTGCCTGGTCGACGTGGCCGCACCGGACCGTGAAGGTAACGTTCGCGCGTTCCCCAAGCCGCAGCCATCGTGCGCCATGACGGTTATGGACGGCATGGTGGTGAACACGCAGAATACCTCTGAGGTAGCCGAGCGCGCCCAGAAGGGCGTGATGGAGCTACTGCTCATCAACCACCCGCTGGACTGCCCCACGTGTGACAAGGGCGGCGAGTGCCCGCTGCAGAACCAGGCGCTCAGCGCGGGTTACGGTGAATCGAAGTTCGTGGATGCTAAGCGTGTGTTTGAGAAGCCGCTGGCGCTGTCGAGCGAGATCCTGCTTGACCGCGAGCGTTGCATCATGTGTCAGCGCTGCACGCGTTTCTCATCGGAGATCGCGGGAGACCCGTTCATCGACCTGCAGGAGCGGGGTGCGATGCAACAGATCGGCACCTTCGACGAGGACATCCTTGGCTTCGATGGCTATGGACCTGTAGGCGTCGCCGCGGAGGACGAGTCCGGCAAGGCGTTCAGCTCGTATTACTCAGGCAACACCGTTCAGATCTGCCCCGTAGGCGCGCTGACTTCAGCCGCCTACCGCTTCCGGTCGCGGCCGTTCGACCTGGTCTCCAGTCCGAGCATTTCCGAGCATGACAGTTCGGGCAGCGCGATCCGCGTCGATCACCGCCATGACACCGTGATGCGCCGTTTGGCTGACCTCGACCCCGTGGTGAACGAGGATTGGATCACGGATAAGGACCGCTTCGCGTTTAAGTGGCAGAATCTCGACGACCGGCTCACCAAGCCCCTCATGCGCGACGAGCAGGGCACGCTGGTTGAGGTCCCATGGCCCGATGCCATCGCCGCGGTGGCGGCCGGCCTCGCCAAGGCGACCCGCGACGAGGACGCCAAGGGCGCCGCAGTTCTGCCCGGTGGCCGCGTCACTCTCGAGGACGCCTACGCGTACGGAAAGTTTGCACGCGTGGTGCTGGGGACCAACGACGTCGACGTCCGCAGCCGCATCGCCAGCGAAGAGGAGCAGGCGTTCCTTGGTGCACACGTGGCCGGAACCGGCCTAGGTGTCACGTTCGCCGACCTCGAGAAGGCGCCCAGCGTGCTGATGCTGGGCTTCGAGCCGGAGGACGAGGGCGGCGTGGTGTTCCTACGCCTGTACAAGTCTGCGGCGACGCAGCAGGTCTTTACCGTCGCCCCGATGCTCTCTTCCGGAGCCAGCAAGCTTGGCGCGACGTTGGTTCCCACAGCTCCTGGCGCCGAGTCCGCGGCGCTTGCCGGGCTCGACAAGGCGGTCATCGAGGCACTCAGCGAGTCGGGTGCCGTCATCATCGTCGGCGAGCGCGCGGCGGGTGCCCCGGGTGCCCTCACGCAGGCGCTCAAACTTTCGGCACGCACCGGCGCTCGCATTGCTTGGATCCCTCGCCGTGCCGGCGAGCGGGGCGCGGTCGAGGCGGGTGCTCTTCCGGGGCTGTTGCCCGGCGGGCATGATGCGAGCTCCGCAGCTGCTCGCGCGACGGTTGCTACGGCCTGGGGTGTCGAGGATCTACCAGTCACCCGCGGCCGCGACGCCGCGGCGATCATCTCAGCAGCGGCGGCCAACCGGCTCGACGCGCTCGTCGTGGGGGGTGTCAGCCCATCCGACCTCGCGGGCGACATCCTCAAGGCGCTTGAGAACACCCCGTTCGTGGTGAGCCTCGAGGTTCGCCGTTCCGAGGTATCCGACTACGCCGACGTGGTGCTCCCGGTGGCCCCGCCCACTGAGAAGTCCGGCACATACATGAACTGGGAGGGGCGCCTGCGCGGCTTTGCTACGGCCATCCAGACCGACGCGCTTCCCGACTACCGCGTGCTGGAACTCATCGCCCGCGAAATGGGCGTCGACCTCGGCACCCGCTCGGTTACCACCATCAATGCGGAATTGGCCGGGCTCGGCGCGCCCGCAGCATCGGCCCGTCTTAAGGCACCCGCTGTTAAGACCCCCGCTAAGAAGGCCGCCAAGAAGGGTGCCGACATCGTGCTCGCCTCTTGGCACCAACTCGTGGACGAGGGCGCTTTGCAGGATGGCGAGCCTTACCTCGCGGGGACCGGCCGGATCGCCGTGGCTCGTCTGTCGCAGGCAACGGCCGATGCGCTGGGCGCCGCGGGCGGCATGGTCACGCTGATGGGTCGCTCGCGTCACTCGCTCGAGCTCCCCGTGGTCGTCACCGATATGGTGGATGGCGTGGTGTGGGTACCAACCAAGTCCCCAGGTTCCTGGGTCGCTCGCGACCTCGGCCTCGAGCCCGGGGATTCCATCACGGTAAAGGGTGGCGTGTGATGACCGGCATGAATCTGCTGTCAACCGTGGTTGATCCGACTTCGGAGCAGGCCGCCTTCGCGGCGGACTCGTTGTGGACGGTCATCGTCAAGGCGGTGCTGGTCCTGGTCTTCCTCCTGGTCTCGGTACTGTTCGCCGTGTGGTTCGAGCGCCGCGTGATCGGTCGACTCCAGGAACGCCCCGGGCCCAACATGCGCGGCCCTTTCGGCCTGTTGCAGCCGGTCTCCGACGCGATGAAGCTGATGTTCAAGGAAGATGTCACGGTTCGCGCCGCGGACAAGATCCTCTACATCGCCGCCCCGATGATCTCCGTATTCTCAGCGCTGCTGATCTTTTCGGTGATCCCCTTTGGTCCCGCCACGCGTATCTACGGCACTGACTTCGTGACTCCGCTGCAGCTCACCGACATCCCGGTGGGTGTGTTGTTCATCCTTGCGTGCGCGGCGTTCGGCGTGTACGGCATTGTGCTCGGTGGGTGGGCATCGGGCTCTACTTACCCGCTCATGGGCTCGGTCCGCTCGACCGCTCAGATTATCTCTTACGAACTCGCCATGGGGCTATCCCTGGTGACGGTGTTCATGCTGGCGGGCTCGATGTCCACTGCGGACATAGTGAACTCCCAAGTGGACCGCTGGTGGATCTGGCCGCTGTTGCCTGCCTTCATTCTCTACGTGATCTCCATGGTCGGCGAAACCAACCGGCTCCCGTTCGACCTTCCCGAGGCCGAGGGCGAGCTGGTGGCGGGCTTCATGACCGAGTACTCGTCCATCAAGTTCGCATGGTTCTTCCTCGCCGAGTACATGAACATGATCAACGTATCCGCCGTCGCATCGGTGCTGTTCCTGGGAGGCTGGCGCGCGCCGTGGGCCGCCTCCTGGCCGGGGGCAGAGATGCTCAACACCGGAATCTTCCCGCCCATATGGCTGATCATCAAGATTTGGTTGTTGATGTTCGTGTTCGTATGGATCCGCGGCTCGGTGCTGCGCTTCCGCTACGACCAGTTCATGAAGATTGGCTGGAAGGTTCTCATTCCGGTTGGCCTCGGCTGGTTGGTCTTCTTCGCCGTGGGACGCCAAGCGTTCACCTCGTGGGGTCGTGACCTCAACGTGTTCGATGCCCTTGCAGGGTTCATCGGCATCCTGATAGTGATCGCGGTGTGGAGCTTCGTTAGCGACGCACGCAAGAATGCCGAGGCCGAGGTGGAAGCGAACAGGGAGCTCGCACCGGAGGCGCTCGATGCGTTTGCTGGTGGGTACCCCGTACCGCCGATGCCGCACCAGTCACTACCCCCATCACCACGTTCCGGCCGTACGGTCGACGCGCACACAGCCACGCAAGAGGAGGACGCCGATGCCTAAGTCCAACGACCTCTGGGAAGAGAACCGCGAGCGCGACGGGCAGACCAAGCCCTTCGAGTCGAACCTTCCCAAGAAGGGCGCGATCGGTCAAACCTTCGCCCCCGTGGCCGGGTTCGGAGTCACGCTACGTAACTTCTTCCGTCCCACCGTGACCGAGCAGTACCCGCGGGTGAAGACGCCGCCAATGCCGCGGTATCACGGCCGCCACCAACTCAACCGTCACCCCGATGGGCTTGAAAAGTGCATCGGTTGCGAACTGTGCGCATGGGCCTGCCCGGCGGACGCGATCTACGTTGAGGGAGACTCCAACACGCCCGACAACCAGGTCAGCCCTGGCGAGCGCTACGGCCGCGTCTACCAGATCAACTACTTGCGCTGCATTTTCTGTGGGCTTTGCATCGAAGCTTGCCCCACGCGTGCGCTGACCATGACGAACGAGTACGAGCTCGCGGGTCCCACGCGTGAGGGGCTCATCTACGAAAAGCAGGACCTGCTCGCGCCGATGGGCGAGAACATGCTCGCAGCGCCGCACCCCATGGTGCCGGGCACCTCTGATGACAACTATTACCTTGGCGAGGTGACCGAGCCCGTCGAGGAGCAGATCGAGTGGGTGCGAGAGCACCGCCCCGAGGACCCGACGTTGCCGGAGAACGCCAACGAAAAGGCTCCCGCATCGGAGGGCGGGCGTGATTAATCCGTTCCTCTTCTGGGCAGTGGCGCTGTTGACCATTCCCCCTTCTCTGGCGCTCCTTTTTGCCCGGAAGGCCGTCCACATAGCAATGGCAGTCGTGGTGGCAATGGTCGGCTTGGCCACCGCGTACGTGGGCCTTGACGCACCGTTCCTGGGTGTCATCCAGATCGTGGTGTACACCGGCGCCGTGATGATTCTGTTCGTGTTTGTCCTGATGCTCGTGGGTGTCGACCAGCGTGAGGACCTCAAGGAGACCATCAAGGGTCAACGCTGGATCGCGTTTGTGTTCGCGGGTGGGCTGGGCATCTTCCTCATCTCGATCATCGCGCGCGTCACGCTGCCGCTGTCGACCCCCGTGACCGGCGACCCTGACGTGATCGCGGGTGTGCTGTTCTCCAAGTACGTGCTGGTCATGGAGGTGCTGGGCTTCCTGCTCATCACCGCGGCGATCGGCGCACTCGTGATGACGCATATGCCGGCCTTGCGCCCGCGCCACACGCAGAAGGAGATTTCCGCTTCGCGCGTCAAGGTAGGTGCAGACCCCGTCAACCGGCCGATGCCCGGGTACTACGCGCGACACAACGCGCTGGACATTCCCGCCCTTGACCCGAACGGCAACCCCATCCCGGATTCCGTCTCGCGGGTGTTGGAGTCGCGCAACCAGACGCAGGACGGCATTGGGTTCCGTGCCCAGTTGGAGGAATCGGCCGCCGACCAGCCTGCGCCCGATGCGGCTACCAGAGACCGCTCCAAAGGGAAGGGCGAGTAATGGATCCCATTAACTTCGTCTACCTCGCAGCAATTCTCTTTGCCATTGGTTCCGCCGCGGTTCTGACCCGTCGCAACGCGATCGTGGCGTTCATGGGCGTCGAGCTCATGCTCAACGCCGCCAACCTATCCCTCGTGACGTTCTCCCGTATCCACGGCGAGGTCGACGGCCAGGTCATGGCGTTCTTCGTCATGGTCGTCGCCGCAGCTGAGGTCGTCGTCGGACTTGCGATCATCATCGCCGTCTTCCGAACCCGCCAGAGCATCTCGCTCGACGAGCCCGCAGAACTGAGGGGTTAAGCATGCTGGACTTGTCCTGGCTACTAATTGCTGTGCCGTTGGCGAGCGCTTTTGTGTTGCTCGTAGCCGGCAAGAGAGCCAACTCCTGGGGTCACTGGCTGGGCGTCGCCGCATCGGCCTCAGCCTTCTTCGTGGGCTTGATTTTGTTCCTCCAGATCGTGGGCCGGCCATCCGCCGACCGGTCAGTATTCGTGCACATGTTCGAATGGATTCCGGGCGGCGAGTTGAGCCTCGACGCTGGCCTGCTCATTGACCCCCTGTCGCTCACTTTTGTCCTACTCATCACCTTCGTGGGCACGCTTATTCACATCTATTCCGTGGCCTACATGGAAGACGATGCCAACCGGCGCATATTCTTCGCGTACCTCAACCTGTTCATAGCCGCCATGCTGCTACTCGTCCTCGCGGACTCGTTCCTGCTGCTGTTCGTGGGCTGGGAAGGCGTGGGACTGGCCTCGTACCTGCTGATCGGATTCTGGAATTTCAAACCCGAGTACGCGACCGCTGCCAAAAAAGCGTTCGTGGTCAACCGCATCGGCGATATGGGCCTGATCGTAGCGATGGGCCTGATGTTCGCCGCCTTCGGAAACGTGGACTTCCAGACGGTGTTTAACGGCGTCCCCGGGGCCTCGACCGCCATGCTCACGGCGATCGGGTTGACGCTACTCCTTGCCGCTACCGGTAAGTCCGCACAGTTCCCCCTGCAGTCCTGGCTTGGCGACGCGATGGCCGGTCCCACCCCCGTGTCCGCGCTGATCCACGCCGCCACCATGGTTACCGCGGGTATCTACCTGATTGTGCGCTCGGCGGTGATCTTTAACGGCGCGCCCGATGCCCGGGTGGTCGTGGCCGCGGTGGGCGCCTTCACGCTGTTGCTGGGCGCCGTCATCGGCATGGCCAAGGATGACCTGAAGAAGGCGCTTGCCGCGTCGACCATGTCCCAGATTGGCTACATGATGCTCGCGGCTGGGCTGGGACCCATCGGCTATGCGTTCGCGATCTTCCAGTTGGTGACGCACGGGTTCTTCAAGGCAGGCATGTTCCTCGGCGCGGGCTCGGTCATGCACGGCATGAACGACCGCACGAATATGCGTCGCTATGGTGCCCTGCGGGGCGCAATGGTCGTCACCTGGGTGACTTTTGGCGCGGGCTGGCTCGCGATCATGGGCGTCCCGCCATTTTCCGGCTTCTTCTCCAAGGACAAGATCATCGAAGCGGCGTTCATCGGCGAGGGTTGGCAGCCCTGGGTGTTTGGTGGCGCCGCGCTTCTGGGTGCGGGCCTGACCGCCTTCTACATGTCTCGGATGTTCTTCATGACGTTCCACGGCAAGGCGCGTTGGGAGGATGACCAGCACCCGCACGAGTCGCGACTCATGATGACCGTGCCGATGATCGTGCTCGCAGTCGGGTCCGCCTTCTTGGGGCTCATCCTCGCCTCCGGCAACCGCTTCGTCGACTGGCTGGCGCCCGTGACGGGAGATCCTGGCCACGGCGAGCCCGTGCTTCCGGTCACCTTCCTGATCGTGGCCACACTTGTCCTCGTCGCCATCGGCGTCTTGGTGGCATGGCGCAGATACGGAGCCGCAGATGTACTAACCGAGGCCCCCACGGCCTCCCTCGTGACCATCGCCGCTCGCAACGACATGTTCCAGGATTCCGTTAACCGCGCCGTGTTCCAGCGACCGGGTCAGCACCTGACGCGCACGCTTGTGTACGGCGACTTGGCTGTGGTGGATGGACTCGTCAACGGCGCCGCCGCGGGAGTTGCCAAGACGGGCGAGGCCACGCGCAAACTTCAGTCGGGTCAGGTACGCAGTTACGCTGCGACGATGCTGGTCGGCCTGGTCATACTTGTCATCATTGTGGTCCAGGGGGGTCTCTAAACCATGTTTCCATTCCTGACCGTGCTCGTTGCGCTACCCGCCGTTGGCGCGGGAGTGCTCTGGGCCTTGCCCGCATCGGCGCGCAGCCGTGTACGTGAGATCGCACTGGGAATCACCGCGATAGAACTGATTCTTGCCGCCGTGATGTTCCTGCAGTTCGACCGCGCCAGCGCCGGCAGTTTCCAGTTCTCCGAGCTGTACAGCTGGATTCCGCAGATCGGAACGTCCTGGGCGCTCGGTGTGAACGGCATCGGCCTGTCCATGGTTCTGCTCGCCGTGATCCTCACCCCGCTGGCCATACTTGCCGGCTGGCGCGAGGACCGCGACGTCAAGAAGCGCACCAACTACCTTGCGCTCATCCTGCTGAGCCAGGCTTTCATGGTGGGCATCTTCGTCGCCCGCGACGTCTTCCTGTTCTACGCCCTGTTCGAGGCAATGCTCATTCCGCTGTACTTCCTGATCGGGATGTTCGGCGGCCTTCAGCGCCGCTATGCCGCGGTCAAGTTCCTGATTTTCTCGCTGGTGGGTGGGCTGATCATGCTGATCGGCGTCATCGCGCTCTACTTCCAGGGCCCCGGCGGTTCCCAGGGTTTCCTCACGGACAACCTCACGGGTCTGGACTTCTCCACCACCACGGAACGGTTGATCTTCCTCGCGTTCTTCCTCGCGTTCGCCATTAAGGCACCGATGTTCCCCGTGCACACTTGGTTGCCCGACGTCGCGGAATCCGCTCGAGTCGGCACCACCGCGCTACTGGTGGCTGTGCTAGACAAGGTCGGCACGTTCGGCATGCTCACGCTGTGTCTGGTGCTATTCCCAGACGCCGCACGATGGGCCGCCCCGGTCATCATCGTGTTCGCGGTGATCTCGGTGTTGTACGGTGCGTTGCTCGCGATAGGCCAAGAGAACATGCTGCGCCTGGTGGCGTTCACCTCGATCAGCCACTTCGGCATCATGGTGCTCGGCATCTTCGCGTTCCAGCAGACGTCCATCGAGGGCGCCTCGCTATACATGTTCAACCACGGGCTCTCCACCGGCGCACTGTTCTTTGTGGTCGGGTTCCTAGTCGTGCGTCGCGGGTCCGCCAACATCAGTGACTTTGGGGGACTCCAGAAGGTGGTGCCCGTCCTCGCTGGCACCTTCCTCATCATTGGTATGAGTGCGCTCTCCCTACCGGGGCTGTCGCCGTTCATCTCCGAGATTCTGGTGCTCGTGGGTGCGTGGGGTGTGGTTCCCGTCGCGGTGGCGTTCGCTACCGCGACCGTGGTGCTCGCCGCGATCTACATCCTGTGGATGTACCAACGAGTGTTCACCGGCCCCACCCCCAAGACCCTCGAGAAGACTCGCGAGCTGACACTCCGCGAGCGGTTAGTGGCATGGCCGCTCATCGGCCTCATGCTGATCCTGGGCTTCTTCCCCGCCATCGCCATTAACTACCTGCGGGAGCCTGCCCAAGATATTGTGTCCATCGTGAACGCCCAGGAGGCCGGCCAATGACCTTCGTCACCCCCACCATTCAGTGGGCACCCCTGCTGCCCATGCTGATCGTGTTCGGCGCTGCCTCGCTGGGTGTGCTGCTCGAGGCGATCATTCGCACCCCCGCCACGCGACGCGTGGTCCAGTTCGTAGTGTCGGTCGCCGCGTTGCTCGGGGCTTCGGGCGTCGCCATCTTGCAGTGGGCGACCCTTGACGGCGCTGGAACCGTCGTGATGAAAGACATGATCACGGTCGACCGCCAGTCGCTGTTGTGGCAGATCATTATTCTGTTGATGGGCATTTTTGGAGTCATGCTCTTCGCGAGCCGCACGTCAGCGGGCGAGTCCGGCTTCACGCCGCTCGGCGCGTCGGTGCCCGGTTCGCAGGACGAGACCATCGCGCGCCGCAAGGGTTTCGAGCTGACGGAGATCTTCTCGCTCGGGCTGTTCGCGGTAGGCGGCATGATGCTGTTCACCGCCGTGACCGACTTCATTTTCTTGTTCGTCGCGCTTGAGGTGCTCTCGCTGCCGTTGTACATCATGGTCGCGGTGTCGCGTCGCAGGCGGCTTTTGTCCCACGAGGCTTCGCTGAAGTACTTCCTGCTCGGTGCGTTCTCGTCGGCGTTCTATATCTTTGGTGCCGCTCTTCTTTACGGCGCAACTGGCGAGTCCTCTTACGAGGGGGTCGCCAAGGTGATTCAGGTGACGGCCACCACGGATCCGATGCTACTCACCGGCGCCGTGATGGTGATCGGTGGACTGCTGTTCAAGCTGGGTGCGGTGCCGTTCCACTCGTGGACGCCTGACGCATACCAGGGTGCCCCCACCTCGGTGACGGCATTTATGGCAGCCGCTACCAAGGCGGCCGCTGCGGCCGCCCTGCTGCGCATCGTCTACACGGCCTTCTACACCCTTGGCTGGGAACTGTCCTGGCTGATCTGGGCCACGGCAATCGCGTCGATGTTGCTCGGAACCGTCGCGGCGCTGGTCCAGACGGATGTCAAGCGAATGTTGGCGTACTCGGCCATCGCGCACGCCGGGTTCATCCTGGTGGCGTTTGCCGGATTCGTGCCGCAGGCACTCAGCGCGGTCCCCGTGTATCTCTTGACTTATGGTGTGGCTACGGTCGGGGCTTTCGCGGTTGTCACGCAGGTACGCGAGCGGACCGAGGACGGCTCGATCGGGGGCGAGGCGACCAGGCTTGGCCAGTGGGCCGGACTTGGTAAGCGCTCGCCGTTCCTGGCCGGCGCCATGGCACTGTTCTTACTGTCCTTCGCGGGTATCCCGCTCACCGCTGGCTTCATCGGAAAGTTCGAGGCCTTCAGGGCGGCAATCGACGGCGGCGCGTGGCCGCTCGTGTTCATCGCGGTCATCGCGGCTATCGCCTCCGTTTTCTTCTACGTGCGCCTCATCGTGCTGATGTTCTTCACTGACGTGCCCGAGGGTGCGGAAGGAACCATTGGGGTCGACTACTCGCCGCTCGCGCGTGCCGTAGTGGTCCTCACCGCGATATTGGTGATTGTGCTTGGTATCCTTCCCGGTTGGTTCCTGGACGCCGCCAATGACGCAGCAGTATTGCTGGTTGGCGCAGCCGGATAGCCATGGCGCTCCCCATCGGCAACAGTGCACTTGACGCGGTCATCCAGCCGCGCTTGGCGATCGTCGAGGAGCGGCTGCGTGACGCCGTCACTCAGTCCGATGCGCTAGCCGACGCCACCAGTCGGCACCTGGTGTCCGCCGGAGGAAAACGATTGCGGCCGATGCTCGCGCTGCTCACCGCGCAGTTGGGCGACGGTTCGCGACCCGAGGTGGTTGAGGCCGCCGTTGTTGCGGAGCTGACGCACCTCGCGACGCTGTATCACGACGACGTCATGGACTCCGCGCCCACGCGCCGTGGCGCACCCGCCGCACACGAGGTGTGGGGAAACTCAGTCGCTATTCTTACCGGCGATCTGCTCTTCGCGCGCGCCTCGCGGGTGGTGGCCGGGCTGGGGCCCGAGGCCGTCCGGATTCAGGCCGAGACGTTTGAGCGACTGTGCATGGGGCAGCTGCACGAGACTGTAGGGCCGGCCAAGGGCGACGATCCCATCGGGCACTACATTCAGGTGCTCGCGGATAAGACCGGGTCGCTGATCGCCACGTCCGCCCGGTTCGGTGCGATGTTCGCCGGTTGCGAGCGTTCCGTCGTGCAGCAGGTGACCAACTACGGCGAGCTCGCGGGTATCGCCTTCCAACTCGCGGACGACGTGATCGACGTCCGGTCCGACGCGGCCACCACCGGCAAGACGCCGGGTACCGACCTGCGCGAGCGGGTCGCCACCATGCCGGTGCTGTTGCTCCGCGCGCGAGTAGCGACCGGTACTGACGCTGCCGCCGTCCCCGGTGGCGACCGCCTGGAGCTGGACTCCGCGACGGTGGACAGCGACAGGGAGCTACTCGCGGCGATCGACGGCGACCTTGCGACAGACGAGGCGCTGGTCGCCGTAGTCGCGCGGCTGGCAGTCCATCCCGTGGTCGACCAGACGGCAGCACTCGCGCGCCGTTGGAGCGGCCAGGCCATCGAGTCCATCGCAAACCTGCCCGAGGGCGACGTCAAGAACGCGTTGATCTCTTTCGCCGAGGCGCTGGTCGCGCGAGCGGCTTAAGTAATGGCCGGCGAGCGCATGCTGTTCCCGCGCGGGGCAGGCAACTTCGAGCGATCTGTGCGCCGCTTTCAGGGCTTCGCGCTGGGGGCAATCGTGCTGGTGCTCCTCGTGGGTGCGCTGGCCGTTCCCCTGATGCTGATTCAGCCGATGGCGCTTTGGATCCTGCTCGGCGTCGTGGCCGTATACCTTCTCGCCCTCATTCCCTTCGCCGTTAAAGTGCGCAGCGAGGGTTCCAAACTTAAATACCAGTCACCGGTCGAGTAAGCGCCACTCAACGCACCTACTTCTGATACTTCTACGTCCGCACCGTAAATCGATGGTTGATTCCGGACCTCGTGCGCAGCACGAGCGGGCAAGGTGCGATCTACGGTGCGGACGTAGGTGTTGAATGGGCGCATGGCTAACGTACTGATTCTTGGCGGCACCCAATGGCTGGGCCGCACCCTTGCAGAACTCGCACTCGCCCGCGGCGACTCCGTCACGTGCCTCGCGCGCGGGGAGTCGGGGAAGGCTCCCCAGGGCGCAGAGTTCATCAGGTCCGACAGGCGCTCCGTCATCGCGTACCGCGACGTCAAGGACCGCGATTGGGACTCCGTCATCGAGGTGAGTTGGCAGCCAGCATGGGTCGCCGCCGCCGTGCAGGCGATCGGCGAGCGTGCCGCGCACTGGACGTACGTGTCCTCCATGTCCGTCTACGCGCCCGGCACCAAAGCGGGAGCGGACGAGGCCGCCGCGCTTAAGCCGCGGCTGCCGGAGGGGTCACACGCGGACATGAGCGTGTACGGGGAGGCAAAGGTGGCCTCCGAGCGTGCGACCCGGGACGGCGTAGGCGACCGCATGTTCGCCCCCCGGCCAGGTATTCTTGCAGGCCCCGGAGACCCCACCGACCGCGTGAGCTACTGGCCCGCCAGGTTCCACACGGCGGCCGATGGTCCGGTGCTCGTGCCGGACACTCCTGACGTGAACGTGCGTGTGCTCGACGTGCGCGACCTGAGCGAGTGGATGCTCGACTCGATTGCGGCCGGGGTCACCGGCCCAGTCAACGCGGTAGGTGAGGACATCCGGTTCGACGACTTCATCGCACTCGCGGCGAGCGTGGGCGGGCACACCGGAGATGTGGTCACCGCTACCTCGCAGTGGCTCACCCATCAAGGGGTCCAGCCGGGCAGCGGCTCGCGATCCCTGCCGTGGTGGGTGCTCCCAGACGCGGCGGGCGATGGCCGCATGCGACTATCGGGACAGGCTGCTCTAGACGCGGGCATGACCAGGCGGCCGTTGCGCGAGACGCTCGAGGACTGCCTCGAGGACGAGCGTGAGCGCGGCTTCGACCGTGAGCGCGAGGCCGGGCTCACGCGCGGCGAAGAGGAGTTCCTGATCGAGCGCTGGCTTACCCGCTAGTCACTCGCACGCCAGCTCGCCGAGCCCCGCCAGTCTCACCCCCAGGCATCATCTCTACGCCAGACCCACACCAACCGGCAGCCCGTTGCCCGCATCGTCACCTGCATGATGGCAGCATGGCCACAACCTTTCTGCCCCCGGCTCCGTTTGGGAGAGTAAGAGCAACACAGGTTCAAGCGATGCAGGGGGGAACGATGGCGAAATGGCAGCCGCTGGTCGACCAGCTGATCCGCGAACGCGGACCACAGTTGGTTGCGTACGGCGCGATGCTGGTGGGCCGCGACGGCGACGCCGAGGACCTGGTCCACGACGCCATCGTCAAGACGTTCTCCCGCCGCCGCAGCATCGGCACCGTGAACGAGGCGCAGGCGTATGTGCGCAAGGCGATGCCCAGCATCGTGATCGACCGAACTAGGTCCGCCGCCGCGCGCCGCCGAGCGTTGAACCGTTCATTCGAGCGGCCCGATGAGGGCGCGGACTTGGATGCGGGAGTAGACCTTCGTAGGGCGCTGCGGACGCTCGCCCCGCGCGAGCAGGTGTGCGTAGTGCTCAGGTACTTCGACGACCTCACGGTCGCGCAGGTCGCCACGCAGTTGGGGCTCGCTGACGGCACCGTCAAGCGCTACCTCGCCAATGCCAGGGTGCACCTGGCGCAAGAACTCGATATCTCCGACGACTGGGACGACACGCGCGAGCGGGCGGACGTGGTTGCGGTGCACGGAGGGAAGAAGTCATGACGCAGATCAACGACATGTTCAACGAGGGATTCAGGAGCCACGCCGATGCTGTGGCGAGGTCCGGCGGGCTGGGCAGGGATTTTGAGCGGGGGGCCGTGAAGTCCATCCGCCGCCGTCGCACCACGCGTGCGGCGGGCTACGGTGCGGGCTCGGCGCTGGCCATCGGCGCTGTCGGAGTCGCGGCGTGGGTGATCCCCGGGCAGAGGCAGGGGACCGTCGCGCCGGCGGGAACTCAGGGCTGCGAGATCAACCCGTATCTGCCTAGAAACCAGGCGGCGATCGCGGTGCCGTCGAACCTCCTGAGGACGTACATCGACCTTCGGCCAGAGAGCGAAGACAAGAAGGTCATCGTGGTCTACCCGGGCGGTGATTACGTCGAGGTCGAGGCGAACGATGACGGCGCCTTCGTCCTCGACAACGCCAACGGTGGATTCGAGGTGTTAAACCTGGAGCCGCTGTATCCCGGTGAGTACGACAGCGCGTGGGTGATGGATGAGCTCGCCGGCGGCGGAGAAACGCGCGCGCGGTGGGATGGAACCAGCCCGTACCTTAGCGGTTACGGCTGGACCACAGTAGTACCGGACGAGGTGCCCGCCGGCATTGATCTGAATTCGCTTTCGGCGACATTCGATACCTCAATGAGTGGTGGCACGGGCTACTGGCCGGGAGCGGTACCGGAGGGGGCAGTGACTGACGTCATCATGACCTCCGAAGACGGCGTAGAGACCACCCGACTCCATGACGGCGACGCATCGCCCTCCGTGGAGGCGGTGCAGGGAGCCTCGCGTGTCGAGATGCGCGTGAGCGGGCTGCCGGACGGAGGCACGTTCTCGATCGTGTCGACGTTCGACGCGAACGACATCCCGGAGCCAACGTGCCTGCCTGGTGCGGTCAATCCGACGTCGATTCCTGAGCCGACTGCGTCGCTGTGGGGCGGTGTGCCGCCGTCGATGGCGCCTGAGCAGCCGGGCGGAACGGTGGTCGACGCTGGCCCGTCGCAGGCGCCAACACCGGGCTCCGAGTCCTCGCCGGACCCAGCCTTCAGCGTCTCCGCACGCTAGGCCGTTTGGCCCGCAGCCTGCTCGTGCCGCGCACGCCAGGACTTCCATCTGAACAGGATCAAAAAGCCGACCGTGTTGACGGCGAGCAACACATACAACAAAGACCACCCGGACAGCCATACGACCAAATTGGAAACCAGGCTAAGCGCAACTACGAATACGAACAAGCGCAGCAGTTGTATTGGCTTGGGTCGCGGCTTCTCTTGGGCTTCATGGCGCATATGAACGACGCTACGTACCTGACAACGCTTCGTCAACCGCGTGCGGGGCCCCGCACGCGTGCGAGCTAGAGCGGCTCGACGACCTCGCCAGCCCGTGCCTTCTGACGCATGCGGACCTTGGACTGCGAGCGGAACCCATCCACCGTCAGCACCACCAACGCGACCCAGACCAGGGCGAACCCGGCCCATCGGCTGGGCGGCATCGGCTCGTTGAAGTGCCACACGGCCAGGATGAACATCATCGTGGGAGCGATGTACTGCAGCAGGCCAGTGACGTAAAGCGGTAGCCTGCGCGCGCCAGCAGCAAAAAGGATCAACGCGCCGGCCGTGAAGATGCCGGTGGACATCAGCAGCAGGTCGTGGCCGATGCCAAGGCCCTCGGTCCCGCGCTGCGCGAAGGTCATGCCGCTATTCGCGGCGATGATCCACAGGCCGATCAGCGCGATGGGCGTCAACACCATCGTCTCGACGGTCATGCCGGTGACTGCGTCCACCTTGGCCCCGACGCGCTTCTTGATAAGCCCGTAGATGCCAAAGGACGTGGCCAGCGCCAGCGAGATCCAGGGAAACTCGCCCAGCCCCACGCCGATCACGATGACTGCGATCACGCCGATCGCGATCGCCACCATCTGGAGTCGGCGCAGCCGCTCGCCCAGCACGATGACGCCGAGCGCCACCGTAAACAACGGGTTGATGTAGTAGCCGAGCGCCGCGGAATTCACGTGGTCGCTGACAATTGCGTACACGTACAGCAGCCAGTTCACGCCCACGAATCCGCCCGCCGCGGCGAGCGTCAGCACAATCCGCCGGTTGGCCAGTGCGACGCGTAGCTGACGCCACGAGCGCATAAACGCGACGATAATCAGGCATACGAAGAGCGACCACACGGCGCGGTGCGCGGTGATCTCGAAGGCTCCCGCCGGCTTGAGCGCCGCCATGAGTAGCGGAAACAGACCCCACATGAGGTAGGCGCCGGCACCATACAACAGTCCGGGCCTATCGAGGGTCTCGTTCACCCTGTCAGTCTGCCACCGCAATCAACCAACCGGCACCCAAAACCTGGTGCCAGTCGGCCTCAGGTGGTGCCTGTTCCAGGTGCCTGTTGCAGTTGCGGGTGCGGGCTAGTGCGGCAAGCCGGCGTCCACGAGGCCGCGAGAAACCCGCAAACGATGGTGGACTCGCGCAAACAGCAGGCGGTCTACCAGCATCGTGAAGGCCAGCACGATCATGATGGTCGCCATCATCTCCGTGAGATCCCCGGTCTCGCGCGAGCGCGCAATGACGGAGCCGATGCCCGTGCCCGAGCCCGATCCGGACAGCACCCCGGAGAAGATCTCGCCGGCTACGAGGCAGCGGAACGCGATCGACCAGCCCAGCTCAAGGCCCGTCATGATGCCGGGCAGCGCTGCGGGCAGCACCACATGACGCATGAGGGTGCGGCCGTCCGCTCCGAATGTGCGCCCGGCTCTGATGAGGAGGGGCGGCACGGACTTCACCGCGCTGCGCGTCGCGAGCATAATGGCTGGCATGGCGCCGATGCTCACCACCACGCCCAGCGACCAGGCGGAGGTGCCCAGCACCACCGCGGCCACGGGGATCCACATTGAGGTGGGCATGCCTTGTAGGGCAGCCAGGTAGGGCGACAGCCCGCGGTCCAGCGCGGGGCGCGCGCCGATCAGCAACCCAAGTGCGACTCCGCCGACCGCCGCGATGGAGAAGCAGACTGCCATAAACACTGTGACGCGGCCAAAGATCGAGGCCAGCTCGCCGTCGCGCGCCATGCGGCCAAGCTCGCGGGCAGTCTCCGCTGGACTCGGCAGCGTGTCGACGAACGCTGCCGCGACGGCCCACAGTGCCAGAATGACCAGGCCGGTGACCAAGATGGGTAGGCCCTTCTTCCAGCGCGAGCCGCGCGCGGACGTGGACGCTAACCCAGCCACGGCATCGGCCGCGGGGGACGTTGTTGCTGTGGCGGGCGAGACCGCGCCTCGCGGAGAGTCAGATGCTGACATGGCCGTCCTCCGATCCGCTGCGGGGCGCGGAGATACCGAGCTGGTCCGCGACATCCAGCAGGCCACGCACCTCGCGGGCGAGCGCTACGACGCGGTCGGACTCGACGACGCGCGGGCGTTGCAAACCCACGGCCACCTCGCCGATGATGTGGCCGGGTCCCGAGGACAGCACCACCACGCGGGAGCCCAGGGCGACGGCCTCGCGGACGTTGTGGGTGACGAAGATGATGGTGGTACCCGTCTCCTGCCAGAGGTCCTGCAGCTCGACGTGCAGGCGATCGCGTGAGGGGGCGTCGAGCGCGGAGAATGGCTCGTCCATCAGCAGCACCTGCGGGCGCAGCGCGAACGCTCGCGCGAGCGCGGCCCGCTGACGCATGCCACCGGATAGCTGGTGCGGATGCAGTTCTGCGGCGTCCGTCAAGCCCACCTTCGCCAGCCACTGCGTGACGGTGGCCTCCCGCTCGGCATCGGGAACCCCCGCGTTCTTGAGCCCAAACCCCACGTTGTCGCGTACGGAAGCCCAAGGAAACAGCGCGTGCTCCTGGAACACCATGACGCGGTCCAGCCCGGGACCCGTCACCCGCGTGCCGCCTACGTCCACCGTCCCACGCACTGGCCGCGTGTGGCCCGCGACCAAGTCCAACAGCGTCGACTTGCCGCATCCCGACGGTCCCACGATGCTGACTAGTTCGCCGGCCTCAATGGACAGCGTGACGCCGTCGAGCGCGAGGCGCGCGGGACCGTGGCCCGCGAACTGTTGGGCGACGTCTGTGAGGGTGACTGGTGAGCTCATCAGATATGGATGTACGAGTCCTCGCCGGTGCCGGGCACCAGCGCCCGCGCCGTCCCGGCCCCCAGTGTGTTGCCGTCCTGCCGGTCGATCACGCAGAATGCCCCCGTCCGGCGGTGGCGCCCGTAGTCCTCGACTGCGAGCGGCTGCGCGAGCTGGAAATAGACCACGCCAATGTCGTTCAGCAGCAACTCGTGCCCCTGCGCGATGGAATTATTCAGCGTTCCGCCTGGCAGGGAGATGTCCAGAATGCCGTCGATGCTGGTGACCAGAGCCTGCACCATCGCTGTTCCGTGTTGGATCAGTACGCGGTCGCGCGTCCGCAGCGGACGGTCCGCGAGCCACGCCACGTGCGCGTGGAACCGGCGTTCTGGCTTGGGGGCGTCGTCACCGAACGCGAGTAGGTCGCCGCGGGCGACGTCCACCTCGTCGGCGAGCCTTAGCGCGACCGACTGCCCCGTGAATGCCTCGTCGAGCGAGCCGGTTGCGGTGTCGATGCCGGAGACTGTTGTGGTCCGGCCCGAAGGCAACACCGTGACGGGGTCATTCACGCGAATGGTCCCCTCCGCGACCTGGCCGGCGTAGCCGCGGTACTCGCGGTACTCGGGGCTGACCGCGCCGTCCTGGGGGCGCAGCACCAACTGCACCGGGAAGCGCCAGCCGGTCTCCGCGGCCGCGGCGTCCTCGGCGGTGGGGTGCCGTACTCCTCGTTGATGGGCCGCGGCGTACAAGTCCGCGCCGTCGTCGATCGATGGCACGGTCTCCAGCACGTCCAACACCGTGGGGCCGTCATACCAAGGTGTGCGTGCGGAGCGGATCGCGACGTTGTCGCCTGCGAGCGCGCTCACGGGGATGCTGATGACGTTGGTGAGGCCAAGTGACTGCGCGTGCGACTGCACGTGTTGGGCGATGGACCGATACGGCCCGTGCGAGTAGTCCAGCAGGTCGATCTTGTTGATGGCGACGATCACGTGCGGGACGCGCAGCAGCGCGGCGACGGCGAGGTGGCGCTTGGTCTGCTCCACCACCCCGTAACGGGCGTCGATTAAGACCACCAGCGCATCGGCTGTGGAGGCGCCGGTGACGGTGTTGCGGGTGTACTGCACGTGCCCGGGGCAGTCGGCCAGGATGAACGTGCGCCTGGGCGTCGAAAAATACCGATACGCGACGTCGATGGTGATTCCCTGCTCGCGCTCGGCGCGCAGCCCGTCGGTGAGGAGTGCCAGGTCGGGGGCCTCAAGTCCGCGGTCTCGCGACGCGCGCTCGACGGCCTCGTAGGCGTCCGCGAGGATCGACTTAGTGTCGTGCAACAGGCGCCCCACCAGGGTGGACTTGCCGTCGTCGACGGATCCAGCGGTAGCGAATCGCAACAGCGAGGTGACGCGCGAGTCGGCTTCTACGGGAGCGGTATCGATGGTGGTCATTAGAAGTAGCCCTCTTTCTTGCGGTCTTCCATCGCGGCCTCGCTCACGCGGTCGTCGGCGCGTGTGGCGCCGCGTTCCGTGATGCGGGTCGAGGCGACCTCGGCGATGACATCTGTTGTGGATGCGGCGGGGGACTCGACGGCGCCGGTGCAGCTTGCGTCTCCCACGGTGCGGTACCGGACGGTACGGGTCTCGACCTGCTCGCCATCGCGCACCTTTACGCTCGGGTGCGGAGTGAGCCACATGCCGTCGCGAGAGAACACTTCGCGCTCGTGCGCGTAGTACAGAGGCGGCAAGTCCAGCACCTCGCGTTCGATGTAACGCCACACGTCCAGTTCGGTCCAGTTGCTCAGCGGGAACACCCGTACGTGTTGCCCGGGCAGGTGGCGCGGGTTGTAAAGATTCCAGAGCTCGGGGCGCTGATTTCTTGGATCCCATGCCCCAAACTCGTCGCGCAGAGATACGACGCGTTCCTTGGCGCGGGATTTTTCCTCGTCGCGGCGAGCGCCACCGAACACCACGTCGTACTTGTGATTGGTGATGCCGTCCAGCAGCGGAACAGTCTGCAGCTGGTTGCGCGTGCCGTCGGGGCGCTCGCGTAGGCGGCCGTCGTCGATGTAGTCCTGCACCTTCACCACTCGGAGGCGGAGCCCGAGGGCCGCGACGGTACGGTCGCGGAACTCGATGACTTCATCAAAATTGTGCCCGGTGTCGACATGCATGAGCTCGAACGGGACTTTGCCCGGCCAGAAAGCTTTGGTGGCCAGGTGAAGCACCACCACCGAGTCCTTGCCGCCACTGAACAGCAGGACGGGCTTGCGCGCCGTGCCCACCGCCTCGCGGATGATATGAATTCCCTCGGCCTCGAGCGCGTCAAGAGTGCTCATTCGGCTGGGGGCGTGATGTGCGTCCTCTGTAGCGGTCACTTGGTCCTTTTTCGTGCTGTCCGTCGGCGCGTCGCCGTCGCTCATTCGTGGATTCCGCACTCGGTCTTGTCCTGCCCGGACCAGCGACCCGATCGCGGGTCCTCGCCGGGTGCCACCTTGTTGGTGCACGGCTCGCAGCCGATGCTGGGGTAACCCTGCGCGACCAGCGGGTTGCGAGGGAGGGAGTTGGCCGTCTGATAAATCTCGACGTCCATGTCTGACCAGGCCGCGATGGGATTAATCTTCACCAAGCCGTGCCCCTCGTCCCAGGTCACGACCGGCAGCTCGGTACGGGTGATGGCGTCGACGCGTCGCGCACCGGTGACCCACGCGTCGTAGCCCACGAGGGACCGGGCGAGGGGGTCGACCTTGCGCATAAAGCAGCACAGGTTGGGGTCGCGCGCGAACAGGTCCTTGCCGAACTCGTCGTCCTGTTCCGCCACCGTTTGGGTGGGCATCGCGTTGACGATCGTGATGGGGAAGCGGCGTGCCGCCTCATCACGGGTCTGGATGGTTTCTTTGAAGTGGTATCCCGTCTCCAGGAACAACACGTGTGCCCCGGGCAGTCGTGCACCAAACATGTGCGGCAGGATCGTGTCCTGCATGGATGCGGCGACGATTAGCTTCTTGCCGAACCTCTCCACCGCCCAGTCTGCGATTTGTGCGGCTGATGCTCCGGCCAGGCGCTCGTTGGCGTCCGCGCACGTCTGCGCGTTCCATACGGTGGCTGTCGCGGTCACTTGATGAGCTCCTCTTGCGCCCGGAATGCCCAGTCAGAAAAGGTCTCTTCTGTCTCGCGGTCAGCCAAATAGTTCTTGGTGACGCGCTCGACGTACTCGGGCATGCCGTCCTGGGTAACTTTGTGGCCGCGTATTTTGCGGCCAAATTCGTTGTCCTCGCCCCGACCCAGGCGCCCACCGAGGAGAACCTGGTAACCGGGCACCTGCTCGCCGGACTTGTCGTCCAGCACTAGCTGACCCTTGAAGCCGATGTCCGCGATCTGAACCCGGGCGCACGAGTTGGGGCATCCGTTGACGTGGACGGTGATGGGCGAGTCGAGAGTCGGGAAGATGGCGTCGAGCTTCTTCACCACCTCGCGTGCCGTTGCCTTGGTCTCCACGATGGCCAACTTGCAGTATTCGATGCCGGTGCACGCGATCACGTTGCGGTGGAACTCGCCGGGGTCAGAGTCGAGCTCCAGCGCACGTAAGCCGTTCACGACGTCGCTCACGCGCGCCTCGGGAATGTCGAGTACCAGGATTTTCTGCAACGGCGTGAGGCGGATACGGTCCGAGCCGACGGACTCGGCGATGTCTGCGATCTGCTGGAGTTTGGTGCCGGAGATGCGTCCCGCGATGGGAGCCACCCCCACAAAGTAGTTTCCGTCTCGTTGCTCGTTGATGCCCACGTGATCGCCGCGGGCGCCGGGCTTACCCGTCAAGGGCGCGGGACCCTCGGGAAGCGCGTAGCCCAGGTAGTCGTCCTGGAGCACCTGCAAAAACTTGCTCGCGCCCCATGCCTTGACCAGGAACTTCATCCGGGCACGGTTGCGCAACCGCCGGAATCCGTGGTCCCGGAAGATGCTGGTGACGCCCGCCCACACCTCGGTGACCCGCTCGGGGCTGACGAAGACGCCCAGTCGCACGCCAAGGTGCGGGTTGACGGATAGCCCCCCGCCCACCCACAGGTCGTAGCCGATGCCCAGTTCGGGGTGTTCGACTGCGCAGAAGGCCACGTCCTGTATCTCGTGCAGGATGTCCGGCACCGGCGTGCCCGTGATCGCTGTCTTGAACTTGCGGGGCAGGTTCGAGAATTCGGGGCTGCCGATGTATTTGTCGACGATGTCGTTCATGTTCGCGGTGGGGTCGATCAGCTCGTCCTTAGCAATACCTGCAACGGAGGATCCCAGAATCACCCGTGGTACGTCGCCGCACGCCTCGGCGCTGGACAGGCCAACCTCCTCGATACGGCGGAAGATCTCCGGGACATCCTCGATGCCGATCCAGTGCACCTGAATGTTCTGGCGGTCAGACACGTCGGCCGTGTCGCGTCCGAAGTCCTCTGAGAGCTTTCCGATCGCGCGGGCCTGCGCTACGGAGAGTTGGCCACCATCCGAACGGATGCGCATCATGAAGTACTCGTCGTCCAGCTGGTACGGCTCGAGGATCGCCGTCTTGCCGCCATCGATTCCCTGCCGGCGCTGCGTGTAGAGCCCCCACCAGCGGAAGCGACCGCGCAGGTCGCCGGGGGGGATGGACCAGAAGCCCCACTTGGAATACAGGTTCTCGATGCGTTCGCGGACCTCGAGGGGGTCGCTGACGGACTTCATCTCCTCGTTGGCGTTCAGCGGCGTCTTGTCGCCCGCAGCCCACTGGCCGTCCTTGGAGGCGCTGTTCTTGCGTGCAGATGCCTCGCGGGTGCGGATGAGGCGCGCCTCGTCGCGGTGACGCTGACGTTCCTCTGCCTCGGCCGTAGCCGGGGAAGTGGGCGTGGCTGCGCCCGTTGCAGTGGCTCCAGTGGATGTCACTTAGGACTCCTCGATTAAGAATCGTGGGAGCTTGGCCGTCCGGGCGCGACTATTGGCGCTCGAGAGGCCGAGCGCCCAGGGGTACAGGTTGGTGTATCCGAGGGCAGCTAGGCCACGGGACACATGGCACAGCAAACGAAGCACATCATGGATGCGCGGCCGTTCGTCGTGTGGACCATGCGGTGATTCTGGCACACGACGGGCCGATGCGCCAACGGCCCCTACTAAAATGGCGGTGGACAATCGCCAAACGTACATGTCTATACTCTGGGGCTAACACGACCGCGAGCGCCCTCGGCCGTGTCCGCCACCCAAGGATTGTGAGACTCGTGACCCCCGAACGCCCATTGCGCGTCGCCATCATCGGCGCCGGCCCGGCCGGTACTTATGCTGCCGACATCTTGTCGAAGACTGAACTGCCGGTGTCGATTGACATCATCGAGCGCCTTCCCGCGCCCTTCGGTTTGGTGCGTTACGGGGTGGCTCCTGACCACCCACGAATCAAGCAAATTGTTGTCGCGCTCGCGAACGTGTTGGGGAGGGGAGATATCCGACTTTTGGCCAACGTCAACGTCGGCGCTGATCTTACCCTCGAGGACCTGGAAAACCACTACGACGCGGTCATCTATGCGACGGGATCCTTCCGCGATGCGAATCTCAACATCCCTGGTATTGACCTAGAAGGATCGTTCGGAGCGGCCGCCTTCGTGAGCTGGTTCGACGGCCACCCGGATGTTCCGCGCACATGGCCGCTGGAGGCCAAGGAGGTCGCCATTTTTGGCGTCGGAAACGTGGCCCTCGACGTGTCCAGAATCCTCTCTAAGCACCCCAAGGATTTGGCGCCCACGGAGATCCCCGCGAACGTCATGGAGATCCTCGAGAAGTCGCCAGTGACAGACGTGCACATCTTTGGTCGTCGCGGCCCCGCGCAGGCGAAGTTCACCCCGCTGGAACTGCGCGAACTTGGCCACGTTCCGGACGTTGACGTGATCGTCTACCCCGAGGACTACGATTTTGACGAGGGCTCCCTGCAGCTACTTGAGCAGAACCGTCAGGCCAAGCAGGTAGTCAAGACCCTGACTGACTGGACTCTCAAAGAGCCCACAGGCGCTTCGCGACGCATCCACGTCCATTTTCTGCAAAGCCCTCATGAGGTGCTAGGCGAGGATGGCAAGGTCACCGGGGTGCGCGTGGAGCGCACGGCGCTACAGGGTGACGGGAACGTCAAGGGCACCGGTGAGTTCATCGACTACCCCGTCCAGGCTGTCTACCGCGCGGTGGGATATTACGGCACGGAAATTGACGGCGTCCCGTTCGATGATGCCAAGGGAGTAATCGCTAACGAGGGCGGGCGCGTGGTCAACAATGGCGACGTCGTACCTGGTGTCTACGCCACGGGCTGGATCAAGCGGGGCCCGGTCGGCCTCATCGGCAGTACCAAGTCGGACGCCGCGGAGACCATCGCGAACCTCGTGGAGGATTCCGCCCGTCTCTATGCGGAGTCCAAGGCGGGTGCCGAGCAGCGCAGTCCGGACAGCCTGATGCGACTGCTGACGTCCAGGGGTGTGGGCGTAGTGCAGTGGCACGACTGGGAGGTGCTCGACGAGCACGAGCGTGCGCTGGGCGAGGCTGCGGGCCGAGAGCGCGTCAAGGTGGTTCCGCGTGACGAGATGACGAACGTGGCCCTCAAGCGCACCTAACTCACGCACCACCCACGATGGACCCTCGAGAAGAGGGCACATCGGCTAATAACTTCAGCAGGTGCGGAGCGGCCGAATCCGACACGGCCTTGCGCGACTGCACCACCGAGACCTCCCATCGGGGTGCGTCGTGCGGGAGGGCTACCGTGACCAGGCGTGAAGCCTGAGGCTTGTTCGACACGTGGCGCGGCACGATCGCGACCCCCAAGCCGCGGTCCACGAAGTCGAGCAGGGTGTGGACGTCGCTGACCTGAAAACGGACGCGGCGCATCATCCCGCGCGACTCGAACGCTGCATCGGTCAGCGGTCGCACGCCCCAGGTGGGGTCGAAGTCCACGTGGTCCTCCGCCGCGAGCTGCTCCCAGGTGGCGGCGGAAGCACCGG
>Ga0314772_1000209_pt1 | contig 33073 bp, 30 predicted proteins | sample MetaGCBIW2018_FD_204520 | JGI IMG/M metagenome (GOLD analysis project Ga0314772, IMG submission 204520) | Cryopeg brine microbial communities from Beaufort Sea near Barrow, Alaska, United States - CBIW 2018 | ecosystem: Environmental > Aquatic > Marine > Coastal | place: USA: Alaska | collected... | reverse complement strand
GCCTGACTGTTCACAGACGTCTTTCCCTGTCCGGCTTGACGATTATCGGCGCCCGCCCGGGGCGCAACCGCTGACCCACGATGTGGGATCAGCGGCGTTTTCGGTCCGGCGAGGTCGCTGCGCGACCTTCCTCCCTCAACGCCCTTGCGGGTTGACACCCCAGGCTTTCGCGCCAACCGAGCCTCAGCTCGGCCGGACAAACAGGCTCTCCTGCTGCTTCCGTGGGTCTTTTCGGAGCGCCTTAACGGCCGCACGCCGCTTCCTGTCTAGGTTTCTGACTGTTCAAAGAACAGAAACTTTAGGGCGGGAAGAGCGGCGTGCGAACTCTAAGAATATGGCGAACCCTCCTTGGTGTCGAGAAGACGTTTGTTGAGGACATCGATCTCGATCTGGAGAGCAGAATTCTGATCGCGTCGGTGCGTCCGATGGCGTCGAAGCGGAACCGATGCGGCGCCTGCCACAAGCGCAGCCCGCGTTACGACGCCGGTGATGGGCGGCGCCGTTGGCGAGGGTTGGACGTGGGCTCGATTCAAGTTCATCTCGAGGCCGACGCGCGCCGTGTGTCCTGCCGTGTCCACGGCGTGACCGTGGCACCTGTTCCGTGGGCGCGACACCAGAGCGGTCACACCCTGTTCTTCGACGACCAGGTCGCGTGGCTGGCCACGCAAACGTCCAAGACCGCCATCACCGTCCTGATGCGCGTCGCGTGGCGCACGGTCGGAGCGATCATCACCCGGGTCTGGGCCGACACCCAGAAGCAGTTCGACCAGTTCGCGGACCTCACCCGGATCGGGATCGATGAGATCTCCTACAAGCGCGGCCACAAATATTTGACCTGCGTCGTGGACCACGATTTCGGCCGGCTCGTGTGGGCCGCACCGGGCCAGGACAAGGCCACCCTCGCGACGTTCTTCGATGCTCTCGGCCCGGAGCGTTCCTTGCAGATCACGCATGTTTCTGCCGATGGCGCGGCTTGGATCGCCAGTGTTGTCGCGGACAAAGCCCCCACCGCCATCCGATGCGCGGACCCGTTTCACGTCGTAAAATGGGCCACCGAAGCCCTCGACGAAGTCCGACGCGGCGCGTGGAACGACGCCCGCAAAGCCGCCCGGCAAAACGATGCCTGCCGCACCCGCGGTCGGCCTGCCGCAGATGCTCCCGCACGGCCGGACAGCGCCCGGGCCGCCGGCATCAAAAACTGCCGCTATGCGCTTTGGAAGAACCCGGAGAACCTGACCGAGAAGCAACAAGCGAAGCTGGCCTGGATCGTGCAGACCGACCCCCGGCTGGCGCGCGCTTACTACCTGAAGGAAGGCCTGCGCGTGATCTTCAAACTGCCCCCGGTCGAAGCCACCGAAGCCCTCAACAAATGGGTCGGCTGGGCACGGCGGTGCCGTATCCCCGCGTTCGTGAAACTGCAGAAATCGATCGTCAAACACCGCGCGTCGATCCTCGCCTCCATCGAGCACGGCCTCTCCAACGGACGCGTCGAATCCATGAACACCAAGATCCGCCTCATGACCCGCATAGCCTTCGGCTTCACATCACCCGACGCCCTCATCGCCCTCGCCATGCTCAGCCTCGGCGGCCACTAACCGGTGCTCCCCGGCCGGATTTAACCCACGGAAGCAGCAGGAGAGCCCGTTTTTCAGTTGGCGTCAACAGGCGGAGAAGTACGACGTCCCAGCGCTCGCCATCGCGACTGCGTGGATCACTCGCCACCCCGCGCAGTGGCAGGTTGTCATCGGCACCACCACGCCCGAGTGGATCGCCGCGGCGGCGCAGGGGTCCGAGGTCCCGCTCACGCGTTCCGAATGGTACGAGATGTTCAGGGCCGCCGGCTACGCCGTTCCCTAAGCCCGTAAGCCCGCAATAGTCAGACGTTTGCCTAAAACTGGAACCGGTCGCATCGGCGGCACGTTTTGTATCTGGAAGCAAGGTGCGTGGCACCCAGGTAAGGCTTGAGCAGATTTTCAATTAGGGGGTGTGAGTGGGAAGCAAGAAGTACTTCAACGGGGTGAAGACCTTTGGGCTATTCGTGGCGCTCTGGGTGGTGTTGCTCGGCATCGGCTCGTTCTTTGCGGGCGGCAGCTACCTCTGGTTCTTTGTCCTGCTGTCGCTCGGGGGTACCGCTTACGGCTACTGGAACTCCGACAAACTGGCGATTCGCGCCATGCACGCACGCCCGGTGACGGAGGTCGAGCAGCCCGCGATGTTCCGGATCGTGAGCGAACTTTCACGGGAGGCCCGCCAGCCGATGCCCCGCCTCTACGTCTCACCCACCGCCGCTCCGAACGCCTTTGCGACGGGCCGCAATCCCACCAATTCCGCGGTGTGCTGCACTGAGGGAATCCTCGCGTTACTTAACGAGCGAGAGCTGCGGGGCGTGCTCGGTCACGAGCTCATGCACGTGTACAACCGTGACATCCTGATCGCGTCAGCGGCCGCCGCGTTCGCCGGCATGATCACGGCATTCGCGCAGATGATGCTGTTCTTCGGCGGTGGGAGCGATCGGCAAGCTAACCCACTGGCGCTCCTGTCGATGCTGTTACTTGCCCCGATCGCGGCCGCGCTGATTCGCACCTCAATCTCGCGCACTCGCGAGTACGACGCGGACGAGGACGGCGCGAAGTTGACCGGCGACCCGCTTGCGCTCGCATCGGCCCTGCGCAAGCTCGAGTCAGGCGCGGCGGCACGGCCGCTTCAGCAGACTCCGCAGTTGGAGAATGTGGCCCACATGATGATCGCGAACCCATTCACTGGCGTCGGCCTCGCAAAATTGTTCGCCTCACACCCGTCCATGGCCGACCGCATCGCGCGGCTTGAGTCCATGGCCGGCGGCCGGCCGGGGATTAGTTGACGCTCGCTGCCCCGCGAACTCGGAGCCGGGCGTACACCACCGCGCCCTTTGCGGCGTTCTCGTTCAGCGTGAGGTTAATGTGGAACAGGTGGTCTTTTACCATCATCAGGCGTCGGCGTCGGAGGTTCATAGCGCGGAAGGCTGGTTTAGGTTGGGCAGTTCCGGCTGCCGTCAGCCCGGCCGCGCTGGAAGCGGTCGCCGCCGATGACCTGCTGCAAAGGTGCCTCTCCGTGTTGCCCAGCTATCCCCTCGTCGGTCACCTCCACGACGGACTCGAGAAGCTGCGACCCGAACTCCAGCAGTACTTCATTGAACGCAAACATCGCGGACATCGCGGAGGCGCTGGAAAGTAAGCGTTGACGGAGCTTCTACACGGGCATCGTCAGCAGGAACCCCAGCACGACCAAGCTGACCGCTACTTCGGCGCCACCCACGACCGATACGCGCATGCGGGGCTGTGCGGGCAATACGAGCGAGCGGGCAAGTGCGATGCCAAACGGGATCGCGAGCCAGGGCCAGATGATCGTCGTGATCACCAGGGCGACCACGTGGTAAATCCCTGACGCGGCCCGATGCGGAGTCGACCCATACTCGCGAATCATGCTCTTGATGTAGAACACGGATCCCACCAGGTAAACCCATGCCACCGCAGCGACGGGGATCCCGACCGCCGCGTCGAGTCCCGCCGTCACGGGCACGATCATCGCCATGAGTGAAGCCATGGTGACCGACACGATGCCGTTGAACGTCGCACGTTCCTTGCCCCCACGCACCATGAGCACGTTGGTACTGAACAGTAAAGCGTAGGCCGGGGCAAACCAGAACAGCGCCGGCCGCAGCGCTAGCACGGGTGCCAGCATGAGCACACAGATCGCCCCGTAGACGATGATTTGGCTGCGCACTCTTGCCACCCGACGAGTTTTGACAGCGATCAGCACGTGATGGGAGAACAGCCAGCCCGTGAGCCAGCCGATCAGTAGCGGGGCCTGCAACCAGTCAAAACCGAACCGTAACCCGGCCAGATACGGCAGCAAGAGCATGGCCCAGACCCCGTGCTGGGGAGGAATCCACGAGCGAAGTGAACGGCGCGATCGAGGACGGGGCTTTGGGGAGCGGTCCGCGGGGGTCGTGCCGCGAGTGGCGGCGCTTGTCATGTCAGCGGTAGTTGACGAACTGCAATGCGGCCTCGACGTCAGCGCTCTTAAGCAGCGTCATGGTGGACTGCAGGTCGTCGCGGCTCTTGGAGCTGACTCGGAGCTCGTCGCCCTGGATCAGCGCCTTGACGCCCTTGGGGCCTTCGTCGCGCACCAGCTTGGTGAGCTTCTTGGCGACGTCCTGCGCGATGCCCTCCTTGACCTCGGCCGTCAGTCGAAACTCCTTGCCCGACGGGGTGGGGTCGCCGTATTCGAGCGCCTTCATGGAAATGTCGCGCTTGGCGAGTTTGCCGATGAAGACGTCCAGGACGGCCTTGACCCGCTCCTCGGAGTTGGCCTTCATGAGGATGTTCTCGCGCGAGAGCTCGATCGATGCGCCGACGCCCTTGAAGTCGTAGCGTTGCGCGATCTCCTTGTGGGCCTGGTTGAGGGCGTTGTCGACCTCTTGACGGTCAACTTTGGATACGACGTCGAACGAAGAATCGCTTGCCATGAGTGCCTCCTGATGTGGCCGGGCGCTACGAGCGCCACGGCGTGATGTGCGGTACTGCGGCCCCGGTTAGCGCTGAGGCCGTTTCACTTGCTATCCTTCCATGCGCACCACGTTGGTTTCCAATGCGGCGCATGGCGAGTTGCCCGAGCGGCCAAAGGGAGCTGACTGTAAATCAGCCGTCGTAGACTTCGTGGGTTCGAATCCCCCACTCGCCACATCAGGCCCGTTGCGCAAGTAGCGGGCCTTTTTGTGTCCCCACGGGCGGCATCGGGCCTTGCGCTTACACCAGGGCACGTTTCTCGGGGTTAGCGAGTCTAGACGTAAGCGCAGGAGACGTTGGGGGGCGTCTGCGCCCCCCAAGCGCGTTGCGGAGGGTTGTAACCGGCGCTAGCGCGTCACCGCACGGCCCAAGGCGGCCGATGCGCGGGCGTCCAGCACCCGCTGGTTCGCCGAGCCGCGGTGCGCCAGCGACAGGTCCTTCTGGGCTATCTCGAAGCGACCGTCCACGAGCACGTCCACCAGGCGCAGCAGTTCGCGCTTGTCTGGCGACTCGGTGATGAGCTCCTCGAACGTGTACCCCGTCCAGCACCAGACGTCCCGCGTGTCGCCGAACTCGTCCCGGAGCCGGTTCACCACGGACAGCGCCACGCCGGTATTTAGGAACGGCTCGCCGCCCAACAGCGACAGTCCCTGGACGCCGGGGTGCGCGAGATCAGCGATGATCCGGTCTTCTAAGGCGTCGGAGTATTGCTCCCCGTAGCGAAACCCCCATGCGGCCTCGTTGAAGCACCCCTCGCACGCAAACAGGCAGCCGCTCAGGTACAGGCTGCACCGCACGCCCTCGCCGTCCACAAAACTGAACGGCTTGTAGTCCGCGACGTAGTGCTGACTGACATTCACGGCCTGCCATAACTCCGGGTCCGGCGTGCGCGCCATCGGCTACTCCCCGGTGCCCGCGTCGTCGGTGAAGGGCGCGGAACCACCCGTGCCAGCATCGGCCGCCGCCGCGTCACCCACTCGAACGGAACCCGGCAGGTGCTTCACGCGAGAAGAAATTTCCGCGTGACGCCCGTGGACCATCGGCCGCTGCTGGGGGTTGCCCAGGTAGCCGCACGTGCGCTTGACTACGTCGCAGGTGCGTGGGTCCGAGTTGCCGCACTCGGGGCACGCGAAGCCGCGCGCGGTGGGGTCAAAGTCGCCCGCGTAGCCGCACTCGAAGCATCGGTCGATCGGGGTATTGGTGCCCAGGTAGCCGATGCGGTCGTACGAGTAGTCCCACACCGCCTCGAGCGCGCGGGGATTGGTTTGCAGGACAGGGTACTCGCAGTAGTGAATGAAGCCGCCGGACGTGTACTGCGCGTAGTCGGCCTCGAAGTCGAGCTTCTCAAACGGCGTGGGGTTCTTGCGCACGTCGTAGTGGAAGCTGTTGGTGTAGTAGTCCTTGTCGGTGATGTCCGCGACGGACCCGAATCGTTCCTTATCCAGGCGGCAGAATCGGTCCGTGAGTGACTCGCTGGGCGTCGAATAGACGGACACCTGATAGCCAGTCTGTGCCGTCCACTCCTGCGCCGCGGACTGCAGGCGCTTCAGGACCGAAAGCGTCATCCCTTTGGCTGCGGAGTTGGCCTCCCACTCGCCGCCAAAGAAGGCGCTCGCGACCTCGTAGAGCCCGATGTACCCGAGTGACACCGTGGCGCGCCCATCTCGGAACAGCTCGTCAACATCGTCGCTCGGCGTGAGCCGCTTACCGAACGCGCCGTGTACGTACAGGATGGGCGCGTTCGCAGGCACCGCCTCCTTACAGCGGCCGATGCGGTACATCAGTGCGTCGTGAACGGTCACCAGGCGCTCGTCGAGCAGGCGCCAGAAAGTGGCCTGATCCCCGGCGGATTCGAGCGCGATGCGGGGCAGATTCAGCGTCACGACACCCAGGTTCATGCGGCCGTTGACCGTGTCTCGGCCGTCCTCGTCCTCCCATCCCTGCAGGAACGAACGGCACCCCATGGGCGCCTTGAACGAGCCCGTGAGCTCCACGATCTTGTCGTAGTTGAGCACGTCGGGATACATGCGCTTGGTTGCGCACTCGACCGCGAGGAGCTTGATGTCGTAGTTCGGATCCTCCGGCTCGAGGTTGACGTGGCGACGTAGTGTGAACAGGAGCTTGGGGAAGATGGCGGTCCGGCCCTCGGCACCCAGGCCCTGGATGCGGACCTGGAGGATTGCGCGCTGAATCTCGCGCTCGTACCAGCCGGTCCCCAGCCCAAGGCCCACCGACGTGAACGGCGTCTGGCCGTTCGAGGTGAAGAGCGTATTGATCTCGTACTCGAGGCTCTGCATCGCGTCGTAGATGTCCTTGATCGTGCGCTTGACCGCAAAGTCCGCACGCCGCGCCGGGTCCTCGATCCACTCGCTCGCCTCTGCTGTGTGCTTAGCGTAGTTAAGTTCGGCGTAGGGCGCGAGCAGCTCGTCAATGCGGTTGACGGTGCATCCGCCGTACTGGCTCGAGGACACGTTCGCGATGATCTGCGAGATCTGAGCGGTGGCGGTCTGGATGGAGCGCGGCGGCTCCACCTGCGCATTGCCGATGCGGAAGCCGTGGCTGAGCATCGCCTCGAAGTCGATCAGGCAGCAGTTGGTCATGGGCGAGTAGGGGTGGTAATCGAGGTCGTGATAATGGATGTCACCCTTGACGTGCGCGTTCGCGACGTGCGGTGGGAGCATCCTCAGCCCGATGGTCTTGCCCACCACGCCGGCCGTGAGGTCGCGCTGCGTGTTGAATACGTTCGCGTCCTTGTTGGCGTTCTCGTTGACCAGCGCCTCGTCCTTGTCGAGCAGGCGCACTATCGCGTGGTTGAGGTCCTTGGCCTTGCTCCGACCCACGTCTGCGCGGACGCGGTAGTCGATGTAGGCACGGGCCACCTCGTGCTCGCCGGATTCCAGCAGTTCGTGCTCGAGCACCGACTGGATCTCGTAGATCTGCACCGCGTCGGCGTACCGAGCCCCCAGCAGATCACTCACCCGGTTGCTGAGCGCCCGAATCTGGATCTGCTGCGCGCCAGTGAGTTCACCGTGCACGGCACAGAACGCCTTCGTCAGGGCGGCGCTGATGCGAGACTGGTCGAACTCGAGCACCCGGCCGTCCCGCTTGACGACGCGTGGCCGAAAGGTCTGAGTAGTTTCGAGTCTTGACGCGGCCGTGATGCTCATGTGTGCCCCCTTGGCAAGCGCCGTACCCGACGCCTCAAAACACTAGATGTAGTGTCATTCCAGTAATCCGACACTAGATGTAGTTAGAAGGATCGCCCGGGACCTAGGTCCCGGGCAACCGCCCGACGCGGGTCCTAGAAGCTCTTACGTGCCGGTGCGCACACCCCGCCAACACAACTAGCGGTCCACAAACGTACGTATTTATCGTTCTGAGAATCCTCGCGGTCCGTGAGTGCTATCTGCGACATCGCAGCCACTTTCCGCACCCGCGCGGCCGCAGCCACTTTCCGCACCCGCGCGGGCGCAGCCACTTTCCGCACCCGCGCGGGCACGGGCACTTTCCGCACCCGCGCGGGCACGGGCACTTTCCGCACCCGCGCGGGCACAGGAACAGCGTCTTTTGTACATCTGCGGACCACCAGAACTCTGGGACCAGTGAAAACGTACATTCGTAGACCGCTACGGCAGGCGGGCTCTTATCTGAGTTTCGGGGCGGGTGTGCCTACTTGCCGGTGCGCACAAACTTGCCGCGCTTGACGACCACGTCATCGCGCATGTCCTCGAGTTCCATCCCGCGCGTCTCCGGTACCCGGAAGAACACGAACACTAGCGATATCAGCGCCATCGAGGCGTAGAAGCCGTACGCGAATGCGAGGCTGATCTCGGCAAAGATCGGGAACGTCACCGTAATCGCAAAGTTTGCGATCCACTGCGCGGCGGCGGCCACGGCCAGCGCGGTCGCACGAATACGGTTGGGGAACATCTCGCCCAGGAGGACCCACACCACCGGACCCCAGGTTGCGCCAAAGAATACGACGAACATATTGGCCGCGACGATCGCCACGGTGTCCCAGCTGCCGGTGAACGTGGCGACGCTCTTGCCGTCAATGCTTTGTGTGCTCGCCTGCGAGAAAGCGATGGCCATGAGGCCGAGCGTCAGGAACATGCCAGTAGATCCGATGAGCAGCAACAGCCGCCGGCCAATTTTGTCCACCAGCGTGATCGCCACGACGGTCACCACAATGTTTGTAATCGAGGTGATCGTCGACGTGAGGAAGGGGTTGTCGATGCCGACCGAGGACCACAGCGAGGTCGAGTAGTAGAAGATGACGTTGATGCCCACGAGTTGCTGGAAGGCCGACAGCAGGATCCCCGTCCATACGATGGGCTTCAGGCCGAACGCCTTGCCGCGCAGATCCTTCAGCGACCGCTTGTCGTCGTCGCCAAGGGTGCGTTGAATCTCGCCGATGCGCGCACTGACGTCCGCTTCGCCGGTGAATTCCTCGAGCACCGTCGCAGCCTCATCTGGCTTGCCCTTGCCCACCAGGTAGCGAGGCGACTCGGGTAGCCGCAGGGCGGCGAGGCCGTAGACGACTGCGGGAACTGCGGCCGCGATGAACATCCAGCGCCACGCCTCAAGCCCGAACCACAGGTCCTTGCCCGCACCCCCTGCGGCGTCCGCAAATAGTTGGTCCGACAGCAGCGCGGTAAAGATGCCGAGCACGATCGCGAGCTGCTGGAGCGACCCGAGCCGTCCACGAAACTTCGACGGCGCCACCTCGGCAATGTAGGCGGGTGCGATCACCGATGCTGCCCCGATCGCGAGGCCGCTGAGTACGCGCCAGAGAACCAGGTCGGCCACTCCAAAGGCGAACCCCGCGCCGAATGCGGAGATGAAAAACACTGTCGCCGAGATCACCATGACCCGAATGCGCCCGTACTTGTTCGCGAGCCCGCCCGCGAACCAAGCGCCCACCGCGCATCCGAGCAAAGCCGAGGCCACCGCGAAGCCAGTGACGGCACTGCCTAGCGAGAAGCCCTTTTGAATGGCATCCACCGCGCCGTTGACCACAGAGGAGTCGAAGCCGAACAGAAAGCCCCCAAGGCCGCGCCGATGCTAATGGCGATCACCTTGCGGTTCAGCTTGGCATTGGCTGCTGGAGGTGAAGCATCGACGGGTGGGGCCATAACGGGACTCCTTTGGTTAAGCGCAAGCCTGGGACTCGCGAAACCGGCGAGTATTTTTTACACTACCTCCGCCGCGGTGGGCGACTGTGCCAAGAATCTGTGGGCCAACCGACGGTCTACGTGGCGGTTTCACCCGTCTCCACGCTCACCGCCGTGGCGAGGTTGCCTCGCGCCTCGACGCTGACCGATTCGAGCCCGAGCCATTGCGCGACCAGCCGCAACTCCGCCGCCACCGCGCCAGCGACGTCCCGGTCAGAGCGCCTGCGCGCGCCCGGGACCACGCGCTCCTCGCGCCACGACGACAACACGCGTAGCGTCCGCGCCGCGCGATCGGCCTTGAGGTCGAAGCGTCCAACCATTTGGTCGCCCAGCAGGAACGGCAGTGTGTAGTACCCGAACCGGCGTTTGGGCGCCGGTGTGTAGATCTCGATCCGGTAGTTCATCCCAAACATGCGCTCCAGGCGCGGCCGGTACCAACACACGGGGTCGAAGGGGCTCAGCAACGCCGCGCCAGTCGCGCGACCTGGATCCGTGGCTCCCGCCGCGAGAAGCGCGGGCTCATCCCAGCCCTCGCCTGCGATCCCCGCGGCGCCTCCAACCCAGACCCAACTGGCGAGACCACGCTCGACAGCATCGGCCGCTAGCTCTCTTGCCAAGCCGGTCTTCAACCGGAAGTGGTCCGCGATGTCTTTGGGAGTGCCGATGCCCACCGCAGCGAGCGCGTGGTCAAACAGTGCCTGACGAGCGCTCGCGGGATCCAGCCCCCAGGTCCCCGCGTCCGCGGGCTCGACGCCCCAACCGCGCATCGTCGAGTCGTACGTGCGCCGGAAGTGCCCGTGCCGGGACGCTGCGACTTTGCCAGTGATGAAGAGGTGCTCGAGCGCGGACTTCACGGCGCTGTGGTCCCACCACGGTCCCGACGCACGTTCGCGGGGCGCGAGCTGCTCCAGCTCCGCCGCAACGAACGGCCCGCCGGCCTCGACCCGTGCGCGCACCTCGGCGATCAGCCCCGGGTGCGCAGTCTCTAGCCGTGCCTCGGACCGCGAGGCCCACGTGCCGTTGTCGGCCATCTTGACGTGCATGGCGGGCAGCAGCGACAGCGGCGAGACCGACGCCTCGTGCCCCCAGTGCTCGAAAGCGTGGGGCGAGTGCCCGTGCTTCTCGCCCCACAGAAAGCTGTCAAGGACGTCGCGGTCGTACGCCCCGTAGCGTGAGAACAGCGGCAGGTAGTGCGCGCGTGCCAGCACGTTCACGCTATCGAGCTGGAGCACGCCCTGGCGGCTGAGGTACTCGCCGAACTGGCTAGCGCCCACCCCGCGAGCGTCCCGCCGCCGCGCCAGCCCCTGCGCAGCCAGGAAGATGCGCCGCGCCTGGGCGGCGCTCAGCGACTGCTTTGCCCCAGCATCGGCGCCGCGGGAAGTGGTCATTTTGCTACCCTAACGGGCGTATCCGACGCACGTCGTAAGCCGGTCTCGGGGGCGATTTCACTCCCGCGGCGTTTGCCGTGTATTCTTGTCCGGCTTGCCCCGATAGCTCAGTCGGTAGAGTGTTTCCATGGTAAGGAAAAGGTCCAGGGTTCGATTCCCTGTCGGGGCTCAGATAGATGTTTGCCGTCGCCTGTGTTTGCGGGTGGCGGCGAACGTCTTTCATGGCGGGGTAGCTCAGCTGGTTAGAGCGCACGACTCATAATCGTGAGGTCGGGGGTTCGAGTCCCCCCCTCGCTACGCACAATGGATCCACTGACTGTCAGTGGGTGCTGAAAACACAAGGCTGGGAGATAAAACATGGCCAAGAATGACGTTCGCCCAAAGATCACGCTCGCGTGCACCGAGTGCAAGAACCGCAACTACATCACGCGCAAGAACCGTCGCAACACCCCCGACCGTGTGGAGCTCTCCAAGTTCTGCCCCAAGTGTGGCAAGCATCTCCCGCACCGCGAGACGCGCTAGTCCGTCGGATTCTCACAGACGCCCGCTCCCTCCTGTGAGGGGGCGGGCGTTTTTGCATATGCGCGGCTGACAATCCGCGGCCGATGCCGTGGCTGGGGGAGCCGTCTGTCGCGGCTTCTCGCTGGGATACTCGTGCACATGCCCGACCCCCTCCCACCGCGCGGCACTACGCCGTTAACCCGCATTGCGGGGCGACGCTTTTGGTGGTCTTCGCGGCGCTCGCGTTCGTGGCCATAGCGATTCCCACCGCCGCCAGGTTGTTCGGCTGGGAGGCCGGGCCGCTGGCTATTCTGGTGTCCCTTATGCCCTGGGTCACCTTGGCGTGCGTGGTGCCCATCGTGCTTTCCATGGTCGTACGCGCCTGGTGGTTGCTAGGCGCATCGGTCGCGGTGGCGGCTCTCTGTGTGGGATGGGCGGCCCCGATGTTCACCGCTCAGGAGGCGGACGGCATCCCCGTGCTGACGGTCGCGAACATCAACCTCACTTTTGGGCGCGCGGACGCCGCTGCTGTGGTGGCGCTGGTGAAGGCCAACGAGGTCGACGTGCTTGCGGCACAGGAGGTGACGCCCGAGGTCGTAGACGCGCTTAGCCTCGCGGGGCTGGACGACCTGCTTCCGTATTCTCAGGTGGCGGCGGAGCCTGGGGTCACTGGCACGGCACTTTGGTCGCGCACCCCTTTGAGCGACGCCGAGTCGCTCGACGGCAATGCCGAGACGGATTTGCTCGGGGGATACGTGTCGCGTGCTGTGCAGGGTGATATCGAGATTTCCGGAAGGCGAGTAACCGTGCTTGCGGTCCATCCCGCCGCTCCTGGATTGTTCAGCCACGCCAGCTGGGATGCCGATCTGGCGCACCTAACCAAGACTCTTGCCACGCATACCGATCCGATTTTGGTGCTCGGTGACTTCAATACGACGCGCGACCACCGGGCGTTCCGCGACATCCAGGCGCTGGGATACGCGGATGCCGCGGACCAGGCCGGTACCGGATTCATGCCGACGTTTCCTCAGGGTCGCAAGCCGTGGCCGCTCGTGGCGATCGACCACGCGCTGGTGGGTCATGCGGACCTTGTGGCGACCTCAGTCACGACGGAGGCGGTCCCGGGCGCCGACCATCGCATGCTGCTGGTGACCTACTCCGAGCGCTGACGTCGCCAGCCCGAAACTCGGCGCTGAACTTACGACAACTCGATATGAAACAGATTCTCGTAACCCCTGTCGCCAATCACTATGCGGGTGCAGGAAAATGCCGAGGCACCTACAGTATTTCCGGCAACGGGGAAGAACTTGGGATCACCGTGGGTGGCGCCAAGGCTGCGCTGTTGAGTTCCTCAGTCGGCGCACGTAGGGTTACAGAAATAGAAAAACTATTCTTTTACGCGATGAGCAATGTCGCTCTGACGTAGGAGGGCCAGTGCGCCAGCGGCGGCGCGGATGCACTTTAACCTATCCCACACCCGCCGTACAGCAATACCGTTCCAGTTGAACTCTGTGAACTGTTGTCCTGCTAAATTTTGATACGGGAATTTCGATGGGACACCGTAGATACTTTGGGCCGTTTGTAAACGCCTGATGCTTATGCTTAGAAAATTTCCGATACGAGACTAGGAGAAGTAAAACTGAAGAACATATCGCATTCCGCACAATCACTCCCGTCTGCAACCGTCGTCTTGGGGTTAGGCGTCTCCCTCGCCGCATGTTCAACACAGCCAACCAATGACAGTGGTAGTGCGGCGCCGTCCCAAACGGAGCAGGTTGAGACGAGCAACGGCGAGGCGAGCGCCCCCGCGGAAGACACCGTTTCGCAAGGCTTCTCGACGAGGATGGGGAGGTCCCTGATTGGGTTGCCGACGAGTTCCCCATCTATCCCGGCTCAGAAGTTGCCGCAGCGGCGGAGTCAGGGGACAAGACGATAATCTCGTTCTCAGTTCCCTCAGCTTCCACACCCCTCGAGAAGTCTTCGAGAAACTACTCCTCAACAGCGAAGTTGCTTCCACGAGTTGACACCGCCCTAGTTTGGTGATGAGTACAGCCAGAATGGATGGGAAGCCCGCAATATGGACGATGAAAATATGAGCTTTGCTGCAGACAACACTGATGGCCGGTCTGCAACTATCAACGTCACGAAGTCAACCTTCGCCATGTCTGCCAGCCAGGGTTAGATGAGTGAGACCTATGAGCCGTTGGCCGCGCGGCACCTTGAAACCTCCTTCACGGCCACGCAGGCGGGTCCGGCAAGTTCGCTAGGCTTGACCCATGCCCGTGAACCCAGACGCAGTAGGCCGCCAGTACGGCCCGTCCGAGGCGTACGAGGTGACCCGCGTAAAGATCCGCGAATTCGCCGATGCCGTCGACGCCAGGTCCTTCGCCCACCGTGACGTGGCCGCGGCCCGAGCGGAAGGCTATGACGACCTGGTCGCCCCCAGCACGTTCGCAGGTCTCATCGCGCAGCGAGCCGAGTTCCACGTGGTGGTCGACCCCGAGGTGGGCGTCGACTTCACCAAGGTGGTGCACGCCGACGAGCGCTTCACCCACCACCGGCCCATCGTGGCCGGCGACGTGATCGCGACCACCGTCCACATCGACAAGATCACCCAGCGCGGCGGCATCTCCATGGTGACGACGCGCGCCGAGCTGGCTGATATTGAGGGCGACCCGGTCACCACCGTGCTGTCAACGCTGGCCGTGCGAGAGGACTCCTGATGAGCGACGAGAACCGGCCCTCCTTCGACGGGCTCGAGGTTGGCGCAGTGGTAGCCGAGCGCGAGGTTGAGTTCACGCGCGACGCCCTGGTGCGCTACGCCGGAGCCTCAGGTGACTTCAACCCGATCCACTACAACGACATCTTTGCCGAGTCGGTTGGACTCCCAGGCGTGATCGCGCATGGCATGCTCACGATGGGGGCCGCGGCATCGGTCGTCGAGGAGTGGGCCGGACCCGGCAACGTGGCTGACTTCCAGACGCGCTTCACGCGCCCCATCCCGGTGCCAAACCCTGGCGCAGCGACCGTCGTGGTCACCGCCAAGGTTGGAGCCCTCGACGAGGAGTTGCGCACCGCGCGAATCGACGTCGTGGTGGACTTCGACGGCCTGAAGGTGCTGGGCAAGGCGCAAGCGATCGTTCCCTGCGCTTAGCTGTTGCGCGGCCCGCCAGCTGCGTCGCCGACTTGCGATAGCCAGGCGCTGGCGGCAACTCAGCGACCGGGGTTGACCCTCCCAATGGTGTTGCCAGCGCGGTACTCGAGAGGCGTGAAAGCTGGCTCCGGGGTCTCTCCCGCGAGCAGCGCCTTGACCTCCGTGGCGAGAGCGTGGCCCTTCTTCTCCCCGTCCTGGACCACCGTCGTGAGCTCCATGGGCGACAGCCACGCGAGTGCCAGCCCATCAAAGCCGGTGATGGACACGTCCTGAGGCACGCGGATGTCGAGCTCGCGGGCCGCGAGGATGACACCGGCCGCCAGCTGGTCCGACTGCACCACGAGCGCCGTGGGCCGTGACTCGTGCATCAGCGCAAGGTGCCCTGCGGCGATGCCCTCCTCCACCAGCGACTCGCGGGCGCTGACAATGACGCAAGGTTCGATGCCGGCGTCCTCGAAGGCGTGCAGGCGCCGCTGGGTGGGCGCCCAGGCGGACTCGCGGAAGTCCTCGATCGTCCGCAGCGACGTGTCGAGTCGCGGAGCGATGGGGAGCGTCACCGTTCCGATACGCTCGTGGCCCAACTCCTGCAGGCGCTTGATCAGATCGACCGTCGCGCGGCCGTCGTCAATGGTCACCACGCCGGCGCCCGCGGGCGGCTCGCCGTCCATGACCACGATCGGGATCCCGCGCTTGCGCAAAATCTCCAGGGCAGGCTCGTCGTGGTCGCGCACGCGCAGCAGCACCGCGGCATCCATGGGCGCAGTCTCAAGAAGGGAGTTCTCCTCCGGGGCCCCAGACGGGGACGTCAAGAGCAGCACGCCGAGGCCCATGTCACCCAGATCCGAGATCAGGCCGTCCATGATCTGCAGGATCAGCGGAGCACGGAACGCGAGCGTGAGGGAGTCGTGGATCACCACACCTACCACCTGCGAGCGGCCCGAGCGGAGTGCACGCCCAGCCGCAGAGGGCCCACCATATTCGATGTCCGCGGCAGCCTTCTCGACTCGAGCCTTCATCTCGGGAGAGATGGGTCCGGCTCCCGAGTAGCTGAGCGAGACCGTGGAGAGCGATACGCCTGCCTTCGCCGCGACATCGGCCATCGTGGGACGCCCGTTTTTAGCCATGCGCTGCCTCCTGGTAGTGGTGCGCCCAGACTAGCGGTGAACTCAGCACCGACCGGTCAGTCTGCCGGGATTCGCCCTCAGTACCGCCGCCGCGCAACCCCAGGACTCGTCTCCCTCCCGAAAATAGCCGAGCGCGGCATCGGCGCCGGATACGCTGGTGGGATGACAAGACTGGCGCGGCCCCAACTGGCTGACTTCACGACCCTTCGCGTGGGTGGGGTAGCCGATTCTATGGTCGACGCCGCAAGCGAGGCCGAGTTCATTGAGGCTGTGCGCACGGCAGATGCGACCGATACTCCTATCCTCGTCCTCGGCGGCGGTTCCAACATCCTGGTGTCCGACGACGGTTTTGCCGGCACCGTCGTGCGCGACGACCGCCACGACCTGAGCGTTCAGGACGACGGCGCATGCGGCGGGGTGTCCATCACTGTGAGCGCGGGCATGCCCTGGGACGACGTCGTGGCGCGCGCGGTCGACGAGGGCTGGGTGGGGCTCGAGGCGCTGTCCGGCATTCCCGGCTCAACGGGTGCGACGCCCGTGCAGAACGTAGGCGCGTACGGCGCCGAGGTCGCGGATTGGACCGCGCTGGTGCGGACCTGGGACCGCCACGAGAACCGCGTGCGCTCGCTCGCCCGGGTGGACTGTCAGTTCGGCTACCGCGACTCGCTTCTCAAGCGCACCATGCGGGGGCTCGGCCCCGACGGCCGCGTGTGGCGCCCCACGCCGCGGTATGTGGTCCTAGACGTCACGTTCCAGATGCGCTTTGGGTCCCTCTCCTCGCCCATCCGATACGCGCAGCTCGCGCAGGCGCTCGGGCTTGAAGTGGGGGAGCGCGCGCCCATGGTGGACGTGCGCGCCGCCGTGCTCAAGTTGCGGGCGGCCAAGGGCATGGTGTGGGAGGCCGACGACTTTGACACGTGGAGCGCGGGCTCGTTCTTCACGAATCCGATCCTGACCGCAGAGGCCGCCGCCGCCCTGCCAGCGGATGCCCCGCGCTTCCCCGCTGGCGGCGCGCACCCCGAGGGTGCGGTCAAGACCAGCGCGGCCTGGCTGATCGAGCACGCTGGCTTTGGCCGGGGGTTCTCCCTTGGCGCCGATGCCGGGGCCAGCCTGTCGACCAAGCACACGCTCGCGCTGACGAATCGGGGCAACGCGAGCGCGGCGGAGCTGGTGGCGCTCGCGCGCGCGATCCGGGACGGTGTGCGCGACGGGTTCGGCATCGAGCTGGTGCCCGAGCCCGTCACCCTGGGCCTCACGATTTAGCTCGCTACCCCACGGCGTGTTACGTCCGCACCGTAAACCGCACCCGCGCTGACCCGCTTGTGCTCAGACTTGACCGTCAACGGTCGATTTACGGTGCGGACGTAGAAGCGGGCGCGCAAAACGACGGCCCCCGCCCCGCGAGGGATGAAGGCCGCCAGGTGCGGACGTAGCGCCGGTTGGTGTTATTCGGTCGCGATCGCCTTGAGGATGTCCAGCCTGGACGCGCGCCACGCCGGCCAGATGGCAGCGACGACGCCCGCGAGGGCCGCGAGTACGGTGTAGACGCCGAGCAGCACCCACGGGACAGTGACGCCGTCAAACCCTAGGTCCTTGAGCGCGAGCACCAGCGCAGCCCCGAGGCCGACGCCAAGCAGCATGCCCAGGATTGCCCCGAAGATGGCCATCACCATCGACTCGAGCGTGACCATCCTCCACACGGAACGCTTGCGCAGCCCCACCGCGCGCAGTAGTCCGATCTCGCGCGTGCGTTCGGTGACCGACAGCAACAGGGTGTTCGCGACGCCCAGAATGGCGATGATGAGCGCGGACGCCAGCAGCGCGGAGATGATGCCCAGCAACAGGTCGATGAACTGGTTGGCGAACTGCGCTAACTCGTCCGGGGACTGGAACAGCACCGTCGGGTAGTCAGCGCCCAGCTCGTCCGTGAGGGTCTGCTTTACGGCGCCGACGTCGGAGCCGGGGTCTGCCGAGATCAGCAACTGCGACACGGGAACGTCGCCAAGAAGCTTTTCACCGGTGGCCCAGTCGACGTTGAAGTCGCCGCCGTTCTCGTCGTTGAACAGCCCGGTCACGGCCAAGTCAACCGTAGAGCCGCCGCCGGTAAGGGTGACGGTGTCGCCTACCTTAACGCCGAGGTCCTGAATGGCCTGGCTGATGTACGTACCATCGCCCACCTCGGTGATGGCAGGCTCAGTCTCGAAGTTGATGAGGTCTGTTGAGGCATCCACGTCGATCACGGCGAGCGAACTCTGTGTGCCGTCGTACTCGACGTCGGCCACGCCTACGCGTGCCACCTTGTCCACACCTTCGGTACCGGTGATCAGGTCGATGGCCCCTGGGGGAATTCCTGTGCCAACGGTATCGACGGCGAAGTAATCTGCAGACGTGGAATTGAACTGCGCCGTGACCACGGTCTTGAGTGACTCGGTGAACGTCGCGACGAGCGCGAGTAGCATGACGCCGATCATTAATGCCGCGGCGGTGTTGGCGCTGCGCCGCGGTTCGCGCCGGATGTTGTTCGCGGCGAGCTTGCCGTCCACCTTAAACATCCGTGTGAGTACGCCGCGCAGTCCGTACGCGATGGGTACGAGCAACTGCGCGGCGAGCAGGGTCATGCCCAGTACCAGCAACACGGCGCCAATGCCCACGTAGATATAGGGCTTTTCGAAGTCGCCGTAGAGCCCGAGGAAGATGGCGATAAGTCCGACCAGCGCTAACGCCGCACCCACGATGTTGCGCGTGCGCAGCGGCTTCTTAGACTCGGTGGCTGACTCGCGCAGCGCCTCCATGGGGGAGATTCGCGAGGCGTGAATCGCGGGGGCGAGCGCGGAGGCCATCGTCACCAGCAGGCCGAGCCCGTAGGCCCAGGCCACCGCGTCCGGCGGCAGAGTAAGCACGCCAAAGATGTCGCCCACAAACACCTTGGCTATCGCGGTGATCGCAAGTGCGAGCAGATAGCCAAGCACGAGTCCGACGGTGGATGCGACGAGGCCCACCACGAGCGCCTCGAGCAGGATCATCCGGCGCACCTGCTTGCCCGTGGCGCCCACGGCGCGCAGCAGTCCGAACTCCCTGGTGCGCTGCGTCACGATGATGCGGAAGGTATTGACGATGATGTAGGCGCCCACGAAAAGCGAGATGAGCGCGAAGGCGATAGCGAAGATATCGACATACTGCAACACGCTGTTGAGCGCCTCGACCGACTCTGCGGCCTTCTGCTCACCGGTGATGGCACGGGTTCCGTCGGGCAGGTCCCCGCCGATCGCGGCCGCGACGTCGCCTGCGTTTGCGCCCTCATCCACGAGCACGTTGACGCTGTTGAATCCGGGCACGTCGCCGTTGAAGGCCTGCACGTCCGCGGTGGTCATCCACGCGAACTTTGCGCCAAGGGAGGCGCCACTGGTGAGCTCAACCGAACCGACGAGTATGTAGTCGGTGGAGCCCTGTACCCCGGCGACTGAGACCGTGTCGCCTAGCGTGTAACCGCCAGCAAAAGTCCCCGCGTCGAGCGCCACCTCACCCGGTTTTGTGGGAGCCGCGCCCTCCAGGATGGTGCCGCCATCGACGTCGGTGTTGTCCGTCCAGTTCTGGACGAAGGTGGGCGGGCCCGGCTGGTTGGCTCCGGCATCGGCGCTAATGAGGGCGCCTTGGCCGGTGACGACGCCGTACGCCTGCGCGACGCCATCGGTGGCTTCTATGCGGGCCACATCGGCGTCAGCGAAGGGTTCCTGATCGGCCTGGATCGCCACGTCCGAATTTGGGTCGGTCTCGACAACCACGTCGATGCTCGAGTAGGAGGCCGAGAAAATGTTGGAGAAACCTGAGGACAGCGAGTTGGTGAAGATTTGCGTGGCCGCGACCAACGAGACACCTAGCGCCACGGCGACGGCGGTCAGGATGAGCCGCTTGGGGCTGTGTTTGACCGACTTGAGTGCGAGACGGAACATGAATTAGTGCCCCATCTGCTTCATGCGGTCAAGCACCTTTTCCGCCGTCGGTTCACGCATTTCGTCCACGAACTTGCCATCCTCGAGGAACAAGATCCTGTCGGCGTACGATGCGGCGGTGGGGTCGTGCGTGACCATCACGATGGTCTGGCCGAATTCCTTCACGGCGCGGCGCATGAATCCCAGGAGCTCGGCGCCCGAGCGGGAATCTAGGTTTCCGGACGGCTCATCGGCAAAGATGATCTCGGGTCGGGACACGAGCGCGCGGGCGACTGCGACGCGCTGCTGCTGGCCGCCGGACAGTTCCGCAGGTAGGTGGGTCAGGCGGTCTGCGAGCCCCAAAATGTCGATGATCTCGTCAAACCATTCCTTGTCCGCCTTCGCACCCGAAATGTCGATAGGCAAGGTGATGTTCTCCTTCGCGGTCAGCGAGGGACTCAGGTTGAAAGATTGGAAGACGAAGCCGATGTTGTTGCGCCGCACCTCGGTGACCTGGGCCTCGGTGAGGTTGGTGATGATGGTGTCCGAGATGGTCGACTGACCCGCGGTGAGTCGGTCGAGTCCCGCGAGGGTGTGCAGCAGGGTCGATTTGCCGGAGCCCGATGGCCCCATGATCGCCGTGAACTCGCTACGGGCGATGTCGACGCTCACACCGTTCAGGGCGCGGACCGCAGTGTCTCCAAAGCCGTAGTCCTTGTAGCCGTCTCGCATTGACGCGGCAAGTGCGGTGGTGTCAGTGGACGTCATGGGGAATGCCTTTCGCGGCGCATGAACGAAGGCGCCGGGGCGGCGCGAGACGCATGCAGTCCATCGGGTGTGCAGGTCTGCGAGTGTTGCAGTCTTTGAGTACTCAAGTCTTTGAATACTCGCAGTCAAGTGTCGCGAATCTTGCGGTTGCGCGCCATCGTCCGAAAGAACGGTTTCTTAAGTGGGGGTGCGGCTAAGGGCGCGGGAGCACGATGCCTGAGTTGTACGCCTCGACCACGGCCTGGACTCGGTCCCGCACTCCCAACTTGGTGAGGATGTGGCTCACGTGCGTCTTGACTGTGGTCGTGGAGAGGAACAGCGTGCTCGCGATCTCTTGGTTGGATAGCCCGCGCGCTATCAGGATCAACACCTCGACCTCGCGTTCGGACAGGTCGCCAATCGCCTCGGGTGACGGCACGTGCGTGTCGGGATCCGCGCCGCTCGCCGTGGCGCCGCCGCTCGCGAACTTCTCGATCACGCGGCGGGTTACTTCGGGCGCGAGCAACGCCTCGCCCGCCGCGACGACTCGCACGGCATTGACTAGGGTGTCTCCGTCTGCGCTTTTTAGGAGAAAGCCGGATGCTCCGGCGCGCAGTGCCTCGTAGATGTATTCGTCCTCATCGAACGTGGTGAGGATGACCACGGAGACGTTGGGGCATTGGGCGACGAGTTCGCGGGTCGCCGTGAGTCCGTCGACCCCGGGCATGCGGATGTCCATCAGGACTACGTCGGGCAGTGAGCCCTGCGCCATCGCGAGCGCCTGGGAGCCGTCAGCGGCCTCGCCACACACCTCGATGTCCGGCTCGGACTCCAGAATCATTTTGAGCCCCACCCGCACCATTGCTTGGTCGTCGACGAGTCCCACGCGGATCATTTGCTGCCCTCCTGAAGTCCGTGCGGTGGCCGTGTCCGAGTCGCTCGCACCTGGTCGTCGCCGGATGGCAACACCGCGTGAACCCGGTAGCCGCCGCCTGCCCGGGGCCCGATGTCGAGCGTTCCGCCCAGTGCGGCAATACGTTCTCTCATGCCGCCGATGCCGTGGCCGCCCGAGTGCATGGCCTCCGAAATCACCCCGCGCCCGTCATCCTCGACCGTGATCGTGACGGCGTCGCCTTCGCGCACGACCGAGACGCTGGCATTGGCGCCCGGGCCAGCGTGTTTCATGGCGTTCGTCAGCGACTCCTGGACGATGCGAAACGCGCTGAGCTCGACGCCGGCGGGTACATGTGCAGACCCCGATACCTCGAGTGAAACTGGCAGTCCGGCGTCCTCGACCTGTTGGACCAGGTCCGGAAGCGCGGCCAACGACGGCATCGGCAGCAGGTCGAATGAGGGGTGATGCGCGCTGTTGGGGCGAGCCGAGTCATCATCTGTCCCGGCTGACCCGTCTCTCGCTTCCCGTCCGTCGGTGGTCTTGGTGCCGTCAAGGCTTGCCCCTCCCATCGCATCGGCTTCCGAAACGCGCAGGACTCCGATCATGCGCTGCATCTCCATGAGCCCCGTACGCCCGGAGTCGCTGATGGTGCGCAGCGCTTCCGTGATGCGGGGGTCGACGTCCCTGGCGAGCCTCGCGGCACCCTCGGCCTGCAGCGTCATCACTGTCACCTCGTGCGCAACGACGTCGTGTAATTCGCGGGCGATGCGTGAGCGCTCGGCCCGCACGGCATCGGCTAAGGCATTCTGCCGGGCTTGCTCTTGGCGTGCGTGAGCGATCTCGAGCTCAGTGAGCCGCGATTGGCGGCCATTGTCGGACAGGCCTATCCCCAGCGCGATCACCAGCGCGATGAGTGTGGAGATCACCGCGGCTAGGTGCACGGATGCGCTAGTCAGCACACCTATCGTGGCCCAGGCGCTGATCACTGCGATCCCGCTAATGCCGTGGATGAGGGCGTTGCGGCGAGGCAGGTACAGGCCGGCGCCATAGAGCGCGACACCGAGCCCTAGGAGGCTGGCGACGTTGGGATAGCCGGTGGCGACGAACACCATCCACGCGACGATCGCGACCCACAGGATGGTGCGCGGCGCGCGGTGGCGCCATGCGAGGGGCAGCGTCATGAGCGCGACGAGGCCGAACCCGGACAGCGGCTCAATGGCCGGTCGCGAGTCACTGCCGATCGCGTACAGTCCGATCAGCGCGATCACGAACAGCCCGACTGCTAGCAGCGCGTCGCTGACCCGGGGCATCTTCACTGTCACGCCACTAAGACTAAGTGAGGTTGGTCGCGCGCGAGGGCTGGCCACGCACACATCCGGTCGGGGAACGGTCTACCTCTTCGGGTTGCCGGTCACCGGTCACCAGGTCGCTGCCAGCGGAACGTCCGGATCGTCACGACGAGCCCGACCACGAACCAGATGGCGAGCACGATCACGGTCGCGGGGTGCTGCCAGCTGCCGGCGGCCTCCTGGCTCGCGAAGCTCTCGGGCAGGAACACGGACCGCATGCCCTGAGCGAGCCACTTCAGCGGGAAAATCTCCGCGATGTGCTGCAACCACGGGGGCAACTGCGTAAACACGAAGAACACGCCGGAGATGAACTGCAGTGCCAGCACGATGGGCGTCAGAACCGCGGGGGCGGAACGACCGCGACGGGCGAGCGAGCTGAACGCGATGCCGAGCACGGTCGAGGCCGCGGTGCCCAGGAGGAACACCCACGTGAACGTCACCCAGTTGCTCGCGGACGTGGGGATGGGGATGTCGTATAGCAGGCCGCCCACCAGCAGCAGTAGCGCGATCTGCACGATCGACACCATCACGACGTGGACGATCTTGCCCATGAAGAACGCCGATGCTGGAAGGGGGCTTCCGTGGATGCGCTTCAGGACGTCGTCGTCGCGGTCGATCGCGAGCGAGATGCCCAGCGACTGGAACCCGGTGTTCATGATGCCGGACGCGATCATGCCAGCCAGGAAGTACTGCTTGAAGTCGACGCCGTCGCCCACCTCGCCGTTGCCCATGATCGACGCGAACAGGATCAGCAGCAGAATGGGGAACGCGAAGATGAAGATCATCTGCTCGCGAGAGCGGCTGAACTCCTTGGTCTCCAGGACCGCCCGCTCCCAGACGAGGTAGGCGAAGGAGGGCCGCTTGCTGGCGGCTTGGGCCTTGGCGGCCGATGCGGTGGTTCTCACGACGCGTCCCCCTGGCTTGGGACGGGGACTTCAGCTGATTGCGGGGCTTCCTCGTCGAGCGAACCCGCCGCATCTTGGCCGATGAGGTCGAGGTAGACATCCTCGAGCGAGGGCCGGCGTATCTCGAGGTCTCTAATCTCGCCGACGTGGGATGCGACCAGATTGCGAACCGTCGCAGTGGGGGTCTTGGTGACCTCGTTGTGTGCGGTGACCACGCCATCGGCGCCGGCCTCGGCCCAGGTGACCACGGCATCGGCTGCACGGGCGCGAAGGCCGCTCGGGGTGTCGAGCGCGACCAGCTTGCCGCGCGAGATGACCGCGAGTCGGTCGGCGAGGTGTTCGGCCTCGTCGAGGTAGTGGGTAGTCAGCACGATGGTGGTGCCGCCCTCCTTGAGCGACTCGATCAGGTGCCAGAACTGGCGGCGGGCCTGGGGATCAAAACCGGTGGTGGGCTCGTCGAGAAACACCAGGTCGGGGCGGCCAATCACGGCGAGCGCGACGTCTAGGCGGCGTCGTTGACCCCCGGACAGTGTGGTCGACCTGGCATTCGCCTTCTCCTCAAGTCCCACCGCGGCGATGGTTTCCTCGACGTCGCGTGGGCGAGGGAACAAGTGGCTCTGGTGGGTGACCGATTCGCGCACCGTGAGGGGGCTGTTGGTCGAGGTCGACTGGAGCATGATCCCCAGGTGCTCGCGCCACTCACGCGTGGGATGCGCGGGGTCGACGCCCAGGACGGTGGCCTCGCCGGACGTCCGCTTGCGGAAGCCCTCGAGGATCTCGACGGCGGTCGACTTGCCGGCTCCGTTGGGACCGAGGATGGCGAAAATTTCGCCCGTCTGGATGGTGAGGTCTAGCCCGTCGACGGCGTTGAGATCGCCGTAGGTCTTGCGCAGACCGGTGACCTGGATTGCGGGATCTGTCATCGCGGCTCGACTACTTAGCTTCGCCCAGGAGCGACTGGATGCGGCCTACGCCCTCGACCAGGTCGTCGTCGCCAAGGGCGTAGCTCAGGCGCGCGTAACCACTCGGGCCGAAAGCTTCGCCGGGTACTACCGCGACCTCGACCTCCTCGAGGATCGCGGCTGCCAGGTCGATCGACGAGGTGATTTTGCGGCCGCGAATAGTGCGGCCGATGAACCCTTCAACGGACGGGTACGCGTAGAACGCGCCCTTCGGCGTGGGCACAATCAGGCCGTCGATCTCGCTCAGCATCGACACCATGGTTTTGCGACGACGGTCGAAGGCGGTGCGCATATGGTGGACCTCGTCGAGCCCGCCGTTCAGGGCCGCGATTGCGGCACGCTGCGATACGTTGGCAACGTTGCTGGTGAGGTGGCTCTGGAAGTTGGTCGCGGCCTTGATGACGTCCATGGGACCCACCATCCAGCCCACGCGCCAGCCGGTCATCGCGTACGTCTTAGCGACGCCGTTGATCACGATGCAGGTGTCGGCTAGGTCGGGAACCACCGATAGCAGCGGCGTGAAGACCGCGTCGTCGTAGGTGAGGTGCTCGTAGATCTCATCGGTGATGACCCAGATGCCGTGCTCAAGTGCCCACTCGCCGATGGCCTTGGTCTGCGCGGCGGTGTAGACGGCGCCAGTGGGATTGGACGGGGAGCAGAACAGCAGTGCCTTGGTGGCGTCGGTACGCGCGGCCTCGAGTTGGTCCACGGTGACGAGGTAGTCCTGGTCAACGCCGGCGAATACCTCAACCGTGGTGGCGCCGGTGAGCGCGATGGCCTCCGGGTAGGTGGTCCAGTAAGGTGCGGGCAAAATGACCTCGTCGCCGGGGTCTAAAATTGCGGCGAAGGCCTGGAAGACGGCCTGCTTGCCGCCGTTGGTGACCAGCGCGCTCGCGGGGTCGATCTCATAGCCGGAGTCGCGCTTGGTTTTGTCAGCGATTGCCTGGCGCAGCTCGGGCAGGCCGGACGCGGGCGTGTAGCGGTGGTTTTTGGGATCCTGCGCTGCCACGATGGCTGCGTCCACGATGAACTGCGGTGTGGAGAAGTCGGGCTCTCCTGCGCCAAAGCCGATGACAGGCCGGCCAGCGGCCTTGAGTGCCTTGGCCTTCGCGTCGACGGCGAGGGTGGCTGAGGGTGCGATGGCACCGAGGCGGGCAGAGACGCGGCGGGGGGCTGAGGAGGTCACGGGTCGATTCTTCCATGCCCGCGCGAGTGTCGCTCCCCGGCTGCCGAGACGGGTAGTGCTCGGGGCATCGTCTGCCGGTCTGCCTGCCCACCTGCCCGGCGGTCTGCCTGCCTGCCCGTCCGCCTGCCGGTCTGCCGGTCTGCCTGCCCACCTGCCCACCCGTCTGCCTACCCGTCCGCCTGCCTACCCGCCTGCCTACCCGTCCGCCTGCCTACCCGTCTGCCTGCCCGCCTGCCTGCCCGCCTGCCTACCCGTCTGCCTGCCCGGCGCATCGTCCGGTCGTCACGTATGAGTGGATTAATTGCCGTGAGTAGGCGACACAGGTGCAATCGTCACGCCCCGAATCTCCATCACACGTGGTGAGCCTCGGGATTCCTCTCCACAGATTTACCCCCGCGCCAGGCTCAATCCGGCAAACCTGGGCACGCTTGGCGTATGGATGTAGTGAAGGCGCTTCGCGCTCATGGTGGTGTGGCGCGTACGGCGGCGCTGCTCGCTGCAGGATGTACGTCGCGGCAGGTGGCGATAAGAGTGCGCGCTGGCGAAGTCCATCGCTTGCGCCGAGGAATCTTCGCGCTGGCCGGGGCCGACCCCACTCTGGTGCGCGCCATTGACTTAGGTGGGGTCGTGACGTGTGCGAGCGCGCTTGCTCACCATGGCGTCGCGCTCCTGAGTCGACCGGACCAGCCACACGTTGCAGTGGAGCAAGGCTTCACCTCAGCTGCCCGCAATATCGCGGGAGTGCGATTGCACTACGTCCGGCCAGGATCGCTAACAGGGGCGGAGCAGTGGCACGACGTCGTCACGGGGCTAGATGAGGCTGGCCGCTGTCTTACTCAGCGTGCACACTTGGTGGCGATCGACCACGCCTTACACAACGGACTCGTCCGCCCAGACCAGATCGCCGCTTTCACACGCTCGCCCATGGCCCGACGCGACTGGCTCTTGGCGCACGCCGATGCTCGCGCGGAGTCACCTCCGGAGTCACTGATGCGCCTCGCGTTGATGGATGCAGGATTAGCGGTGCACCCGCAGCGGTTCATCAGCGGGGTAGGCAGGGTCGACTTTGTGGTTGAAGACAGTCTGGTTATCGAAGTCGACGGCCAGCAGCATCACGATGATCCTCGCGCGTTTCAACGCGACCGAAGCCGCGACCGCCAGCTAGTGCGCGAGGGGTACGCCGTACTGCGGTTCACGTACGCGGACATATGCGGTCGCGACTCGACGGCTCTCGGTGCGGAGGTCCGGGCTGCGATCGCGGCCGTCCGTTCGTCACGCTCGGCGCGCGCGTAGGACGTTACGATGGCTCGCAGGTGCGGCATTCACGTGCTGAACATCCCTCGGGCGTGACGATGCGACCACACACCTCGGGTGGCGCGCAGCACTGCGGCAGTGCGACCGATGGAACCGAGTTCGCGTTACGGCTTGAAAGGTCGTAGCATTGATAGTTGGCGATTGACATTCGTCATGATGACTTGCGCCCAAAACGCAATCGCTGAATGTCAGTTGCCGTGGGGAAACCAATCTTTCCCGAAGGGCAGTGGCGCAATTGGTAGCGCATCGGTCTCCAAAACCGACGGTTGGGGGTTCGAGTCCCTCCTGCCCTGCACAGTGCGGTTCAGTACCGCGCAGTTTGTCAGCAAGCATGTCTCCCACAAAGCAAAGGACAATTCGGTGAGTGAATCTGCCGTGACCGACGCCGGTGAGTACGACCCGCGCCACGAAAAGAGCGAGGGTCGATTCATCATCGGTCCCATCGCGCTGTTCGTGCGCCAGGTGATCTCTGAGTTGCGCCGAGTCGTCACGCCCACGCGTGAAGAGTGGATCCGCTACATCTGGGTGGTCCTCGGGTTCGTGGCGGTCATGATGTTGCTGGTATTTGTGTTCGATGTGGCATTTGGCTGGCTCTCCCAGAAAGTTTTCGGCGGCTAAGTGCCGTCGAGTAAAAGGAAGTGGTGTAAACCGTGAGTGACGACAAGATTGACGACGTCCTAGACGAGGCTGAGGCCATGGTCGATGGTGTCGACGCTGGACTCGATGCGGAGACCGTGGTTGCCGAGGAGGCCGCCCAGGTCCCCGTTGATGAGGCAGGCTTTGCAGACGCCCCGGTCGATGCCGTGATCGAGGGCGACGACGACACGGTTCCCGGTGACGACGTGACTGAACCAGCCGAGGAGGCTGCTGTTCACGACGCTGACGGACAGCCCATCGAGCCGGTCATCGACCCCGCCGAGGAGTTCAAGACCGACTTACGTATGCGTGAGGGCGACTGGTACGTAGTGCACAGCTACTCCGGTCACGAGAAGCGCGTGAAGCAGGCCATCGAGCACCGCATTGCGAGCCTCAATATGGAGGAGTACATCTTCCAGGTCGAGGTCCCCATGGAAGACGTTGCCGAGATCAAGAACGGCCAGCGCAAGCTCGTCACTCGGGTGCGGATGCCCGGCTACGTCTTGGTTCGCATGTACCTGGGCGATGAGTCCTGGGGCACGGTGCGTAACACGCCGGGTGTCACCGGGTTTGTCGGCCACGCGCACCAGCCGGTCCCACTCACCATCGACGAGGTGTACTCGATGCTGGTGACCCCTGAGACCGCAGCCGCCCTTGACGACGACCAGTTGTCGAAGGCGATCCCCGTTGAGGTCGACTTTGTAGTCGACGAAGCGATCACCGTCATCGACGGACCCTTTGCCACCCTCCCCGGCACCATTTCCGAGATCAACGTCGAGAGCCAAAAGCTCCACGTCCTCGTTTCCATCTTCGGCCGGGAAACCCCGGTCGAACTGTCGTTCAACCAGGTCGAGAAGATCTAGGTTCCTGGCAGAACAACACCACGGCGGCGCCAGCTGCCACGAGCAATAGAAGGACCCAAAAATGGCACCCCCCAAGAAGAAGAAGGTCGCTGGTCTGATTAAGCTTCAGATCCAGGCCGGCGCCGCAAACCCCGCACCGCCCGTGGGCCCCGCCCTCGGTCAGCACGGTGTAAACATCATGGAGTTCTGCAAGGCCTACAACGCCGCGACGGAGTCGCAGCGTGGCAATGTGGTTCCCGTCGAGATCACGGTCTACGAAGACCGCTCGTTCACCTTCATCACCAAGACCCCTCCTGCCGCCGAGCTGATCAAGAAGGCGGCCGGCGTCACAAAGGGATCTGGCGTTCCGCACACGGACAAGGTTGGCTCGATCACCCAGGCACAGGTCCTTGAGATCGCTACGACGAAGATGGAAGACCTCAACGCGTTCGACCTGGACGCTGCGTCCAAGATCATCGCCGGCACCGCCCGCTCCATGGGTATCACCGTTAAGTAGTTCCACCCCAAGTGGGAGGGCCGCGCTGGCCCGCCACCACGACTGCAAAGGAAAAATAAGCAGATGACTAAGCGCTCCAAGGCTTACAGAGACTCAGCTCAGCTGGTCGACCGTAACCAGCTTTACACGCCGATCGAGGCCCTCCGCCTCGCTCAGAAGACGTCGTCCAAGAACACCGACTCGACGATCGACGCGGTTTTCAAGCTCGGGGTTGACCCCCGTCACGCGGACCAGTCGGTCCGCTCCACTGTGATACTTCCCCACGGCACCGGTAAGACCGCTCGGGTCCTGGTCTTCGCCAATGGTGACAAGGCTGACGCCGCCCGCGAGGCTGGCGCAGACATCGTCGGTGGCGACGAGCTCATCGAGGAGGTGCAGAACGGCCGTCAGGACTTCGACTCCGTTGTTGCTACCCCCGACCTCATGGGCAAGGTGGGCCGGCTGGGTAAGATCCTGGGTCCTCGCGGCCTTATGCCTAACCCCAAGACCGGCACGGTGACGATGGACGTGGCCAAGGCCGTATCCGACATCAAGGGCGGAAAGATCGAGTTCCGCGTCGACAAGCACGCCAACCTCCACACCGTGGTCGGCAAGGCGTCGTTCGGCGACGAGAAGTTGCTCGAGAACTACAAGACCATCGTGGACGAAATTGTTCGCGTGAAGCCTTCCGCTTCGAAGGGCAAGTACATCCTTAAGGCTGCGCTCTCCGCGACCACCGGCCCCGGAATCCTCGTGGATCCGCTGGCCAAGGTCGCCGAGTAAGGCTGCACCACAGACGCTCTCGCGTTGGTCGGGCCGGTTCCCTCGCGGGAGCCGGCCCTTCTGTGTTTTCCCAGGCGGACGTCCCACGCCGCGCAGCATCGGCCGATGCTGTGGCAAGTGCCGGAACTCGCGCCGGATTTGCGCCCAGGGAGTGGAAGCGTTAAGATTTCCCACGCCCAAAGACCGTCGGTCGTCAGGCTGGAAACCGTGAGGTGACCAGCTGACACGAAGTTCCACAACTGTGGAAGCCAGCGCAGAGCGAGTACAGGTTCGTCGGATAAGTTCTGATGCCCCAATGTGCCCCGCCTTGCGCGGGGCTTTTCTGTTGAACGGAGCGGGAAGCCGCCGGTCGCATCAACGGAAGGACAACTATGGCGACGCCAGACAAGGTGTCAGCAGTCAAGGAACTCGCGGATCAGTTCCGTGACTCCTCAGCTGTTGTCATCACCGAGTACCGCGGTCTCTCGGTTCCGCAGCTCGCAGCGCTACGTACCCAGATTCGCGCCTCAGCAACCTTCAAGGTTGCAAAGAACACCCTTGCGGCTCGCGCGGCTAAGGACGCCGGCTTAGAAGGTCTCGATGACCTCTTCGTTGGCCCTACAGCCATTGCATTCGTCACCGGTGACCCGGTGGAGGCTGCAAAGGGTCTAAAGGATTTCAGCAAGGCCAATCCGGACCTCGTCCTCAAGGGCGGCGTTCTCGACGGGATTGTGCTCTCTGCTGAAGAGATCAACAAGGTCGCAGACCTCGAGTCCCGCGAAGTACTGCTCGCCAAGACGGCAGGCGTCCTCAAGGCGTCACTGCTCGGCGCTGCATACCTGTTCCAGGCACCGCTCTCTCAGGGAGTACGGACCGTCGACGCTCTTCGCGCGAAGCAGGAAGACGCAGCTTAACTGCTGCAACCCCACAACAACCCCTGCGACCCACGCAGAATTAGGAAGGAAGCCACCATGGCTAAGCTCACCACCGATCAGTTGATCGACGCGTTCAAGGAACTGACCCTCATCGAGCTCTCGGAGTTCGTCAAGGCATTCGAGGAGACCTTCGACGTCACCGCCGCCGCCCCCGTTGCCGCTGCTGCCGCCCCGGCCGCCGCTGCCGAAGAGGTAGAGGAGCAGACCGAGTTCGACGTCATCCTTGCCGTTGTAGGCGAGAAGAAGATCCAGGTCATCAAGGAGGTTCGTGCACTCACGAGCCTCGGCCTCGGCGAGGCCAAGGCAGTCGTAGACGGCGCCCCCAAGGCCGTCCTCGAAGGTGTGAAGAAGGAAGACGCTGAGAAGGCCAAGGAGGTCCTCGAGGCCGCCGGTGCCACGGTCGAGCTCAAGTAGTTTTCGACCACTTAGCTTTACGCGACGGCCGGGACGATGCGCAAGCATCGGCCCGGCTGTCGCCGTTTTCGGCCCGTACTGGCGGCCGATGCGGTGGTCGGCTGAGCCCAGCGTGCCTGGTCCCGCGTCACAACAGGGTCACAACAGGGTCACAACTTGGCGCACGTGGTGCACCACTTCGCGCGTCGCTGTTGACGAGTTTAGGAATTAGGTGGACAATCTCGCGATTCGGGACTAATGTTGGTAGTTGCGCTGTCTATTGCCCTGCCCTCAAATGCCTACCTGGTGTGCGTCCGCTCGAAAGTGGTTACGCCCCGGGATCCGGTGGAACTGCGGCTATTGACGCGTGACCTGCTCGAATTAAAAAGGGAAGGACCACCCTTGGCTGCCTTGCGCACCCCCACGGCTTCGGCCATCGCTAACCGCTCCGCATCACGCCGCGTATCGTTCGCTCAGATCGCTGAACCACTTGAGGTTCCGAACCTCATTGGTTTGCAGACGGAGAGCTTCGACTGGCTACTTGGAAATGCCGCTTGGAATGCGCGCGTTTCCGCTGCCAAGGAAGAGGGACGAAACGACGTTCCTCTGACTGCCGGCCTCGTGGAGATCTTCGAGGAGATCTCCCCGATCGAGGACTTCGGGCAAACCATGTCCCTGTCGTTCTCGGACCCCTACTTCGAAGAGCCTCGTCACACCCCTGACGAGTGCAAGGAGAAGGACTTCACCTTCTCCGCGCAGCTGTTCGTCACCGCCGAGTTCATGAACAACACCACTGGCGAGATCAAGTCCCAGACCGTGTTCATGGGTGACTTCCCCTTGATGTCCCCCCGCGGAACCTTCATCGTGAACGGAACCGAGCGCGTCGTCGTGTCGCAGCTGGTCCGGTCCCCGGGTGTGTACTTCGAGCGCACGCCAGACAAGACGTCGGATAAGGACATCTTCACTGCGAAGATGATCCCGTCGCGCGGCGCTTGGCTCGAGTTCGAGATCGACAAGCGCGACGCCGTCGGCGTGCGTGTCGACCGCAAGCGCAAGCAGTCCGTGACGCTTTTCCTCAAGGCGCTTGGTCTCTCCGATGAAGACATCGAGCGGGAGTTCAAGGACTACCCCGCCGTCCTCGAGACGCTCGCAAAGGATACCGTGCACACGCACGAGGAAGCCCTCGTCGACCTGTACCGCAAGTTGCGCCCGGGCGAGCCGCCCACGGTCGAAGCCGGCCAGAACCTGCTCAACAACTTTTACTTCAACTCGAAGCGCTACGACCTCGCGAAGGTGGGCCGCTACAAGCTGAACAAGAAGCTTGGTGTCGACAAGGCCCTGAACGACTCGGTGCTCAGCGTCGACGACATTGTCGCAACCGTGAAGTACATCGCCGCCGCCCACGCTGGTCACAAGACCATGGACGGCAAGAACGGCGACGTACGCGTCGAGACCGACGACATCGACCACTTTGGCAACCGTCGCATCCGCGCGGTTGGTGAGCTCATTCAGAACCAGATCCGCACGGGATTGTCCCGCATGGAGCGAGTGGTGCGCGAGCGTATGACGACTCAGGACGTCGAGGCGATCACGCCGCAGACCCTGATCAACACGCGCCCCGTGGTCGCCGCGATCCGCGAGTTCTTTGGCACCAGCCAGCTCTCGCAGTTCATGGACCAGAACAACCCCCTGGCGGGCCTGACGCACAAGCGTCGTCTGTCCGCGCTGGGTCCGGGTGGTCTATCTCGTGACCGTGCCGGCATGGACGTGCGAGACGTTCACCCGTCTCACTACGGTCGCATGTGCCCGATCGAGACCCCGGAAGGGCCGAACA
>Ga0314772_1000201_pt1 | contig 33608 bp, 49 predicted proteins | sample MetaGCBIW2018_FD_204520 | JGI IMG/M metagenome (GOLD analysis project Ga0314772, IMG submission 204520) | Cryopeg brine microbial communities from Beaufort Sea near Barrow, Alaska, United States - CBIW 2018 | ecosystem: Environmental > Aquatic > Marine > Coastal | place: USA: Alaska | collected... | reverse complement strand
CCTTTAAAATGGGAGATCCCAGAGCACGCAGAGCCGTTCTATTTCCCGCAGCTTGCACCAGGCGTTTAGAAGTTCGTGCACTATCGAATGGGTTGATGTTGCCTGACGCAGGCCCCCTCTGTCAGCTTGCTATAGGGGTACCATCGCTTGAAGCCAGGAAAATATTGCCATGCACCGATGCTAAAGGTCGAGCGTTCGTTTTATTGATTGGGTCGGTGTGAACTAGCATTAGATATGGCATAGAAAAGAAAGACGGGAAGAAATGGGAAGAAATGGTTCAATCTGGGCTGAGCGCCGCGAAAACAGGGGGATTGCCAGAAATGACACCGCAGCAAAGATGCCAAATATAGTGCAACTGTAGAAAATCACGAAAATTGCACGAATGTTTAATTTAGGCGCTACATTTGGCACCGCCGCCCGGGTAGCCTGGATGGCTCACAGCCACCCCGCAGACCACACCGCGCGCCCCACTATCTCCAGTTCATCGAGCCGATTGTTAGGAATGGTAATTGGTGCGTATTCTTTATTGGCGCTGATGACCACCACGCCATCAAAATTCCGCTGTAGGCGCTTGGCGTAGAGATGCCCGTCCAGCCGCAGTACATATATACCCTCGCCCTCAATCGTTATTCTGGTGTGATCAATCAGAACCGTGTCGCCGCTGTGCAGCACGGGCTCCATAGAGTCACCATCTATACGGATCGCTGAAAGGCGGTCAGGCGTCAGGCCCTGCTTCCTGAGGCTGTACCGCGTAAAGCTTAGTTTGGTGAGCACGCGTGAATCCTCGTTCCAGCTGCCGTCCCCTGCGCTGCACTGAGCGTCGTAGAGAGGAACAAATGCGTAGTCTTCTAACTCTGGTGCACTGGCCGTCACCGGGTCTTCTGGTTCGCCGTGACCAGTGGCCAGCCAGCCGACAGATACTCCTCCCGCTAACGCGATAGCGATTAACGCTTTTCGACTAGGCTCACCGCCATTCAAATAACGCTGTATACCGCTTTGTGAAATCCCTGCCGCCTTAGCCAGCGCATTAGCGCTACCAGTTCCTGCTACAAGAACCTTTAGTCTTCCAATGAACTCTAAGTCTCTTCCATCTTCGGGGGCTGAGCCTGGAAGTGCGGATGTTTTTTTCTTGCCTTCTTCCATGTTTCGTAACTCCATGATTTCGAATAATTAAACTCTTTACGACTAACTATTTAACCGGAAAGAACATGGAAATAACCTTTTAGGGGTTGCTAGCCTAACTTTATCAAGTTATGTTTAGTACCAAGTAACCGATAGACATCCCAAAAAAACGCCACTGAGGTGACGCTATGAAAACCAAAATACCGGCTGATTCTGAGCTGCGCTGGGAGTGGATTAAATATCAACTCCGTGTGCGCGGATCTTCTCTTGCCATGGTCGCCCAAGGCCTGGGAATCAGCCGTCAATCTGTGCTTAACGCAAAGCGGGTGAAATACCCACGTGTTGAGCGCGGCATTGCCACAGTTTTGGACCTGGAGCCCTGGACTATTTGGCCAGATCGCTGGAACCCCGACCTTACCCCGTGCCGCGATCGCCCAAACATGGGTGAGCGCAAACCGATTATAGGCCATAAGCCTACAAAATCTAACGCTATCGCGCACTGTCAAATAGCACGGAGTGCTTAACCATGCGTCGCGTCAAAGATACCGCCACATTAGACATTTTCGAGGTTCCAAAGCCCATCGTGCCCGCACCCGGCAGCGGTAACTACGCTGCCCAAGTGAGCGAACTGGTGGGCAGCGTTCTAAAAGGATCGCCCCACGACCGCTATGAGGTTGCCTCACAAATGAGCCGGCTATCTGGTGACGACGTGTCAAAGCACATGCTGGATGCCTGGTCTAGCCCAGCCCGCGCTGAGCACAACATCCCTCTATATAGAGTGCCGTTGCTGGAAGAGGTTTGCCAAAGCCACGGGTTTACCGACTGGCTGGTACACCTGCGCGGTGGTCGTGTGGCTTATGGCCGCGAGGCGTTGGCAGCACAGTACGGGAAAATGCAGCAGATGAAAGACAAGCTTCACGCGGAAATGCGTGAGATGAAGCGGTTGATGGGAGACGAGGAATGAGCAGCCGGGGCGTGTTGCCAGTTCAGGATTTCTACACAGCGGTTGAGTTGGCTGGGCTGGACGGCATGCCTGGAACTCGCCGCGGCGTCAGTCTCAAGGCCGGCAACGAAGGCTGGGGGTCACGGAAGCGCCAAGGCCGCGGCGGTGGTCTGCAATATGCCTTCGCCAGCCTGCCCCAGGTAACGCGTGACGCACTGCTGGCCCGGGCGTTCACCTCTTCCGGTACCGGCGCTGATTTGCTAGCGCCGGAGCCCGAGAAAGCGGAACGGAAACTGGCCCGCTATGAAGAACTGAACGACGACCAGATGTCTGTGATGACAGCCCGCGTGGCCTTCGTTCGTGAGGTTCAGCGATTGAGCCAGGTAACCAGCCAGCAGAAGGCAATCGACACGTTAGTAAAAGCTGCGCGTGAGAAAACTCTAACGCCTTATCTGGCTGAGCGGGCAGTGCGCGCCAACGATCGCAAAACCGACACCCGCACACTCTCGGTGCGAACGCTGAAACGCTGGTTTGCCGACTTCAAAAAGCATGGCGAACGTGCACTGGCACCCGCCCGCCGGAAAGCTGATATGAACGTGCCATCGTGGGGGCCTGCTTTTCTGGCGCGGTATCAGCGCCCACAAAAGCCCAGCATTGCCGCCGCCTTTGAGCAATTGCGCGAACAAACCGAACCGCCGCACCCGTCTATTGACCAGGTGCGTCGCTGGCTGAAAAAGCTGACCCCGGAAGCCCGCGAGAAAGGCCGCCGTAGCCCGCAAGAACTGAAAGCGTTGCAACCGTTCAAGCGCCGGAGCACAGACCACATGTGGCCGAATGATGTGTGGGTATCGGATGGCCATACCTTTGATGCCGAGGTGATGAACCCGCTGACCGGTCAGGCGTTTCGCCCTGAAATTACCGTGGTACTGGACTGGTATACCCGCCGCATTGTGGGCTTTGCGCTGAACCTGGCGGAAAGCACCGTGGCCACGCTGGACGCCTTGCGCCACGGCATTACCAACGCCGGTATGTTCAGCCTGTTCTATGTGGATAACGGTTCCGGCTTCAAGAACGCCGCCGTCTACGAAGTGGTTGATCGCCTGGGTGGCACCATTACTCACGCCCTGCCATACAACTCGCAAGGCCGCGGCATTATTGAGCGCCCCCACAGAACCACACTGGTGCGCCTGGCAAAAGAGTTTGACAGCTACATCGGTGCTGATATGGACAAACAGGCCGCCACCCGCGCCCACAGGCTGTCTCGCAAGGCGATAAAAGCCGGGCTCAAGCCGGTAAACATCCCGTCATTTCAGGAGTTTTACGAGCGCCTGACCGCCGCCGTAGAGAAATACAACCACACCCCGCATTCAGGCCTGCGGAAGATTCGCGACCTGAATACCCTGCGCTTTCGCCACCAAAGCCCAATGGAAATCTGGGCGAGTGCCGAGGTTGAAGGCTTTGAGGCTATTACCGCCGAGGCTGACCTGGTGGCATCGCTGACCCGGCCGCAAGAAGTGCGCAAAACCAATCGGGGCGAGGTGCGCATTAATAGCGAGATCTACTTCCTGGACAGCCTGCGCGATTTCCACGGCGAGGAAATAAAGGTGGCCTGGGATTACCGCAACGCCTCAAGCGTCGGTGTTTTTACCCTTGAAGGCGAGCTGATTGGCGAGGCTGAGCTGCACGGTAATTCCACAGAGGCCCAGCCTCAAACCGTCCTTCAGCGTGCTGGTGATAAGCGTGTGAAAGGCCAGATCAAGCTGCTGGCCACCAAGGCCAAAACGGTGACCGGCAAAGATGTGGAAATTCGCGTCATCGAGCCAGAGGAAAACACCGATGACCTTCAACGGCAGCTTGCCGCAGGCCGCGCAAAAGCCAAGCAACTGGCGGCCTGCCAGCCTGAAACGTTTGTAATTCCAGAAGACCCAATGGCCCGTTATCGGCTGTGGAAGAAACTTGAGAAGCGTGCAACGGAAGGAGATGTGTTGAGCAAGAAAGAACAGGAATGGCTGGAAAGTTTCCCGGCGACCGCCGACCACCGCGCCATCAAACGCGTGATGGATGCGAGCGCCGACGGCAAAACCGTCAGCGCCCGCAGGGCCATGTAGCGCATGGCCATGACACCCAAGAACCAAACCAAAGGAACATGTATGAGCGTCAACACCATTGTACCACTGAGCAACGTTGGGCTGCTGGCCCGCGCGGTAGAAAGCGCGGCCAACCGCCCGGCAGAACTCCCAGGGCTGGTCGTTATGTACGGCCCCAGTGGTTACGGCAAAAGCCTGGCAGCGGCTTACGCGGCCAACCTGCACCGTGCCTATTACGTGGAGTGCCGCGAGAGCTGGACCAAGAAAGCGTTCCTGACCGCCATCCTGCGGGAAATGGGCATCATCCCCACCAAAACGCTGAGCGAAATGGTGGACCAGGTGGCCGAGCAGCTTAGCCGATCGGGCCGCCCGATCATCATCGACGACGTGCAATACGTGATCGACAAAAGCGCCGCCAACGTGCTGACCGACATCTACAACGCCAGCCAGGGAACCCTGATTCTGATCGGTGAAGAGCGTGTGCCCGCCTCCATGGCTCGCCTTGAGCGCCTACACAACCGGGTGCTTGAGTGGGTGCCGGCACAAGCGGCCAGCCTGGACGACGTGCAGGCGCTGGCCGAGGCGAGTTACCCGGATGTTGAAATGGCTGATGACTTGCTGGAGGTGGTGCGCACCCGCGTGAAGGGCTGCCTGCGCCGCGTTGCGGTGAACCTGTACCGCATTCACAGCGAAGCGTTGGCCAACAACTGGGGCCGGGTAGACGTGGCCACCTGGGGCGAGCGCGCCATACACACCGGGCAGCCACCGACGCGGAGAACATAAGAATGGCGGTAACTCGCAAACCCGTACACCTGCAGGCCCAGGGGCCAAAGGGCGATCGACAACACATGTGGGAAGTGATCCGCAAGATGCACCGTACCAGCTGGCCAATTACCGTCCGTCAAGTGTGGGAGAAAGCTTCCGAGTGGGGCCCAAAAGGCCGCGTGCGCGATTACATCACCGGTTTGGTGGCCGCCGGTTACCTGCGCCCTATTGAGGGCGCGCCGGGGCCGGCCGTGCAGTACGAACTGATCAAAGACTGCGGCATGGAAGCGCCCCGTGTGCGCAAAGACGGCACCGAAGTCACCCAGGGCCGTGGCCGCGAACAGATGTGGCGCACAGTGAAAATCATAGGCCACTTTACCGCGCGAGACTTGGCCCAGGCCGCGTCTACCCCCGCGTTTCCGGTGGCTGAAAACACCGCCAAAGACTACTGCACCATGCTGGCCGGTGCCGAGTACTTGGCCACCACACGCAAAGGCAGCCCCGGCGTTCCGGCCCGGTACCGCCTGGTGCAAAGCCGCTGGACCGGCCCGCGTGCGCCCATGATTCAGCGCCTGAAGCAGCTATACGACCCCAACACCGGCGAAGTGGTTTACCGCCGCAATCCGCAAACAGAGGAAGGCGACGAATGAGCCGCAAAATCGACATTTCAAACTGGGGCGACCAGCCCCCGCACTGGGTGATCCTGCTAGCAAACGAGGTGGAATCCTCGAACCGCACCAAAACGGCGGAGCGCATTGGCATTAGCCGCACGGCGGTGTCGCTGCTGCTGGCCAATCGCTACAGCAGCCCCAGCACCGCAGGCATGGAGCGCCGGATACTGGCAGCACTGGACGGCATTCACTGCCCAGCGCACAACGAAATGATCAGCACTGAGCAGTGCCGGGCCTATCGCGACAGGCCTGCGCCTACCCACAACCCCATGGCCATGCGCGTTTGGCGCGTGTGCCAGAGCTGTGAACACAACCCAAAGCGAGGCCAGTCATGAAAATGTACTCCGTTGCTTACCTGGAACACCACGCCGACGTATTCGCCGCCCACCTACTGCACAAGCACGGGCTAACGCTGGATCAGTATCTGGCCAACCCAGAGATCTATGCGCGCCTGCTGCACGCTGACTTTCCGTTGCTGCCCGCACAGACGCGCGTACAACAGCGCCTGCTTCGTGCCGAGCTTCTGCAAGCCCAGGCAGAAGAACTGGCCCTGCAGCTAGACGGCTTTCTGCGCAACAACGTGCGCCCGTTCCAGGCTCTGCGCCACATCCGGCACCCCAAGCGCCGAGGCATTGCCAGCTGCTTTCGGCGCAGCCTGAACCCGCAGCCAACACAACCACAAACCACGTGAGATATAGCCTTATGAACACCGCAGAAAACACCGACCAATTCCGCCGAAACGCCAAAGGGCACCTGGTGCCGCTGGCGCAAGTGAAAGACATAGACCGCCTGCGTGATGAGCTGGTAAGTGACGTTGTTACCAAAGTGAAGGAATTGCAGAAGCTCATGCGCATCGTGAAAGCCGACATCTCCAGCGAAGTGGAAGCCTTTCTGGAGCTGAGCGCCCGTGAGTACGACACCCGCTACGGCGGTAAAAAGGGCAACGTCACCCTGTCCAGTTTCGACGGCAAGTACCAGATCAAGCGCGCGATCGCTGACAGCCTGGCGTTCGACGAACGCCTGCAGGTGGCCAAGGAACTGATTGATCACTGCATCCACGAATGGACCGCCGGCAGCAGCAGCGAAGTGCAGGCCCTGGTAGAGCACGCATTCCAGACCGACAAGGAAGGCAAGATCAGCACCGCCCGCGTGCTGGGCCTGCGCAGCCTGAACATTAAAAGCGAAAAGTGGCAGAACGCCATGCAAGCCATCATGGACTCCATTCAGGTGACCGGCTCCAAAAGCTATTTGCGCTTTTACGAACGGCAGGGCGAAGACGGCCCATACCGCCAGATCCCGCTCGACGTAGCGGCCCTTTAACCCACCCAAACCCCGAAACCAAAGAGGATTTGCCCGTGAATAAAGCACAACTGATTGACGCCCTGATTGCCAAACACCACGCCAAGCGCGAGAACTACGCGATTAGCAAGGACAACATGACCGCCGTTGTGGACAGCCTGACCGACATTGTTCACGAGCAGCTGGCCCAGGGCGGCGAAGTCACCTTGCCCGGTGTTGGAAAGCTCATCGTAGCCGAGCGCGCCGCCCGCACGGGCCGCAACCCGCAAACCGGTAAAGCCATTGAGCTGCCGGCAACCAAGGTCCCCAAGTTCAAGGCTGCCAAGGCCCTGAAGGATGCGGTGAGCCATGACTGATGCCAGCGTAGCGCAAGAAATTGGCACCAAAGCCACGGTGACTGTCGAAGCAACGGCCGAAGGAGAAATGTTGATCTGCTTAGATTTTCACGGCCAGGCCATGGGCAAAAAGACGACCGTTGTGCAGTGCCTTGCACTGAAAGCCGTCGAGGTCATGCGCGCCACCATGCGTGAAAGCTTTGATGTGACAGGGGAAGAAATCCTGCACCGACCCGGCGGCGACATCCTAATCGACTAAGCGAAACGCCCCAGCTGGGGCGTCTGCCAGGCGTGGTTGCCTGGTACTGATGAGCAACCTGGAGAATTAATGAAAATATTGAAGAAGGTAGCAGAAGACGCATTCGGCTTGCTCGGCTTGGTGGCTCTCGCCTGGCTGCTGGGGTTTTCAATGATGAGCGGCGGGATTGTCGCGGCGAGCTATCACGATGTTGCAGTAGTGATTGCTTACGAAGAAGCGCCAACAGAGGAGAAGGCAGATGATGAATAAATGGCAAGAAATTAAAGACGCCCTGAAGCACCTGGGCGGCAGCATCACGCTGCTAGCCGACGGCTACAAGCTGTCGCTGCGCAAGGTAAACAACGGCAAGAAGATCTATGTGGTCGTTTATGTGGATGGCTACTTAAAGGGCGAATGGACCACCGTCGAAGATCAAAAGCCAGTGCATCCCGAGGCCCGCTTTTGGCGACCGGCGAAGTCTGCCCTATACAAAAAAAAGGACTATCCGAAGCTCAAGCGAATTTTTGGCAAGGCACACGCTGACCGGATGGTAACGCCCAGAGTGATTGCGTTTGTGCCGGATTTTGGCACCGAGTCTGCCGCCGTTACCCACCTAAAAAAGCACTTCCCAGATCTGGAAATCAAGCGTGAAGCGGAGGCGGCCGAGGCATGAAACCCAACAACCGCCGCGGCGTAACCGCCCAGATCCACATTGCCCGCAAAGAGCTGGCGCTGGATGACGACACCTACCGCCAGATGATTGCCACGGTAACAGGCGGCAAGCGCTCCTGCGCGGATTGCACCGTGCCAGAGCTTTACCAGGTGGTGCAGCGCCTGAAAGACCACGGCTTCAAGGCCCGTGCCCGCAAGCGCGTAGCCCAGTACCCAGGCAAGCCCCACAACCTGGACAGCAAGCCCATGCTGCAAAAAGTGGAGGCTCTGTTGGCCGAACTGAAAGCGCCCTGGAGCTACGCCGACGCCATCGCCAAGCGCCAATACAAGGTTGAGCGTGTGGCCTGGCTGAAGAGCGTAGAGCAATTCACCGGCTTAATTGCGGCCCTGGACGTGGAACTGGAAAAGCGCCGGTTGCTGAAGTCGTTAGAGAAGGCTATGGCCGAGCAATCTCTAACGCTGGATGATGTGGAAAAAAGGAATATAAGCCTGCCCAAAAACTGGCGCCGCAACCGCAAAGTATTAATAACCCTGTGCAGCCACTACATGAGCGTGGATGAGTGGCTGGCAGAACACCGCAAAGGGGAGCAGGCATGAAGTTAGGCCGCTGCCCCGTGTGCCACAGCCACATACAGCTGGAAGCACTGATACAAGACGACGCCGGCAGCGAACTGCTGGGCCTGCTGGCTGGTCTGGGTCGCCCACTGGCCCGGCCACTGGTGCAATACCTGGGCCTGTTCCGCCCGGCGAAAAGCGACCTAAGCAACGCCCGCGCACTGAAACTGGCGCAGGAAACCCTGGCCATTGCCGACCGCGACAGCCTGATTGCTGGCCTGCAAGACACCGTGCGCACACTGCACGAAAAGCGCCAGCGGGGCGAAAACCACCCGCTGAAAAATCACAATTACTTGAAGCAAGTGCTGACCACCGTGGCGCCAGCGGCCAACAAACCCTCTGCCGAAGCCGAGGCTCGCCCCACCAGCTGGATTAAAAAACAGGGCATAGACGAAACCCCGGAAGAAGCCAACCGAAAGTGGAAAGCGCACATGGAGAAGCTGGGCGTGGATACCAGCAAATACGCCACAAAACGCACAGCCGGAGACTGATAACGATGGCGAACTGGGATACAGACTACTTGCCTGCCTCGCTCAAAGAGCTGATCGATGTGATCGGCCTGGAGGCCACCAAAAGCCTGGTAGGCGCCTACGGCGGCACCCGGTTAACGGTGCCCCTGAAAATGCCAAACACACACGCTTTAGTAGAGTTGCTTGGAGTTGAGGCGGCCCGTGCGCTTTCGAAGCACTACGCCCTGGAACGATTTGACGTACCTAACGCCAGCTCAGCCACTAAAGCGTTTCGTAACCGCCAGATGCGAGAGGAGCACAACATGGGTATTTCCGTTCGTCGCCTTGCGCTGTGTTACAACCTGACCGAGCGGCGGGTGTGGGAAATACTCGCCGACACAACGCCGGATGAGCGCCAGGTGGATCTGTTCAACGAGTCGTAATGCGGCGGCTTTGTCGCCTGTTTCTTTGCTGCATTTGTCATAGCACCCGGCGCCAGCTATTCTTTGCTGGCTTTCCCCGCCTTACCTCAAGTACCCCCCTGAACGTTTTCATGCCACGAACGTAAAGCCCCCGCCGCTAACCTGCGGCCATGAAAAGACTCCAGATTTCTCATAATTTTTACCTCGACGAGTTCACCCGCTCGCAGACCGCTGCGCGTCATGACATTGACATGAGCGTGACGCCCTGCAGCGAGGTGTACCGTAATCTCAAACTGTTGGCCGAGCTGGCCCTGCAGCCTGCGCGTGAAGCGCTGGGGCCTATCTTTATCAGCTCCGGTTACCGTCCGCTGCTGCTGAACCAGAAGATCGGCGGCAGCGACACCAGCGCCCACGTCCATGGGCTAGCCGCCGATATCGCCGTCAGCGGTCACAGCCCGCTGGAAGTGGCCCGCTGGTTTGAAAGCAGCGGTATCGCCTTCGACCAGGTTATTCACGAGTACGGCCAATGGGTGCACGTCGGCATTGCTCCCGAGGGTGAGGTGCCGCGCCAGCAACTGCTGACAGCGGTTAAAACCACCAAGGGCACCGCTTACCTCTACGGCATTCATTCCATGCCCGAAGCGCTCCGGAGGGCTGGGTAATGGACTGGAGCTGGGACGGAGTCAAAGAAGTAGTTGGCAAGGCAGCACCCCTGCTGGGCAGCGCTTTAGGGCCGGCTGGCGGTGCCGTCGGCACGCTGATCGCAGCCGCTCTGGGCACTGAGAATACCCCTGACGCCGTGGGCGCTGCTATCAAGGCGGACCCACAGGCTTTGCTTAAGCTCCAGCAACTGGAGAAAGAGCACGAACGCGAACTGACCCGCATGATGCTGGAGTCTGAAACCGCGCGGCTGACCGAGATCAACAAAACCATGCGTGTCGAGGCCGCAGCCAACGATGGCTTTGTACGGCGCTGGCGCCCCACGTTCGGCTACATGGTCGCGCTCACCTGGTTGATTCAGTCGGTCGCGATTGCCTGGGCTATGGTGGGCTCCCCCGAAAACGCCGCTGCCCTGATTAACGCCGTCACCGCACTCACGCCGATGTGGGGCATTGCCCTGTCCATCCTCGGTATCAACATCAGCTCCCGCTCACGGGATAAGCGAGTGAATGCCGGTCAGGACGGTCGTGGTCTGCTGGACAAACTCTCCGAATCGCTCGGGAGTAAGCGCCATGGATGAGCGGTACCACGATCAAGCCCGAGAACTGACAGAACGCCGGACAGCGGAAGCCATACAAGCCGTGCGCAATCGACCAATTGAAAAACCCCTGGACATAAACGGGGTTCGCCTGTGTCTGGATTGCCGGGAGCTTATGGGTGCTGCTCGATTAAACGCTAACCCGCAGGCCGTACGCTGCGTGGAGTGCCAAACCGACCACGACCGCCGGGGGCGCTGATGGATCTGCCAATGCTGGACTACAAGGCCGCTCAGTTCTGGATCAGTGTGGTGCATTCCATCGCCCTGCTGGGGCTGTTTGTTTACACCCACATGGCCAACAAATCCAAGGTGAACGCCAACGCCATCAACGCTGTTCGCGGCGACCTGGAGACAACGTGCGGGCACCTGCAGGATCGCATATCCCGCACCGAGCGCCGGCAAGATGTGTTTGAAACCAAGCTCGACTCAGCGCCCACCCACCAGGACTTGTCCAAGGTTTACGAGCGCCTGAACGACGTGGCCGAAAGCCTGTCTGGCGCGCGCGGGCAAATGAGCGCGCTGTCGCAACAGCTGTCGCTGGTGAACGATTACCTGCTCAACAACAAAGGGAACAGACGATGAGCTTTGAGGATTACCAAACCGCTGGCCGCCGCCTGGCCGCGCTGCGCATTCTGGCGCGCCGCAACCTGTACACCGCCAACGAATACAGCCTAAGCGATGAGCTGGCCGGTAACTACGGCCATCATGTCAGCAAAGACTTGCTGCACAGCGATATTGCCTGGCTTGAAGAGCAAGGTCTGGTAGTGTGCCAGCAGCCACGCGCCGGCTGGATTATTACCTTGACCAGCCGCGGCAGCGACGTGGCAGACGGCCGCGCCCGAGTGCCTGGCATTGCTACACCGCTGCCGGGAGTGTGAGCCATGCCACCGCGCTCAAAAGTTTACGAGCTGCCCCAGGAGCTGCGCGACGAGCTGAACCAAAAGCTGGTTAGCAGTGGCTTTCAGGATTACCAGGGCCTGACAGACTGGCTGCTTGGCAACGGCTTCAAGCTGTCGCGCTCGGCGGTGCATCGCTATGGCGCAGCCCTGCAGGAAGAGTTTGACGAGGCCATGGGCGATGTGCGCAAAACCACTGAGATGGCCCGCGCCATGACCGCCGAAAACGACGACGAGAGTGGCCACCTGATAGACGCCACGGCGCGCATTGTGCAAGACCAGCTGCTGCGCATCACCATTGCCATGCGCAAGGCCGAACACGAACCCGAGGTGGCGGCCAAACACCTGAGCAGCGTCACCCGGGCTCTGGCGGACATTGGCCGGGTTTCCCTGGGTCAAAAAAAGTGGGCGCGCGAGCTGCGCCAGGAAGTGGCGAAAGAAGCGGCCGAGGCGGCGGAAACCAGCATGGCCAGCCAAGGCATGACCCGCGAATCCATTGACGCCATCAAGCGTGACATTCTGGGGATTGCCTGATGGAAGAGTTGACCGTGGCCCAGGCGATTGTGGACGCTGCTGATACCCTTGGTACCGCTATTGTTATCGCGGCATTCGTTCGGGGGTTCCTGAACAAATGACTTCGCCACTGCCAGACTCCGTCCTGCTGCCGTACCAGAAAGCCTGGATTGAAGACGATTCAGAACTCAAGATTGCCGAGAAGAGCCGGCGAACCGGCCTTACCTGGGGCGAAGCCGCAGACGCAGTACTGACAGCCAGCGCCTCCAAGGCCGCCGGCGGTACCAATCATTTCTACGTTGGCTCCAACAAAGAGATGGCCATCGAATTCATTGACGCCTGCGCCATGTGGGCGCGAGCGTTTGACCGGGCCGCCTCGTCGGTGTCCGAAGAAGTGTTCAGCGACGAAGACAAAGACATCCTCACGTTCAATATTCGCTTCTCCAGTGGTTTCAAGATTCAGGCGCTGTCGAGCCGGCCCACCAACTTGCGCGGGCGGCAGGGCAACGTAACGATTGACGAAGCGGCTTTCCATGCGGAGCTTGCCGAAGTGCTGAAGGCGGCGCTGGCGCTGACCATGTGGGGCGCAAAAGTGCGCCTTATCAGCACCCACAACGGGGCCGAAAACGTGTTCAACGGCCTGATTCAAGACAGCCGGGCCGGTAAAAAGCGTTATAGCGTGCATCGGCTAACGCTGGATGACGCGTGCGAGCAGGGCCTGTACCAGCGCATCTGCCAGGTGCGCGGCAAAGTGTGGACCCCAGACGCTGAAAAGCAGTGGAAAGACAACCTGCTCAGCGACACCGCCACCCGCGAAGACGCCCTGGAAGAATACTACTGCGTGCCGAAATCCGGCGGTGGGGCGTACATATCCCGCGCCTTGATCGAGGCGCGCATGGTGGATGCGCCGGTGGTGCGGTACGAAGGCACGGCTGAGTTCAACGCCTGGCCGGAGCATTTGCGTGCGGCCGAGGTGCGCGACTGGTGCGAAAGCGAGCTGCTGCCGCTGCTGACGGCGCTAGACCCCGATGGCCGCCATTGCTTTGGTGAGGATTTCGGGCGCAGCGGCGACCTTACCGTGATTGCGCCCATGGCCATTACCCAGCAGCTGGTGCGCCGGGTGCCGTTTCTTGTTGAGCTGCGCAACATGCCGTTCAAGCAACAAGAGCAGGTGCTGTACTACATCGTTGACCGCTTGCCCGGCCTGCAGTTCGGCGCCCTGGACGCCCGCGGCAACGGCCAGTACCTGGCTGAGCAGGCGCAGTACGAATACGGCTCGGGGCGGGTTGAGGCTGTGATGCTGTCGCAGGGCTGGTATCTGGAGAACATGCCGAAGTTCAAGGCCGCCTTCGAAGACGACGGCATTGAAATCCCCCGTGACAGCGACGTACTGGACGACTTGCGCGCCCTGCAAGTGATCAAGGGCATTCCCAAGCTGCCTGATGCAAAAACCGGCAGTGATAAAAACCGACACGGCGACTCCGCCATTGCGCTGGCGCTGGCCTACTACGCCAGCTGCCAGCAGGGTGCGCTGGAATACGGCTACGAAGCCATTCGCTCCGGCCCCGACCAAAACCAACACCGCCCGGTGCGCGCCACCGCAGGCTTTCGTAACCGAGGAGGATTGCTGTAATGGCCGACTCACCCATTGTGGACGCAAGCGGCCGCCCGATCAGGAAGGCCGAACTCAAGCAGGAGCTGGCCGCGCCATCGCTGACCGGCGTGCGTCAGGTTTGGCACAACGGCATTGCCAGCCATCTGACGCCCGACCGCCTGGGCAGCATTCTGCGCGCCGCTGAAAACAACGAAGGCCACGACTATTTAACGCTGGCCGAGGAAATGGAAGAGCGCGAGCCCCATTACGCCTCGGTGCTGGGTACCCGTAAGCGCGCCATCAGCGGGCTGGGCGTGGTGGTGGAATCGGCCTCTGACGATGCGGAAGACGTGCGCCTGGCCGATGCCGTGCGTGATTTGGTAAACGATGCGGCGTTCGGGACATTGGTTGAAGACCTGCTGGACGCCCTGGGCAAGGGCTATTCCGTGGCGGAAATCATGTGGCAAACCCGTGACCGGCAGTGGTGGCCACAGGAATACATCTGGCGAGACCCGCGATTCTTCCGTTTCGATCAAGCCACCGGCCGCGAGCTGCGCCTGATTGACCCGCTCAACGTGGCGGAGGGTGTGCGCCTGGCACCCTACAAATTCATTGTGCACAGCCCGCGCCTGAAGTCTGGCGTGCCGCTGCGAGGCGGGTTAGCCCGATTGGTGGCCGTAAGCTACATGGCCAAGAGCTACACCCTGACCGACTGGCTGGCGTTTGCCGAAGTGTTCGGCATGCCGCTGCGCCTGGGCCGTTATAACAGCAACGCCAAGCCGGATGAAGTGGACATTCTGCGCGCGGCCGTCGCCAATCTGGGCTCGGATGCGGCGGCCATCCTGCCCGAAGGCATGAAGATCGAGTTCCAGGAAATCGCCAACACCGCCGGCGGCGCTGAGCTGTTCCGCGGGCTGGCCGAGTGGATTGACAAGCAAACCAGCAAGGCCGTGCTTGGGCAGACCATGACCGCCGATGACGGCTCCAGCCAGTCACAGGCGACCGTACACAACGACGTGCGCGAAGACATTCAGCGCGCCGACGCTCGCCACCTGGCCCACACGCTGGCGCGTGACCTGGTGCGGCCGTTTGTGGATTTGAACTACGGCGTGCAGCGCCGGTACCCCACCATTCGGGTGAGCATTCCAGAGCCGGAAAACGTGGCGCAGTTAGTGACCGCGCTGCGCGATCTGGTGCCGATGGGTCTGAAGGTGGAAAGCTCGGTGATCTCTGACAAACTGGGCTTGCCCGACCCCGAAAAAGGCGCGCACCTGCTGCAGGCGCCGGCGCCCGAGCCCGGCTTTGCGCCAGCGGCCAACCGTTCTTTGAGCAGCGCGCAGAATCGCGAGTCGGTGATTGATGAGCGCGAGCCCGGCTTTGATAAAATCGCCGAAGAGGAAGACGAGTGGCAGGTGCAGCTCGCACCCATTGTTGACCCCATTGAACGCCTGGCGCGCCGGGTGGCCGATGAAGGCGGTAACGAGGCGGACTTTTTGGCACAGCTGAGCGAGGTGCTGGCAGAGATGGACGAGTCTGAGCTGGTGCGCCGGCTGGCCGCCAGTACGTTCAAGGCCCGGGGCCTTGGAAACACAGGGGATGACTGATGGCCACGTTTGAGGCGGGCCCGGTACCGCGCGAAGCGCTGGAGTACTTCCGCGATAAGGATGTGCGCACCGGGTTTGATTACCAGGACGTGTGGGCCCAGGAGCACGCCCACGCGTTCACGGTGGCCAAAGCCATGAAGCTGGACATCCTGGACGACCTTCGCGCGGGGCTGGATGACGCGCTGGCAGAGGGGAAACCCTTTCGCGAGTTCGCCCGCGACCTGAAGCCCCAGCTGGAAAAAAAGGGCTGGTGGGGTGTAAAGGATGAAATAGACCCAAACACGGGTGAGCGCCGCACGGTGCAGCTGGGGTCACCGCGACGCCTGAAAACCATCTACCAGTCCAACCTGCGCAGCGCCCGTGCCGCGGGCCAGTGGGAGCGCGCCCAGCGCACCAAGGAAAGCCTGCCGTATTTGCTGTATGAGCTGGGCCCCAGCAAAAACCACCGGGACAAGCACGTGTCCTGGGCCGGCACGTTGCTGCCTGTTGACGACCCCTGGTGGCGCGACCACATGCCGCCGAACGGCTATGGCTGTAAGTGCCGTGTGCGCCAGGTGTCCGAAGTGGAAGCACAGCGCATGGGCCGCGAGGGCGTGCAAAATCCGCGCGCCGAACTGGACGTGGACCCAGGCACCGGCCTGCCTACAGGCAGGCGCCAGCGCCGCACAATGCCGGTAAGGCGTGAAGCGCCGCCCACCCGCGCCACACGCTACACCAACCAACGCACCGGCGAGACCACCCAGGTAGACCAAGGCCTGCACCCGGCCTGGGCCAGCAATCCGGGGCAAGACCGGGTGCGCGTGCTGCGCGACCGCATGACCGGCAAGCTGGATACGTTAGATCAGCGCCTGGCAGAGGCGGCCGCACGGGACGTGATGGCGTCGCCGATACTGGATCAATGGGTTGATCGTGCGGATGGCGAGCTGCCTGCGGGCCTGGTGGACCGCCAGGTGCAAGCGGCTTTGGGGGCAACAACGCAGGTGGTGCGGTTGTCGCCAGGCACATTCAATCAGCAATTGCGCAGTCATGCCGACCTGACGACCGCCGATTACCGGCAGCTGCCGCAGCGGCTGGCGCGCGGTATCACCATTGAAAGTGACCGCCCTGGGCATGCGGTGGTGTTTTCGCCTCGCACCTCGCCGAGCAACAGCCCTAACCGTTGGTGGAAGGCCGTTCTAAAGCGTACCGGCGACCAGGGACGGCTGTATCTGGTGAGCTATCAGAAGGCAGACGACGCCGACCTGCGCCGCACCCGCAGCAGGGGGCGTGTTATTCGAGCCGCATCGAAGTGAAGTTGCGCCAAACCCAGTATACTGTCGTGGCTGGAATCGCTGCAGTAAAGGCCGCCTGACGGCGAGCGCCTAAGAACGCTCACAGTCGCCTGCAAGGCTCAAGATGAGCAATGTATGGTGTTGATTCCGCTTTCTTTAACTAACGCCCTTCTAACGCCCTTGTACGCGATTACCGGGCGGTCGCAATGCCTGGCAATACGCGCCCGGCTGTTTGGCTCGTTATCCTGCCCGCGCAACGCCCTCTCTGAAAACCGCCCCTGAACTGTCTCATAGCCCATTCGGCGCCGCGCCGCCGATAGTGTGGCGCCATGGAAAACACAAACGCACTCCGTCCCGGCCTTGCCAAGGCCCTCAACTCTGAACCCGCCCAGGAACACCGCCTGGCGTTGAACGTTGAGTTGCCCGCCGGCGAAGTGCCGGAATGGGTTGAGCTGCTGCCTGCCGGCGAGCACCTGGAAGGCCGCGACGGCCGCACCTGGCGCAACCAGAATCCTCAATCCGTGGTGGACCAGTTCGCCACGCGCGGCCTTGACCTGGTGATTGACTGGGAACACGCCAGCGAACACCGCGCCCCGAAGGGCGAGGACGCCCCCGCCGCCGCCTGGGTTAAAAAACTAGAGCTGCGTGATGGCGCCGTATGGGGTTTGGTTGAGTGGACTGAAAAGGCCGCCAACCAGCTGCAGCGCAAAGAGTACCGTTATCTATCCCCCGTGTTTTTGTTTACCCGCGATGAACGCCAGGTTGTACGGCTGACCAGCGCGGGCCTGACCAATCAACCCAACTTGGCGCTGAAAGCGCTGAACCAGCAAGAGCCCCAGGAGGAATCCACCGTGTGGAAAGAACTGCTTAAGCGGCTGGGTCTGCCAGAAGACGCGACTGAGGCGCAAGCAATTGCGGCCCTTGATCAAGTCCAGGTGGATCTCGACACCGCTCAAAACCGGGAATTAACCCCGAGCCTTGACAAGTACGTGCCCCGTGCCGACTTCAACCAATCCCAGCAGCGCGCCGCTAACGCAGAGCAGCAGCTGACGAGCATGAAGAAGGCGCAAGCCGATGAGGCCATCGACACCGCGCTGAATCAGGCCCTGGAAGACGGCAAGATTGCGCCATCCACCGTGGAATACCACAAAGCCCAGTGCCGCACGGACGGTGGTTTGGAGCGCTTCCAGACGTTTGTTGCCAGCGCGCCGGCCATCACTGCCGGTTCGGGTCTGGACGGTCGCACGGTGCCGGGGTCTGAAAAAGCCCTGAACGCCGAGACGCTGCAGATTGCCAAAATGATGGGCAACTCCGAAGCGGATCTTAAAACCTACGGAGGGCACGCCTGATGCCGCTGACTCAAGACCGCATGACCGCGCACCGCGACGCTGAAGTGATGCCGTTCGCTGTCGCCGCCGGTGAAGAAATCTTTGGGGGTGCCTTGGTAGCCGCCAACGCGACCGGCTTTCTGGTGGCGGGTAAAGCCGCTACTGGCCTGACCTATCTGGGCCGGGCGGATGCGCACGTTGACAACAGCAACGGTGCAGACGGCGACGCCATCGTGACAGTACGCCGCCACAAGGCGTTTCTGTGGGTGAACTCTGGTACCGATCCCGTTGGCCAGGCTCTGGTCGGCAAAATTTGTTACATCCAGGACGACGAGACCGTTGCTGGCACGGATGGCGTCGGGACCCGCTCTGCGGCCGGTACCGTGCTGGCTGTCGAATCCGCTGGCGTCTGGGTTGAATAAGGAGAACAGCAGTGATTGTAAATAAAGGTGCATTAGACGGCGTGTTCTTCAACCTGAAGACCACATACAACCGCGCCCTGCAGGCCGCGGAGCCTGAGTGGCCAAAGATCGCCATGAAGGTGACCTCAACCTCTTCCGAAAACCGCTACAAGTGGATGGAGCGTTTCCCGGCCATGCGCAAGTGGGTAGGGGATAAGGTGGTTAAGCAGATGAAGGGCCAGGGCTACACCGTCATCAACGACGACTTCGAAGCCACTGTTGAAGTGGATCGCAACGACATTGAAGACGACACCCTGGGCATCTATGGCCCCGAAGCCGAGATGGCAGGCTACAGCGCCGCGCACCTGCCGGACGAACTGGTGTTTGACCTGGTGAACGCGGGTTTTGTCGAACTGGGTTATGACGGCCAGCCGTTCTTCGATACCGATCACCCGGTGGGCAAGAAGGATGGCAGCACTGGCAGTGCCTCTAACAAGGGCACGGTTGCGCTGAGCCATGCCACGTTGGCGGCCGCTCAGGCCAGCTTTGGTGCGGCTCGTACGGCGTTGCGCAAGATGAAGGATGACGAAGAGCGCCCGCTCAACATCAAACCCGACATCCTGCTGGTACCACCCGCCCTGGAAGACACCGCAGAAGCACTGATGAGCGTTGAGCGGTTGGAAGACGGCAAGCCCAACCCTTACCGGAACGCCGCGAAAGTGGTGGTGTCATCCCGCCTGACGTCCGACACCGCGTGGTTTCTGCTGGACACCACCAAGCCGGTAAAGCCGTTCATCTATCAAGAACGCAAGGCGCCTGTGTTCGTCTCCCAGACCAACATGGACAGCGACGCCGTGTTCTTGCAGAAGAAGTACCTCTACGGCGCGGAAGCTCGCGGCGCGGCTGGGTTCAGCTTCTGGCAGATGGCGTTCGGGTCTACCGGCCAGGGCTAACCGCTACGCAGGCACTCTAAAACAGGCAGTCTAAAAATGGCCGGGCCCTGGGTCTGGCCATTTTTGAAACCGACAAGCACACGGAGGGCGCATGGCCGCCACCAGAACCAGCAAAGCAAAAATCACCAAGCCGGCTGCCAAGGCCGCTGACCAGACCGCCGCGGACAACACGGCCGCACCGGGCAGCGCTCAGGGCCACGAGCGTATTGCCGTGCGATCCATTCCCCCCAGCTTCCGCCGCGCCGGCTTGCAGTTTAGCCGCGCAGAAACCGTTATAGATGTGTGCGATCTAACGCATGAGCAGCGGAAGGCCATCGAATCTGAGAGCCGGCTGACCGTGCGGGCCGTCACCTCAACCGGTACCGAGGAGAGCTGATATGGCTGTTTACGCCACGCTGCAAAACCTGATTGATCGCTTTGGCAATGACGCACTGCTGATTGCCGCCGACCGTGACGGTGATGGCCAGGTAGACGCCGATGTGGTGGAGCAAGCCCTAGCCGATGCGGATGCCGAGATCGACACCTACGTGGGCCAGCAATACAAGCTACCCCTGAACACGGTGCCGCGCATTCTGACCAAGCTGGCCGTGGACATTGCTTTCGACACGCTGTCGCCCGAAGCCGATACCGGCACCGAACACCGGAAAACCCGCTGCGAGAAAGCGATACAACTGCTGAAAGCCATCGCCAAGGGCGAGGTTAGCTTGGGCATTCAGCAAGGCACGCCCACCAGCATCAAGCCGGCCGTGTTCTCAAAACCGCGCCGTTGGGGCCGCGACCGGAGGCTAACGTGAGCGTTTCGCTGACCACCGACTTCTCAGGAGTCCGCCGCTTGCAAGAGCGCATTGGGCGCTTGAGCAACCTCCAGTTAAGCGAGTTAGGCGAGCAGCTGGGCAGCGTGGCCGAAAGCCAGACACGGCTCCGGATCAGCGACGAGCAGGAAGCGCCCGATGGTACCCCCTGGACAGCATGGACGGCCGACTACGCCGGCGCCCGCCACGGCGGCCAATCACTGCTGCAAGGCGAAGGCGACCTGCTGGACAGCATTACCTTCGACGTGCAGGGCGACCGGGTGGAGATAGGCTCCAATCTGGTTTACGCCCGCATTCACCAGGAAGGCGGTGTGGCAGGCATGGCGCCGGGCCCCGCGGCTATTCCGGCGCGCCCGTACCTGGGCTTATCCAGCGACAACCTGGCCGAGCTTCAGGTCGTAGCCGGCCGCTGGCTTGACCAGCACCTGGAGCAACGATGAACACCGGAGACCTCAACCTGACACGCAACGCCATTGTTCAGTCCATACAGGTGGCGCTGCCCGCCCTGAAAGACTGCCAGGCCCATGGCGGCCGCTTTGATTTGCAGGAGCTGCAGCGCTGGAGCCGTCGCGCGCCGGCGGTGCTGGTGTCGGCTGTGCAGGTGCCGGTGGTTGCAGACAATCAAACGCGCCATGTGCAGGTGCGCTGGGTGGCCTATGTGGTTACCCGCGATACGCCGGGAGCGACACGCGATGTGGCGGCCCTGGATTACACCGAAGCCCTGCTGCGCTGTGTGAAAGGCAACCGCTGGGGCCTGGACAACACTCAACGCCCGGAAAACGTGGCGGCTGAAAACCTGTACAGCGGTCAGGCCGACCGCCAGGGCGTCGCGCTTTGGGCGGTGAGCTGGCAGCAAGGGCTGGCTCTGCGGGCGTCTGACCCGTCCGAACTGGCTGATTTTGCCATCTACAGCGCAACTCACCAGGTGGGCGATGGCCCCGCCACCGAGAGCTACACCGAAATTCCCACGGCCACCTAGGAGACACAACCGTGACCAAGCGATACATCAAACCGGCCCGCCAGGGCCTGGTGGTGCGCCAGCCGCAAAACGGCCAACCGCTGCCCCAAGAGGGCGCCTGGGTTGACTGGAGCGGCCACTGGATACGCCGCAAGGCAGAGGGTTCCATCGTCGAAGCCACCCCGGCCGCGACACCCAAGGCCAAGCCTAACGGTGCGGCACTCAAGCAAAAGGAGGCTGACTGATGGCTATCAGCGCAACCGTATTTAACGACATTCCCGCATCACTCCGTGTGCCGGGCTGGTACGTCGAATTTGATAACCGCCTGGCCGGTAACGCGGTGTTCATGGGCAAGCTGCTGGTGATTGGCCAGAAGCGGATTGGCGGCTCCCAGGATGCCGGCAGCCTGGTACGTGTGACCAGTAAAGAACAAGGCGACGAACTGTTTGGCCGTGGCTCCATGCTCGCCGAAATGATGCGCGCCATCAAAGAAGTGGATCTGTACACCGAAACCTGGGTCATTGCCCTGGACGATGCGGCGGCGGGCGTGGTGGCCACGTGTTCCCTGGAAGTGACTGAAGGGCCGTCCGACACCCGTCCGCTGGCGCTGTACATTGCCGGCCGGCGCGTGTGGGTATCCCTGGCTGCTGGCGATCAGCCCCAAATAGTGGCCCAGGCCATTGTCGATGCGGTGAACGCTGACGACCGCGTGCCGGTGACCGCGGCCGTGGATGGCATAACCCCGAGCAAGGTGGTGCTGACCTGCCGCTGGAAAGGCGAAACCGGTAACGACATTGACCTGCGCGACAGCGTGAAAGGTGAACAGCGCCCCAAAGGCTTGCGCGTAAGTTACACCCAGGCAAGTGGCGGTGCTGTGAACCCACAGCTGGATGCCGCTATTGCCGCCATGGGTAGCGAGTGGTTTAACTGGGTTTGCCTGCCCTACACCGACACCACCAGCCTGGAAGCGATGGAAGCCGAGCTGTCCGATCGCTACGGCCCTATGCGCCAGATTGGCGGGCGTGCGTTCTGTGCCTTCCGTGGCACCCACGCCGAGGTGGCCACCGCCGGTAACGGCCGCAACTCGCCGCACGTCAGCATGATGGGCACAGGTTTGGCGGCCAGCCCAACGTGGCTGTGGGCCGCCACCAACGCCATTGTGGCCGCCAAATCACTGGCGATTGACCCAGCCCGGCCGTTGCAGCGGTTGGCCTTGCCTGGCCTGATTCCGCCCGCCGAGGGCCAGCGCTGGTCTGATCCCGAGCGCAACCTCCTGCTGTTTGACGGCGTGGCCACTTACACCGTGGCCAGCGACGGCAGCGTGCAGATTGAGCGCCAGATCACCACCTACCAGGAAAACGCCAGCGGCATCGCCGACGACAGCTACCTGGATATCAACACGCCCGAAACCCTGGAACGCATCCGATTTGAGCAGATCAGCCTGTTCGCGCAGAAGTACCCGCGCCACAAGCTGGCCGCCGACGAAGACCGTGAATTCTACGATCCCAGCCAGCCCATTATGACGCCCAAAGTGGCGCGCACCGAGCTGCTGAATCTCTACCGTCTAACGCTGATGGGTGCTTACGGCTGGGTGCGCGACTACGCCGGCTACACCGAAAGCCTGCGGGCGAACATTGACCCGTCTGACCCCGGCCGCCTGAACGTGATGGATCAGCCGATGCTGATTGGCCAGTACCGCGTACACGCGCAGCAAACACAATTCCGCCGCTGATTCAGCGGCGAATAACCACCCGTTAACAGGAGTGTAAACACCCATGAGCGGACGAATCACAGGGCTTGCCACCATCCGTGTGGATGGCCAGGAATACCCGACCGAACGCGGCGCCACCCTCAATCCCGGTGGCGTCAACCGCGCCACCAAAATGGCCGGCAACCGCGTGTACTACAACGAGGAGCCGGTGGCGCCAACACTGCAGGCCACCGTGCTGCACACCGAAGAGCTGGACATCATCGAGATCGGCAAGATCCGCGGTGCCACTGTGCTGTTCGAGTGCGACAACGGGCAAGACTACATGCTGACCGGTGCCTTTGTGACCGAGACAGCCGAACTGAACAGCGGTGAGGGCCAGATTCGTCTGAACATGGCCGCCCGCACCTGCGAGAGGGTTTAAGCGATGGAAAAGCACCAAGACGCAGAGCTGGAACAGCAAGTGGACAGCTCGACGGCTGAAAAGGTGGGGCGTATTGAGCACACCTCAGATTCGGTGATTGTGCATCTGGCGCAGCCGGTCACATTCAAAGCCAGCAAGCTGGACGGCGAGCGCACCGTGGACACGCTCACGCTGCCCCGTTGTGTAAAAGGCAAGCACTTGAAAGCGATGGACAAAGTGCAGGGCGAGATGAGCAAAACCCTGGCGCTGATTGCGGCCTTGGCGCGCATTCCCGTGCAAGCGGCGGATGAGCTTGACGGGCGCGACGTGGATCTGGCGATGCAGGCGATTGAGCCTTTTTTGCCGAAGCTCCACGGGACTGGGATGCGCTGATACGCACCGTGGCAGTGGCGTTCACCGGCTTTAACCCGGCGGCACTACTGGAAATGGATATGGATGACCTGATGTGGTGGTACCACCAGGCGGAGCAACTGGCCGAGGAGATGAAACGCGATGTCTAACATGGTTACCAGCATAGTGATGCAGCTGGTAGATCGGGTAACACGCCCGGTTCGGCGCATCCAGCAGTCGCTGTCGGGCCTGGCCCGTCGGGCTGGGCTGGATCGTCTGGCGGCTTCCGCTCGCCGGGTGGGTGCCGCCATGGGTTCGGTCATGGGGCACGCCCGTAACCTGGGCCAGCGTATGCTGGTGATGGGAGGTGTCGCCGCTGGTGCGGTATGGGGTACGGAGCGCCTGGTGTCCGCTGTGACCAACCTTGGAAACGAAGTAAAAACCACCAGCGAGCGCTTGGGCGTGGGCACCACCTGGTTGCAGGAATGGCAGTACGTGGGCAAACAGTTTGGCGTTGGCAACGACGCGCTGGCCGACGGCATCAAAGAACTGAGCCTGCGTGCGGACGAGTTTGTGATGACCGCCGGCGGCCCTGCGGCCGAGGCCTTTAACCGGTTGGGCATCGGCGTTGAAGAACTGCGCAAAACGGGCGGCGACGCGGCGGCCATGTTTGACCTGGTACGGTCGCGCCTGGGCGGGCTAGAGAACGACGCCGCACGCCAGCGTGTAATGGATGAAATCTTTGGCGGTGCCGGCGGCGAGCAAATGGTGGAAATGCTCAAGGCCAGCCGTGAAGAGCTGGAGGCTTTGGTGCAAGCCGGGCGCGACAGGGGCGTCATTATCAGCGAAGAACAGATTGATAACTCCCGTATCTACACTCGCCAGATGGGCGACTTGCGCGAGATGTTTTTCAGTATTCAAACCACGGTGGTGGGTGAACTGCTACCCGCTATTAACGGCTGGATTGAGCGTATGGGCGCGCTGGGGCAAGCCAACCGGCAAGCGGTCGCCAGCGACATTGTAAGCGGCATTCGGGACATCTGGCAGGGCTTCAAAATGATCGGCGCTGCCGTGTCCTGGGCGGCCGAGCGCGTCGGCGGTTACGGTAACTTGCTTGGCCTAGTGGCCGGCTTGATGGCCGGTAAGTTTTTGGCAGCCTTGCTGGTGTCCATTTTCCAGATGGGCGTGTTCGCTCTAACGGCGGGTAAAGTCGCCGTTAGAGCCCTGTTGATGATGGGGCGAGGGCTGCTAAGCGGCGGCCGGCGGTTGGTTGCGTTTGGCCGGGCTTCAATGCTTGCGGCAGTAATGAGTGCGCGCATGGGCACGGGGCTGATTGGCCTGGCTTCCCGAGCGATACCGGCGGCCGTCGCGGGTATCCGCGCGCTTGGTTTGGCCATTCTCACCACGCCCGTGGGCTGGATTTTGGCTGCGGTGGCCGCTATTGCTGGGGCGGCCTATCTCATTTACAAGAACTGGGATGGCATCGCTCAATGGTTTGGTGACATGTGGGGCGGCGTTAAGGCGTTTTTCAGCCAGGGCATCGGCGATATCACCAAAGACCTTCTTTCATTCAGCCCGGCGGCGCTTTTGCTTCAAGGCATCGACGCGGTGTTTGAGATGTTCGGCGCGCGCCCTCTCACTGAAGTTGGTGGTGAGTGGATCGGCGGTTTGTGGAGCGGTATCAGTGAGCGCTGGGATCAGCTAACGGGCTGGCTATCAACGAAAATGGAAGATTTGGCCGGCTGGATGCCGGACTGGGCCAAAGACAAGCTTGGTTTGGGTGGCATGGCAGCACCGCAAGCCGGTGGCGCCTCGGTAACCCAGGGCCGGCCATCTGCCATGCCCAGGCCAGCGCGAGCCGACGTGGGCGGTGAGTTGCGCATAGTGGTGGATTCTGAGGGGCGCCCCCGGGTTACTGAGGCGCACCGCAGTGGAGTTATGGACTTCCAGGTGGAATCGGGAGTGCTGGGGGTGGCGCCTTAATGCAACGGTTCAATACTGCTAAAGCGAACGATGAACTCGGGTTCCATTACGGATCCTTCCTCAGTTGTGCTGCCTTCACCGAGGAGGCGGCCCGAAAAGATCACGGGTGTGCCCTCTGCAAGCTGCGCGACTGCGTTATAAAGCTCCGACCCATTCGGAATGAGAGTTTTATCGTTGATGTCCGAAAAGGCGTTGTTCCAAGTTTGAAAGGTCGTCTTTGGATTAGCTCGGATCACGATTATTCCATTGCCGTCGCCGTTTGTTCCCAGGCGCTCCAATATCCCGACCCAGCCCTTCAGCTGGCCGTTCGAGGTGAACTCTCTGGAGTCGACACGACGCGCTTTATCGATACTGGATTTGACGAGTTCATTGGGCGCATCTTCGTACGCATTGGCGGCCTCTGCTATAACCGCCAGAAAGCTTTTTTGTCCGGCTGGCATGCGCGTAGCGACAAGTTTGACCGGAGAGAGTGGTTCGGGTTTTGCGGCCGGCTCTGGTTCCTGCTCGACCACTTGGCCATCCGATTGCTGTTCAGCTGGTTTAGCCGCAGTCGCCGTTTGCTCGGTTGTATCCGTGGTAGCGCCGACGCCGATAAGCGCCACCAGTATCAAAGCGAAGTAGAGGCCGGCTGCCTTGCCTCGACTAGGGTTCGATGCCCAGGGCATCGCCCAGCGTGGATTGATGACCCCTACTACAAGTGCGATCAGCGAAAGCAGCAGCACTATAAGGAAAATATTAGACACAGGTTTTCTCCTTCTGATTTATGGACTCACAGGAGCTTAGCACATGAGCTGGCGTGATCGAATCGACCCGGAACTGGCGGGCTCCTACCGCAACGTGCGCTTCCATGTGGACAGCGCCGATACCACCGGTGGCCGCCGCTGGCTGATTCACGAATACCCGCGCCGCGACCGGCCCCACGCCGAAGATATGGGGCGTAAGGCGCGCGAGTGGCGGTTGCAGTTGTTCGTGGCGGGTGACGACTACGATCGCCAGCGCAACGAGCTGATCCGGGCGTTCGACGCGCCAGGCGCAGCCACGTTGGTGCACCCATACCTGGGCAGTGTCACCGCCGTGGCCAGCAATGTGCGCTGGAGCGAAAGCACGCGCACCGGTGGCGTTTGCACATTCCAGGTGACCTTCTCCGAAGCGGGCGTGGAAGCCTATCCGGTCACCACGGTAGACACCCAGCGTGACGTGCAAAAAGCCGCAGACGTTTTTGAAGAAGCGCTGACCGAAGACTTTGCCGATAAGTGGCGCGTAGAGGGTTTGCTGGGCTGGTCGCTGGTGGCAGTGGAGCGCGATTTGGCATCGGCCATCCGGGCGGCTGAAGACGTGGTGGGCGGCATTGCTGATGAGGTGGCCAGCGTGATCCGCTTCCCAGTGAATATCGCGGGCATTGTGCTGGGTGGCTTTAACCGGCTGCGCAACGCAGTGCTGCGCCCGATCAAAGCCCTGGACCTTTATAGCGGCGGCACCATCCTGGGCAAGAGCAATTCCGACGGCGGCGGTCGTGTGCTGCTAACCCCGGGCACGCCGACCAGGGCCGCAAGGCTGTTGCTTGAAATTGGCAATAGCAGCAACAGCGTAACCCCGCCCATTGCAGACACGCCAGAGCGCCGGCAGCGAGTGCAGAACACCATCGCGGCGCGCCAGCTGAATGGCCGCGCCGCCACCCTGACCGCCGCCCGCGTGGTGGCAGACACCGACTGGATGAGTCGGCAAGATGCCCTGGCGGCTGGCGACAGCACCCTGGCACTGATTGACGCACAGATGATGGCAGATTCCGCCATTACCGATGCGGTTTATGCCGCGTTAGTAAATCTGCGCGCCAAGGTTTCTAACGATTTGCGCACGCGCGCGGTGGCCTTGCCAGCCCTGACCATCTACACACCGCAGCGGACGCTGCCGGCACTGGTAGTGGCGCACCGCCTGTATGGCGACGCGACCCGTGCGGACGAAATTGTTATACGCAACAACGCGGCGCACCCAGGTGCGTTGCGCGGTGGAATGGATCTGGAGGTGTTGAGTGAATAACCAAGAGCCCGTCGTGCTGCAAATTGGCAGCCAGCGCCACCAGGGCTGGCAGGAAGTGCGCATTCGCCTGAGCCTGGAAATGATCGCAGACAGCTTTGATCTAACGCTCACCGAGCGCTGGGGCGATTCTGGCATGGTGCGCCCGGTAACCCCTGGCGAGGCCTGCACTGTGCACGTTGGGGATGAGCTGCTCGTAACCGGCTACCTGGACGAAGTGCTGCCAGATTACGACGCGACCAGCCACACCATCGCGGCCAGTGGCCGCAGTAAGGCCGCAGACCTGATTGATTGCAGCGGCAAAGACCAGCGTTTTGATGGCCAAACCCTGGTGCAGATCGCCACCGCCCTGGCTGCGCCCTACGGCATAGACGTGATTGATACCGTGGGCGCAAGCAAGCCCTTCCGCGAGTTCGCCCTGGAAGATGGCCAACCAATCGCCGAGGCCATCGAGCGCGCGGCCCAGATCCGCGGTGCGCGCATTGTAAGCGACGCCCAGGGCCACCTGGTGATCGTGCACGCGGTGCAGCGCGAGGTCAGCACGCCTTTGGAGCTGGGCGGCAATATTCGCAAGGGTTCTGGCGTGTTCAGTAACATCGATCGGTTTAACAGCTACATCGTTCACGGCCAAACGCCAGGTTCAGACAGCTGGAGCGGAGAGGATGCCGCAGGCCCAACGGCCCAGGTGAACGACCCCCGCATTCGTGCGCCGCGAACCACCTTAATTGTGTGCGATACCCCCGCCGACGCAGCCGACTGCAAAGCCCGGGCAGAACTGGAAGCGCGGATGCGCTGGGCCAGGGGCCGGGGCGTGACCTACACCGTGGGCACGTGGCGCCACGAGCAAGGCGTGTGGCGACCGGGTGACCTGGTTCATGTGCGCGATGCCTATCTGGGGCTGGACGAGCAGCTGCTGATCAGTGACGTTCAACTTATTGAGAGCGATCAGGGGCGCACGGCTGAACTGCGCGTGGCGCCGCCGGCGGCTTTCGAGCCTGTGCCGGTGCCGGAACCTGAGTCCAAAACGGACGGTGGTAGCGGTACTCCGGCCGGATGGGGGTGGTAATGGTAGATCAAAGACGTACATGGCAGCGGCTGATGGGACCCGTGTGGCGGCGCATCCGCCTGCTGGTCTCACGCGGCGTGCTGAATTTGGTAGACGACAGCCTGAAGCTGCAGCGGGTACAAGTGTCACTGCTGGGCGGTGAGCCCGCGTGGGCTGAGCGCTTTCAGGAATACGGCTACACCAGCCACCCGCACCCAGGCGCCGAAGCGGTTGTGGCCGCCGTGGGCGGTGCCCGGGCGCACCTGGTCGCGCTGGCCATCGACGACCGCCGGTACCGGCTGAAAGAGTTGGCCCAAGGCGAGGTGGCCATGTACGACGACCTGGGCAACGTAATTGTGTTCAAGCGCGACAAGATCCAGGTGCAGGCGGTTCAGCACCTGGAGGTGACCGCGCCGACTTGCCACATCACGGCCACCACGACTCACGACGGCAACGTAACCATCAACGGCAACCTGGTCGTGAACGGCACAGGTGAGTTCGCGGGCGCCTTGTCTTCTGCCACGTCGGTGGCCGATCCGAGGGGCACGATACAGGGCATGCGCGACACCTATAACGGGCACAACCATGTCGAGAACGACAACGGCGGCCCGACAAATCCGCCGAACCAAGGCATGAGCTAATGGACTTCGCACTGAAATACGATGCAGGCGACAAGCGCTTTGATCTGGCCCTGGAAGATGGCGATCTTGCGCGTGACGAAAGCCTTCAAACGGCGGTGATTCTGTCGCTGTTTACCGATCGCCGCGCCTTGGAAGAAGATCGCCTGCCAGACGGCAGCAGTGATCGGCGCGGTTACTGGGCAGACGCTTACCGCGACCGCCCCCACGGTTCCCGGCTGTGGCTTTTGAGCCGGGAAAAAGAACAGGCCGAAGTGTTACGCCGCGCGCGGGAATATGCCGAGGAAGCTCTGGCCTGGCTGATTGAAGACGCGGTAGCCGAAGCGGTAGAAGTGGAGGCCTGGCATCTGCGCCGCAACACTTTGGGGCTGCGGGTGGTTATCCGTCGCGGCGATGGTGCTGTGCTGGAACGGCAATTCGACTACGTGTGGCTGAACGCCGCATAACGGAGGGTTAGATGGGATATAAACGGCCTTCATTGACGGATTTGATGGCGCGGGTTGACCAGGATCTGCTGTCGCGGCTGCCCGGTTCGCAGGCAGCACTGGCTGTGCGCGTTACTCAGGCGCTGGCAACAAGCCAAGCCGGCGTAACGCATGGCCTGTACGGGTATCTGCAGTGGCTTGAGCGCCAGCTGTTCCCCGAAACATGCGACGACGACCTGGTGCACCTGCACAGCGCCGGAGTACCTCGCCGCCAGGCGGCCAAGGCAAGCGGCAGCGTTGTATTCAGCGGCACTAATGGCGCGGTAATCGTCACCGGAACCACGGTGCAAGTGGACGGCCTGGAGTACGTGACCACTGCTGAAGCAACGATATCGGCTGGCACTGCCACGGCGTCCGTAGCGGCGGTTCAAGCCGGAGCGGCGGCTGATCAGTCGTCTGGTGCAGAGCTGAGCCTCGTTTCCCCATTGCCCGGAGTAAATAGCGCAGCCCTGGTAGGCATCAATGGGCTGCAGGGCGGCGCAGATTTAGAGGTGCCCAGTACTTGGCGCGACCGTATTCTGCGGCGCCGGGCACGTGTTCCGCGTGGCGGTGCCATGGGCGACTGGGAAAGCTGGGCGCTTGAAGTGCCGGGCGTAACCCGTGCCTGGGAAAGCCCGCGCGGCATGGGGGCTGGGTCAGTGGTTATCCGCATTATGGCGGATGATGCCGCAGACGGGCCGCTACCATCTCAACAGCTGCTGGACAGCGTGTTCGACTACATCACGCAAGTGAAAAACGTAGGTGCACACCTGTACGTGATCGCACCAACGCCGGTGGATTTTGCGCCGCAATTGGCGGTGGTTCCAGACACGCAAGAGGTGCGCGCGTCTGTTGCTGCAAGCTTGCAGGATCTGATCGAGCGAGAGAATGAGCCCGGTGGCACTCTGCTGATCACCCGCGTACGCCATGCAATCAGTTCGGCGGCTGGCATTGAAGACTACGACTTGCAATGGCCCATGGATAACGTGATCTACGGCGCGGGTGAGCTACCAATCTGGGGCACCATTCAATGGCTGTGAGCTTAACCGACCAAGACTACCAGAGCCTGCTGTTTAGCCTTCTGCCGCAGGGAATGGCATGGCCAGTAGATCCAGAAAGCAACGTGCAGCGCCTGCTGGGTGGTTCCGCATTGGAGTTCGCTCGGGTTGACGCCCAAAGCGCGGATCTGCTCGTTGATGCAGACCCGCGACGAGCACTGTATTTGTTCGACGAGTGGGAAGCCAGCTACGGCTTGCCAAGTGAGTGCGCACCAAACGTTCAATCCATGGCTGACCGGCGGGCTGCGCTGGTAGGCCGCGTTGTATCACAGGGCGGAATGCGCGCTGCTGACTACGCAGAGATTGCTGCGGGGCTGGGCTACGAAGGCGCCCAAGTGATCGAGCTGCGCCAGGCGACGGTGGAAGTGGATACAGCCACGGGCCACCAGGGCGCTGTGATCGGTGATGACATTAATGGCAGTGACTGGGATTCCACCTTCCGCGTGCTGCTGCCGGGCGGTGTCGTGCGCGAATCCGTAGTTGACGAAGCCCAGATCGGCGACCCCCTCAGATCCTGGGGCAATGCATTGATCGAATGCGCCTTACGTGCAGCGGCGCCAAGTTGGCAGATTTTACAAATCGGTTATTTAGAGCAATAGGAGTAACACAGTGGAAAAAATAAGCGCATACACAGACCGAACCACCACCGAGGGCGAATGGCGCCCTGGTAACCCTGGAACAGGCGAGTCGGCCACTCCAATGCTGGCCAGCTATTTCAATATGTTGCAGCGGGAGTTGGTCAAGGCTGTGCAGGATGCCGGGCTAGCTCTCGATTCGATAGACGAGGGACAGCTCGCAAAGGCTATACATCAAACGGTTGATCAAGTTTCTTCTGTACCTTATCGATCGGTGGTGGTAAGCGGCGTTGCAGCATTGGAGGAGGTGTAAATGTACGGCTATCCGAAAGTCATCAAAACCCGCGCAGATGTGCACTACCTGGTGGGCTACATGGGCTCGAAATGGGCCACCGAAACCAACGTGCAGCGGGGCCTGGCGTTTTTGCGGGGCCTGCGTGACAACACCACCCAGTACGTTTTCGACCGCGCACTGGCCGAAGGCGAAGACCCGTATGGCATCGAGCCCCAGTACCGCGTACTGACCAGCCAGGAGGGCGAGCGCGAGCAGTTCACACTGCAAGACAACCCCACAGCAAGAATTCATCAACTCGGCTTTACCGTAGCCGAAGTGCAGCAGCTGATCGACAGCGTAGAAGGAGCGAAGTAATGGCCCAAGGCGATCGCATTATCATTCCCGCAAGTGCAGCAGGCTTTTTCAGCCTGTTTGGATACATTGAAAAAGGCACCGGCGACACACTGAACTTGCCCGAAGGCATGGTGAACATCGGCGGCAACGGCAAGGGCTTTCTGCTGGAATCGGCGGCGAACTGGAACCCGGCGTTACCGGCCAACAACGATGGCGGCTTTACCAGTTTAGTACTGGGCGATGACGTGTACATATACGCCACCCAGCAGGCCAGCGGCATCGCGGGCTGGATTGCATCCAAAAACAGCACCGCGCCCACTGGATTTACGGCAGACAACAGTCGCAAAATCGGCGGCTTTCACTTCGGTAAAGTGCGCACCATGGCTGATGCTTACAGCGCTGCGGCCAGCCTACCAACCCAAATCGTCCCGAACAGCTGCTGGGATCTTAAACACCGTCCAAAGTGCGACCCAAGCGGCATGGTAGAAGTGATTCCCGGGCAGCTGTGGGTGGATATCTACCTTTCCTCTGAAGACGGAACGGCATGGCCAGATAGCCTGCCGCTATCAATTCACAGCGCTACACCGATAACAGGCACAGATGGCTACTCGTATTTTGATTACACACGGCTAGCCCGCAACGCCGGCAAGCGAATGCCTGATTACAATGAATTTGTTGTTTTCGCGTATGGCGTGCCCCAGGGCGCAACCGGATCAACTGGCCGGCAGAATACTGGGAACCACGCAGGCTATGGTTTTGAGTGCGTAAGCTGTCTGAATGTCGACCAGCCATCTGGCAACGTCTATCAGACAAGCTCGCATTTCTTCGATAGAGACATTGGTACTGGCTGGAAAAATGACCTCAACACCGGCAAAGATGCCGCTAAAAGCCATGGCCAATGGTACGGCGGACAATTCTGCACAGCCATACTCGGCGCCGGCTGGCTCGTCGCCGGCGGGGCCGGCGCCCGCAGCGTGTACCTGGGCTACGATCCGTGGGATGTGAACACGAATGTTGGGTTCCGTGGCGTCTGCGATTCTCTGTAATCTGTTATCTGGATATCTGTTTTAATGCGGGACTTTGCGCTTTACGAAAAGCTGGATGATTTGGCGCATTGGCTACTGCCGGTGGTGGACAAATTTCCGAAAACCGAGAAGTTTGCACTTTGCACTCAGATCAAAAACTCTGTGCACACCATGGTGCGGCACACCATAAGGGCTCAGAAGTCCCGCGACAAATTGCAGTGGTTGTTCGAGGTGGATGTGGAACTGGAAGTGCTGCGGCACTTCGTGCGCCACTCCTACAACCGCCGCTACCTAAGTGCCAGGCGGCTGAAAATAGTCACCGAGCATCTCGCTGAAATCGGCCGCATCATTGGCGGCCTAATAAAGCGATTTAAAGGGCCAAGGCCGTAGGCGCCAACTGGAACAACGCCGGCGAGGCCGGCGCCCGCAGCGTGAACCTGAACAACAATCCGTGGAATGTGAACACGAATGTTGGGTTCCGTGGCGTCTG
>Ga0314772_1000198_pt1 | contig 33840 bp, 32 predicted proteins | sample MetaGCBIW2018_FD_204520 | JGI IMG/M metagenome (GOLD analysis project Ga0314772, IMG submission 204520) | Cryopeg brine microbial communities from Beaufort Sea near Barrow, Alaska, United States - CBIW 2018 | ecosystem: Environmental > Aquatic > Marine > Coastal | place: USA: Alaska | collected... | reverse complement strand
GATGGCTGACGTGGACACTGCCAACTCGCCTCATAAAACCGGCTATCTGACCAGGACTCCATTCACTCTGAATCTGCTTGGCCACCCAATCTATCAATGAGGGCGCTCGTTTATGAGATTTGCGAGCGCCTTTGCGCCGACGTCTGGACAAACGACTGGCTTCTATCGGCTCGTATTCCGTCAAACTTCGATTGCGACGCAGTTCCCGACTGATGATCGAGCGGTGGCCGTTGATCTCCCGAGCTATTTTCCGCTGGCTCCAGCCTACTCTCAAGAAGGCCGAAATCTGGTATCGTTGTGCCTGGGTCAGTTGTCGGTATCCCATGATTATCTTCACTTTGGTCGGTAAAGCGAATGAGGGTACCGGCAACGACCCTCCTACCTCTACCTGTTAATCCAAAGTGCTGCACTTATTCTATGAATCCAAGACAAGATAACTCAGCGCCGGTTGGTGCACTACTGGGTATGTCACACCCACCACCGGTTAAAAGCGAGGTGTTCGTGCTGTTCCAGATGATGGCCTTCTCAGATATCATTCTGTTCTTACCGGGGTTGGGTAAATAGCAGGCCCGGAATGCTAAACCACTTTTTCATCTGAGGCGTTCATGACCAATAACAATGCACCCATTCACCGCATGGATCAGGCCGTCGCACTGGAATCACTGAGCAACGATCGTTGGCAGGGCCAGACCAGCGCCCGCTACGCCAACATGATAGGGCCTTTCGGAGGCACGACCGGGGCCACCCTGCTCAATGCTGTGCTGTCCCACGACGAGTTGTTGGGGGAGCCGGTATCCCTGACGGTGAACTTTACTGCACCCGTGGCAGATGGCCATTTTGAGGTGGTCGCCCGGCCGGTACGCACCAACCGCAACAGCCAGCACTGGTGGGTGGAGATGGTTCAGGACGAAAAGGTGGTCGCCTTTGCCACCGCTGTTACCGCCCGCCGGAGGGAAACCTGGGAGTCCACTGAACTGCCTTTCCCGCAGGTACCTCAGGCCTCGGACCTAGAAGGTTTCGCCCGCGAAGGACGCCCATCCTGGACCCGAAACTACGACATGCGCTTCGTGGACGGCGAACTGCTGGGCACACCCAACCCGGATGAGCCCTCCCTCAGCCGGGTATGGGTGCGGGACGAGCCAGCCCGGCCGCTGGACTTTGTCTCTCTATCAGCCCTGTGCGATGCCTTCTTCCCGCGTATCTTCATACGCCGCCCCAAACTGGTGCCCATCGGCACTGTGTCCCTGACCACCTATTTCCACGCGGACCAGCAACAGCTGAACGAAGCGGGTAGCGACCATGTATTCGGCAGCGCCCGCTCCAATCATTTTGGTAAGGGATTCTTTGATCAGAGTGCCGAGGTGTGGAGCCGTAGCGGGACATTGCTGGCCACGACGCATCAGGTGGTTTATTTCAAGGAGTAGTAAACCCACCGTGTTGCGGGGGTCAATGCGGTTATTCGCCTGTTTCTGTTTTGCGACTGCAACACCCATGGACGCCCACCAGATGCAATAAAATCGAAGGCCGATAAGAGTAGGCTCAGCGACCTACCCTTCTGCTCCGGGCATCTTCATAGTGATGATAGCCTGCAGGATTTTGCCCACCGGGCCCTGGCTGTCGAACAGTGTCGTCTCCACCAGGCCGACGCTGGTATCTTGCATACGGCTGCGGGCATCCAGCCCCAGCCACTCGCCAACCGGACTCCGGTGGAGGTAGAGGCTGACGTCGGCGTTTATACAGCCCACGTCACTGCTCAGGTTGAGTTGACCAACACCGTTACCGAAATCGCAGAGCGTGGCCGCCATGACGGTGGGGCTCGTCTTGACCCCCTGAACCAGCGGCAGCGGCAGTTTCAGCCAGGCAACCCCCTGCCCGTCGCCAGTGACACCATCGATGATCACGGCTTTAGCCGTGCTGTGCAAACCCACCGGGCTATACTGGCTCTGCCAACCGCCAGCCTCGGAAACGCTTGCTTCTACAGGCCATGAGGGCGGTTTAAGCTCTGGTGCCGGGAAGCGGCCGTGCCCAGGAACCCTTACCGGCCTGTTTTCAAGGAAAAGCGCACTTGCCCGGGCGACCTCAGTATCTCCCGCCAACAATGACGCCTCTAAAATCTGAAGCCGTTTACCACCACGCACCAGCCGGGTGGGCACCGTCAGCGGTGAAGAGGGGGCTGGCCGCAGCAAATCCACGGTGAGCCTCGACAGGTGCAAGTTCACGTTGCCTGAAGCCTGCTCCACGGCGTGAGCCATCAGCCCCACTACCGGCCCGCCGTGCAGATGCCGAGGGCTCCAGGGACTGCCGCATGCAGGCGTTGGTACATACAATTGTCCATCACGCTGAAAGAGAGCTTTAATCATGGGCTATCCTTGTATTTATCAAAATCTGATAAATCGTATGTTACCAGCTGTCGCGACAAGATTGGGTTGAAAAAAACTCTGACGATGTCGTCGATCAAATGTAAGCCGGTCAGGGCGTTACGTAGGTCGTGTCGATTGAGGGGAAGCGCGCAACCCAATCTTCCAAGATCAGCAGATGTGAATGGCCATATAAAGAGACACGCTACTGCCCATAAATCTTGGCCCATCTCCGAGTTGCCGTCAGGCCAAAGAACCTGCTTCTGCGCCTCGCTTTCATTGATAGCCAGAATCATGCCAGTTAAGGAGTGGGTTGTGATACACAAGATCAAGATACTGCACGACGACTGCGAAGGGTTGTTGATTTGTGCCCCTCAGTCAGGTGCTGGCGTTGTCCTGCAATACTGTTCGCAAGCATTTGCGGATGGACGAACACGCCACTGGGAACAGGTAGGCTTTTGGCCCAGGGGCGTTGCTGCGAACCCATCCTTGACGATGTGCCTGGCAGACCCCGGTGAGCTACGCTGTGTGCTAATCGGCGGCATAGAACGTACCTTGCACTTCGTGGTGTTCGTTCTATCTCGCGGTTGATGTACTTGGGGCTGGCTTTCCGCCTTTTGGATACACACATAACCCACTCCGATCGTGATGGCCATGACAAATTCGATTGTTCCTATAACGACCCCGCCCATGGATGCAAAGGCTTTGATCGCGCCCGCGTCGCGTAATGTGCCGGGCATCGATACGTTGGCCATATACATTGCTCGATCTCAACCGAGGTCGCTTCGCATCTCCGATGGAAAGTCTGCTATCGAAGCTTCTCTGCTTATATAGTGCCTTGTGTCCGAGCAAACAGCAGATGTCAGGTAATTGAGTGACGACATACAAAGTCTCCGGCTAAGCTGTTGTATTGTTGCGATGGTTCGATCAATTCCTGACTTGCCGTCGACAAGATATCAAAATCTCGTCAGCGGCAAGTCAGAAATCCAACAACAGACAACCGAAGGAACGACATAATGACCAATTCCGTACTTCTCGAAAAACGCAGCAACGGTGTGGCTGTAGTAACCCTCAACCGGCCGGGTGCCATGAACGCTTTGTCCGCTGAATTACGCCGCCGCCTTTATGACGTGATGCAGGATATCGGCCGGGATGACAGCGTTCGCGCGGTGGTGCTCACCGGCGCCGGCCAGAAAGCCTTCACGGCAGGCCTTGACCTCAAAGAATTGGGTACGGATACCAGTGGCATGAACGCAGCCACCGACCCGGACCCCAGATCCAATCCAGTGACCGCCATTCGCAGCTGTGGCAAGCCTGTAATCGGTGCTATCAATGGAGTCGCCATTACCGGTGGTTTCGAAGTAGCCCTGGCCTGCGACATTCTTGTCGCCTCCGAGAACGCCCGCTTTGCCGACACCCACGCCCTTGTGGGGATCATGCCGGGCTGGGGCCTGTCTCAGAAACTGCAACGTATCATTGGCCAGTCCCGAGCCAAGGAATTGTCGTTTACCGGACGCTTCCTGAATGCAGACACCGCTTGTCAGTGGGGCCTGGTCAATCGCGTTGTGCCGGCCGACAAGCTGATGGACGAAGCCTTGGCACTGGCGGACGATATCACCGTGATCGAGGCACCCTTCCTCGTAAAATATCAGCACCTGATTGAACATGGCGCCAACCTGTCCATGGACAACGCCCTGAACTACGAGACCCTGTTTTCCTCCATTGAAAATGGCCAGGTTACACCGGACGACATCGAACGTCGTCGTATTGCAGTGATGGAGCGGGGCCGCGCCCGTAAGGGATAGAAGCGCCCATGACGCTGCCGATGCAACAACTGCAAGCACGTTACGGAAAGCGCTATAAATGGTGGGTGATGCTGACCGTCATGACAGGAACCATGACCATGTCGTTGTCATCCACCATCGTCAATGTGGCCCTTCCAGATATCATGGACACTTTTCCTGTGAGCCACACCGTGGCGCAGTGGATGGTCACTGCTTTCCTTGCCAGCATGGCTATCGGCATGCTGCTGAACGTGTGGATGGTGGACCGGTTCGGACCCCGCACCACTTACATGGGGGCATTGCTGATATTCGTAGCGGCTGCCCTCGCAGGTGGCCTGGCGGTCAGCTTTTCCATGCTGATCCTGGTGCGCGTTCTGCAGGGATTAATCGCAGGCATGGTCCAGCCACTGGCCATGCTCATGTTATATGCAGTGTTCCCTGCCAACCAGCGCGGCCAGGCCATGGGGCTGTATGCCATGGGCGTAGTGCTCGGACCTACTGCCGGACCAGTGGTGGGCGGTGTACTCGTAGACTGGTGGTCCTGGCGGGCCGTTTTCCTGGTGGTACTACCCTTCTGTCTTGCAGCTTTTTATCTGGGCAGCACCTTCCTGTCACGACCTGCCAGCGCACCGCCGGTGCATCGGCGACTTGACGTCCCGGGGCTGCTTTTGCTCAGCGGCTGGATGTTAGCTCTGCTATGGGGACTATCTGAGGGGCCACACTCTGGCTGGAGCAGCGGTGCAGTAATAGCAGCTCTGATCGCAGCGATGGCCTTGTTCGCCATCTTCGCCACGCATCAGCTCAGAAGTCTGACCCCCCTGTTGGCATTGCGCATATTCTCCCATGAAGGGTTTACGCCTGCGTTTATCGTAGCGATGCTGACCGGCGCGGGTCTATATGGTTCGGTTTATCTCCTGCCTATGCTGGTACAGACCGCGATGGGTGAGTCTGCGTCTGCTGCAGGCATGCTGTTAATGCCTGCAGGCCTGGCCATGGCGCTCTCGTTTCCCGTAATTGGCAGACTGACTGATCGGGTCTTACCCAAGATACTGGTCACTGGCGGCCTGATGCTTTTTGCGCTGTCCAGTTTTGTACTGAGCGAGGCGAGAGCCGATACGTCACTGATGATGATCGCGTTGATGGCGGCCCTGGGTCGTGTCGGCTTGGCGATGACCATGCCTCCGGTGGTAATCGGAGCGATGAGCATTGTGCCTCAGAACATGATCAACCAGGCCACAGGCCTGATCAGTTTTGCCCGCCAGTTCGGTGGATCCCTGGGCGTCATGCTGTCGGCCATCCTGTTGCAGGAAAATACCCTCTGGACTACTACACTGGGTGTTTTGCCGGCGTTTCCGGGCTACCAGGACGCATTTGCACTGATGGCCCTGCTCTATCTTATCGGCCTTTACCCCATGGCAAGGATGAAATCGCCTTCGGCGGAGGATCGCCAGCTGCCCCGACCAGCCTGACATTCACCTTCCGGAAGGACTTTTTACGGGGTGCATTACGAGGTTCCGTATAGCCCAGGATTTGTTATATGGTTGCGGTACTGATTTCAAAAGCGCCTGGACAGTTCGCCCCTTAACGAAGGAACAATAACAATGATCCTCACTGATTTGCCGGAACAAAGCCTTGAACGTTTTGGCGAGTATCCGATGCTTTACGCTGGTGATCGCCAGGTCACCAACCTTGAACTACGGGACAGCGCCAATCGTCTGGCCAACGGACTCCGCGACCTGGGCGTGAAAACCGGTGACCGGGTGATGGTATGTATGCTCAACTGTCCGGAGGTGTTCATAGCCTACCAGGGCATTCTGCGCGCCGAAGCCATCGTGCTGCCCGTCATAGCTTTACTCCACCCCCGGGAGATCGGATTCATTATCCAGGCCTCCGGGGCCAGCGCCATCATCACCAGCCAGGCTATCCTTCCGGCTATAGAGCAAGCCACTTCGGGCATGGAAACACCACCCAAACTGGTTGTTGCGGGCATCGCCCAGAACCAGCCGAGCCCCAGGGCTGGTATTCCCTGCCACAGCTTGTGTTCCTTGATGGCCGCCGCTGATCCCGAGATTCATAAGCCCGTTATTAACGAAGACGATATTGCCGTCATCCTGTTCACCTCGGGCACAACCGGCCAACCCAAAGGGGTCATGCTGACGCACCGGAATCTCTATAGCAACGCCGCCTCAGCCGTTCAACTGGCAGAGGAGGCGAATGACGAGCCCGGCACCACCATCGGCGTGCTACCGCTGGCTCATATCTACGGCTTTACCGTGGCCAACACTTTGTTTCTTCGAGGGGGTCGCATGGTCATCATGCCAAAGTTTGACGTGAGGGCGGTGTGCGAAGCAATCCAGAACCATAAGGTCAGGGCATTCAGCGCCGTACCAGCGATGATCTACGCACTGACCAATGCTCCGGAAGTCGCGGAATACGATGTATCGTCCCTGGAGTCGGTTGGTTGCGGGTCTGCCCCGCTGCCGGTATCCCTCATTGAAGCCTTCCGTGCTCGCTTCAACGCAGAGATCTATGAAGGCTACGGCCTGTCGGAAGCATCACCCACGGTGTCGGCGCACCGCAAGGGTGAAACAATCAAACCCGGCTCTGTGGGGCGAGCATTCCCCGGCGTGGAACTGCGCATTGCCGATGAAAAAGGCAGCCCACTACCCGTTGGTGAAGTCGGCGAACTGCTGGTACGAGGCGAGAACATCACGCCTGGCTACTACAACAATGAGGAGGCAACCCGGGCGACACTGAAGGACGGCTGGCTCCACACCGGTGATGTGGCACGCCTCGACGACGACGGCTACCTCTATATCGTCGACCGCAAGAAAGACCTGATCCTCCGGGGCGGATTTAATATCTACCCTCGCGACCTGGAAGAGCTGATTTCCCGCCACCCGGCTGTAGCCGAAGTTGCCGTGGTCGGCGTACCGTCGGAACGCATGGGTGAGGAGGTGGTTGCCGTGGTCGTCCGTAATCCGGATACCGACCTCACCGAAGAGGAGCTGCTGGCCTTCTGTCAGGAAGGTCTGGCCAAATACAAGGCCCCGCGCAACGTCGTGTTCATGGACGCCATGCCCCGTAACGGCGTTGGCAAGATCCTCAAGACCGCTCTGCGGGAGCAGGTTTCAGAAAAAGTGAAGCTTGAGTGAAAATATCCAGACACCTCCCTTGTTGGACCTCTGACAAGGGGCTTTATCAAAAACAATGAACGGAGTCCCTCATGAGTCCTGACGCCCCAACCATCATTGCTTTCGAACATGGCATCTACGCCATTGATACCAAATTCGCCGGCAGCACGCTGATGGTTGCCAGTCATCTGATCGTGGACAATGACGAAGCTGCCTTCGTTGACGTGGGCAGTAACTTCTCGATTCCGATCCTGCTGGCTGCCCTGGACGAACTTGGAATTGCCCGGAAACAGGTACGCTACGTCTGCGTGACCCATGTCCACCTGGATCATGCCGGTGGTGCAGGACAGATTATGCAGGATCTTCCCGCTGCCACGCTGGTAGTACATCCCCGGGGTGCTCGTCACATGATCGACCCCAGTGCGCTTTATGAGGGTGCCAGGCAGGTCTATGGCACCGAGACCATGAAGAAGCATCACGGCACCCTCATCCCCGTTGCCGAGGATCGTATTCTGGAGGTTCACGATGGCGACACTCTGCGTCTGGGTAACCGCACCCTGAGTTTTCTGGACACACCGGGGCACGCGTTGCATCACTATTGTATCCATGACAACACCGCCAGTGCGGTATTTTCCGGCGATACCTTTGGTATCTCCTACCGGTCACTGGACACAGACAGGGGACCATTCATTTTTCCCGCCGCCACGCCCGTACAACTGGATCCGCAAAAGGCCCACGAGTCTGTGGAACGTATCTGCGCCCTGAAGCCTCACGCCGTCTATCTGACCCATTTCAGTCAGGTCACTGCGGTTGACGACCTTGCCCGCCAACTCCATGGCGACCTGGACGCCTATGCAACTATCGGCCGCAAGTATATGGCCGCCGACCCGGATCAACATGGTATCCGCAGGGATCTCAAGGCCCTGTTCTCGAAGCGGCTACGAGAGCATGGCTGGAACCTGAGCGATGAGGACCTTGAGCAGACCCTTGGCATGGACATCACCCTCAATACCCAGGGGATCGTCGTATGGTCAGCGAAGCAGTTCCGCCAAGCAACGTCTACGTCCAAAGCCTGGGTAGCTTCCTGAATCAATTCATCACTCATCGGATCCATGCTACGTTTAGCGCAGGAGTAGCTTGCCAGGACCGACACAGCAGGAAACTGATGTATGAAGGCCGGCAGCAATGAAAATTCGGCACGACGGAAACAGGTTTGCGCCAGTGGTCAAAAACCACGACTCCCTTTAAAGTAAAGGTTTGATGTGTTCCGCAGAACGAGAGAAGATACCGCTTTCAGCGTTCATGGATGAAACTTGCTGCCACTCTTTCCAAACCAACAAACACAAGAAAGGACATACCATGAAACTGAAAGATTCCGTTGCCATTGTGACCGGCTCTTCTTCTGGCATCGGTGCCGCCATCGCCCGCCTGTTTGCGGAACACGGTTGCCATGTGGTGATCAACTTCAGCAACAACGAAGACGGTGCCTGTACCGTGGCCACTGATTGCGAAAAACACGGGGTGAAGACCCTGGTATACCAGGCCAATGTGGCCGAGGACGCCGAATGCCGTGCCATGGTGAATGCCACGCTGGAACAGTTTGGCCGCATCGATATTCTGGTAAATAACGCCGGTACCACCAGGTTCTGTAACCACAACAATCTCGACGGCCTGGACAAGCAGGACTTCCTTGACCTGTATGCCGTCAATACTATCGGCCCCTACCAGATGACCCGGGCTTCGGAGAAGGCTCTGCGAGCCAACGGCTCCGGTCACATCATCAACATGGCTTCCATTGCCGGTCTGGCGGGTGTTGGCAGTTCCATCGCCTATGCCGCTTCCAAGGGCGCGCTGGTCACCATGACCCGCTCCCTTGCCCGTGTGATGGGTCCCGAGGTGCGAGTCAATGCCGTTTGCCCGGGTTTTGTTCAGGGCGAATGGTTGAAGAAAGGCCTTGGTGAAGACAGCTACAACACATTGCTGGAAAAAACCAGGGCCGCTGCCCCCTTGCATGATACCGCGTCACCGGAAACCGTGGCGGATGTCTGCTTGGGCCTGATCATCGGTGGTGATCTGACCACCGGCGAAACTATCCTCATCGACGGCGGCGCGCATCTGGGTGCGGCCCCGGTACGGCGCTGAACACAAGGAGCAACAACCCTTTCAACCCGATTTCTCATTGAACATTGAAATCCTGCCACCGTCCACCACCAGGTCGTGACTGTTGATGAACGAGCCCTCGTCACTGGCAAGAAACACCGCCGCATTGGCAATATCCAGTGCCAGCCCCGCCCGGGGCAAGGGTGTTGCTTTGGCCAGGTTTTTCTCGAGCTTTTCCATCTTTGACTGATTTTCCTCATCACTCAGGGTATTGGCCCTTTCCGAGCCGCCCCAGAAGATGGGCGTCGCCACCGCTCCCGGGGAAATCGCGTTCACACGGATACCCTCAGGCCCCAGTTCTACACCAGCTAGCCGCGTCAGGTGGCTGACAGCGGCCTTGGCGCCGGAATACAGATAGCCACCCTGCCCCAGACGAAGGCCCGCAATACTCGAATTGTTAATAATGCAGCCGGAACCCTGACCCCGCATGACCCGGGCTCCGTGCTTGATGCCAAACACCACACTGCCGGTCAGCAACCGCATGATGTGGCTGAACTCCTCCTCGGTCACCGAGTCCAGAGTCGTGCGGTCACCGGCGCCGGCATTGTTGAACAGGCAGTCCAGACGCCCGAACTGTTCAACGGCGCCATCAACCAACGCGGCGATATCGGATTCATTCATCACATCCGCTTTATGAAAAGTCGCGTTCTGCCCCAGGGCTTCGGCCAGCATCTCGCCTTTTTCGACGCTGCGCCCCGCGATGATGACCCGGGCTCCCTCTTCCACGAACCGACGGGCCGTTGCCTCGCCGATACCACTGGTGCCACCGGTGATGATGGCGACTTTACCCACTAGGCGATCATTCATGAATGATTCTCCTTTTTTAATACTGGCAAGCTCTGAAACGATACGGTAAGTGATCGAAACTTTTCAGAGCATCATTGAAGAAGCACAGCCACTTCACAGTCTAATGAAAGCTCGGCGTCGGAACTCGCCGATTTCTTGTCCTATATCACGCCACTTAAAACCAGCTTATGCAAACAACCAATTGAATATATTTGTTAGATTAAGCATTTCTAGGGATCGGCTCACGGCCCTTTCCCGGCTTTGGTACGATTGGCTTGCATCACGCTAGTGATCGCACTTTGCTTGAGGCTCGTCGAATCGGACCTGCACCACCACACTGCAGGAAGCAACTGAATGCAGTATTGATCCCCAGTGCATGAACCATCCGCATAGACTGGCATTGACCTGCATCAACATCTAGCCTTTGTGCATATCGTAGTCTGGTAACCGACTCGCTCACCGGATCTCAAGGCCCACCATGAACTTTGACTACTCGGACGACTCTCATCAGGTTCAGGATCTGATGCGGAGATTCATGAAGAAGCATGTATTGCCCCGCAACAGCGACTGGCTACAATCGGCGGGATCGGGCACATACCCTTTGGACATTATTGAGCCCCTAAAGGCCCAGGCCAGAGAAGACGGCCTGTGGAACCTGTTTCTGCCTGAATTGCAAGAACACGAACCCGGCACCCCCATGAGCAATCTGGACTATGCACCACTGGCAGAGATCATGGGCCGGTTGCCTTGGGCCGCCGAGCTGTTCAATTGTAGCGCGCCAGACACCGGCAACATGGAGTTACTGCACCGCTTCGCTACCGAACAACAGTACGAAACCTGGCTGAAGCCACAATTAGATGGAACTATCCGTTCCTGCTTCGCCATGAGCGAACCGGACGTAGCCTCCTCTGATGCCACCAATATCACCACCACCATCCGGCGAGATGGTGATGACTACGTGATCGACGGCCGCAAATGGTTTATCACCGGCGCCAACCACCCCAACTGTCTCTTTGCCATTGTACTGGGTCGTTGCAACGACAGCCTCGGTGACAGCCACCACCATGAGCACTCTATGGTGATAGTACCCATGGAAACACCGGGGCTGGATGTGGTGCGGAACATTCCTATCATGCAGCATCAGTCTCCAGAGGGGCACTGCGAGATTGCCTTCCGTAACGTGCGAGTACCCGTGGCGAACCTGCTGGGCAAGCCTGGTGACGGGTTTGCAATGGCTCAGGCCCGGCTTGGCCCCGGACGAGTGCATCACTGCATGCGAACCATCGGGCAGTGCGAACTGGCGCTGGAAATGATGACCGAACGAGCCCTGGAACGACGCACTTTCGGAAAATTCCTCAGTGAATTCGAGAATGTGCGGGACTGGATTGCCGAGTCGCGGCTGGAAATCGATCAGGCGCGACTGCTGGTTTTGCAAACCGCCTGGATGGTCGATCAGTTCGGCAATCAAGCTGCGCGCGTGGAAGTGTCCGCGATCAAACTGGTGGCTGCAAGGCTGCAGACCCGGGTTGTGGACCGGGCCATGCAGGTGTTCGGCGCCATGGGGCTGACACCGGATACACCGCTTGCCTACCTGTGGACTTGGGGGCGCGCCCTGCGTTTTCTTGATGGCCCGGACGAAGTGCATCTGCGCACTGTGGCCCGGGCTGAGATCGAAAAAGCGAAGAAGCAACGGGGATCAACGGCGGCTTACTACAACCTTCGTTGATCTCCTGAGGTTTTATTCCGCAGGCGCAGTGCCTCTTTCTTCGGCAAAGCTGATATAGAAATCCAGGCTACCCGGATTAGCCATTGCGTCCGGGCTGGCCACCAAGGACAGGGGCTTGCCCAGCAATAGTTGACGGATGGGCAACTCCATCTTCTTGCCGGTGAGGGTGTAGGGAATCTCCGTTGTCGGAATGATCTCGTTAGGCACGTGACGTGCCGACAGGTTATTCCGAATGGCAGCACGGATGCGTGCTTTTAGATCTTCATTCAGTGTCGCACCTTCACGCAGCACTATAAACAAAGGCATGTAGGACTCGCGGCCCAGATACTCCAGATCCACAATCAGTGAGTCCATCACTTCAGCAACCTCTTCCACCACCCTATAAATCTCGCCGGTACCCATGCGGATGCCCTGGCGATTAATGGTGGTATCTGAGCGGCCATAGATGATGGCGCCGCCCTGTGGCGTAATCCGAATCCAATCGCCGTGGCGCCAAATGCCCGGATAAGTGTCGAAGTAACTGTCATGGTATCGACGCCCCCCCCTCATCGCCCCAGAAATACAGAGGCATAGACGGCATCGGCTTGGTGACTACGAGTTCGCCGACTTCATCATCCACAGGCTTGCCTTCGTCATCGAAAGCGTACACCGCTGTGCCCAGCGTCCTGCATTGCATTTCGCCCGCATAGACCGGCATGAGTGGGTTACAACCCACATAGAAGGCAGCTACGTCGGTGCCACCACTGATAGGCGCCACCAGCACATCATCGCCGATTTCATTCATGATCCACTTGTAGCCTTCATCCGGCAGTGGCGACCCGGTCGAACCCACCGAGTGAATCTGACCCAGGTCCGCGTATTCTCCGGGGTGTATGTCCGCTTTTTTACAATTGAGGAAATAGGCAGCGCCAGCACCGAAGAAGGTCACACCGGCCTCTCCGGCAAATCGCCACAGAGTACTCAAGTCAGGGTAGCCGGGGTTACCATCGTAGATGCAGATAGTGGAGCCCAGCAGCAGGCCGCCAATCTGGGCATTCCACATGATCCAGCCGGTAGTGGTGAACCACAGGTAGCGGTCATCTGGATGCAGATCCATGTGTAACCCCTGCCCTTGCAAACCTTCGAGCAGGGCGCCACCATGGCTGTGTACAATGGGCTTAGGCATGCCGGTCGTGCCAGAGGAATAAACAACCCACAGGGGGTGATCAAAGATCACCTGTCTCGGTGAATTCGATGCCCATATTCTCTACGGCGGTATTTCGGCTATGCTCCTGCACGCTTTCAACGGTGGGAGTAATGCTCCAGATGCTGCTCACTGAGGTTTCCTCTTCTGTCGGGGTATTACTTTGGGATTTGTTGTTATCATGTGGAAGGGAGGGCTGCCTCCCCGTCCTCTCACACCACCGGGTGCATGGCTCTGTACCTCAGCGGTTTATCGTATCCAGCAAGCTTACCAGAACCAGGGAGCTGTACTCCACGTCGCCAGGCAAGCCATGTTCTTGCACTAGCAGTCTGTCGGACTGACGCTCAACAGACATAGCTTGAGGATAAAGTAAGGCACATGGCTATCAGAGCGCAGGTCAGTGGCTGGTTGCCGTGTCATCTTTTTAACCAAGGCGTCCTTCAACACGCTTACAATTCAGCGTTACCCTTCACGTTAACGCTGTAAAAACCCGCACACCGCCACTTAATCACGCCATTCGCAGTACATTCATGCGTTTTACATTCCAGGCCAGCGTGGCTAGCGTCCATTCGCCCGACACTTTGTCCAATCCTCGCATCGAGAACTGCCTGAAGCCCATCACGTGCTTGATGATGCCGAAAACCGGTTCCACCGTCTGCTTTCTCAACCCGTAGAGTGCTCGGCCCGCCTGCGTCGTCAGTCGATGCGCCATGAGGGGGAGTGGGTCATCGGTCTCCGGTGCGGGTGTGTCGGGGGCGAACCGCTCAAAAACGGATGGATGGTGGTGATCACGCGCGACGGCAAGCAAAGGCTGGATATTTGCCTGCGTACAGAGCCCTACATTGTTAGCGCTAAAATAGCCCGTATCCGTCAACAGGTCCGTCACTTCACCTAGTTTATCAGGCAAGGCAGTCAGGCTTTGCAGGGCCGGTTTTATTTGCTGCTTGTCATTCGTGGCCTGTGTCACATGCGTACTCATGACCAGCATCGTATCCGCATCAACACTGGCCTGGGCGTTGTAGCACTGCTCGAAACCGCCACCGGACACCGGCATGATGCGCGATGCTTCATCGGTCAGATTGACCTGATCTTTATCCTTAGGGCCGGGTTGCGGTGGTTTAGGCTCCCGGCCCTTAGGCTTTTTTCCAGCCTCTCGTTGGGCCTGTCGATTTTCTTGCTTACTCTGGTAGTCCGCTTGCTCGCGGTCAAAGCGTTCCTTGGCACGCGCCTCAATTTTTAGTTTTGCGGCATCCAAGGCTTTTAGTCGGACTTCACGGCGGGCAATCTCAGCAGGAAGGTCCATGCCATCGACCACCGGCACTTGGTCGGCCTCCTCGGCCTGCGCTGTCAGAGCTTTCACTTCAGCCTTGAGTTGCTGTTCGATCTTTTTTGCATGGGCATAGGAAAGCGCTTTGTGCTTGCTGGCGTTGGCTTTGATCTTGGTACCATCTAAGGCAATTCGCCCGAGCTTCACCAGCTTCATCTCGCGCGCCAATAACAAAACCTGAACAAACAAGGCTTCGAACTGGGGTAAAAACCGGCGCCGGAAGGCGGCAATCGTGTCGTGATCGGGGTGGGTGTTGGCCGCGACATAGCGAAAAGCAATCGAGTCATGGGTGGCGCGTTCAATCTTTCTACTGGAGAACACCCCGGTAGCGTAGCCGTAGATCAACAGGCTAAGCAGGACTGCCGGGTGGTGTGCCTTCGATCCCCGACCCGCATATTGCTGGGTGAGTTCCGACAGGTTGAGTTGATCAACAACCTCTACGACGAACCGTGCCAGATGATCCTCCGGCAGCCAGTCCGAAACAGAGGGCGGGAATAGATAGACGGTATCTCGATCTGCGGTTACAAAACGGCTCATCATCATTATCCAGTTGCTGTTTGGGCAGGGCGATTATCTCACAGGAGCTGTGAAATTAAGTCCGACAAACTGCTAGCCCCCCTTTGTGGACGGTGGCGCATCAGATGATCACAAACTGAATGATGTGGGTCTGGATTGTGCCCGTTTTAATGGGATAAACGGTGCCTTCATCCATGGCATTTCGGCCTCGGCCTACCTGGACCGCATGCTTACCAGATGACGGCCGCAGGATGCCCTGAGCGGCTTCGGTATTCATTTCGTTGCGATCTCGCAGGTTCACGATGGACTCAGCTGGCGCGGTCACATCACCGAAGGGGTCGAAGAAGCGGATGAGCAGCGTGCCCTGCTTGAGCTCGCCGTGGCAAACCAGCATGATGAACCGAAGTCGTTGGCGGTGCTCTGGTCTGGCTCGCCGAATAACCATTTCAGCATCAAGAAAACTGAGACCGGAGGTTCACCCCGATGAGCACGACCCCGAACTTCATTTTGGTGACCGTATTGTCCGTTGCTACCAGGAGCGTCCGACCAGTGTACTGGCATCCTTCCTGGCATCGGTGGAACGTGCGCCGGAGACCGACTACATCGTTTGCAACGGGGGAGCGGCTCAGCTATCGAGCAACCGCCGAGCGGGCAGACGCCATGGCCGCCCAGTTGCGTCACCAGGGTGTCGAACCCGGTGACCGGGTGGGTTTGCTGGTGGCAACAGCAGCGAACTGATCCTGACGGTTCTCGGTATATTGCGGGCCGGCGCAATTGTCATGCCGCTGAACATCCGAGAGCAGTCACCCGGACTACGCTACATGCTGGAGCATTCCGACGCGCGGGTGGTGGTGTATGCCGCTGACCACGCCAGCAAGCTGCCCCATCCAGACGACCTGCCAGGCCTCCGCCACCGATTTGCCATTGGCGGCCCCGATGAACACAGCGAGCCTTTCGACAATCTGCTGCAAAAAAGTAACAGCACCGAACTGCCCCTGCCCGACGTGAAGGAAGAAGACCCGGCGGTCATCCTCTATACATCTGGCACCACTGGCCAGCCCCAGGGGGAGTCCGGCGAGCTGTGGATCAGCGGACCAATGGTGGTGCCGGGCTACTGGAAAAACCCAGCAGCCGACGCCCGGGAATTCACCGCCGGTCACTGGAAGTCCGGTGATATCGGCTCCATGGATAAGCAGGGGTTTGTGCGAGTCTTTGCCCGCAAGAAAGACATGATCAACCGAGGTGGTTACAACATCTACAGCGTGGAGGTGGAGGGTCTGATCACCGGCCATCCGGCGGTGGTGGAATGCGCTGTGATTCCTCATCCGGATGATGTGCTGGGAGAGAAGATCCATGTGTTCGTAACACGGGTAGAAAACCAGAAGCTGACCGAGAACAACATCCGCCAGTTCTGCCAGGAAAACATGGCAGACTACAACGTCCCGGATTACGTCACCATCCAGGAAGAGCCCCTGCCCCGCAACGCCAATGGCAAGCTGGTGAAGGCCGGACTGAAAGAGCGAATTGGCGGGTTATAGCTTTTTTAGCCAGCCCGGGCACCCCTCCTCTCTGCCCGGGCCCGCAAAGCGCCCAGCACCGACCGGCAGGCCGGCCGCATGTACGGCAAATACTGGACGGATTGCGGGCGCTTGCGGCATGCCGTTTTTTGCGTTCAGGTTTTTTTCGTATCAAGATACTTTAATCACCAGTTTGCCGCGATTACGCCCCTGCAACTGCCCCTGAAATGCGTTCAGAGTGTTTCCGAAACCCTCAACCACATCCTCCTGATATTTCACTTTTCCTTCCTTCAGCCACTGACTCATATCGCGGCGGAAGTGCGGTAGCAGTTCATTATGGTCCGACTGGATAAAGCCCCGAAACATCAAGCGCTTGATCAGGATCTGTCCCAGAAACGGGATCAGCCGGTCTGGCCCTTCCGGCAGTTTGGTCTGATTATAATGGGCAATACGGCCACAAACGGGGATTCGGGCGAAATCGTTCACCAGCTTCATCACCGCATCAAAAACCTTGCCCCCGACGTTTTCGAAATACACATCGATGCCATGAGGACAGGCAGCCCGAAGCTGATCTTCGAAGTCGTCGTCCTTGTAGTTCACGCAGGCATCAAAGCCATAATGTTCAACCACATATTTGCACTTATCGGCCGCACCGGCGACACCAACTACCCGGCAACCTTCCATTTTTGCAATCTGACCTACGATCTGGCCGACCGCCCCAGAAGCGGCGGACACTACCACAGTCTCGCCGGACTTCGGCTTGCCAAACTCCCGCAGTCCCACATAAGCCGTGAATCCGGGCATTCCAATTACGCCGAGCCAGGCGCTGGCAGGCGCCAGCTCCGGATCGATCCGATATAAAGTATCAGGGCCTGCCACGGAATGGGTCTGCCAGCCGGTGCGTCCAATAACCATATCGCCAACCGACAGACCGGGGTCATGGCTCTCCAGCACTTCACTGACTGCTTCTCCGGCCATTACCTCACCGAGCCCGACGGGCGTGGAATAGGAGGCGCTGTCGTTCATTCGGCCCCGCATATAGGGGTCCAGGGACAGATATCGGGTTCGCAGTAGCACCTGACCATCGCCCGCTGTTGGCATGTCGGTTTCCTCCAGCTTCAGATGGCTTTCATCGGGCATGCCGACGGGACGCTGCACAAGCGTAAATTGTTGGTTCTTCGACATATCACACCTCTTTCTACTAGGGTAGTTTTTGTTGTTGCACCGCAAACTCAAGTACATGAGAATAGCTGAGGAAAATTATCAAGCTAGGAGATTATAATGACAAGCATCGCGCTAGAAGATCTACCGAATTACAAAGGCAAGGTTGTGGGCCAGAGCCCCTGGAAAAACATCAGCCAAGAGATGATTCAGGCCTTCGCAGACGCCACCGGCGACCATCAGTGGATCCATGTTGACGTAGAACGGGCAAAGAAGGAAGCCCCCTGGGGTTCCCCGGTTGCTCACGGGTTCCTGACTTTGTCCCTAATCCCACAACTCAACCAGCTTGCTATGACTGTGACAGGCCCTGCCGCTACCATCAACTACGGCATGAATAAAGTTCGACTGCCCGCCGCCGTCAAATCCGGCTCGGACATTCGCTCAATCGTGGAACTGGTAAGCGTGGAGGAGGTGGTCGAAAAGCGTGTGCTAGCCACCTACAAGACCGTGATCGAGATCAAGGGCGAGGACAAGCCTGCCGTAGTGGCAGAGAATCTCGCTATGTACGTCAAGCCGTAAGCGCCGCAACCAACCTCCGGTATGCTCGAAACATCTCAGCCGGAGACACAAACACACGCCAGTCGTCGATGCCCTCACCGCCAGCCCCTCCTTTTTCACATCAACGGCGCGCAACTTTGCCAAAACGTAAAAGGGTTTGCAGATCAACTCCCTGTCCTCATAAAGTACTCACGTTTTCGGAACAGGAGTGTCGGTATTGTCAGACAGGGCACGAATAACCTTGCATTCCCGCTCCACCAGGTGGGGCAGATAGCAGCATTTTACCAGTCGGCTCCTTGTGCAGCACGTAACTCTTGTTCCCGGAAATCAGCAAGAAGGTGGGGGGGGTTAGACTGTCCACCCGGGAATTACTTGACCTCCACCCTTACCAAAATCCTGAATTTCCTTTTGCAGCCCACGTAAGCAACTTGCAATTCATCAAACCGGTGGGCGCCGAGGATGCCCACCAAGTTAGATCCAGTACTCAAAAAACCTCCGGAAATGGTTTCACCGCTATCCGCCACAATTACCTAGCGGTAATGTTGATTCTGGCTTTGGTGAACAGGAATACGGGCAACCCCCTGCGCAAAACTGTTGCTGAGAATGCCCTTCGTACCCCACGCCACTACCAGGTTGTGACCCCATACCAAACAAAGAGTTTGACATGGCCCAGCTCCGGGATCAGTGAGTGCGTGGATAGTTCTTCAGTTCAATCTTGGCGATAGAATCCAGATGCACTTCATCCGGGCCATCTGCCAGACGTAAGGTACGTACTCCGGCCCAGGCTGCTGCCAGGAAAGTATCCTGACTGACGCCAGCACCACCATGCACCTGAATGGCGCGGTCCAGAATAGTCAGAGCCATGTTGGGTGCAACCACTTTAATCATGGCTATCTCCTGGCGGGCTACCTTGTTACCTACAGTGTCCATCATGTGAGCGGCCTTGAGGGTCAGCAGGCGCGCCTGCTCAATCTCCAGGCGCGAACGAGCAATATCCTTGCGGATAGAGTCGAATTCCACCAGCGGACGACCGAAAGCTTCACGACTATTGGCGCGCTCGCACATAAGTTCCAAAGCGCGTTCGGCCACACCGATTGTGCGCATGCAGTGATGAATACGACCTGGCCCAAGACGACCCTGGGCAATTTCAAACCCGCGGCCTTCACCCAGTAGAATATTAGATACGGGTACGCGAACGTTATTGTAATGAACTTCCGCGTGACCATGGGGTGCGTGATCGTATCCGAATACATGCAGGGCACGGACAATTTCCACACCCGGAGCATCCAGGGGTACCAGGATCATAGACTGCTGTCTGTGCTTTTCGGCGCTCGGATCAGTCTTGCCCATTACGATGGCAATTTTGCTTGTGGTCGTCATGGCACCGGAAGACCACCATTTTTTACCGTTGATCACATATTCATCGCCTTCGCGACGAATTTCACAGGCGATATTGGTGGCGTCCGATGAGGCCACATCCGGCTCGGTCATGGAGAAGCAAGAACGGATCTCGCCTTCCAAGAGAGGTTTGAGCCACTTCTCTTTTTGCTCTTCGGTACCGTACCGCTCGATGGTTTCCATATTGCCGGTGTCAGGTGCGGAACAGTTGAATACTTCCGGCGCCATGTGGGAGCGACCCATGATTTCACACAGGTGGGCGTACTCCAGGTTCGTCAAGCCGGCTCCACGTTCACTTTCCGGCAGAAACAGATTCCATAGGCCGGCACTCTTGGCTTTGGCTTTGAGCTCCTCCATGATCGGAGTTGGAGCCCAACGATTATCAGAGTTGTCTATCTGGTCGTGATATTTCTTCTCATTCGGGTAGACATAGGCGTCCATGAACTCGGTGATTTCTTTTTGCAGTTTTTTGGCTCTGTCAGATGGATCGTACGACATCGTTATGTCTCTCTTTATGTATTTGATGGGGCGTGATCAGAAGAGCACACCCTTGAGCGTTTCATCTACCGGTGCTGCGGAGATTCGTTGTTGTTCCGTTAATTACACCTTCATCCCGGGCATATTCAGGGACGCGGTGTTGCCGCCATCTACAGGTAGCGCCTGTCCGGTAATGTAGCTGGCGTCATCGGAAGCGAGGAAGCAGATGGCTGCAGCCAACTCCTCCGGCCTGCCATAGCGGCGCAACTCACAACGTGTGCCCAGTTTCTCTTCCTTACCTTTCTCGCGGGCGTAGTCAAAGATTGGTTTGGTCATGCCGGTTTCCACCAACCCCGGACACACGGCATTGACTCGAACATTGTATCCACCAAGGTCACAAGCCGCGGTCTGGGTCAAGTTAATCACGCCGGCCTTGGAAGCACTGTATGGGTTACCGCCGGCACCGGAGCGTATGCCGGCAACGGATGCGGTGTTGACGACCGCACCTTGATTGCGTTCCTGCATGTGGGGTGCAACATGCTTGATCATCAACATGGCGCCAATCAGATTTACACTGAGTATCTTCTCCCAGTCAGACGTCTCGTTTTCTGTCACCGGCGGATAGCTCTCACCAGAAATACCTGCGTTATTGATCAGGATATCAATCTGTCCGAACCTTTCTTTGGCCTCAGACACCAGCGCCTTTACGCCATCCTCATCGGAGACATCCAGCTTACGCGCAAGATGATCGGCTTCAGGGGAAAGTTGCGAAGCAGTCTCTTGCAGACCTTCTTCTGACCAGTCCGCCAGAACCACTTTGGCCCCCTCGCGGGCAAGCCTGAGGGCGGTAGCGCGACCGATGCCGCTGCCGGCTCCTGTGATGATGGCAACTCGATCTGTGAAACGCATCATTGTCTGTGCTCCTTAAATCCTGCATGAGCTTTTATAATCATAGGGTCTTCTGCTTCTCAGTATTGCATCAGACGAACACCGCCGAGCAAGTGCAAAAACGTCCGTTAAATATAGTTAGGCTGCTTTTTAAAAGCTTGAGCATGACCTTTAATTTGCCACGCTGTCCTGCTTTGGGTCAATATAATCGGAAATAAATTTCACCAGTCAAAACACCATGATCACAGAGGCTCAAAAATGAGACAAACTGTTGCATCAATGCTGAACTACGCTCCAAAGCTGGACCAGGAGACTATGGATCCCATCGGACACTATATCCAGGATTTCGCTAGCTCCCAGGGGAATAGAGCGGCCATCATTGACGAAAATGGCATCCTGACCTGGGCGGAAATGCTCAGCCGCGCCAACCGGATTGCCAATCGCCTGAGAGCCGATGGCCTGCAAACCGGCGACACGGTTGCTGGCCTGTCAGAAAACAGCAACGATTACGTATGCCTTTATCTGGGCACACTGATTGCCGGGGGCTGCATGGTGCCCCTGTCGGGAATGGCAAGCGGGGAATCGCTGGCCCTTATGGTAGAGAACTGCGACACGCGTTTTCTCTTCGTCTCAAAAAAGAACCTGCACTTGTTCGACGAAATCCGCGATCAGCTGACGCGTGTAGAGCCGGCCCTACGCATCGGCATTGATACTAACGCCGTCGACAGCGCTCAAGATCTGAACACCTGGCTGGGGGATATCAGCGATGCGCCGCATCCTGCTGAAGTTACGCCGGATGACCCGTTCAACATCATCTACAGTTCTGGTACCACCGGAACACCCAAAGGCATACTCCATGACTACCGGTTTCGCCAGCGACAGCTGACTACCCTGGCGCATCTCGGACTGGATGGCGATGCTGTGAACCTGGTGTCGACGCCTCTATACTCGAACACGACCCTCGTATCGGCCCTGCCCACCCTTTATAACGGTGGCACGCTGGTCCTGATGAGCAAATTCAATGCCCACCGCTTTCTCGAACTGGCCGAGGAGCATCGGGTGACCCACGCCATGCTGGTGCCGGTGCAGTATAGTCGCATCATGGCGGAGCCGGATTTTGACCGGTTCGATCTTTCCAGCTTCAAACTCAAATTGTGCACCAGCGCGCCCCTGCGGGAAGGTGTTATCGCCGAGGCCATGAAGCGCTGGCCGGGCAATATCCGGGAATTTTACGGTCTGACCGAGGGTGGCATTTCCACCACTCTGGATTGCGAGGCCAACCCACGCAAGTGGGACTCTGTGGGCGTACCCACCGAGGGCTCGGAAATCCGTATCATCGATGACAACGGGAACGAAGTGCCCCAGGGAGAGATTGGCGAGATTGTGGGTCGCGCCACGTCCATGATGCGTGGCTACTACCGCAGCGAACAGAAAACCAGGGATATGCTGTGGAACAGCCCTGAAGGCCTTACATTCTATCGCAGCGGCGACATGGGTCGTCTGGATGAGGATGGCTTCCTTTATATCCTGGATCGTCGTAAGGACATGATCATTTCGGGTGGCTTCAACATTTACGCCGAGGACCTGGAGAAAGTATTGCTGGAGCATCCGGCCGTAGCCGATGCGGCAGTGATTGCCATACCCAGCGAGAACTGGGGCGAAACGCCATTGGGGCTGGTGGTGCACAAAACCGGAGAGACTGCCACGGCAGAAGCCATCCTCGCATTCGCCAATGAAAAACTGGGCAAGACACAGCGCCTGGCCGGCGTGGAATTCCGGGACGAACTCCCCCGCTCCACGATTGGCAAAGTGCTCAAGCGTGAGCTCCGGGAACCCTACTGGCCTGACCAGAAAAAGTAAGCAGCTTCACTCACCTGCCCCGAGCCAGTCCGCTAACGCGTGGCTGGCCGGGCCAGGATTCTGCTGGAGCTATCAGGCAAACCGCTCGCGAAAATAATCTGGCAGCTCCACGACTTTTTTCTGACGTACATCGAGGAAGACGAAACCATACTTGGCCAGGGCAACAGGTTGGCCGCTTGCTTCCTTGGTGACCCGGAAGACATAGTCGCCACCATACTTGTTCAGGTCTGTCATCCCCACCTCAAAGCGGAGAATTTCGGGATAGAACGACTCCGACTGATACATGGTGGCCAGATCGGTCACAACAATGATGGCTCCATTAGCAATCTCTTCCTGCAACCCCATCTGAACCATAAACTGTGCGCGAGCCTCCGACAGCATTGAGATCAGTGCATCGTTGCCCAGATGGTTGGCACCGTTGATATCGGTAATTCTCACCGGCATGGTGGTGGAGAACACAAAAACGTCATCTGGAAACGTCAGTTTTACTCGGGCCATCGCATAAAAACCGTATAGGTGGATCAGAACAGCAGCCGCGCATCATAGCGCACTGCTATCAGCAAATCATATGGGGCCGGACCTTCAAGGCCGACGTTAAAGCCGACCTCCAGGGCAAGTGATACCCTGCCGGCGGATCGGGATACTCTACCCCAGGAAGACTAGACGTGAGTCAGCGCGTGACGTCGCCCGATCTGGTCCAGGTGAGGCACATTATTAAAGCTAAGTAACCGTCGAGCGCTGCGCCCCATGATTACTTCACAAAATCCAGTATTGCGAAACTGGAAGTTGAAGTTAATGGCTCCCCTCTGGGGGCCGGCGACCAGCTGGGTCAGAGTACTGCCGATGACACCACCGGAGGTCACCACCAGCACCGCATCATCGCGCCCTGCTCCTTCGCAGGCGTGGCTGATTGCATCTTCGATGCGCCGACCGAAGTCGCTCCAGGTTTCAGTAACGTCGGTCAGTTCATCATCAATCCAGGCCTCATAAGCGGAGCGAAATGTGCTCCAGTAGTCCTTGAAGTCCCGTTTCTGATGTAGATGCTGATCGCTTTCACCCGTAAAGGCCCGATACATCATCTCTCCATCATATTCGTTGAGCCCTGGGTGAGTAAGCACGTCGGCACCAGCATTGGCCATGCCTTCGAGCACACCTTTCGCAGTGTCCTGCTGACGCTGCAAGTCGCCAGCAACCACCCTGTGAAACTTCAGTTCGCGCCCGGCAAAATATTCACCGAGCCAGCGAGCCTGCTGCCAGCCAAGTTCGGAAAGCTGGTCGTAGTTGGCCGCACCAAAGGATGCCTGACCGTGTCGGACAATAAACAGTTTCGCCATAGGTTCCTGCTACCAATCAGTTACTTTTAGTAGGCATATCCTGCCCCAGGCAGCGGGTGTTGGCTACCCCTGCTCGCCGCGTCTGCCCCGCACACCGGCTTGGTCACACTCAGACGCCGACCATGCGTCCGTACTGGCTGCGGCCGATGCTCACTTTACTCTGCGCCTGCATTTTCAATTCCTGATCCCCGATCCCTGATTAAAATCACTGGACACGCCGCCACACAGCTGAGTAGGATTAGGTTTTGTTTTGCAACCGAATCCAATTAAAATCCAACAACAAACAGGGCCCCCGGCATGTTTCTCAGCGAGCCAAAAACCTTGTCTACGCCTCGCGGCACCTTCACCTGGCGAGAAGGCGGCGACCCTGAGGTCGCCGCCGTAGTAATGATCCACGGCTGGCCGGAAAGCTCCTACTGCTGGGAACACACCGGCCGGCACCTGAAGGCTGGTTTGCGGATAATTGCTCCGGATCTGCGTGGGCTTGGTGATAGCGAGCGTACCGAGGGTCAGCATCACTATCTGAAGCAGGCCTTAGCCGAAGATGTTGTCAGCATGCTGGACGAGCTGGGCATCACCAAGTTCCAGCTGGTCGGCCACGACTGGGGCGGTATCGTAGCCCAGGAAGTAGCCCTGGCGATTCCTGAGCGTGTTCAGAAGATGGTGATTATGAACATTGCCATCGTCAACAATCTGAAGGGCAATATGGAAGTGATCGAAAAAGTCCGTTCGGGTAGCGGCAAAGCTTACTGGTACCAGCACTTCCAGCAGACTCCTGGGTTGGCCGAAGCCATGATTCCCGGAAACGAAGACACCTGGATCCGCTTCTTCGTCAACGGTGTGGTAAAACCCATTCCCGAGGACGCCGTGGCCGAGTACATTCGCATGTACAGTATTGCTGGCACACCAGCCTCGGGTGCTAACTACTACCGGGCCTTTACTAAGGATGCCAAACGCTGGGCCACTTTGTCAGAGCACCGCTGGACTATGCCAAGCTTGTATATATACGGCAACAAGGACAAGGTGATTATCTCGGAATACCTGAATCATATAGATAAATGCTTTGATGATATCCGGGTAGAACAAGTGGATGCAGGTCACTTCCTGCAGGAAGAAAAGCCGGAGGAAGTAGCCGAGCACATGAACGAGTTCTTCGACGCGCGTTAATCATTCAGCGCAACATGGTGCCATCACGTCATGATGGCGCCATGGCTGATGGCAGCCTTTCGTCCAGCCAGAACAATTTTGGAGCCGACGGTGGATACATACGTGAGCATGGCTAATTCTCCGGTTTCATACTCACCACGAACCAACCTGCGATTGGTGAGATCCCTGGCCGTCGGTCCCTTCTTTGCGGAGTGGCCAGCGTGCCCTCCGGGGCTTGATTCCTCGGTACGTACAGCCCCGTCGACCTTTTGCGCGGGCATACTCCAGTGCATGGATTTCCCGAAAAATAGTGCATGGGGAGCCAAATCCCCCCCCCATTTCGTTATTCAAAAAGTGCCGAACCGGGGATCTATCTACCCCGATAAAGCTGATCCGGCACCCGTTGCCACTATCAATAAAAAAGGAGCTAGCATGAGCACCGCACACTACGACACCAACGGTAATGTGGCCATTATCCGTTTGGACAACCCTCCGGTTAATGGCCTTAGCCACGGACTGCGCCAAGGTATTATTGATGGTATCAAAAAGGCCGAGCAGGACAGCTCCATTGAAGCCATCATTATAACCGGCACCGATCGTGCCTTCTCTGGCGGTGCCGATATCACCGAATTCGGCACTCCGAAAGTGATGCAGAAACCCATTCTTACTACCACCATCCACTATGTAGAAACCGCGAAGAAGCCGGTCATCGCCGCTATCAGTGGTAACTGTATGGGTGGGGGCCTGGAGCTGGCTCTTGGATGCAACTACCGGATGTCCAAACCGGACGCCACTCTGGCCCTGCCAGAAGTGAAGCTCGGCATCCTGCCTGGCGCTGGTGGTACCCAGCGGCTTCCTCGGGTGATCGGTGTCGAGCAGGCTCTGAACATGATTGTATCGGGCGCTGTGATTCCGGCAAAAAAATTCGAAGGCACCCCGCTGCTGGATGAGATCATCGACGGGGATCTGATGGAGGGCGCTCTGGCCTTCGCCCGCAAGGTTGTGGACGAGAAGATGCCCCTGAAGAAAGTTCGTGATCTGAGAGTGAAGCATCCGAATCCGGAAGGCTTCTTTATGTTCGCCCGCACCACCATCGGCGCCATGGCCAAAAACTACCCCGCCCCACTGAAATGCCTGGAGGCGGTGGAAGCCTCTGTGAACAAGTCATTCGACGAAGGCATGAAGGTCGAGAATGCCGGCATCAAGTATCTGATGCATACCCCGGAATCCGCCGCCCTGCGCCACGCTTTCTTTGCAGAGCGCAAAACCAGCAAAATTGCCGATGTACCGTCCGACACTCCCACACGAGATATCAAGAAGGTGGGCGTAATCGGCGCCGGCACAATGGGCACCGGCATCTCTATCAACTTTCTCAATGCCGGCATTCCGGTGACCATCGTGGAGATGAAGAAGGAAGGTCTGGATCGCGGTGTCGAGGCTATCCGAAAGGTCTATGAGGGTCAGGTCAAGAAAGGCCGTATGACTGAGGAGAAAGCCAAGGCCAAGATTGACTTGCTAACGCCGTCACTGAGTTATGACGACATCAGCGACGCGGACCTGGTGATCGAGGCAGTCTTCGAGGAAATGGGTGTAAAAGAACAGGTCTTCAACAAGCTGGACGAGATCTGTAAGCCCGGCGCTATCCTGGCTTCCAACACCTCAACCCTGGATGTGAACAAGATTGCCAGCTTTACCAAGCGCCCTGAGGATGTGGTCGGACTGCACTTTTTCAGCCCCGCTAACATCATGAAACTGCTGGAAGTGGTACGCGGTGACAAGACCGCCAAGGACGTCCTGGCCACTGCTATGAAACTTGCCAAGACCATCCGCAAGACTGCTGTTGTCTCCGGTGTCTGCGACGGCTTTATCGGCAACCGCATGATCAACCAGTACTCCCGTGAAGCTCTGGCCATGCTAGAGGAAGGTGCCAGCGTTCAACAGATAGACAAAGCCATCGAAAAGTTTGGTTTCGCCATGGGACCGCTGCGCATGGCCGACCTGGCCGGCGGCGATATTGGCTGGGCCATCCGCAAGCGTCTGTATGCCGAAAATCCGGATATGAAGAAGAGCCTGATTGCCGACCGCCTGTGTGAGTTGGGCCGCTTCGGCCAGAAGACCGGCTCCGGTTACTACCGCTACGAGCCTGGCAACCGCAAGGCCCTGCACGATCCGGAAGTCGACAAGGTTGTCGAAGAGTGCCGCAAGGAAATGGGTATCACACCGCGTAAGATCAGCAACAAGGAAATTGTACAGCGCTGTGTCTACGCCCTGGTTAATGAAGGTGCACGACTTCTGGAAGAAGGCATCGCCCAGCGCGCTTCCGACATCGATATGGTGTACCTGACCGGCTACGGCTTCCCGGTATTCCGTGGTGGGCCTATGCACTACGCCGAGCAGGTTGGCTTGGCTAATGTGGTTCGCGACACGGAGCCATTTGCCGAAAACCCCAACACTCAGCCGGGCTTTTGGGAGCCGGCCCCGCTGTTAGCGAAGTGTGCGGCCGAAGGGCGGGGTTTTGATCAGTAAGGCGAGCTAATCCGGAATCAACGAATTGATCGCTGGAGCCCGTGCGGGCTTCGGCACACAGGAGAAAAATTATGTCCAATGATGTTGTCATCGTATCCACGGCCCGAACGCCTCTGGCCAAATCCTGGCGCGGCGGCCTGAATATGACCCACGGTGCTACTCTGGCCGGCCACGCCATACAGCATGCCGTCGAGCGTTCCAAAGTTGACCCTGCCGAGATCGAAGACGTACTGATGGGCTGCGCCATGCCAGAGGGCTCCACCGGTAACGATGTTGCACGCATGGGTGCAATCCGCGCCGGCCTGCCAGTGTCTGTGGCTGGCGCCACTATTAACCGGTTCTGTTCTTCCGGACTGCAGGCCATCGCGATGGCCGCCCACCACATAATTGTGGACAAGGTCCCGGTGATGGTCGCCGGTGGCGTGGAGTCCATTTCCACCGTGCAGGCTACCGTTAACCAGAGCTACATGGTCGAGCCGTGGCTGATGCAGAACAAGCCGGAAGTGTACTGGTCCATGCTGCAAACTGCAGAGACCGTGGCCCAGCGCTACCAGATCAAGAAAGAAGACATGGACGAATACGGCGTGCGCAGTCAGACCCTGGCAGCCAAAGCCCGTGAAGAAGGCAAGTTCGACGACGAAATCGTGCCCATCACCACTACTGCCGGTGTCGCAGACAAGGCCACCGGGCAGCTGATGAGCAAGGAAGTTACCGTCTCCCAGGACGAAGGCATACGCCCGGACACTAACCTGGAAGGCGTCAGCAAAATCAGGTCCGCAATGGAAGGCGGCGTGGTTACCGCCGGTAACGCCAGCCAGTTCTCTGATGGCGCGTCGGCGTGTGTACTTATGGACAGCAAAATGGCCGAGCAGCGCGGCCTGCAGCCCCTGGGAATCTTCCGTGGCTTTGCAGTGGCCGGCTGTGAGCCGGATGAAATGGGTATCGGGCCGGTGTACGCCGTACCCAAACTGCTCAAGCGTGCCGGCTTGACCGTCGATGATATCGGTTTGTGGGAGCTCAACGAAGCCTTTGCCGTCCAGGTTCTGTATTGCCAGCGTAAGCTGGGTATCCCTATGGAACGCCTGAACGTCAATGGTGGTGCCATCGCGGTGGGTCATCCCTACGGCACTACCGGCTCCCGTCTCGTGGGGCACGCCCTCATAGAAGGCAAGCGTCGCGGTGTAAAGTATGTGGTAGTCACCATGTGCGTAGGCACTGGCATGGGTGCTGCGGGCCTGTTTGAAGTGGCCTGATTGGATATTTGATACGACTGAATCTTGTGCATGCACACACGGAGCCCCTGAAACCACACAGGGGCTCCGTTGCAACTGACGACAAAGAGAGACAATCATGGATCTAAACTACACCCCTGAACAGGAGGCCTTCCGCCAGAAAGTTCGCCAATTCCTGCAGAACAACCTGCCTGATGACATCCGCGAGCGTGTTCAGAACCATCTGCGTACCACCAAGGATATGATCGTTCGTTGGCAGCAGATTCTGCACAAGCAGGGTTGGGGTGCAAGCACCTGGCCAAAGGAGTTCGGCGGCACAGGCTGGACCGAGGTAGAACAACTGATCTTTGGAGAGGAGTGTGCCCTCGCCGGTGCCCCTCGCCAATTGGACTTCGGCCTGCGTATGGTGGCTCCGGTCATCATGAAGTTCGGCAACCAGGAACAAAAAGACCGACATCTGCCGGGCATCATCGATGGATCTGTCTGGTGGTCCCAGGGCTACTCCGAGCCTGGTTCCGGCTCTGACCTGGCGTCCCTGCGTACTACAGCAGAGCGGGACGGAGACTATTACACCGTTAATGGTCAGAAGACCTGGACCACTCTGGGTCAGTACGGCGACTGGATTTTCTGCCTGGTACGTACGAGCAAGGACGTTAAAGCCCAAGAAGGTATTTCATTTTTGCTGATAAATATGAAGACACCGGGTATCGACATCAAGCCCATCATTATGCTGGACGGCGAGCACGAGATTAACGACGTGTTCTTCGACAACGTGAAAGTGCCGGTGGAGAACCTTGTCGGCGAGGAAGACAAAGGCTGGACCTACGCAAAATATCTGCTCGGCCATGAGCGCACTGGCCTGGCCAATGTCGGCCAGTGGAAGGCCAAAATGCGCCGATTGAAGGAAATTGCCCGGGAAGAACAGGACGATGGTCACGCCATTATCGAGAACGCGCGTTTCCGGGATCACCTGGCGCAACTGGACGCCGAACTGCGCGCCCTGGAAGTGACGGTGCTTCGGGTACTGACTCAATCCAATGGCCCGGGGCCTGAGGCCTCAATCCTCAAGATCCGCGGTACCGAAATTGGCCAGCGCCTGTTTGAGCTGACCATGGAAGCGACCGGTCAGAACGCGCTGGCCCACATTCCAGACGCTCTGGAGCCGGGCTATGACGGACCAATGGTGGGCGGCAGGAATGCAGTGTCCGCCGCCGGTGATTACTTTAACATGCGTAAGCTGTCCATTTTCGGTGGATCCAACGAGATTCAGCGCAACATCATTTCCAAGCTGGCGCTGGGGCTTTAAGGAGCAGACTATGAACTTCCAACTGACAGAAGAACAGCAAATGCTGCAGGATTCACTGCGTCGTTTTCTGGCCAAGGAATACACTTTCGAAAAACGCAGCGAAATCATCGAATCCGGCACGGGTTCGGACGAGGGCATCTGGAATGCTCTGGCGGAAATGGGTCTGCTGGCCTTCACCTTCCCCGAGGAATACGACGGTCTTGGTGGCAACGGCATCGACACCATGCTGGTGATGGAATCCTTCGGCCGCGCCCTCGTGACCGAGCCTTATCTGGCCACCGTCGTGCTGGCAGGCGGCCTGGTGCGAGATGCGGGTTCCGACTCCCAGAAACAGGCCATCCTGCCCGCCATTGCCAGTGGCACAAAACGTATGGCACTGGCTGCCTACGAGCATGGGGCCCGCTACAATCTGGCCAACGTCAAGACTGAGGCCAAGAGCGCAGGCACTGACTACATTCTTAAAGGCACCAAGACAGCCGTGATCCACGGTGGCCAGGCCGACCAACTGATCGTCTCGGCGCGCACCAGCGGCGACGCCCGCAGTGAAGACGGGATCACCCTTTTCCTGGTGGATGCCAACAGCAAGGGGGTGACAATTACCGACTTTGTCACCCATGACGGTTTCCTAACCGCCGAAGTGGCCTTGAAGGACGTGAAAGTAGATGGTGACGCTATTATAAGTGAGGCGAACACAGGCTTTCCGGCACTGGAGAAGGCCATTGAACAGGGTATCGCTGCCCTCTGCGCAGAAGCCGTCGGCGCCATGGAAGCCATGAACGAGGCGACGCTGGAGTACACGCAGACCCGCAAGCAGTTCGGCGTATCCATCTCCAAATTCCAGGTACTCCAGCATCGCATGGCGGACATGTTTATCCAGGCTCAGCAGAGTCGTTCCATGGCTATTCTGGCAGCAAACTATGCCGACTCCGATAACCGCGAAGACCGCCGCCAGGCCATCTCTCAGGCCAAACTACTGGTCAGCCAGGGCGCCCGCGAAGTCGGACAGGCAGGTGTACAACTGCATGGTGGCATGGGGGTGTCAGACGAAATGTGGGCCGCACATATTTTCAAGCGCCTCACTCTGATAAACCTGATGTTCGGCGACGCCGACTACCATCTGGGCAAGATCAGCGATGCCTTGCTCGAGAAAACGGCTTAACACACTGTGCCAACGCCCGGCCGTGTGCCGGCCGGGATATTCACAACAACTATTAAATATTAAAAGGACACCCTTGTATGAGCCTTAAACAGTTATTTGATCTGACCGGAAAGGTCGCCGTTATTACCGGCGGTTCCCGTGGCCTGGGCCTTCAGATGGCGGAAGCCTTGGGGGAATTAGGTGCAAAACTGGTCATCAGTGCACGCAAACAGAACGAGCTGGATGGCGCCCAGAAGCACCTGGAAGGCCTAGGTTTCGAAGTGATGACCATCGCGGCCGACATGTCCAAGCGTGATGCCGTGCCCGGCTTTGTCGACCAGATCATCGAGCGCTTCGGCAACATAGATATCCTGGTGAACAACGCCGGCGCCAGCTGGGGCGTCCCGGCGGAAGATCATCCCGACGAAGCCTGGGACAAAGTGATGAACCTGAACGTGGACGCCACCTTCTTCCTTACCCGTGAAGTGGGCAAGCGCTGCATGATCCCCCGCAAGTCTGGCAAGGTGATCACCACTGCTTCCATTGCAGGCCTTTCCGGCAATCCAGAGGGCATGAACACTATTGCTTACAATACGTCCAAGGGCGCCAACGTCAACTTTACTCGGGCGCTGGCGTCCGAGTGGGGCAAGTACAACATCAACGTAAACAGCATCTGCCCCGGCTTCTTTCCCTCCAAGATGACTAACGGACTACTAGACGCCATGGGCGAGAAGATGCTCGAACGCATCCCCCTCAACCGCTTCGGTAGTGAGGAGGACATGAAAGGCCTGATAGCCCTGCTGGCCACAGAAGCCGGCCGCCACATCACTGGCCAGAACATCGCCGTTGATGGTGGAACTACGGTTTCGTGAACAAAACCCTCGGTGAGGAGGAATTTCGCCAAGTGATTCAGGATGTACTACGCTCGAACCAAGAGGATATGTCGAGAGCCAATACACAAAATCTGGCGTCGTTTTTGTTTAGCTACGGTTATATGACAAGTTACAATAATGCTATCTACGGAGCTATGATGAACCGAGGCTGACGGGTGAACCCACACCGAATCCCTCGAATCCTTGCCCGCTTTGATCCGAAAGCGACCTGGAAAATCTGGTAATTAGCTAACAGCCGACAACCCTTAAACCCATACAGCATCCGTAAGCACATAAAAACAAACACGGAGCACTCAATGAAAAAAACCAAAAAACGGAAGATCTGGCACAAAACTCTATTCGGTGCAGCCACCTCTGTTGCGCTGGCCTCCGCCGGCGTAATGGGTGTGGCTACCAGCGCCTACGCCCAGGACAGAATCGAGCAGCTTACAAATGGCGGGGGCAACTGCACTATCTAAATGGTCGGTTCCAAGAAGGCTCTAGAGCTTGCTTACTCGATCACTCGCCGCGGCGGCACCACGGCGACCGGTGGCCTTGCCCATCTGGAAAAGAAAGTAGCACTGCAACAGGTCAGCCTGGTGGCGGAAGAGCGAACTCTAAAGGGCAATTACGTAGGCAGCTGCGTGCCAGTGCGGGACGTGTCCCGCTACGTTAACCTGTTCCCACAGGGCAAGCTGCCGGTGGACAAGCTGCTGAGCAACACTCTGAGCCTGGATCAAGTCAACGAAGGCTTTGAAAAGCTCGCCGCCTGCAAGGCGGTGCGTTAAGCCATCCTGTCTGACTGAAAAAATCGATATACAGGCTAGACTCCCAAATCAAACGCCTCTCCATAAAACAACCACCGGAGGCACCATTACACCGTCGGTAGTTGATCACAACAACAAACGACGCAATAAGGAGAATAATCAAGTAATTCAAACCATCCCTTCTGTCGGTTTGCACAGCTTCTTTGATTGCAGGCCTGTCGCCAATGGCGATAGCCCAAGAGCCTTCCATGGTGAAACTACAGAGTGATGTCCCTACTAATTGGGGCAAGTAGGTAGAGGACGCTAGGCCGGGGCCCTCAACTACCCGGGGGCAAGCCAAAGTAAGTAATAGCATCGAAGCCGTCCAGAACGGAAAGACATTTACCTTGGAGATTCCCATTACGCCCGGATCTGGCCCGGTTTTTCCCGGCGGATACCGACGCAGCATTTCATGGCAACGGATGCCGGTGTCCACATGGACGGCAATACTGAGCCCGCCCCAGGCGAATGAAGTACTCGGACGACGTAGCTTTCATGTATCTGCAGGGCACTTCCCATGTGTACGCCTGGACGAAACCATCACTGCGCCCGCCATTCGCGGCGAAGTGCACTTTGAAACGGAACTTGCGCTACTGATCGGTGAGTCCCTGAGCAACGCCACACCAGAGCAGGCCAAGCGTGCCGTCA